>ERZ1645187.1917-NODE-1917-length-18801-cov-5.587645_pt1 | contig 18801 bp, 15 predicted proteins | sample MGYA00575352_ERZ1645187 | MGnify/ENA primary metagenome ERZ1645187 (study PRJEB40837, sample SAMN11349314) | freshwater sediment metagenome | isolation source: river sediment | host: Sediment | place: India: Wazaribad , New Delhi | collected 2017-02-21 ... | reverse complement strand
GGCGTCGGCGGCGGCGAAGGCGAAGGCGGCGGCGTCGGCGGCGGCGGCGGCGAAGGCGGCGGCGGCGGCGGCCACGCGCTCGCTAATTGGCGCTACGCACGCAAGCCATGCGGCAGCGGAGACACGAAAAACCGGAAGTATCAAATCGGCGGCAATCCGTTCCGCCGACCTGCGTGACTCGTCAAATTCACGCCCGATCACAGGCAGGAGGCGCAGTGCCGCACGCAGGGCGAGCACCGCCGCGACCGCACGCGGCTTGCCCCTGAGCCAGCGTTCAAAGTCTTCCCGATTCGTGATCACCGTCTCCGCCATCATGCGAGAATGCATGGTTCGCCAGTCACTTGGCAAGGCGGCTGCGGCGATTGTGCACGGCGGACCGGCGCGGGGAATCGGGCCGGGCCCAAGGATGATCGGGGACGGTGTTCGCACAAAAAACACCCCGCCGTCCTCATCGGACGGCGGGGCTTTTGACTGATGCACGGGCGTTGGGGGCGATGAAACCCGCGCCTCAGGTCTCGCGCGGCGCCGGATTTTGGCAACGGCACCGCTGAACTTGAAACGGACCCTACCCCGCCCGTCGCCCCGCCGCTGTGCGCTGGCGCACACGCGCAGCATCCCGCGCTGCGCCTCTCCGCCCCTCTCCGCCGGCGATTTTGATTGTCCTCCGCCCCCTGCCCGGCTAAGCGCGGGCAAGACCACGCCAACCTGCGGGATGACGCCATGACCGAGACCGCCCCCACCGAGGCCCCGCTGCCGCCGCTGCAGATCGGCATCATTCCGGTGACGCCGTTCCAGCAGAACTGCGCCATCGTGCGCTGCACCGCCACCAACAAGGCGGCGATCATCGACCCCGGCGGCGATGCCGAGCGCATTCTCGCCGCCGTGCAGCAGATGGGCGTCGAGGTGGAGAAAATCCTGCTCACGCACGGGCATCTTGACCATGCCGGCGGCGTCGCCGGGGTGACCGCCGTGCTGAAGGTGCCGGTGGAAGGCCCGCATATCGGCGACAAGCCGCTGCTCGAAGGCATCGCCCGGCAGGCGGCGATGTATGGCGTCGCGGGCCTCACCGATGCGTGGTCGGACCGCTATCTCGTCGAGGGTGATACGGTGAGCGTCGGCGCGCTGACGTTCGATGTGCTGTTCGTGCCCGGCCACTCGCCGGGGTCGGTGGTGTTTGTCTGCCGGCAGGCGCCGGTGGCGTTTGTGGGCGATACGCTGTTTCAGGGCTCGATCGGCCGGACGGACCTGCCCGGCTGCGACCATGCCGCGCTGATCGCCGGCATCAAGGGCAAGTTGTTCGCGCTTGATGACGATACGGTCTGCCTGCCCGGCCATGGCGAGGCGACGACCATCGGCCATGAAAAGGCGAGCAATCCGTTCGTGCGCGGGTGATCATTTTTTCGGATAGCGCTTCGCCCAGCTCTGCGCGAGGCGGACCTTGCAATCGCGCACCGCGGACCAGAGGATGCGCATGTCGCGCGACTGGAACCGGGTTTCGCACGCCTCCCGCGCGTTTTCATAGCGCTGGGCCAGCTTCGCCCCAAGCGGGCGGGTGGCCGCCTCGCAGCGGGTGGTGGCCGCCTCCTCCATCGCCGGGTTGTTGACCCAGCGGTCCTGGCAGGACAAGTAGATGTCCACCGCGCCGGCGCAGGTCAGCGCCTCGTTTTCCAGCATGCGCACCACCTGATCGGGGTGGGTATGGGCCGTGCAATCATAGCGCGGGGCGCGGGGCGCACGGTCGTTGGCGCCGGCGGAGGCCGAGAAAGCAACGAGAATCCCGAATAGCGCGAAATGGCGTCGCATTCCTGTTTCCTTCCGTGCAAACAGTGCTTGCATCCAGAATAAACCCGGCGTTCAATATGTTCATCAACTGCATATTCCGGTTTGTCTGTCAGCGTATATTTCAAAGTCCGGAACAGGACTCATTGTCAGTATGAGGCGTAGCGTGATTGAGCAGGACGAATTGATCGAGATTGTCGACGCCGAAGAGGTGATCGAGGAGACGGTGACGCAGGACGACGCCGCCGTCGAAGAGACCGAAGAGCACACCGTTTCGGACGACGACACCGATTGGACTGTGGTGAAAGCCGTAGACGAGACCGAGGTGGTCATCAGCGATGATGACGGCATGATGGTCGTCACGGCGGTGGAGGATCCCGCGTTTGTCGAAGATCCCGCTTTCCCCGGAGACCCCGAGGTTGATGTAAAGGTCGTCGACGATGACGGCATGGTGCTGGTGACCATGACGATGGACGAGCCGGTGACCGAAGAGGTCGAGGTCGTCGTCACCGACGACGAGGAGCCGGTGCAGAAGGACGATACCGTCGACGATACGGTGATTGAGGACGACACGGGCGTGATCGATGACCCCGTTGTCAGCGACGATGACGGCATGGTGGTCGTCACGACTGTCGAGGACGATGACGTTGTCGTGACGACAATGACCTTTGACGACCCCGTGCCCCTGCCCTTCGGCGAGGATGATCCGGACGCGTTCGTATTCCGCTTCTGGACCGATTCCGGCGTGCTGAAGCCAGGCTCACCGACTGACCCGAATGACCCCGATTATGTCGAGGGCATGATGGATCTGATGATGAGTGCCGGGCCGATCACCCCGGTCGAAGCGCCGCCGGCCTATGAGGCGCCGCCCTCGCCGTTCGAGACCCTGCAGGAAGTGCCGACGGTCGATCTTGGCATCTTCGGCTCCTATCCTCTGTTCTGATCGCAGCTTACGGTTTTTGCCCCTGAAACAGCCGCCGGACTTCCGGCGGCTTTTTCGTTGTTTCCGCTCGGTTTTCCCGATCCGGAATTAACCAATTAAAGATTCGATTCACGAGTTTTCGACACCGAATATTGGTTTGTCCGTGTGCATACTCTACCGATCAAACCCGGGGACACGGGAAAGATTAACGGGGTACTGCGTCATGCCATCGCCTTCACCATTGACCACACCGGTCGCAATCTCACGCACGCTGCTCGACATGAACGGCGATGTCGTGGGCGGTAACGGCGACGATCAACTGGCGCTGATCCAAGGCCGGGGCAACATCATCGGCGGCAACGGCAACGACACGATGGTCATGCTCAATGCTGAAGGCACCATGAGCGGCGGCTATGGCAACGATACGATGCGCCTGACCTACGGGCGCGCCTATATCGATGCCGGCATCGGCAACGATCTGGTGTTGCTGAACCACGGCGAAGGCACGGTCATCGGCGGGGCGGGCAACGATACGATGGTGTTTGATTTCAGCCGCGGCCGCGCTGTCGGCGGCGATGGCAACGACCGGATCACCTATCGCAACTCCGACGGGATCATGGACGGGGGGGCAGGCTGCGATATCCTGACGATGACCGACAGCTCCGGCACGATGCGCGGCGGCGCGGGCGCCGATACGCTGATCCTCGGCACCGGCATGCAGGGCGTCGCCTATGGCAGCGCGTCCGAGGGCGGAGACCGGGTGCTGAATCTCAACATCGACTATGACTGGATCGAACTGACGGGCAAGGCCTTCGGCGGCATGACGGCAGGACAGATGAGCGCGGATCGCTTCTCGCTCAACACCGCCAAGGGCACCAAGGGGCAGATCGTGTTCGATACCGCGACCTTCAAGCTCTACTGGGATGCCGACGGCACCGGCAAGGGCGCGGCCCTGCTGCTGGCCACGCTGACCGGCGTGACGCACCTGACGCATGACACGTTCCTGATCGTCTGAGGCGCCCTGCCCTCAAAGCATAGAAACGGCGCCTCAGGCGCCGTTTTTTGTGTCCGGACGGGGGGGGCGCCACCAACGGCAACGCCGATCAGAACACCGTACGATACTGGATGAAGCCCGGGCGATCGGCCACCTTGTCGTAAAGCGCGCGGGCGGTGGCGTTGTCCTCATGCGTCAGCCAGTGGACGCGCGAGGCGCCGGCAGCTTTCGCCTCCTCGCAGACGCGGGCAATCAGCGCGCGCGCAACGCCCTGCCCGCGCGCCGCTTCCACCGTGAAGAGATCCTGCAAGTAGACATAGTTGCCGGTCGTCCAGGTCGAGCGGTGCTCGATGAAATGGACAATGCCCAGCAGGGTGTCGCCATCGAACGCGCCGCGCAGATGCATCGGCTCGGCCGGATCATTGAGGCGGCGCCAGGTCTCGTCGGTCGTCGCCGAGGGGATGACAGCCTTGTAGAACGTGAGATAACCCTGCCAGAGCGGCTCCCACAGGGGCCGCTCCGCCGGGGTCAGGGCGCGGATGTCGAGCGCCATCGTCTCAGCCGAGGTGGAACTTCTCAAGCTCGCGATGCTCGGCCTGGATGCGGCGCACCGTGCCGGTCAGCGAGCGGTAGATGATGGTTTCCGTCTCGATGATCTGGCCGCGGAACTTGACGCCCTTGAGCAGCGCGCCATCGGTGACGCCGGTGGCGGCGACCACGGTATCGCCCGAGGCGAGTTCGGTCAGATCATACTTCTTCTTCGGGTCCTTCACGCCCATCTTGCCGGCGCGGGCCACCTTTTCCGGCGTATCGAGGATGAGACGGCCCTGCATCTGCCCGCCGACGCAGCGCAGCGCGCCCGCCGCCAGCACGCCTTCCGGCGCGCCGCCGATGCCGAGATAGATATCGATGCCGGTCTTTTCGTATTCGGCGCACTGGATGACGCCGACCACGTCGCCATCGGTGATCAGGCGGATGCCGCAGCCGATCTTGCGCAGCCGGGCGATCAGATCCGCATGGCGCGGACGGTCCATCACCAGCGCGGTGATCTCGCCGGGCGGCACCATCTTGGCCTTCGCCATGGCCATGATGTTGTCCTCGGGGCTGGCATCGAGATCGACAATACCCTTGGCATAACCCGGGCCGATGGCGATCTTGTCCATATACACGTCCGGCGCATAAAGCAGCGTGCCGGCCTGCGCCATCGCCATCACGGCGATCGAGCCGGGCATGTCTTTCGCGCAAAGCGTCGTGCCTTCCAGCGGATCGACCGCGATATCGACCTTCGGCCCCTTCTTGGTGCCGACCTTCTCGCCGATGAACAGCATCGGCGCCTCGTCGCGCTCGCCCTCGCCGATCACCACCTCGCCGTCGATCGGCAGGCGGTTGAGTTCGCGGCGCATGGCATCGACGGCGGCCTGATCGGCGGCCTTCTCGTCGCCGCGCCCGCGCAGCTTGGCCGAGGCCACGGCGGCGCGCTCGGTCACGCGGACCAGCTCCATCGTCAGGATGCGTTCGATGATTTTGTCTTCGGAGACGACGAGTTCGACCATAATTCCTCACCTTCGACTGGAGTGCCGCTGCGTTGCCCCCGCGATATAGGGATTCTTGCATTTTCGCTAGTTGAGCGAGGTCAAAGCACGCAAACGCGGTTGAGAATCCCTCAATTTTTCATGCCGGAAGCAAGCGGACCGGGCTTCAGACATCGGACAACCCGGCAAAGCTGCAAAGCTGACATGCCACGTTTACCGGTTGTTTCATTCCGTTTGGCAGGATTGATCAAAGGATAAATCCGGGGACCGGAATGCGTGGAAGACAAATGACCGCGAGCGCCCTAGCGGCAGCGGCGGCACTGATGGTGGCAACCCTGCCGGCGCGCGCCGCCGATTCCTGCCTTGCGGATGCGGTGTCGATCACCCGATCGGACTGCCTGCCCGAGCCGATCGCCCAGCTTGACCGGGATGTCGACCAGGCGCTGGAGCGCGCACTCAGCCGGATGAATGCCGCCGGCCGCGCGGCGCTGAAGGCCGATCACGCGCTTTACGAGCAGATCCGCACCGCCGGGCTGAGCGCAACCGATTTTCACCTGCCGGTGCAGATGGAACTGCGGCGCGACTTCCTGCTCGCCATCCGCGAGCCGCGCGGCCGCTGGCTGGGCGACTGGGCGAATTCGACCGGCTCGATCCACATCGCCCGCAGCCCGAAGGGCGGCTTTGCGGTGCATGCCAGCGCTGCCGAGCCGACGCTGGGCCACTGGCGCTGCGAATTCGACGACAGCGCGCTGCTGCTCGATGGCCGGCTGACTGTCGGCCTTGCCAGCGCGGCGCTGGACCATGGCGGGCCGAACGAGGGCTGGACGCTGACATTGCGCCTCGACGGCAACGTGATGAACGTGACGGAAACCGCGCCGGCCGAGGGCAGTGCGCGCCCGCCGTTCTGCACCGGCGAGGGGCGACTGGCAGGCGCCTACTTCGCGCAGGATCATTTACGCGATGCCGGGCCGATGGTGAAGCGCTAGGCGGCGGGCCGGCAATTACCATGAAGTTTTACTATTAAAACGCCGAACAATTCAGGTTTCCGGCGGATTTGACTATCGTGCACGGCATCGTTTCCTTGTGCGCGAGGCCAGACAATGCAGGACCGCTCGTCCTCCTTCCCCTTGGGCACTTCTCCCCAGATCCCGTCTGCGTTGATCTATCGCCCGCTCGGCACCTTCCGTTTCGTGCTGGCGCTTCTGGTGATGGCACAGCATTTCACCAACCTCGGACCGGAGGGGTTCAACCGGTTGATCGCGCCGCTCGGGCTCGGCTCGCTGGCGGTTCTGGTGTTCTTCGCCGTCTCCGGCTTTGTCATCGCCGAGGCGATCGAGGCGTTCTATCGCGGGCGGGCCGGCGCCTTCCTGATCAACCGGGCGATCCGCATCTTCCCGCCGCTGCTGGCCACGCTGGCGCTGAGCGTGGCGGTGTTTGCCGTGCTGTTTGCGCTCGGCCCGGTGGCCGCGCCGGATGCGCTGACCGGGGGAGTGCTCGCGCCGGCGATCCTGTCTTTCCACAATATCCTCGCCAACCTGTTCGCGCTGGTGCCGGGGCTGAAGATGCTCGGCTTCCGTGAGGAGTTCAGCTTCGTCTCCGTCGCGTGGTCGATCCGCACGGAATTCCTGTTCTATTTCGTCATGGCCGGGGTGCTGGTGCTGCCGGGGCGGTGGTATCGCCCCGGGCTGGCGCTGACCGGCGCGGCGATGATGCTCGGCTTTGGCCTGCATATGGCCGGCAAGGGGCCGGAGACGCTGCGGTTCATCCCCTATTTCGTGTTCGGCGTCGCGCTCTACCATGCGATGGCGGGCCGGCGGATCGCGCTCGCCTTCGTGGCGCTGGCGAGCCTTGGCTGCCTTGCGGAATTCTTCACTTCGCCGGTGATGGATATCCCGGCGCTGGTGGCGGCCTACGGCGCCATTCCGGTGGGCAAGCGGCTGATCCTGCTGGTTGTCGCCATGCTCATCTTCGTATTGCTGACGCGGATGGACGCCGGGCGGTTCGCCCGCATCGACCGGATGCTGGGCGATCTGTCCTATCCGGTCTATCTCAACCACTGCGTCCTTCTCTCCGCCGTCCGGACGCTGCTGCCCGACCTTGGCGGGATGGGGCTGATGGCGGTCAGCCTGTATGCGGTGGGGCTGTCCTACGCGATGTACGCGCTGGTCGAGCCGGGGCTGAACGGATTGCGCGACCGTGTGCGGCGCGCCCGCATGGAGCCGGCGCCGGTGCCCGCCGGCGCGCCGGTGGCGGTTCCGGCTGCACAGCTCTGACGCGCTCCGGTCTTTACGCCTGAAAAGGCGGGTTCAGCGCTCGATGCGGATCGACTGCGGCTCGCCATCAAGCACGCCGTCGGCCGCGATCTTGGCCAGCGCCTCGCGCAGCACCGATTCATGGGTGGCATAGGTGATCAGCACCACGGGCACCGTGCCGCCCGGCGTCCTGTCCCGCGCGCCTTTTTGCAGGATGCTTTCGAGGCTGATGCCCTTTTCCGCCATGCGTGAGGCAATGGTGGCCGCCGCACCCGGCTTGTCCTTCACCTGAAGGCGGATGTAGTAGCCGCCCTCGTGCTCGCGCATCGGCGCGCGGACCAGCTTGCGCAGATCGCCCGCCGGGCGGCCGAAGGTGGCAACGCGCGCGCCGCGGGCGATATCGACAATATCGCCGACCACCGCGCTGCCGGTGGCGCCGCCCCCGGCGCCGGGGCCGACAAAGGTGAGTTCGCCTACCGGATCGGCCACGACGGAGACGGCGTTGAGCACGCCCATCACCTGCGCCAGCTGCGAGGTCTTCTGCACCATGGTCGGGTGAACCCGCTGTTCGACGCCCTGCGCCGTCCGCTCGGCCACACCGAGCAGCTTGATGCGGAAGCCGAGTTCATCGGCCATTCTCAGATCGAGCGGGGTGACGCCGGAAATCCCCTCGACGTAGATCGAATCCGAATCCACCTCGGTGCCGAAGGCCAGCGAGGTGAGCAGCGACAGCTTGTGGGCGGTATCGAACCCCTCGACATCGAAGGTCGGGTCCGCCTCGGCATAGCCGAGCCGCTGCGCATCCTTGAGACACTCGGCGAAGGTCAGCCCCTCGGCTTCCATCCGGCTGAGGATGTAGTTGCAGGTGCCATTCATGATGCCCGACACGCGGGAAATCCGGTTGCCGACCAGCGCCTCCTTCAGCGCCTTGATGACCGGGATGCCGCCGGCCGCCGCCGGCTCAAAACTGATGGCGACGCCATGCGCCTCGGCAAGGCGCGCAAGGTCCGCGCCGTGCTTGGCCAGCAGCGCCTTGTTGGCGGTGACCACCGGCTTGCCATGCGTCAGCGCGGTCTTCACCGCTTCATGCGCCGCGCCTTCCGCCCCGCCGATCGTCTCGACGAACACGTCGATCTTGTCGGAGGCGGCGAGCGCCACCGGGCTGTCGAACCAGACGTAGCCGGAAAGGTCGATGCCGCGGTCGCGGCTGCGGTCACGCGAGGCGACGGCAGTGACAGTGATCGGCCGGCCGGCAGCGCTCGCCAGTTCCTTCGCGCGCGTGGTCAGGATGGTCAGCGCGCCGACGCCCACCGTGCCCATCCCAGCGATGCCAACCCTCAATGCCTCAGCCATGACCCGTCTCTTGTTGTGCAATGCAAGACAAGGTGACGGCTTAGCCGAGACCGCGCGCCGGGGAAAGGGGCAAAGAGCCGCGATGCGCCTCAGCGCGGCAGTGTGGTGCCGGTTGCCGGGGCGATCACCGTCTTGTCAAAGCCGGAAAGCTGGCCGGTGAAAACATTCCCGCGATCCACCAGCGGAGCCGTGGCGGCCACCATCAGGTCGATGCCGTTACCGGTAGCGGTCACATGCGTGAAATGGTTGTGGCTGTTGTCGGTGCCGTTCAGCCAGACGCCGCTCTCCTTGTTGCCGCGCGCCTCGATGCCGATGAAGCGATTGTGCGACGACCCGGAGGAAATGCTCAGCCCGGTCTTGCCGCTTCGGTTGACGACAAGATTGTTCAGCTGGTTGTCGCACGAGCCGAACAGCTTGAGCCCGCGCCCTGCCGAGCCGATGCTCTTCAGCCCCGCCATGCGTGATCCGGTGACAAACGTGATACCGATGCCGATGCCGGACGACTGGTTGGCCGTGATCTCGCCGATCTGCGCATCGGTGATGTTGATGAACTTGATGCTGTCCGAACCGCCGGCACCGCTGGCGGTATCGGTCAGATCATGGAAACGGCCGCCAAGGCAGGGGCCGTAGACCTGACCGTAGATCGGCGCCCTGGAAAAATGGCTGGTCTGGATGCCTTCGACAAACGGGGCGTGGAGATAGGCACAGCGCAGACCGCCGGCAGGCCCGCTGGCCCGCCGGCCATTGAACGCAAGATTGGCGACCCTGACCCCGCGCACCAGCTGATGACGGGTCGCGGTGGCGCCCAATGCCGGGTGGATATCGAACGGCAGAGGATGGCGCAGGGCTACCCGGTTGCCGGAGACACCGGCCACTTCCAGCAGGCAGGCGCGGCTGTCTTTCAGATAGCCCGTCGCGCTGGAGACCAGCAGGACATCGCCCGCCTTGAGACCGGCAGCAGAGGCAAGGACCAGTTGCTCGCTGCCCCTGGCCGCAGGGGAGACAGCGGTGGCGCCGCCGAGCGGCCGGCCCCCGCTGATCGCCAGACAATCAAACCGGGCGTCGCCAAGAGCGACAAATCCGGTATCGCTGCCCTGCCCGATCACCGAGAACGGCGCACCGCCGGGGCGCAGGGTGATCGTGCGGCTGACGGCATGGCGCCCGGCGACATGGATTTCCACCGCCTTGCCGGCGCGGGCGGCGGCATTCGCCGCCTCTGCCAGCCGGGTCAGCGCCTCGGTATCATCGCTGGCGCCATCGCCTGCGGCGCCGAAATCCTGCGGATGGAGGCGCGCACTCTCCCCTGTCCGGCGGGCGACCTGCGGCTTTGCCAGAACGGGGACGGCCAGAGGGCTTCCCGCCATCGTCATCCCGGTGGCGATCAACAGTCCGCGCCGTGAAATCATCCTCGTCCCTCCCCTGCCGGGCCCGTTCGAATCATCCATCCGAGTGAAGCATCCGAGATGGAAAAGGCGGATTAATGGCGGGTCGGTGCTGTGCGGCGGCGCACAGGCCGCGACGTTATGAAATCGTTGTCACTTCGGTGACAATTTTACCCTATCGGATTGTCGGGCGCGTGTGTTCGCACACGGGCTGTGATACGTTGGAAGCGTTGTTTTAGGCCCTTTTCGGAATTCGGTCCCTCGATGCGTCAGTCGCCGGTCGATGCAGCCTTTGCATCCGTTCGCTCAAGCTTTTTCCATGTCGGCATCTTCTCCGGCATCCTCAACCTGTTGATGCTGACCGGCTCGCTCTACATGCTGCAGGTCTACGACCGGGTGATGACCTCGCGCTCGGTGCCGACGCTGATCGGCCTGTCGCTGCTGGCGCTGGCCGCCTTCACGCTGCAGGGCGTGGTGGACATGGTGCGCACGCGCATCCTCGCCCGCATGTCGGCCCGGGTGGATGCGGAAATCGCCCCGCTGGCCGCCGGAACGATCATCGAGCTGGCGCGCCGCGGCGCCGCACCGGACCAGAGCATGCGCGCCGTGCGCGATCTGGATGCGATCCGCGGCTTCATGGCTTCCAACGGGCCGACGGCGTTCATCGACATGCCGTTCCTGCCGCTGTTCATCCTCGCCTGCTTCCTGCTCCACCCGTGGCTGGGCGTGCTGGCCGTGGCCGGCGGCGTGGTGATCGTCATCATGACGCTGATGACCGAGGCATGGAGCAGCAAGCCCGCCCAATCGATGGCACGCACCGGATTCGAACGGCAGATGATGGCCGAGACGGGGCGCCGCAACTACGAAGTGATCGTGGCGATGGGCCTGCAGAAGACCTTCACCGACCGCTACATCGACGCGCACACCCGCCACATGCGCGACCTGCTGAGCCTGTCGGATACCGCCTCGGGCATCGGCTCGGTGGTCAAGGTGTTCCGCTTTGCGCTGCAATCGGCCGTTCTCGGCCTCGGCGCCTACCTTGCGATTCAGGACCAGATGAGCGCCGGCGCGATGATCGCCGCCTCGATCCTGACCAGCCGTGCGCTGGCGCCGATCGAGGTCGCCATCGCCCACTGGAAAGGCTTCATCGCCGCGCGCGAGGGCTATCGCCGGCTGAAGAAGAACACCGCGCTCGAATATGATCCCGACCGGGCCACCGCCCTGCCCGCGCCGACCGACACGCTGACGGTGCAGGAACTGGTGGTGGTGCCGCCCAACACCCAGCGGCCGGTGGTGACGGGCGCCTCCTTCCGCCTCAACAAGGGCGATGCACTGGGGCTGATCGGCCCGTCCGGCTCCGGCAAATCGTCGCTGGCCAAGGCGCTGGTCGGCGTCTGGCCGCCGGCGCGCGGCTCGGTGCGGCTGGACGGAGCGCTGCTGTCGCAATGGGAACCGTCGCAGCTTGGCGCCTCGATCGGCTATCTGCCGCAGGATGTGGAGCTGTTCGACGGCACGATTTCGGAAAACATCGCGCGCTTCCAGAAGAATTTCGATTCCGAGGCCGTGATCGCCGCTGCCCGCGCAGCGCGCGCCTATGACCTGATCACCACCCTGCCCGAGGGGTTTGACACCAAGCTCGGGGAAGGCGGCGTCGCGCTCTCCGCCGGGCAACGCCAGCGGGTGGCGCTGGCGCGGGCGTTCTACGGCAACCCCTTCCTGATCGTGCTTGATGAGCCCAATTCCAACCTCGACAACGAGGGAGACGAGGCGCTGGCCGAGGCGATCCGCGAGGCGCGGGCGCGCGGCGCCATCGTGGTGATCGTCACCCATCGCCCGGCCGGCCTTGCCGCCGTCAACCTGGCCGGGGCGATGCAGGCCGGGCAGATGCAGGATTTCGGCCCGCGCGACGAGGTTCTGGGCCGGGTGCTCAAGCGGCCCGGCGGCGCGCCGCCCCCTGCCCCGCCACCGGGCGGGCCCGCCCCGCGCGCACCAGTGCCACAGGCTCCGGCCCCGGGTGGCCCTTCGCCGTTCGCCGCCGCCCAACCGCCGCAATCGGGCGCTGCACCGACGGCTTTCGCCTCGCCCTTCGGGGCGCTGCGCACCGCACCGAGAAAGCGTAACCCATGAGCAAGTCCTCCCCCGTCCAGCCGCTGGTCAAGGAACAGCGGCGCGCACAGATGGTTGGTTATGCGGCGCTGATCCTGTTTTTCGGCACGGTGGCCACATGGTCGGCCGCCACCACCATCACCGGCGCCGTCATCGCCCCGTCGATCTTCATGGTCGAAGGCGAGGTGAAGAAGGTGCAGCATGATGTCGGCGGCATCGTGAAGGCCCTGAGCGTGCGCGAGGGCCAGCGTGTGCAGACCAACGACCTGTTGCTGACGCTGGACAGCACCGTGCAGCAGGCCAATCTCGAGATTGTCGTCAACCAGATCGATCTGCTGGAAACGCGCAGCGGTCGCCTGATGGCCGAGCGCGACGGGCTGAAGACCATCACCTTCCCCGAAGTGGTGCTGGCACGGCGCGACAACAGCCGCGTGGCTGAACTCATCCGCTCGGAAACCAACCTGTTCGAGAGCCGCCGCACCGCCATCGAGGGCATGCGCTCGCAGCTGACCCGCCGGGTCGAGCAGATCCGCTCGGAGATCGAAGGGCTGAAGCAGCAGAAATCGGCCAAGGAAACCGGCGTCAAACTGATCGACCGCGAACTGGTGGGCGTCCGCGACCTGTTCGACAAGAAGCTGGTGCAGATATCGCGTCTCTCCCAGCTTGAACGCGATGCCAACGACCTTCAAGGCAGTATCGGCCAGCTTGTCGCCACGATGGCGCAGGCAGAAGGCAAGATTGCCGAGACGGAACTGCAAATCCTGCAACTCGATGTGGACCTGCGCAACGAGGCGACCAAGGAACTGCGCGATGCGCAGGGCCAGCTGCCCGAACTGAAGGCCAAGCGCGTCGCCGCCGAGGAACAGCTGCGCCGGGTCGATGTGCGCGCGCCGGTGGCCGGCGTCGTCAACCAGATGATGGTGCATACGGTGGGCGGCGTCATCTCCCCGGCCGAGCCGGTGATGCTGATCGTGCCCAACGAGGACAATTTCTACATCGAGGCGCGCGTCTCCCCCGCCGATATCGACCAGATCAAGCTGGGGCAGAGCGCGCGCGTGCGCATCCACGCCGCCAACCAGCGCACGACGCCGGAACTGAAGGCCACGGTGACGACCGTGCCGCAGGATGCCATCCGCATCCAGCAGACCGGGCAATCGTACTATGCCGTGCGTGTGAAGCTGGACCCGGGCGAACTCGACCGCTTGGCCCCGCTGCGCCTGATCGCCGGCATGCAGGCGGAAACCTTCATCCAGACCGAAGACCGTACACCCTTCGCCTATCTGATGAAGCCGCTGTCGGACCAGTTCGCCCGCGCCTTCCGCGAACGGTGAAGAGGCCTCAGGCCGGTTTCCCCGCCAGACCACGCAGGATCGGCAGCATGACCTGTTCATTGTCCGCCACGGACGATGTACCGATGGCCTGCGTCTGATCGGTCGCCAGCTTGGGCAAGCGGGTGAACGTACACCGCAGCGGCGGATAGACCGTGCTCACCCACCCGGCCAGCTGCTCGGCAGCAATCTTGGCGGCGGCATATTCCTTGAACCCCTTTTCCCGGGTGTCGATGAAGACCGTCGACGGAAACCAGAGCGTGGCCGTCGGGGCGCCCGATCGCTGGGCGAACGCGATCAAACGGGCCAACCCGTCAACGTAAAAGCGCCGATACAGATCGAACGCATCCGCATCGAACGCCTCATCCCTGCCATTCGGCGCAATCTTGGGCGATGCAAAATAGTAGATATGTGTCCACGGCTCCGCACCGGCAGGAGGCATCCCGTCCCGTGCAACATCCAACCTGACATGATCGATTGATGCCCCCATTCCGCCTGCCTCGGCGGCAATTGCAGCAGCCTCGCCTTCGCCGCTGGAATAGGAGATCGTCACGCGTGCTCCGCCGAGAGCCAGCAGCTTGGCCGTCACCTCACCCAGGCCGCGCGACCCGCCGACCACCAACGCGCGTTGACCTGAAAATTCACCCGCCGGCACCATACCAGCCAGTTGGATCATGGATTTCTGCCGCATGGGTGCCGGCCGCATGAAGGCACTGATCCGACCCGCCAGCGCGCCGCAGTCCACAGCGAAGTCGACAAGTCCAAACCGCTCATCGGCACGCCTGACGCCGTAGGTGAGATCGGGCGCCCATGGCTGATCCTCCCTGGCTGCCAGCTCGATTGCCGAAAACAGGGAATGCAGCCCGGGCGCTTCCATGCCGACAAGGCGTGTCGCGGCCAGCATGGCCGCCAGCTGCCCGGCACTGAAGCGGGCAAGGCCGGGGAATAACTCGAATGTCTCCGCAGGCAGCCGCAGAGGAATTTTCCCCTCGGCTGTCGCCACTTCCGTCCATGTCCTGTCACGACACACGTTCTCGTCAGCACTCGACGGAACCATTGCTGCCCCGGCGGGCCCCTGCCCTGCATTCAGGCGCAGGCGGCAGACAGTCCTCTCGCCCTGCAGAATTCTGGCACTGTAGATTGCGCCTTCGCCCGCACTCCAGTGAACCTTGACGTCTTCCAGACATCCGACCGGGGAATCAAAGTTCACACGCAGTGCAGCGAAGGAGTGAAGCGCCGGATGCTGCGCCACCAGCCGATCCATGGCCCACAACGCCAGATGAACGCCATGGACGACGACCTTGCCAAACAGCAGCCGGCGCGCGGCGACGGGATCAACATGGATCGGATTGTAATCTCCTGACAGACGCGCGAACCGAAGCTGGTCATCCAGCGTGAATGTCCGATTGTCCGTCATCCCTTGTTCCCCCCTTGCGGTCGATCCTGCCGGCTGCCCGTTTCGTAGGGTTGTAGGGAGAGGCCAGCCATGGTCAAGCACGCGGCTGGGTGCGCAACGAAATGAGCATCCGCCGCGCTGGGAAACCCGCTTTTCCCGATTGGCGGCGCAAAGGCGCCAGACAAGCCGGACAGCGCCGGAAAATTCAGCAAAATCATATTGTTTCCGTCGTTCGGGCGAAGGTTGACTCATGGTCAATATTCATTAAAACGCGCAGTCAATCGATCGGTTTCAGGCTCGTGATCCGCTATGGTCAGAGACTGTGATGCATCTGAATTTTCAGCTTTATGGACGCTGCCATGAATTCCGCCGCTATTCTTGATCAATTGCAGTCGGTTTTCCGCGACGTTTTCGATGACGATTCGATCACGCTGACAGAGGAAACGACCGCGCGCGATATCCGCGGTTGGGACAGTGTCGCCAACATCCGCATGATCCTGTCGGTTGAGAACGAGTTTGATGTCCGGTTCGACACCGGAGAGATTTCCGAGTTCCGCAATGTCGGCGACCTGCGAGATGCCATAGCCCGGCTGAAAGCATAAGTCATGGCCAGCGTGGCAGGTCTTGGCTGGCTTCAGGACAAGCCGCAGGATTTTCGACAGCTTTGTGCAGCAGCGGATGAGGCCACGGCGCCGACAGGCAAGATGTTGCGTCGACTTGCCGAATATGCGCTGGATATCAACGCGTTGTCGCGCCTTTCGCGATCCGTGGCAAAAGCGATCGGCGGAAACCTCCATGGCCCGCTGACGCGATTTCATCTGGCGCTGCTGAGCAACGCGACGACCGATCTTGTCGTGCCGGCCCTGGTGGCTTCCGCCGCCCGCTACGGTGTTGCACTTTCGGTGGCGCCGGCGCCGTTCGGCATGACCGTGCAGGCTGCGATGGACCCGACCGCATCGATCTGGTCGCCCCTGCCCGACGGCGTTCTGGTTCAACTGGATTATCGCGCATTTTTCGGCGATCTGGCCTGGGACGATGCGCCCGAAGAGCGTGTCGAGACGGCTCTCGCGCAACTCGATCAGATTATCTCTCCATTCAAGGAGGCCGGCGTTGCCGTGTTCCTCCAGTCTCTGGCTGTCCCTCCCCAGCGCTTTCTGGGAAGTGCCGACATGGCGCATGCCAGCAGCCTTGCGGCCATGATCCGCCAATTCAACGGGCGACTGGCGCGGGATGTCATCGGTGCCGGCGTGTATCTGGTCGATATCGAGACGTTGGCCGCTGAATTCGGCCTGTCACACTGGTTTTCGTCGCAGCAATGGTTCCTTGCACGGCTGCCGTTTGCGCAGGATGCGGTGCCGGCCTACGCGGACCGCGTGGCACGGGTGATTGGCGCGGTGCGCGGCCGGAGCCGCAAGGTGCTTGTCCTTGATCTCGACAACACGTTGTGGGGCGGCGTGATCGGCGACGATGGCATCAAGGGGATCCGTCTGGGACAGGGCGATCCAGTGGGTGAGGCACATCTGGAGGTGCAGAAGGCAGCGGCTGAACTGAGGAACCGTGGCATCCTGCTGGCGATTTCCTCCAAGAACGATGACAACGTCGCTATGGAGGCCATTCGCAAGCACCCGGACATGGTGCTCATGGACACCGATTTTGCTGCGACGGCGATCAACTGGAGCGACAAGGCGAGCAATATCGAGCAACTGGCCAAAGAGCTTTCGCTCGGCCTCGACAGCTTTGTCTTCATGGATGACAACCCGGCCGAGCGCGCGCAGGTTCGGACGGCCCTGCCGGATGTTGCGGTGCTTGAATTGCCCAAGGATGCCGGCCACTACGCCGATCTTCTCCGGTCGTGCGGGCTTTTCGAGGCGACATCCCTGCTTCAGGAGGACCGTCAGAGGGCTGACCAGTATCGCGCCAATGCCGACCGCGAGAAGCTCAAGCTTCAGTCCCGCGATATTTCCAGTTTTCTGGAATCGCTTGATATGTCTGCCTCGTTCACCTGCGATCCTGAAGCGGACTGGTCGCGCTTCACGCAGTTGATCAACAAATCCAACCAGTTCAACCTGACGACGCGCCGCTATACGGAAAGTGACATCCTGCAATTTGTGCGCACCCCGCGCACTCTGGCACTGCAGGTTCGCCTGAAGGACCGCTTTGGCGACAATGGCATGATTTCCGCGATCATGTGCCGCCCGGAGGTTGATATCTGGCACATCGAGACCTGGGTGATGAGTTGCCGGGTGCTGGGACGCAGGGTTGAGGCTGCGGTTCTGAATGCTCTGGTCGAAGAGGCCCGCAAGGCGCAGGTGCGCACATTGCGCGGGGTCTTTATTGCCAGCGGACGCAACGACATGGTTCGGGAGCACTACCTGAGACTGGGTTTCCGGCCGGTAGAACAGTCGCCGGACCAGACATCCTGGGAGATCGACGTCGCAACCTATGTGCCGCTTCCGGTTCCCATCCGATGCGATGCGCGGGAGGCGTGATCAGCCATGATCAGCGGCATCATGCGTTGGATTGTCATTGGATTCGGCGTCAGCATCTATCTGGCAACCGGCGGGGAAATCCTCAGCCGGTTCAAGGCCGGGTTGTCTCTGCATGAACTTGCGCTGAAGCCGGTCGCGCAGACCAGACCGGCCACCGCACCGAGTACGCCTGTTCTCTCTGCCGCCGGACTGTATGAACTCAGCCAGTTCACCTACCGCCCCGGACTGTCGGCTGAGTGGTTTCTCGAGGAACCAGCCAAGCTGGTGCGCACCAATTCCGATTTCGTTGCGCAGCGGATCAAGGACAATCCCGGCGTCGCGGAAGCCCTGTACATCTGGAACGAACAATCGCTCCGGAAACCTGAATATCCGAGCCACGACGACGCCTTCCGAAAACTGAAGGGCGACAAGTTCCAGATATTCCCCTCCTATGATGGCACGCGCCTGCCGGCCTACCGGTTTTTCCCCTTATCTGATACGGCAATGGGCCAGACCAATGCGTTTGGCTGGCTTGCCTCCGATGTGGATTTCATCAAGCCTGACAAGACCATCCGTATCGGAGCGATCGGCGATTCCACGTCGCACAATCTCTATGGCCGTCACCTCGAGACCTACCTCAATGCCTGGTCAAAGGCACGGGGGATCGGTTACCGGTTTGAAGTGCTGAACGCCGGACGGCAGGGACAGGGAATTGAGCAGGGCGAATATATCCTGAAATACGAACTGGCACCGATGGGGCTCGACTATGCCATCGTGAACTACGCGCCGCGATCGCCCTATTTCGTCAAGGATCTGATCGCATTGGATGGTGCAGCCCCCGCCACCGCTCCTGTCCCCTCTACCGAGATGCCCTCCTCGGCAGGCCCGCTGGGGTCACGCTTGACCTCCTCGGCGCTTGCCGCAGCGCTGGACCGCGCATTGTCCGGCAAAGGCAACCACCGCGTCATCGAAGAGCCGGGCAAGCCTGCCTATACCTTCAAGGATCCGGCACTGGTCGCTCGTCCCGCCTATACAATGGAAGAGGCGGATGCGATCACGTTCAACAAGGTCCAGATCGGCAATCTCGACAAGCTCCGCACCCTCGCGAGCGACCATGATTTCTCCCTCATCACCACGACGCATTTTGCCTGCGTGAAAGACGGCATGACACTGGCCCGCACCAACAAGGGTGTATCACTCTACGGCTCGGCCAATGGGCCGTTGACGTGGCCCGCGCCCTACTCGGCCATCAGGCTGTCCCAGGAGATCGAGAACAAGGCTGCCCTTGC
>ERZ1645187.1914-NODE-1914-length-18805-cov-18.752267_pt1 | contig 18805 bp, 15 predicted proteins | sample MGYA00575352_ERZ1645187 | MGnify/ENA primary metagenome ERZ1645187 (study PRJEB40837, sample SAMN11349314) | freshwater sediment metagenome | isolation source: river sediment | host: Sediment | place: India: Wazaribad , New Delhi | collected 2017-02-21 ... | reverse complement strand
ACTGCTGCCGCATCAAGCGAGCGGGCAGCGACACGCGACGTCATTCGCGCGCGCCAGAATATCGGACGAACGACGGCGAGTTTTCGTAAACAGCGAGGCTCTATGCGGCTTCGCGCTTCGTCTCGACGCCCTCGAAAGCGATGCCGAGATCGAGTATCGAGCGGGCCACCAGCTCGGCCTTCGCATCCCAGCCTTCGCCAGAGACGCGCAGGCGCCGCACCAAGGCGTCACCCGGTGCAGCGAGTGCCGAACGGATCGCCGCTTCGAACGCTTCGGCGCCGCGCGCCACCGTGACGAGATCGCGCCAGCCCTCGAGTGCAGCGAAGTCCGTTGTTACCACCGGCTTGCCCACCGCGAGATACTCTTTCAGCTTGATCGGGTTGCAGGCCTTGATCCAGTCGCTTTCGTTCCACGGCATGATCAGGCAGTCGACGGCGGCCATGTAGTTTGCCACCTGATCGTATGGCTTTCGGCCGACGAACGTGACGTTGGGCAGCGGGCACCATCCTTCCGCCAATGAGCAACCGCCGACCATGACGAAGGAGACGTCGGGCATTCGCCGTGCCAGCTCGACGAACATGGCGGGATCGAAGGTGTGCGCGTCGATGCCACCGATGAAACCGACGCGCGGCCGCGGCAGATGCGCGATGTCGGCGGGCGGCGCAGCACCGAGCGCGGCATCGGAGCCGGCTTCGACGAAGCGCTCGAAATCGACGCCGTGCGTGACGAGAACCTGCCGCCGGACCTCCTGCGCTTCCGTCGCCATCAGGTGCGGTGCGGCGTAGACGACGAGATCGGCACGCTGCTTGAGATGTGAGATCTGCCGCGCCACGACGCTCGGATCAGCCTCCGGAAAGGCTTCGAACCTGTCCGTGCGTTGCATGACCACGGCGGCCGCATCGATCTCGCCGACGAGCGCGGCGCCCGCCGGGCAATGCACCCAGAGCAGCGGCTTCCTGATGCCGGCGCGCGCGGCCGCCATACGAATTTGCGGCGCCAGAGCCCAGTTCGAAAGCCTCTGCCCGCGCTCGCCGGGCACCATGACCGGTGAAAACACCCAGAAGCGGTTCTCGACGTTGACCACACCGCGCGCGAGGCTTTTCAGCTTGCGCCCGATGCGCTCGACGAACAGCTTGTTGTCCTTGAGGCTCGGCATGCGCACGCCGAGCGAATTGACGAAGAGTACCGGCCAGCGTTCGGCGAGACGACGCATGATCTGGAAATCGAAATGCCCGCGGTTGTGATACCACCAGTCCTCGCCGCCGATGCAGATGATGCCATCGAAGCCGCGGTCTTCGTCAATCCTGCTCATCGCCACTCACGCACTGGTCTCGAGAACACGGGCGCGATTGTGCGCGAAGCGGCTTAAGACATTGCTTTCGCACCGGCCGCCGCCGGCCCGCGCCCGGTTAATTTTCGCCACTTCCTGGCGGTCACCGCATTAACCGTGAGTTAGGCGGAGGAGGTCTAGACTGCGCTGTGCAAAAGTGTCCCGGCGGCGATCCCTGCCGCCCGGTCTTGGAAGCTGTCATGTCCGGCGTATCGCAGCCTCAGATCTCGATCCTCATCGTGTCGTACAACACGCGCGAACTCACGCTCGAAGCGATCACGTCCGTTGTGCGCGAAACCAGGGCAGCCCACGAGATCATCGTCGTCGACAACGGTTCGACCGACGGCTCGGCCGCGGCGATCGCCTGCCATCCGGCCAACGTCAAACTCATCGCCCTGGCCGAGAATGTCGGCTTCGGGCGCGCCAACAACATCGCTGCCGGTCACGCGCGCGCCCCGCACATCCTGCTGCTGAACTCGGATACGGTCGTACTCTTCCGCGCCATCGACCGGCTGCTCGAATTCGCAGCGGCCGAACCGTCCGCCGGCATCTGGGGAGGGCGCACGCTGTTTCGCGACGGCTCCCTCAATCCGTCCTCGTGCTGGCAGCGCATCACCCTCTGGAACCTCGTCTGCCGCGCCACTGGCCTGACCGGCCTTTTCCCTGTGTCACCGACCTTCAACGCCGAGGCGATGGGTGGCTGGCCACGCGACAGCATACGGCGCGTCGACATCGTCTCCGGTTGCTTCCTGCTCATCCGCGCCGATCTGTGGCGGCAGCTCGGCGGGTTCGACCCGAGCTTCTTCATGTACGGCGAGGAAGCGGATCTCTGCCTGCGCGCACGCCGGCACGGCGCGGCCCCGATGGTGACGCCGGCGGCCACCATCATCCACCTCGGCGGGGCGTCCGAGACCACGCGCACCGCGAAGATGGTCAAGCTGCTCGCGGCCAAGACGTCCCTGATCGAGCGCCACATGACCTCGCTCGAGCGGCTCGTGGCTCGCCCGTTGTTGCAGCTATGGCCGCTGTCACGCTGGATTGCCCTGTCGATCGCAGCACGTCTCACGCGCGAGCCGCACCAGCTCGTTGCCGCGCGCGCCTGGGGCGAGGTCTGGAGCCGTCGCGACGAATGGCGGCGCGGTTATCCGAAGGTTTCCGAGGGCACGCATGACGCGCCCGCATACTTGAACGCTTAACCGGGCAAAAAGAGCATCGCCGCATGACGTTCGCCAGATTGAGCCCGGCCGCGCTTGCCGAACGCATCGTGCGTCCGGACAGCGACATCGACCCGCAGCGCCGTGTGCGCTTCACCATCGCCTGCATGGTCAATGACATGCGCCACTACGAGGCGATGCGGGCTTCACTGCGCACGGGCGGCTTTTCCGGCGACTGCGAGTATCTCTACATAGACAACTCGGGCGATGCACCGCAGGTCTGCGCCTACAGCGGCCTCAACGCCATGTTGAATGCGGCATCCGGTGAGTTCGTGGTACTGTGTCATCAGGACCTGCGCCTGTTGATGGAGAACCGTCGCGATCTCGACAAGCGCCTCGCTGAACTCGAAGCCTTCGATCCGGCGTGGGCGCTCGCGGGCAACGCCGGTGGCGTCGCACCCGGCGTGCTCGCCGTCCGCATCACGGATCCGCATGGCGCCAACCAGAGCGTCGGCCAGTTCCCGGCACGCGTCGCGACACTCGACGAGAACTTCATCATCGTGCGCCGGAGCGCGCGCATCGGCTTCTCGATCGACCTCAGCGGCTTCCACTTCTATGGCGCCGACATCTGCCTGCAGGCCGACATCGCCGGCTGGCACGCCTACGTCATCGACTTCCATCTTGCGCATCTCTCCGCCGGCAAGAAGGACGAGACTTTCGATACTATGGAGCAGGCGTTCCGCGCCAAATGGTCCCGCGCGATCGGCCCGCGCTGGATCCAGACGACCTGCAGCCTTCTGCGAGTGACCGGCGATCCGCTCGGACAACTCGCCGGCCGTCTCGTCGAGACGCCGTTCCGCAAGCTGTCGCGCCGCATGCCGGGTGCTGCCGGCTGGACCAAGCCATCGCCCTCCGGTCCGCTCAACCTCGATACGAGCGACGAGCGCGACAGGGACGCCGGGTGACAGCATGGCGACGGCATCGCAACGACCGCTGAGCTCGCGCATCGCGGGACAGGGCGCGCTGCTGTTCTCGGGCTTCGCTCTGGCGCAGATGCTATCCTTCGTCCGCAATGCCCTGCTGGCCCATCTGCTGTCGAAAGGCGATTTCGGCGTCGCCGCGGCCATCCTGCTTCTGTTGCAGACGATCGAGACCTTGAGCGACCTCGGTGCCGACCGCCTGATCGTGCAGGATCGCGATGGCGACGACGCGCGCTTCGTCGCCAATGCGCACACGGCCCTCGTCGTTCGCGGTATCGTCACAGCGGTCATCATTGCCGCTCTCGCACTCCCGATCGCCCGTCTCTTTGCGATCGAGCATGCTGCCTGGGCGTTTGCGACAATCGCGCTGTCGCCTGCCATCAAGGGCTTTCTGCACCTCGATTCGCGCCGCGTGCAGCGCCATCTCGACAACCGCCCACAGATGCTGATCGAGGTCGCGCCGCAGGTGCTTGCGCTTGCGCTCGCCTGGCCGATCGTGCAGTGGCTCGGAGGTTATGCCGCGGTCGTCGCCCTTGCGCTGACACAGTCGGTGATCGCGGTGGCCGTCTCGCACATCATGGCGGAGCGGCCCTACGCCATCGCCGTCGATCGCGCGCACATGTCGAGACTCATGTCGTTCGGCTGGCCGATCTGGGCCAGTGCCTTCCCGCTGGTCGCGGTCTATCATGGCGATCGCATTCTCATCGGGCACCTCGCCGGCATCGAGAGCCTCGCCGCCTATACGGTCGCCTTCATGGTCACGATGGTGCCGGGCCTCGTCGCCGCCAAGGTGGCCAATGCGCTCATGCTGCCGCTGCTCGCGGATGCGCGCGACGAGCCGGCACGTTTCACCGCATCCTTGCTGCTCATGATCGAGGCGACCGTGCTCGTCTCGGCTATCTATCTCGCGCTGTTCGTCATCGCAGGCGATCCTGTCGTCACGTTTGCCTTCGGTGCCGCCTATTCCGGTCTTGGTAGCGTCGTTGCACTGCTCGCACTGATGTGGTCGATGCGCATGCTGCAGGCGACCATGGGCGTCGCACTGATGGCCGTCGGCGAGACACGACCGTTCCTCGCTGCGGGCCTCATCCGGGCGATCGGACTGCCGCTGGCAGGCGCCGCTCTCCTGCTCGGTTACGGTCTCGCGGGTGCGGCCGCGGCCGGCGCGCTCGCCGAGTTCCTGTCGCTCGTCTACGTCGCCTGGTGCATGCAAGGCCGCCTGCCGCAACGGAGCGAGCTCGGGACGGCAACGCTGAAGCGCGCGACCTTCATCGCCGTCGCGGGAATTGCCGCTCTCATGTCCGAGATCGCTCTAAAGCCGGTGGGGCTTGGCAGCAGTCTCGCCGTCGCAACGGCAGCGTCGGTCGCGACGATATTCACCGCCGCCATGTTTATGCCCGCAATTCGCAACGCCATAGTGGATCGTCTCGCATCACGTGACGCAGCGCTACCGAGCGGCTGACCGGACGCGCATCTTAGCGGCGAAGCGCACGCACGTCTCCGGCACCACACTGCACGAGCGCAGGTGACCGAAGCGGTCTGCGTCTGAACGAATGCTGGCGCCGAGTGGCGTTCAGTGGCCCGCGGTCGCCACGGGACGAACCGGCGCCGCGGCACTGGCACTGCGCTCACCCAGCGCCGTGTCGTAGGCCGCAAGCAGGCGCGAGGCTTCGTCGTCCCAGCGCAGCAGCGCCTTCGCCCGCATCTGCCCTTCGCTGGCGAGCTGCGCGGCAAGCTGCGGTTCGTCCATCAGGCGGGCCATCTGCCGCGCCAGATCGATCGGAGAGTTGTCGGCAGCATAGAGCGCGGCCTCGCCGGCGATCTTGCGACCCTCCATGAGATCGAACTGAACAAACGGAATGCCGAGCGTCATGTACTCGAACGCCTTGTTCATCGAAATCTTGTCGTTGTAGGTGTTCTTGGGATCGGGAATGACGCCGATGTCGCAGCTCGACAGGGCCGCGAGCAGCGGCTCACCCGACAGGAATCCTGTGAACGTCACGTGATCGTCGAGACCGCGTTCGTGCGCGAGACGCTGCAGGTTTGGCAGTTCCGTGCCCGAGCCGACGATGACGCAGCCGACGTCCTTGCGGCCCTCTTTGTGCACGAGATGCGCGACCGCCTCGATCAGCAGATCGACGCCATCCTGCGCGCCCATGATGCCGACGTAGCCGAGCACGTGTCTCTTGCCCTTGCGCAGCGCCGCGTTCGGCGCCACACGGCGGAAGCGCGTCACGTCGGGGATCGAGCGCACGATGAAAACGCGATCCGGCGCCATGCCGCCGCGCTTCACGGCGATCTCCTTGAAGGTCTCGTTGGTCGCGATCGAGACGTCGGCGGTCCTGAAGGTCCAGCGCTCGAGTTTCGTCAGCAGCTTGTGGAATGCTCCGCGGCGATTGAACTTCGCCTCGAACAGCTCGGGATTGATGTCGTGATGGTCGAACACGAACGGCTTGCCGAACAGATACTTCCAGATGCCGGCGACGAGGAAGATGAGGTCCGGCGGATTGCACGCCTGCACCACGTCGAAGCCGACCTTGAAGTAGGCGCGCACCGACAGCGCCAGTTCCCACGCCAGCGCCCAGCTGTATTCGACCGCATAGCCGAGTGCGCCATCGGCCTCGAACGGCAGCGGATGGCGGAATACGTGGATGCCCTCGAGCAACTCGTAGGATTTCGTGTACTTGCCGCCGACCGGACAGATGACCGAAACAGTGTAGCCGGCGTCGCGCAGCGTGCGCGCCTCCTGCCAGACGCGGCGGTCGAGTGGCATCGTCAGGTTCTCGACGATGATGAGAACTTTGCGGGAGCGGGCCACGCGATACTCCTCGGCGCTACGCATGCGGCACCGTGATCGCGCGCTTGGCGCCGGTGCTCAGAACCGGAGCATCGTCGGAGAAAAAGATGAACGAACCCTGCCAGGTTTAGATCAACGAAGCCCTGCCAGCGTCCCGAAACGGGACATAGGCGCGCGTCGAATGCGCCTTGCCGTGCGGCCCGTTTCTTGCGATTGAGTCGATGGCGACCGTTTCCGCTAACACTTTTTTAACCAGTCGCGTTTTGGGAGAGTTCCGCGTGTTCCGCATCCCCCGCTCTAGGCCCTGGCCGCCGCAGATCGATCTCGCCACCTTGCGCGAGACTCTGGCCTACATGCACGATGACATGTGCCGCGTGCCTGGTCTGGAAAAGCTGCGCGATGCCCTCGGATCCGCGATCAAGGAAGCGGAAGCGGCGGAGCGCCGCCAGCCGCCGATGGTCGAGGGGCCGCTCGCCGCCAAGTTCCTGCCGCGCCGCTTCTGACGCCAACCCGAACCGCACGGGCGAGCGTTGCCGCTTCGGAGCGTCAGCGCGTAACGAAATTGAACGGGATCGATACGTCGATACGGTCGCGCGTCACGCTGTCCGGCAGTTTCGGGAACGGCGCCGCCTTGTCGATGGCCGAGAGGGCCGCGAGATCAAGCTCCTGCGAGCCCGAACTGGTGGCGACCTCACGCGAGATGACACCGCCGTCCCGGCCCACACTGAACTTCACCACGACAGTACCGACGCCGACCTTCTTCGGGCGCACCTTGAAACGCTCGACGTGCGTGCGCAACGATCCGAGATAGGCCCTGTAGGCGGTCGCATCGCCGCCGGACTGGTTCTGAGACGCCGCCTCCTGCTCGATCACCGCCACCTGCTCGGGCTGGTACTCGCTCGGCTTCTGTTCCGGTTGCGGCGTCGGCAACTCGGGAGGCGGCTGCATCGCCGTCACGATCTCCTGGCTGGGGCCGAGCGGAGACGTTATGACGTCCTTGAGTTCCGGCGGCTGCTCGACCACCGGCACGTCCGGGGGCGGCGGCTCCTCCTCCGGCGGCTTCTCGACCGCCTTCACCTCCTCGATCGCCGCGACCGCCTGCGACGCCTGCACGGTTTCCGCGTCGCGCGCCTGGATCGTCTCGGGCGCCTCGCCGAGCCGTGACAACCCTTCGATCGCGAGCCCCTGCTCGATGCGCAGTTGATCGCTGCCGCCGCCGGCTTCGAACGACGCGCTCTCGCGCTGGAAATCGACGAAGGCGAGCGCCAGCGTACCGTGCAGCACGGTCGACGCGATCAAACTTGCATAACGCACCACGCTCATGCGCGTCAGTTCCCGACCGTCGGCGCGGCAGGCGCGCTCGCACCATTGACTTCGGCGGCGCTGGCAGCCGCGGCAGCCTGTGCCGGCGACGGCTTCGACAACAGCGAAACGCGCGCGTAGCCCGAGTCACCGACGCGCCCGAGCACTTCCATCACGTCGCCATAGGGGGCCTTCTTGTCGGCGCGCACATAGACGACCGTATCGCCCTCGCCGGCGCGGATCTGGCGCAGGCGATCGACGAACGCGGCGCGCGCGATCTGCTCGTCGCGGATGTAGATGTTGCCGTCGCCGCCGAGCGTCACCACCATCGGCTTGCGCGTCTGCGCAAGCTTGGCCGCCGACGTGCTGGGCAGATCGACCGGCACGCCTTGTATGAGCAAGGGCGCCGCCACCATGAAGATGATGAGCAGCACCAGCATCACGTCGACGAACGGCGTGATATTGATCTCAGCCATCGGCTTGTAGCCGGCGTCCTCGTGTTCGTCGGGGAAGTGGCCACCGAGCTGCATGGCCATGGCTCAGCCCCCCCGCGCGGCGCCCCCCCGCGCAACCGTTTCGACGTGGTGGCGCGCGAACATTGCGGCGAGGCGCGCGATCGCCGCGCCGGTGCGATCTCCAGCGCGGCCGAGCGAAACGGCGATCTGGTTGTAGGCGACCACTGCGGGAATCGCTGCCGCAAGCCCGATGGCCGTGGCGAACAGCGCTTCGGCGATGCCGGGCGCAACCACCGCGAGGCTCGTGTCCTTGGCCTGCGCGATGGCCGTGAACGAATGCATGATGCCCCAGACCGTGCCGAACAGGCCGATGAACGGCGCTGCCGAGCCGACCGTGGCCAGGAAGGGCAGGCCGCTCTCGATGCGCTTCAGCTCGCCGCGCATGGCGCCGCGCATGGCGCGCTCGATGCGCGCACGCACGTCCGAAAGCGCCTGCCCCGGCTGGTCACCGTCGCGCCGCTCGGTCTCGGCGGCGTTGAGAATGGCAGAGGTGTAGCTGCCATCGGAGACGGCATCGAGACTGCCCGCCCGCGCCGCGCCTTCGAGCGACGACACCTGACGGCGCAACCCCATCAGCCGCACGAACTTCTCGATAATGAGCCCCCAGCACAGCACCGACGCGACGACGAGCATGGCGATCACCGCCTGCACCACCGGATCGGCATTCATGATCAGGGACATCATCGAAAGGTCGTGCGCGCCTTCCACGGCGACGGTCTGGCCCACGGGTATCGTTCCTTGTTCTTCCGGTTGTTACTTCGACAGTTGCGCTTTGGTGCGCGAAGCGACCGTCAGCCGCTCGAGGCAGCCTGCTTCTTCGCCCGCGCCAGCCTTGCAATCCATGATGTCATTTATGAGCAGGCTGCCGACCTCGTCGCACTTCACGCCATCGAGATCGAACAGCTTGACGCTGGTCTTGCCGGACTTGACCGGCGCCAGATCGAGCGCGAAGCGGCGCCCGATCACGCCGTCGGTCTGGAACATGACGAGATCGAGCTTCAGCGCGGTGTAGGTGCGACCGCTCTTGTTGTTCACCACGAGATAGGCGCGGCAGCCGTTCGATACAGGTTCGAGCTTGTTCAACTCGAGGCCGACCGCTTCGCCACCCGCCGAGGGCGCCGCCGCCGGTACGGTCGGTGCCTGTGCATCCGGTCCGTTCGACGTAACCGGCGCCGGCGCTGCGGCGGCCTGCGCCAGAGCCTCACCCGCCGCACCGAATGCGATGACCGCCGCCAGGCCGGCAATCGCCGTTCGCCCACGCATGCCCACCATCAATGCGGACAAACCACTGCACACGCCTTGCTGCTGCAAACCATCCTCCTTGCGCGTTCTTCGTCGCGCGCATTTCATTCTGCTGGCTCTCGCCAGTCGCACAGTCGCCACGTTGCCGCTTCCCGGCAAGGGCCTGGAGATGGCGGCAGCCGTCACCTTCGCGTGAGCATGTCATGCGGCCATACTGCGCTGCTTACCAGTCCGGCCAGCCTCCCCGCAACTACCGGACGGCGCGAGAGTTTCCGAAAGTTCCCGGGCCTCGATTTCCGATCTGAGGCGCGACGGCAACATGAGCCCCCTGATTTCGACCTGCCAGCCTGCGAGCGCGCGGCCGCAATTGACGCGATCCGCGAATTCTAACTATCCCTGACAAAGGGCACGCGAAGAAACGCTCCGACTTTCAGGGCGTTGCGAGAAGTTTTTCAGCTTTTCGGGAAGTTTTCCCATTTGGTTCGGGAAAATGTTCCCTTGGCTGGCTTTCTCGACGCAGCAGTTTCGTGGGGAATAAAATGAACAAGAACAAGAATGCTCGCGCGCTCATGCTCGCGTTGTTCGGCTCCGTATCGGTGCCGGCGGCGACATTGGCGCAGCAGCCGCCGGCTTCAGCCTCGCCGCCCGCCGTGACGGCTCCTGCCGCTCCGGCCCCCGCAACTCCGGCCACCCCCGCCCCGGCAGCGCCGTCGACGGCAACCCCTGCTCCGACACAACCGGCCCCGGCCGCTCCTGCGACGGCGCAACCCGCTCCTCCTGCCTCCGGCACCACCGACCTGCCGCCCGTCGAGGTCATCCAGCAGCAGCCGAAGCCGCCGCCACCGGCTCCAGAGGTGGTCGAGAAGCCGAAGGCGAAGCCGCGCTCCGTGCAGCAGGCGGACGCGCCGCCTCCGGCGCCGAAGAAAGTGAAGAAGGTCACCCAGCCTGCGCCTGCGCCCGCTCCGGTGGAAGCCGCCGCCCCGGTCGAGCCGGTGCTCAGCATCGACGAGCAGCGCGTCACCGGCGATGTCGTCCGCGTCGCGCCGATCGGCGGCTCGGAGATCGACGTGCGCAAGGTTCCCGGCAGCGTCAGCACCGTCTCCGGCGCGGCGCTCAACAATGCCGGCACCAACGAGCCGCAGGACGCTCTTCAGAAAGAGGTGCCGGGCATCATCCTCGGCGACGCCGGCGGCAACGACCTGCGTCAGCAGATCGACTATCGTGGCTTCGGCTCGGGCTCGCTCAACGGCTTCCCGCAGGGCATCGCGGTCTACCAGAACGGCGTGCGCGTCAACGAGGTGTTCGGTGACACCGTCTACTGGGACGTGCTGCCGAAGAACGCCATCAGCGACATGACGGTTCTCACCGGCAATCCGGTGTTCGGCCTCAACGCCGTGGGCGGTGCCATCAGCGTCGTCATGAAGGACGGTTTCACCTATCAGGGCGCCGAGGTCGAGATCCTCGGCGGCTCGTTCGGCCGCAAGCAGCTCGGCATTCAGGTCGGTGCGCAGAGTGGCGCGTTCGCCGCCTATGTCGCGGCCGAAGGCATCGAGGAGGACGGCTGGCGCGACTTCTCGCCGACCGAGGTCAAGCGCGCCTACATGGACTTCGGCTTCAAGGGCAGCCGCGTCGAAGCCCACTTCAACCTGACCATGGCCGACAGCTTCATCGGCGCGACGGCGGCGACGCCGGTCGAGATCCTGGCGCTGCGCGACAGCGGCACCTTCACCTCGCCGCAGACCACCGACATCAATGTCGTGATGCCGTCGTTCAACTTGGCCGTGAAGGTATCCGACACGTTTACGATCTCCGGCCTCGCCTACTTCCGCCGCTTCAAGTCGCGCGTCGTCGACGGCAACGTCGCCGAGTTCGAAGAATGCGGTGACGTGCAGGCCGATAATCCCGGCGCGCCTGTCGAAGGGGACTTCAACGCCGACAACGTCTGCGCCGAGGAACTCGACGAGGATACCGGCGAGATCCTTCAGCTCCGCGACGCCTTCGGCAATCCGATCGATCCTGGCGCCCTCGGCATCGACGAGCCGTTCGCCGCGCTCGATCGTATTCGCACCGACAGCGAGAGCTTCGGCTTCGGTCTCCAGGCCGTCGAGAAGGCCCGCCTGTTCGGCTTCAAGAACCATTTCGTCATGGGCGCCAGCTACGATCAGGGCAAGGTCAACTACCAGACCTCGTCCGAGTTCGGCGGCATCGGTCCGTTCTACGTCGTCAATCCTTCGGGCGTCATCATCACCGAGCCCGACGACTTCACCGGCCGCAACGTCGACGTCGACACGAAGTACCTCGGTCTCTACGCGCTCAACGCCATCGATCTGACCGACCGCTTCACGCTGACGTTCGGCGGCCGCTTCAACTACGCCAGGATCGACCTTCTCGATCTCACCGGCGAATTCGACGGCATCACCTCGAAGCACGACTTCAGCCGCTTCAATCCGACCGTCGGCGCGACCTACGAGATGGTGCCCGGCATCACGCTCTACGGCGGCTACTCGGAAGCGAACCGCGCGCCGACGCCGGCCGAACTCGCCTGCGCAAATCCGGAAGAGCCGTGCCCGATCGAGAGCTTCCTGACCGACGACCCGCCGCTCGAACAGGTCGTGTCGAAGACCTGGGAAGCGGGGCTGAGGGGCAAGATGAAGTCGCCGGGCGGTGAGCAGCGGCTCGACTGGAGTGTCGGCCTGTTCCACACGCTGAGCCAGAACGACATCCTGTTCGTCGCGGCGGAGCAAACGGGCCGCGGCTTCTTCTTCAACGCCGGTGACACGCTGCGGCGCGGCCTCGAGGCGAGCCTCAAGTACAAGTATGGCCCGCTCTCGATGTACGCGAGCTATGCCTACGTCAAGGCGACCTACGAGACGGCGAATTTCTTCTCGTCGCCGGCAAACCCGTTCGCCGGCCCCTGCGAGGACCCGTTGGCTGATCCGGTCTGCATCCAGGTCAACCCCGGCGACAACATTCCCGGCATTCCGAACCATCGCTTCAAGACCGGCTTCGACTACTGGGTCACACCTAAGTGGAAGGTCGGCGCCGATCTGATCGCGGCTTCGGGCCAGTATCACTTCGGCGACGACGCCAACCTGCTGCCTAAGCTCGGCGGCTACACCCGCGTCGACATCTCCACGTCCTACGACCTCAACGAGCACGTGCAGTTCTTCGCCTTCGCCAACAACATCTTCGACAAGCGCTACGGCCTGTTCGGCACGCTGTTCGAAGCGGATGAGGCTCCGGTCGTCGCTCCCTACGACGCGACCATCACCGACTTCACCGATCCGCGCTCGGTCGTGCTCGGTGCGCCGGTCGCCGTCTACGGCGGCGTCAAGGTGAAGTACTGAACCTGTCCCAGACACTCCCGCGGCGAACAAAAAGCGGCCGTCCTGCGGGGCGGCCGCTTTTCGATTTGGTGGCAGTGTCGTTGTGGGTTTCTCAGAATTCGACTTCGAGGCTGGCCTTCAGCGTCGCATCCGGCGTGTTGTCGTTGAGACCGAGCAGCACGCCGGTGCCGAGTCGCACAGTGACGTCGCCGTCGCGATCGGTGCTCTCGACAGCCCTCACGCCTGACGCACGCGGCTTGTCGTCGTCCTTGTCATCGCCCTTGCCGCCGCCGCCAACCTTGCGCTCGTAGTAGACGATCGGTCCGGCGCGGTGCTGGTCGTGATCGCCGAACAGCACCGCGCTCTCGCCCGGCTCACCCGTCTTCCCCAGCCGATCGAACGTCCCGTATGCCTCGAGAGCCAGCGACCACGTTGTATCGATCTCGTATTTGACCTGCGCGGCGTAGGCGAAATCCCATTTGTCGTCGCGCTCCACACCGTCATCGTCACGCTCGCCCGCACCGAAGTGATGCACCAGCATCAGGTTGAGCAGGGCTTCCCACGGCCCCGACCGGGCGCCGATGATCGGACCGACGATAATCTTGTTCATCTCGCCTTTGGCCAGGGGATGCTCGAACTCTGCGAGCAGGCCAAATCCCAATCCGTTGTCGCTGGCAGGCCTCAGGATGACGACACCCTCGAGCGCGACCTCGGTCAACTCCAGAGGTGCGTAAGCATCTGCGGCGGCCGGCGACGGCGGATCGTCGAAGCGTTCCTTTTCGTACTCGATGCCGACGCGGGTCCTCAGCCAGCTCGTCATGCTCATCTCGATCTCGAGCGCATGGCGCTGACGGGTGACCGAGTTCTCGTCATAGGCGAATTCGCCCGGAGCTTCCTCGGCGAACTTGCGGCGCGGCTGCCCGATCGCATAGGCGTTCTGGCTCTGGAACTCGACCTCACCCGGCTCAGCCTCGAGGTCCTTGAGTTCGAACTGCCCGATCGACGGCTCCGACAGCGCTACCCCTGGAGCAAGGATGAGAACCGCCGACAGACTTGCGCGCAGCGTGCCGACGGCGCGACGCGCCATGTTCCGTCCGATCCTCACGTGCATTCCCGCCTGGATTTCCGAATCCTGCCGATCCCATCGGGAAGTTTTGCCCGCTTCCGGCCCGGCCGCAAACATCGTCATGCGCAACGATCGCGCCAACGGGCCTTTTTTCGCATACGGATCGTCTGCGCTGATCGGTCAGGAATATCACCATATTACCGACGATTATGGCAGATGGCGCGAGGCTGGCTGGAGCGCCCCGCGGAGGGTCCGACAGGACGCGATTAACCACAAGTTATCTCTTGGCCGATACATTCCGATGACACGTTGGAATTGGTGGCTGACGCACGATGCTCAACAGCGCCTTCGGCAAGGGCAAGAACAACTCTCTGATGGGCGAGTACGCATCGCTCCTCGGTGATGCCGTCCTGCGCCATCGCACTCGCGTCGCCGAGCACACCGCGCGGCTCGAATCCGAGCTCGCCAACCGCGTCAAATCCGAATTCATCGCGAACATGAGCCACGAGCTCAGGACGCCGCTCAACACCATCATCGGCTTCTCCAAGATCCTCGCCGAGCACGATCGCCGCAAGCTCCCCGACGACGAGATCGTCGAGTATGCGCAGCTCATCAACGATTCGGCCGGCCACCTGCTCTCGGTCATCAACGACATCCTCGACATCTCGAAGATCCAGAGCGGCAAGTACACCATCGACGCGCGCGAGACGGACATCCACGAGCTGCTCAACTATGCGCTGATGGCCTTCCGCAAGCAGGCCTTCGATGCCGGCGTCGAATTGCGCGAGGTGCTGCCGCCGACGCTGCCGCCGGTGCGCGGCGACTCGACGAAGCTGCGCCAGGCCCTGTCGAACATCATCTCCAACGCCGTCAAGTTCACGCCCCAGGGCGGCAAGGTTCAGATCGAGGCGGTCGCTACCACCGACGGTGGCGTCGTCATCGACGTGCACGATACCGGCGTCGGCATGACCGACGACGAGGTCGCGGTGGCCATGACGCCGTTCGGACAGGTCGACGGCAGCCGCACCCGCTGGCGGGAGGGCGCCGGCCTCGGCCTCCCGATCGCACGCGCGCTGATCGACCTGCATGGCGGCCGTCTCGAGATCAAGAGCCGCAAGGGGGAGGGAACCACGGTCTCGATCCTGCTCCCCTCGCGCCACAGCGTATCCGCCAGCAAGGGTCGCGAACTCGTATTCGGGGACAGGACTCCCTGATGCGCGTTCGAGCGAACGATTGAACCAACCACGCCACCACGGGGCAATCCGCCCCATCGAACGAGCACCAGAATGCAAGCCTCACAGCACGCCTCGGCCTTCGACGCGGACATAACCATCGGACGCATCGTCTCGGTGACAGGTGCAAAGGCCATCGTCCTGCTCGACGGCAGGGTCGACGCGAGCGGCCGCAAGACCATGCATCGGCCGGAGATGGGCACGCTGCTCGCCATCGACACCACGACGACGGTCGTGCTGGCCATCGTCTCGGCGCTTTCGGTGCCGGTGCCCGCGCAGCGCGAAGGCGACGCCGAAATCTGGATCGCCGAACTCGGCCTCGTCGGCGAGTTGTGGAAGGCGGCCGGCGGTCGCGCGCAGACGTTCAACCGCGGCGTCACCATCTATCCCGCACTCGGCGACCGCGTACGCGTCGCGAACAAGCACGAACTCGAGATCGCCTTCTGCGGCGACATGTCGAAATCCGTGCGCGTCGGCTGCATCCGACAGGATTCGTCCATCCCGGCCATGGTTCGCGTCGACGACCTGCTCGGCAAGCATTTCGCGATCCTCGGCACCACGGGCACCGGCAAGTCGTGCACCACGGCCCTCATCCTGCGCTCGATCCTCGAGAAGAACCCGGCCGCCCACATCGTCCTGCTCGATCCGCACAACGAATACGCCACCGCCTTCCCCGAATGGGCCGAGGTGGTCAGCCCGCGCAACATGCACCTGCCGTTCTGGCTTCTCACCTTCGAGGAAATCGTCGAGGTGCTGATCGGCGAGGGCGAGCGCAAGGCCGAGATCGAGATCCTGCAGGAACTCATTCCGATCGCCAAGTCGCGCTATTCGAGCGGTCGCGCCCCGCAGGCGAACAACCTGCGCCGCGGCGTCGTCGATCACGGCCGCTACACCGTCGACACGCCCGTTCCCTATCGCATCTCCGACCTGACCGGCCTCATCGACGAGCGCATGGGCAAGCTCGAGAACAAGCGCGATCTCGCCCCCTATCGCGTTCTGAAGCAGCGCATCGATTCGATTTCGCAGGACAGCCGCTACGGCTTCATGTTCGGCTCGCTCACCGTCTATGACGGCATGACGCAGGTGCTGTCGCGCATCTTCCGCGTTCCGGTCAACGGCAAGCCGATCACCATCCTCGAGCTGACCGGCATTCCGACCGAGATCGTCAATGTCGTCGTCTCGGTGCTGTGCCGCATGACCTTCGACTTCGCGCTGTGGAGCGAGGGGCAGGTGCCCGTCACCATCGTGTGCGAGGAAGCCCACCGCTACGTTCCTGCGAATCCCAGCGCGGGCTTCGAGCCGTGCAAGCGCGCCATCGCCAAGATCGCCAAGGAAGGCCGCAAGTATGGCGCTTCGCTGTGCATCGTCACGCAGCGCCCGGCGGAAATCGATCCGACCATCCTGTCACAGTGCAACACCGTGTTCGCGCTGCGCATGTCCAACGACCGCGACCAGGCGATCGTGCAATCGGCCATTTCCGATACCGGCTCCGGCCTGCTCGAGTTCCTGTCGGCGCTCGGCCAGCGCGAGGCGATCGCGTTCGGCGACGGCGTCACGCTTCCCGTCCGTATCCGCTTCGACGAACTCCCGCGTGCCGCCATGCCGCGCTCGTCGTCGGCCAAGTTCACGGACCGCTGGCAGAAATCGGTCGGCGACGAAGGCTTCCTCGAGCAGATCGTCGAGCGCTGGCGCTCGTCCGGAGTCTCCGTCGAGGATCATTCCTCGATCGCCATGATGGCCGACGCCCTGCTCGGCAGCGCCCCCCGCGAAGACGCCCACATGGGCGAGGCCCCGCGTCACGATCACAACCCGCGCTACGCCGACGTGCCGCGCCACCAGGATAGCCACGCCGAGCCGCGCTACGAGCAGCGCGCTCCGGCAGCCCCGCTCGCTTCACGCGAGCCGGCCCAGCAGGTACCGGCATTGCGCAGCCGCGAGCCCTCACCGCTGCGTTCGGCGGCGCAGGAGCCGGCCGCTGCCCAGCGCTACGGCAGCGAGCCGGCATATGGAGCCGCCCCGACGGCCCGTCCGGCGGGTTCGATGTTGCGCCGTGAGGCTGCGCCGGCCGCCGCGCCCGCACCCGCACCGGCGGCCGCAGCCGACCCCGCGGCGCCGTCGTTGCGATCGTTGCGCGACCGGCTGATGCAGCGCCAGCGCTGATGGCGCAGACGTCGCGCCGTGGCCTCGCATCGCCGCAATCTGGGGAGTTCACGGAACTCGCGGTACGCTGTTGGCACCGGATCGGCTATGAGAGCGCGACCGAATGGCAATGGATTCGGACAGGCACCGTCACGGCGTGACGCCTGCGGCACGGCATCGCCGCCTGCGGCGCCACCGGCAGGCCGTCCAGCCTGAATGCAGGAGCAGCCTATGAGCGAACTCGGCGCAGTTTTCCCGGTCATCCTGTCCGGCGGTTCCGGCACGCGCCTGTGGCCGCTGTCCCGGGCGCTCTATCCCAAGCAGTTCATCAGCTTCTTCAACGGCCAGGGCACGAGTTTCCTCGGCGCGACGCTGAAACGGCTGGCGCCCGACAAGGGCTTCGGCGCACCTATCATTCTCGCCAACAACGACCACCGCTTCCTGGTCAAGGCCGAACTCGAGCGCGCCGGCATGACGGCCCGCTCGATCATGCTGGAGCCGGTCGCGCGCAATACCGCCCCGGCGATCGCCGTCGCCGCACTCGCCGCCCTCGCCGAGCGGCGCGACGCCGTGATTGCGGTGATGCCGTCCGATCACGTGGTCAAGGACGACAACGCCTTCGTCGAGGCGATCAAGCGCGCCGCCACCGTCGCCGCCACCGGCCGCCTCGTGCTGTTCGGCATCAAGCCGGCCGAGCCGCACACCGGCTACGGCTACATCAAGCAGGGCCGCGCGCTCGACCAGTTCCCCGGTGCCGCCTTCGAGGTCGGCGGCTTCACCGAGAAACCGAACCGCGCCAACGCCGAGCGCTATCTCGCGTCCGGCGACTACTTCTGGAACAGCGGCATCTTCGTACTGTCGGCGCGCACCTTCATCGACGAGATGGCGCGCCTTGCACCTGAAGCGCTCGCCGCCGCGCGCAAGGCCTGGGAGGCCCGCGCCGACGATCTCGGTTTCGAGCGACTCGACCGCGAGGCTTTCGCCAAGGCGCCGAGCATCTCCGTCGATTACGCCGTGATGGAGAAGACCAACAAGGCCGCCATGCTGCCGATCGACGTCGGCTGGAACGACGTCGGCTCGTGGTCGTCGCTGTGGGAAATCGCGCCGCGCGACGCGCAGGGCAATTATTGCCACGGCGAAACGCTGCTCGAGGACACCACCAACAGCTACGTTCATTCCGAAAAGTCGCTGGTGGCCACCATCGGCGTCGACAACCTCGTCATCGTCGACACACCGGACGCGCTGCTGGTCGCCGACCGCAGCCGTGCGCAGGATGTCTCGCACATCGTCCAGCGCCTGCGCCAGTCGAACCGCAAGGAGCAGGAGCAGCACCTCCGCAACTTCCGCCCGTGGGGCTTCTTCGAGACGCTGTCGCTCGGACCGCGCTTCCAGGTGAAGCTGCTGCACGTCAAACCGGGCGGCAAGCTGTCGATGCAGATGCACCATCACCGGTCGGAGCACTGGATCGTCGTGCAGGGCACCGCCAAGGTCGTCATCGGCGAGGTCGAGAAGCTCGTGCGCGAGAACGAGAGCGTCTACATTTTCGCGACGCAATGGCACCGGCTCGAGAACCCCGGCAAGGTCCCGCTGGAGATCATCGAGGTGCAGATCGGCACGTATCTCGGCGAGGACGACATCGTCCGCTCCGACGACATCTATCATCGCGCCGCCGACGAAACGAAATAGGATGCTTTGTTTGCCGCTGCCGATTCACGCTCGCGA
>ERZ1645187.1913-NODE-1913-length-18810-cov-37.918315_pt1 | contig 18810 bp, 13 predicted proteins | sample MGYA00575352_ERZ1645187 | MGnify/ENA primary metagenome ERZ1645187 (study PRJEB40837, sample SAMN11349314) | freshwater sediment metagenome | isolation source: river sediment | host: Sediment | place: India: Wazaribad , New Delhi | collected 2017-02-21 ... | reverse complement strand
TCCTCGCCGAGACCGGCGCCGATCGGGTGCTGCTCGTCACCCATTCGATGGGTGGCCTCGTCGCCCGCGCCCTGCTGCGCCGGGATCGGGCCGACCGCATCGCCCGCTTCGTCACCCTCGGCGGGCCGCACCACGGCACGGTGACGGCGCGGCTCGGCCTCGGCCGCAATGCCCGTCAGATGGAGCCGGGCAACGGCTGGCTCGCCGAGCTGAACCGGGTCGAGACGACGGCGGTGCCGACGCTGACGACCTGGTCGTGTGGCGATCAGATCGTCGCGCCGCAGGCGACGAGCCGGCTCATCGGGGCCCGCGAGGTGGTGCTGCCGGGGCTCGGCCACATGGCGCTCGCCACCTCGCCGGAGGTCCGCGACCTGATCGTCGCCGACCTCCTCTTACCGAACTGACGAAATTTCGACCTTCTCGAAACTTCGTCAGTGAAGGCAAGCCCGAACGGGCGTCGGCCGGCCAGGCCGTAACGCCGATGAAATACGGACGAGTCCGAATTTCATCGGCCCAGTATCACAGATGCAGGCCGCGCATGATCTGGGTCATGGCGACCTGATCCATGGTCGGCATCTCGCCGCCGGGGCTCGAATGACGCGCCGCGTCGGAATCCGGGAACATGCGGAAGCTCGAGTTGTTGATGATCTGGGCGACGCGCGGGAAGAGGGCGTGCATCACCTGGCCGAAAACGCCGAGCTGGGTCGCCACCCTGACCGGGCGGTGGACGATCGCCTCGACGACGAGATCGGCGGCCTCCTCGGGGGAGAGCGCCGGCATGTTCTTGTAGAGCTTGGTCGGCGCGATCATCTCGGTGCGCACCAGCGGCATGTTGATGGTGGTGAAGTCGATGCCGCGGTCGAGATATTCGGACGCGGCGCAGCGGGTCCAGGCGTCGAGGGCCGCCTTGGAGGCGACATAGGCCGAGAAGCGCGGCGCGTTGGTCAGAACCCCGATCGACGAGACGTTGATCACATGGCCGGAGCGCTTCTCCGACATCTTCGGCAGCAGGCCGAGGGTGAGGCGCAGGCTGCCGAAATAGTTGACCTGCATGGTCCGCTCGAAGTCGTGGAAGCGGTCGTAGGAGCTCTCGATGGCGCGGCGGATCGAGCGGCCGGCGTTGTTGATCAGGATGTCGGCACCGCCGAAACGCTCGTCGAGGGTGGCGACGAGACGGGCGCACTGCTCGGCGTCGGAGATGTCGGCCGACACCGTCTCGAGCATCAGGCCCTGGGTCGCGGCTTCGGCTCGCACCGCCTCGAGCTTCTCGGTGTCGCGGGCGACGATCACCACCGTCGCGCCGGCGCCGGCGAGCTTCAGCGCCGTCGCCTTGCCGATGCCGGCCGAACCGCCGGTCACCACCACGACGCGGCCACCGACCCGGCCGGCGAGGCTGCGGTCGACGAAGAGGTCGGGGTCGAGGTGGCGCTCCCAGTAGTCCCACAGCCGCCAGGCGTAGTCCTCGAGATGCGGCACGCGGATGCCGGCGGGATCGAGCAGCCGGCGGGCTTCGCGATTGTCGAAGCGGGTCGGGTAGTTGACGAAGCGGAAGACGTCCTTGGGCAGGCCGAGTTCCTTCATCAGCGTCCGCTTCAGCCGGCGCACCGGGGTCAGCGAGCCGAGGAGCCGGACGATGCCGGGCGGCAGGATGCCGAGGAGGGCGGCGTTGACGCGCGCCGCCATGCGCGGCGCATGGGCCGCCTGGGCGAAGATCGCCAACACGTCGCCGACGCGATGGGGCACCGGATCGGTGAGGTGGAAGCAGCGGCCGTCCTCGCCCTCGGCGTGACCGATGTGGTCGAGGGCGGCGACGACGAAGTCGACCGGCACGATGTTGATGCGGCCGCCCTCGATGCCGATGGTCGGCACCCAGGCCGGGACGATGCGGCGGAGCTTCTGGATCAGTTTGAAGAAGTAGTAGGGGCCGTCGATCTTGTCGATCTCGCCGGTCACCGTGTCGCCGACGACGATGCCGGGCCGGTAGATCCGCCAGGGCAGGGTGCATTCGGCGCGCACCACCTTCTCGGCCTGGTGCTTGGAGGCGAAATAAGGATGGTCGAGGCCGTCGGCCTCCTCGAACATGTCCTCGCGGAAGACGCCGTCGTAGAGGCCGGCGGCGGCGATCGAGGAGACGTGGTGGAAGCGTTTCGCCCCGACCGCCGCGGCGAAGCGCACCGCGTTGCGGGTGCCCTCGACGTTGGCGATCATCTCGGTCTCGGGGTCGGCCTCGAGATCGTAGACGGCGGCGAGGTGGAAGACGTGGTCGATGCGGCCGGCGAGCGCGGCGCGGTCGGCCTCGGAGACGCCGAGGAGCGGCTTCGTCAGGTCGCCGACGACCGGCACCGCCCGGGTGGCGTCGACGTTCCAGAAGGCTCTGAGCCGGGCGAGGCGTTCCTCGCTCGGATTGCGCATCAGGAAGTGGACGGTCGCATCCGGCCGGGCGAGCAGCGTGCGGACGAGGCGCTTGCCGATGAAGCCGGAGGCGCCGGTGACGAAGTAGATCATGGTCGTTTCCCCTGTGGCGTCCGCCGCTCACCTTCGTTGGGTGGGTCGCGACGCCGTCGCCGCAGTGTAACCACCGCCCCGGCCCTGAAAAGCCCCGATCTCTCCGGACCTGCCCTGGTGACGGCGGCGATCGCCGGATACTGAGATTTTACTAGGTCTCGTGTCGATTAGGCGACGCTTTCTAAACGCCGTTGCTATCTTTCGACCATCGAACGACGACGCTCACCCGCCGGGTCAGCGAGGAGTGGAACGAAAGGAACCCGTCATGGCCAAGAAGCTCAAAGCTCTCGCCGGTGGTTCGAGCGAAACCCAGCTCGCCGAGACCATCAAGAATTCCGCCCAGCAGATCTGGCTCGCCGGCCTCGGCGCCTTCGCCAAGGCGCAGGAAGAGGGCACCAAGGTGTTCGAGGCCCTGGTGAAGGAAGGCGAGACCATCCAGAAGCGCACCCGCGAAGCCGCCGAAGACAAGGTCGCCGAGGCCCGCAAGGTCGCCACCGGCACCTGGGACAAGCTCGAGAGCGTGTTCGAGGAGCGCGTCGCCCGTGCCCTCCACAGCCTCAACGTCCCGACCAAGAAGGACATCGATGCGCTGTCGGCTCGCATCGCCGAACTGACCGCCGCCACCAAGAAGCTCTCCGGCACGGCGCAGACCGAGGCCGGCAAGGCCGGTGCGGCGGTGAAGGAAGCGGTAGGTGAGACCGCCGAGGTGGTGAAGATGACCACCAAGAAGGTCGCGGCCTCCGCCAAGACCGTCAAGGACGCCGCGATGAAGGCGGCCGACGACATCAAGACGGATCTCGCCGGCTGATCGTCCGTGGTTCCTGAGTTCGTTCGGCCCGGGCCGGGAGCGGGATCCGCTCCCGCCCGGGTGGGCGCGTCTCCATCCATCCGTCAACGGAAGGACATCCCATGTCGCGGCGAGGTCATCACAAGATCGGTATCGCCCTGGCGGGGGGTGGCCCGCTCGGCGCCATCTGGGAGATCGGCGCGCTGGTGGCTCTCCAGGATGCGATGAAGGGCATCGATTTCGTCGGTTGCGACGTCTATGTCGGCGTCTCCTCCGGCGGTGTTCTGGCCGCCGGGCTCGCCAACGGCATCACGCCGCGCGACATCCATGCGATGTTCATCGAGAACGAGACCTCGGCCGACGCCTTCGATCCGGAGATCCTGCTCAAGCCGGCCTTCGCCGAATATGCCCGCCGGCTCGCCTCGATCCCCGGCCTGGCGATCGACGCGGCGCGGCACTGGATGTCGGATCCCTTCTCCAAGGGCTTCTTCGCCTCCTTCCAGCGTCTCGGACGGGCGATCCCGACCGGCATCTTCGACAATGTCGGCTTCTCCGCCTTCCTCTCCCGGCTGCTCTCGGTGCCGGGTCGCACCGACGACTTCCGCGAACTGCCGCATCGGCTGTTCGTCGTCGCCACCGATCTCGACAGCGGCAAGGCGGTGCCCTTCGGCTCGCCGGGCTGGGACCACGTGCCGATCTCGCGGGCCGTCCAGGCCTCGGCGGCGCTGCCCGGCCTCTTCCCGCCGGTCGACATCGACGGCCGTCACTATGTCGACGGCGCCCTGATGAAGACGCTGCATGCCTCGGTGGCGTTGAAGGAGGGGGCGAAGCTGCTGATCTGCGTCAACCCGCTGGTGCCGTTCAACGCCGATCTCACCCATGGCGAGGACGACGGCTGGGGCGAGCGGGTGTCGCTCATCGATCGCGGCCTGCCGGCGGTGATGTCGCAGACCTTCCGCGCCATCATCCATTCGCGGATGAAGGTCGGGATGGACCGCTACCGCAGCGAATTCCCCGACGCCGACGTGCTGCTGTTCGAGCCGCACCAGTCGGACGCCGAGATGTTCTTCGCCAACATCTTCTCCTACGCCAGCCGCAAGCGCCTCGCCCAGCACGCCTACGACCGGACCCTCGGCGACCTCAGACGGCGCCGCGAGCATCTGGAGCCGATCCTGGCGCGGCACGGAGTGACCCTCGACGACAGCCTGCTCGACGGGCGTCGCCACATCATCGACGCACGCTCGCCGCCGCTGCGCCGGCGCCGTCCGATCCATCCGGTCACCCGCGACCTCGACCATGCACTCGACAGGCTCGACGCGGTGTTGAAGGCGAAGGTCCCGGCGGAGTGATCGGACCCTCGTGAAATTCTGCGAGGAATCGACGGGGGCGCGTTCCGTTCCCGTTGAGCATAGAACGATTTCGCGGTTCAGTCGGGGGCCCCCGGAGAGATCGGTGCGAGAGCCGGCGACAGGGGGCGGGGGAAACGGTCGGAATGGCGCGCAAGCCGCAGCGACGCACCAAGGAGCGCATCCTCGAGACCGCGCTGGCGCTGTTCAATCGCCTCGGCGAGCCTTCGGTCACGCCGAGCGCCATCGCCGAGGAGATGGGCATCTCGCCGGGCAATCTCCATTATCACTTCCCCTCCAAGGAGAAGATCGTCGAGGCGTTGTTCACCGCCTTCCGCGCCGAGATCGAGCACACGCTCGCCGCGCCGGAGACGCGGCCCTCCGACGTCGAGGACGTCTGGCTGTTCCTGCATCTCGTCTTCGAGGCGATCTGGAAATATCGCTTCCTCTACCGCGACATCACCGATCTCGTGGCCCGTTACCGGCTGATCGAGCGGCAGTTCCGGCTCGTCCTCGCCCACAAGCAGACGACCGCCGCGGCAATCCTCTCCGGCCTCGTGGCGCGCGGCGAGATGACCGCCTCGCCGGCCGACGTCGAGGCGCTCGCCGCCAACATGACGCTGATCGCCACCTATTGGCTGTCGTTCGACTACGTGCGCCGACCGCGCAGCGCCGACGACGGCGCGGCGCTGGCGCGCGGAGCCTATCAGGTGATGGCACTCGCCGCCCCCTATCTGGCGCCGCGCGAGCGCGCCCTGCTCGACCATCTCGCCGAACGCTACAGAAGCTGAGGAGACGCCCCATGGCGAAGCCCCGTTGGAAAGCCTTTCCCCATCCCTCAAAGGACTACGACTATCCCGGGGCGGCGCTCGAGACGGCCTGGGCGCGGCTGCATCGCGGCGATTGCGAGCCGTTTCCCGATGCCGCCGGGCTCGAGGCGCTGGTCGCGGCCGAGCCGAAGCTGAAGCCGAAGACGTCCCTCGACGAGGCGGCGGCGACCCTCCAGGACGCCTGGCGGGCCTATCATCGGGGCGACTTCGCGCAGGCCGTCGAACTCGGCCTATCGGTCGGGCTCCTCGGGGTGAACGTCGCCAACAAGGCGACCAACATCTACGCCACCTATCTCGAGGACGACGAGGCGGCGAAGCTCGCGCTGTTCCAGGCCTCGGTCGAGCGGGCCGAGGCGCTGCAGGCGACGACCCGGCGGCTCGCCAACGCCCATTACCTGCACGCCCAGGCGCTGGGGCGCTATTCGCAGGGGATCTCGATCGCCAAGGCGCTCGCCCAGGGGCTCGCCGGCAAGGTCCGGGCGAGCCTCGAGGCGGCGCTGAAGATCGAGCCGAAGCACGCCGACGCCCACATCGCCTTCGGCACCTATCACGCCGAGATCATCGCCAAGGTCGGCGGCATGATCGGCGGCCTGACCTATGGGGCGAGCAAGGACGACGGGGTGAAGCACTTCGAGACGGCGCTGAAGCTCAACCCGGACTCTGCCATCACCCGGGTCGAATATGCCAACGCCCTGGTCATGATGTTCGGCAATTCGAAGATGAAACAGGCGGTGTCGCTCTACGAGGCGGCGGCCAAGGCGAGCCCGGCCGACGCCATGGAGCGGCTCGACGTCGAACTGGCCAAGGCGGAGTTGGAGGATTGATACCGAGCTCACGGCGTTTCGACCTCTTCGAAACGTCGTGAGCCTCGTATGAGATCTCAGCCGTCCCGAGCGGCGGTCTTGCGGCGGCTCGGGGGGCGCTTGCGCGTCGCCGAACGGGCCGCCGCCTGGGTGTCGCGCTCGCGATGGCGGGTGGCGGTGCGGCGCTTCGGCGCCTCGCTGGTGTCGTCGCCGTCGGCGTGATGCATCAGCACGGTCAAGAGCAGGCGTTCGAACTGGGGCGCGAACTCGCCGATGATGCGGCGCGGCTCCGGCACCATGGCAGCGTCGGTGATCAGGCCGAACTGGACGTTGCCGTTGTAGGAGAGGATCGACACGCCGATGCCGATGTCGCCCGACTGCGGCACCCAGAACATCAGCTGCGAGATCTCGGCGCCGGCGATCTTCATCGGCATCTGCGGACCGGGCACGTTGGTCATCACCGCGGTGGCGCGCGACAGCAAGAGCCAGAAGAGCGCGTCCTGCGCCACCTTCGGGGCATAGCCGAGCACCGCCAGGAGGCCGTAGGTGACGCCGGCCTGATAGGACTTCTTCAAGTCGTCCATCCGCTTGCGCACCTCGGCGAGGCGGGCGAGTGGATCGTCGATGCCGACCGGTAGCACCAGGGTGACGATGCCGAATTCGTTGCCGAGCTCGGCGTGGCGGCCGGGGGCGCGCAGATTGACCGGGATCAGGGCGCGGACCTCGACGCCACGGGTCTTCTTGCCCTCGGCGGCGAGATAGGCGTTGATCGCCCCGGCGACGCAGGACATCAGCACGTCGTTGACCGAGCAGTCGAGGGCATGGGCGACCGCCTTGACCTCCGAGAGCGGCAGCGGATCGGCCCAGGCGACCTTCTTCACCCCGTGCGGCACGCCCTTCAGCGGCGTCTTGCTGTCGTTCGACATGAACAGGAGGCCGGCGAGTTCGGAGACGACGCTGGCGCCGTCCTTGACCAGGCCGAGCGCCTTGGCCGGACGCGAGATCAGGGCGTTGGACTTCTTCAGCACCCGCCCGGAGAGCTTGGTGCCGACCTCGACCGCCTGGGCGAGCGGCGCGAACAGGCTCGACCACCAGTGATCGTGGTCGGCCTTGCCGGTCCAGTGGGCCGCCGGTTCGTCGAGGCCGTGCAGGTCGTCGGTCAGGGACAGCATGACGCCGATCAGGGCGATGCCGTCGCCGATGGCGTGATGGATGCGCACCACAACCGCGGCGCCGCCCTGGAACCCCTCGACGATGTGGTACTGCCACAGCGGGATGCCGTGATCGAGCGGGGTGGCGGCGAGTTCGCCGACGAAATGCTCGAGTTCGGCGTCGCCACCGGCGCCGGGCAGGCGGACATGGTGGATGTGGCGGGTGATGTCGAAATGACGGTCGTCGACCCACCACATGCCGCCGGCGCGCGGCACCGCCTTCTGGCCGAAGCGGCGATAGGCGAGCAGGCGCTCGGCGAGGAGATGCTCGAGTTCGACCGGGTCGACCGGTCCGGCGAGCTTGATCACCCCGACGATGACCATCGGATTGTTCGGTCGGTCCATGCGCAGCCAGGTCGTGTCGACCGGGGACATGCGTTCGCCGCGTGCCATGTTCGTCTCCCCCGGCGGGTCGCCCCGCCCCCGTCGTCACGACGGGTCTCCCTCGCGCCGTTCTTCGCCCCGCTCGGCGACCGAGACGGGTGGATCCTTTTAGGCGGCGCTTTCTAACCCGAGATGGTAGAGAATTTTCATGGACACGAAAGCGGAAACTGTCGAAAGACTTACCGCCCGTCTCGAGGCCGGGATCGAGTTGCGCGGGCGCGTCCGCAACGACGCGGAAGCGACCCGTCGACGCGTCCTGTTGCGCGACTGGCAATCGGAGCGGCTTGCCCTCACCCATGCCGATCTCCTCGCCGATCCGCGCTTCCACGACACCGCCCAGTTCTTCCTCAGCGAACTCTACGGCGCCGCCGACACCTCGAAGCGCGATGCCGACGTCGCCCGGGTGGTGCCGATCGTGGTCAAGCTCCTGCCGCTCTCGGGTCTCGAGACCGTCGCCGACGCGGTCGAACTCGACACGCTGTCGGAGATCCTCGACGCGGCGATGGTCGACGAACTCGGCGACCGGGTCGAGCATCTCGACGCCGGCCTCTACGCCGAGGCCTATCGCGCCGTCGGCCGGCGCGACGAGCGCAGCCAGCAGATCGACCTGATCGATCACATCGGCCACGCGCTCGACCATCTGACCCATCACCATTTCGCCGGCGCGGCGCTGACCATGATGCGCAAGCCCGCCAAGCTCGCCGGCTTCGGCGACCTGCAGATCTTCCTCGAGGACGGCTATCGCGCCTTCCGCAAGATGGGCGGCGCCGACGAGTTCCTCGGGCTCATCGTCGGGCGCGAACGCGCCGTGATGGAGGCGCTCTTCGCCGGCGACGACGGCGTGCTCGATCGGTCCTGGAAACACTGAAATCCCACAAGAAGACCAACGAAGGCGAGGAACACTCATGGATCAGATCGTTTCGACCACCTCGATCGGCCCCGAGGGGCCGGAGGCGACGTTCGCCCGACTGCGAGCCGCCTCCCGCCGCGCCCCCTATCCGAGCCTCGAGGAACGGCGCGATCGTCTGACCCGTCTGTTGGCGCTGATGAACGACAACGCCGGTGCGATCGAGGCGGCGATCTCGGCCGACTTCGGCCATCGCTGCGTCCAGGAGACGCGGCTCGCCGAGGCCTTCGTGGTCGAGGCCGGCATCAAGCACACACTGCGGCATCTGAAGCGCTGGATGAAGCCGCGGCGGGTCGCGACCGAACTCGCCTTCCTGCCCGGCCGCAACCGGCTGATGGCGCAGCCGCTCGGCCTCGTCGGCGTGGTGGCGCCGTGGAACTATCCCCTCCAGCTCACCCTCGGGCCGATCTCGGCGGCGCTCGCCGCCGGCAACCGGGTGATGGTGAAACCGAGCGAACTGACGCCGCGCTTCTCCGCCCTCCTCGGCGAGTTGGTGGCCAAGTCCTTCCGCGACGACGAACTGGTGGTGATCCAGGGTGGTCCGGAGGTGGCGGCGGCCTTCACGGCGCTGCCCTTCGATCATCTGCTCTTCACCGGTTCGACCCGGGTCGGCCGCATGGTGGCGGAAGCCGCGGCGAAGAACCTGACCCCGGTGACGCTCGAACTCGGCGGCAAGTCGCCGGTGATCCTCGATGCCTCGGCCGACATCGCCGAGGCGGCGGCGCGGATCGCCTTCGGCAAGCTCCTCAATTCCGGCCAGACCTGCGTCGCCCCGGACTACGTGATGGTGCCGAAGGGCCGCGAGCAGGCCTTCGTCGCGGCCTTCCGCGCCGCCGTCGGCAAGCTCTACGGCGACGATCCGTCGAACCCGGACTACACCGCCATCGTCTGTGCCGCCCATCGCGCCCGCCATCAGGCGCTGGTCGACGACGCCGTCGCCAAGGGCGCGAAGGTCGTCTGGGCGGTCGGTGATCCGGCGCGTTGGTCGAATTCGGCCAAGTTCCCGCCCTGCCTCGTCCTCGACACCACGCCCGAGATGCGGGTGCGCCAGGAGGAGATCTTCGGGCCGATCCTGCCGGTGCTGGGGGTCTCGGGGCCGGACGAGGCGATCGCCACGGTGCTCGCCGACGAGCGGCCCTTGGCGCTCTACTGGTTCGGGACCGACGCGGCGGCGCGCGACCGGGTGATGATCGAGACGGTCGCCGGCGGCGTCACCGTCAACGACTGCCTCTACCATCTCGCCCAGGAGAACCAGCCCTTCGGCGGCGTCGGCGCCTCCGGCATGGGCGCCTATCACGGCGAGTGGGGCTTCCGCACCTTCTCGCACGCCAAGCCGATCTTCCACCGGCCGGATCTCTCCGGTCTCGGTCTGATGCGGCCGCCCTATGGGCGGCTCTTCGACCGCATGCTCGCCGCCCTCCGGCGCTTCGCCTGAGGAACCGACGGGACTGCGGACGGGAGGAACGCCATGACCAATCCGACACGTGAATTCGACTATCTGGTGCTCGGCGGCGGTTCGGCCGGCTCGGCCGTGGCGAGCCGGCTCACCGAGGATCCCTCGGTGACGCTGTGCCTGCTCGAGGCCGGCGACCGGGGCAACGACCGGGTGATCGAGACGCCGCTCGCCGGCGCCCTGATGGTGCCGACCAAGCTGCACAACTGGGCCTTCGAGACGGTGCCGCAGCCCGGCCTCGATGGCCGCAGGGGCTATCAGCCGCGCGGCCGCACCCTCGGCGGGTCCTCGGCGATCAACGCCATGATCTATGTCCGCGGCCACCGCTGGGACTACGACCATTGGGCGGCGCTCGGCGCCACCGGCTGGTCCTTCGCCGAGGTGCTGCCCTATTTCAAGCGCTCGGAGAACAACGAGACCTTCGAGGACGAGCTGCATGGGCGCGGCGGACCGCTCAACGTCTCCTGGCCGCGCAGCGACAATCCCTGGCCGGGGTATTTCCTCGACGCCGCCACCGAGGCCCAGTTCCGCTCCAACGGCGACTTCAACGGGCCGGAGCAGGAAGGTTTCGGCCTCTATCAGGTGACCCAGAAGAACGGCGAGCGGTGGAGCGCGGCGCGCGCCTATCTCCACCCGCACATCGGCAAGCGGGCGAACCTCGCGGTCGAATGCGGCGCGCGGGTGCGGCGGATCCTGATCGAGAACGGCCGGGCGGTCGGGGCCGAGGTGTCGCAGGCCGGAGAGGTCCGCATCTATCGGGCGCGGCGCGAGGTGATCGTCTCGGCCGGCGCCTTGCAGTCGCCGCAGATCCTGATGCTGTCGGGGATCGGCGACGCGGGTGAGCTGAAGGCCCACGGCATCGAGGTCGTCCACCATCTGCCCGGCGTCGGAGCGAACCTGCAGGATCACCCGGACTTCGTCTTCGGCTACAAGGCGAAGAGCCTCGACCTGCTCGGCCTGTCGCTTTCAGGTACGGCACGGATCTTCAAGGAGATCCTGCGCTTCCGCCGCGAGCGGCGCGGCATGGTGACCTCGAACTTCGCCGAGGCGGGCGGCTTCTTCCGCTCTCGCCCCGAACTCGAGATCCCCGACATCCAGATCCACTTCATCGTCGCCATCGTCGAGAACCATGCCCGGCGGCAGCGCCTCGGCCACGGCTTCTCCACCCACTTCTGCCTGCTCCGGCCGAAGAGCCGGGGAACGCTGAAACTCGCCTCGGCCGATCCGATGGCGGCGCCGCTGATCGATCCGGCTTTCCTCACCCATCCCGACGACCTCGCGGACATGGTGGCCGGCTTCAAGGCGACGCGGCGGATCATGGACGCCCCGGCGCTGGCCTCGCGGCGCGACCGCGACCTCTACACCTCCGAGGTCAGGAGCGACGACGAGATCCGCGCCGTCCTCAGGGCCCGGGTCGACACGGTCTATCACCCGGTCGGCACCTGCCGCATGGGGGTCGACGACGGCGCGGTGGTGACGCCGGAATTGAAGGTGCGCGGCATCGCCGGGCTGCGGGTGGTCGACGCCTCGATCATGCCGACGCTGATCGGTGGCAACACCAACGCCCCCTGCATGATGATCGGCGAGAAGGCCGCCGACATGATCCGCGCCTCGGCGGCTTGAGGCGTCGGAGAAGGCGAAGAGCCGCGGGCGACCGCGGCTCTTCGTGTTTCTGGAGGCTTCGGCTTCGGCCGATCAGTGCGCCGCGTCGCTCGACTCGTCGCCCCGGCGATCGAGCAGGGCGTAGAGCAGGATGGCGCCGAAGGTGGCGGTGCCGATGCCGCCGAGGGTGAAGCCGGCGATGTTCAGCGTCAGGTCGCCGGCGCCGGCGATGACCGCCGCGGCGGTGGTGATCAGGTTCTTGGTCTGAGAGAAATCGACCCGGTTCTCGACCCAGATGCGGCCGGCGGTGGCGGTGATCAGGCCGAAGATGACGATCGACAGGCCGCCGATCACCGAGCCGGGGATGGTCAGGATCAGCGCGCCGAACTTGGGCGAGAAGCCGAGCAGCACGGCGATCGCCGCGGCGACGACGAAGATCAGGGTCGAATAGATGCGGGTGACCGCCATGACGCCCATGTTCTCGGCGTAGGTGGTGACGCCGGTGCCGCCGAAGGCGCCGGAGAGCATGGTGGCCAGACCGTCGCCGACGAAGGCGCGGCCCATCCACGGGTCGAGATTGCGGCCGGTCATGGCGCCGATCGCCTTGATGTGTCCGAGGTTCTCGGCGACCAGGATGATGGCGACCGGCGCGATCAGCGCCATGGCGCTCGCCGAGAAGACCGGCGCGGTGAACTGCGGCGCGCCGAACCACGGGGCGGCGGCGAGTTGGGTGAAGTCGATCGGCTTGCCGAGACCGAAGGCACCGGCGCCGATCGCATAGACGACATAGCCGACGAAGCCGCCGATCAGCACCGGGATCCGGCGCAGCATGCCGGGGGCATAGACCGCCGCGACGCCGACGGCGACGATGGTGAGCAGGCCGATGGTGCGGTCGAAACCGGTGGCCGAGATGCCCTTGACCGCGATCGGCGCCAGATTGAGGCCGATCGCCGCGACGATGCCGCCGGTGACGACGGGCGGCATCAGCTTCTCGATCCAGCGATAGCCGATCTTCATCACCACGAGGCCGATCGCCGTATAGAGCAGGCCGGCGGCGATGATGCCGCCCAGCGCCGGGCCGATGTTGCCGTTGGGGCCGGAGCCGCCATAGGCGGAGGCGGCGATGACCACGGCGATGAAGGAGAAGCTCGAGCCGAGATAGGACGGCACCCGGCCGCCGACGATGACGAAGAAGATCAGCGTGCCGATGCCGGAGAACAGCACCGAGACGTTGGGATCGAAGCCCATGATGATCGGCGCCAGAACGGTCGAGCCGAACATGGCGACGACGTGCTGGAAGCCGGCGATCAGGGTCTGCGGCCAGCCGAGGCGCTCGTCGGGGGCGACGCGGTCGGCGGTCGTGAGCGTCCAGGTCGGAAACCAGCTCTCGGGGCGTGGCGAGTTCATGTCGGCCTCGTTGTCGGGAGGATCGGGGAGAGGGCGTGACGGGTCGGCGACCCGGGAAGGGGGAGGCCCGCATGATCCCATTCCCGACGCGAAAGAAAAGACCGTCCGACGCGGGTCATCCACGCCGTCGAGGAATGGCTCGGCCGGGCCTGCGCCCGGCTGCGGCGGTCGTTGCCCTTGCTTTCGGCCGTCGACAGGACTACGGGAGCACGATGGACGCTTCCGCGAAGTCTCGCGTCGACGCGCCCGCTCGGACCGAGCCGATCCGCGACCCGGTCTTCCGCGCCGACCCCGCGCAGCCCTCTCGAGTGTCGTTCCCGTCGAACGCGGCCGATCGCCGACGTCCGCGCCGTGCCACTCCTCCTTCGGATCTCTTGCCTTGCCCTTTTCCAAGACCCATCCGGCGCTGGCCCGTGCGCTCGCCGAACGCGACTATTCCGAAGCGACCGACGTCCAGGCGGCGGTGCTGGCCGAGGAGACGATCGGGCGCGACCTGCTGGTCTCGGCCCAGACCGGCTCGGGCAAGACCGTCGCCTTCGGTCTCGCCATCGCCGAGGATCTGATCGGCGCGGCCGAGCGGCTGGGACCTGCCGGGGCCCCGCTCGCCCTGGTGGTGGCGCCGACGCGCGAACTCGCTCTTCAGGTCGAGCGCGAACTGACCTGGCTGTGGGAACAGACCGGCGCCCGGGTGACGGCCTGCGTCGGCGGCATGGACCCGCGCGCCGAGCGCCGTCGCCTCGATGCCGGTGCCCACATCGTCGTCGGCACGCCGGGGCGCCTGCGCGATCATCTGGAACGCGGCGGGCTCCGGCTCGAGGCGCTGCGCGCCGTGGTGCTGGACGAGGCCGACGAGATGCTCGACATGGGCTTCCGCGACGACCTCGAGTTCCTGCTCGATGCGACGCCGGTCGACCGGCGCACCCTGATGTTCTCGGCGACGCTGCCCAAGGGCATCGTCCAGCTGGCGCAGAACTACCAGCGCGACGCCCGCCGCATCGCGGTCGCCGGAGCGACGCGCGGCCATGCCGACATCGAGCACCGGGCGATCCGGGTGGCGCCGAAGGAGATCGAGCCGGCGGTGGTCAATCTGCTGCGCTTCCACGACGCGCCGGCCTCGATCGTCTTCGCCAACACCCGCGAGGCGGTGCGCCATCTCCAGGCGACGCTGCAGGAGCGCGGCTTCTCCGCCGTGGCGCTCTCCGGCGAACTCGGCCAGCACGAACGCAATCTGGCGCTGCAGGCGCTGCGCGACGGCCGCGCCCGGGTCTGCGTGGCGACCGACGTGGCGGCGCGCGGCATCGACCTGCCCAATCTCGATCTGGTGATCCACGCCGAGCTGCCGCACGACCGCGAGATCTTCCAGCACCGCTCCGGGCGCACCGGCCGCGCCGGGCGCAAGGGGGTGAGCTGCCTCATGGTGCCGCCGAAGTCGCGGCGCCGGGCCGAACGGCTGCTGCAGGACGCCGGGGTGCGGCCGGTATGGGGTGGTCCGCCGAGCGCCGAGGAGATCCGTGAACTCGATCGTCGCCGTCTAGCCGAGGATCCGACGATCGCCGGCGGCATCGCCGAGGAGGATGCCGATTTCGTCCGTCTGCTGATCGAGACGCGCTCGGCCGAGGAGATCGCCGGCGCCTTCGTGCGGCTGTGGCGGGCGCGTCTGCCGGCGGCCGAGGAGGTGATCGATCCGATCGACAGCGAACGGCCGGGCCGGCGCGAACGCGAGCCGAACCGCGAGCGCGGCGAGGCGACGGTCGGGGTGTGGTTCCGCTGCGACGTCGGGCGGGCCGACAATGCCGATCCGCGTTGGGTGCTGCCGATGCTGTGCCGGCGCGGCGCCATCGACCGGGCGGACGTCGGCGCCATCCGCATCTTCGACCGCGAGACCCGTTTCGAGGTGCGCGCCGAGGTCGCCGGCCATTTCGCCGCCGCTGCCCGCCGTCCCGACGCCGAGGGCGTGGTGATCGTGCCCTGCGATCCGCCGAGCGAGCGTCCCGACCGCCGTCCGCCCAGCGGGCGCCCGGGCGGCCCGAAGCAGGGCCATCGCGGCCGCCGCAACGGCCCGCGCGGTCAGGGAACCTGAGGCGGACGGCGGAGCCGGTCGCCGGATCCGCCTGACGATGCCTGCGGGCCGCCGGTGACCGTGCCGGCGGTCGTCAACGGCAGGTCGCCCGCCAGGGTCCGAACCAATAGCCCTTCATCGGCTTCGACCCGCCCCTGTCGACGAGGTGGGTGCCCCTGGCCGTGCCCTTCGCCAGGGTTCCCGCCCACTCGCCGGCGAAGGGGAAGGTGACGGTGGCGGCGACGAGAGTGCCGACCACGACGTTGCCGTCGCCACCGCTCGCCACGGGGCGGCCCTCCGAACGGCCCTCGAGGCGGCCGACGATCTTCTCGCCGTCGAGGCTGCCGGTGAGCGACGCCTCGATCGTCCGCTCGATCGCCGCACTCCGCGATCGCATCGAGACCGAGCCGTCGATCTTCGCGCCGTCGAGGGTGAAGCGAAGCTGCGCGACGATCGGCGACTTCGTCTCGGCGGTTCGGAACTCGAGGGTGCCTTCGCACGAGGCCTTCGACGCCTTCGGTGCGTAGGCGACGTTCCCCTTGCCACCGAAGCAGCCGGTCATCACCGGCATGCCCTCCGGCAACACGCAGACCGCCAGCCAGGTGCCGGCGTCGTCGTTGCGGGCCCACACCATGGCGTGATCGGCGTCCGGTTCGGCATAGACGGCGAGGTCGGCACCGTTGCGGTCCATGCGGACCCGCACGCCCGGCTGGAGGATCGCCGCCCAGCGCTCGCGGCCCTTGAACTCGATCGGCCCGACGGTCTTCCAGGACGAGACGGCGAGGCCGTTCGGACCGGCATCGGTGACGTGGACGTCGTAGCGTCCGACGCGGAACTGGCTCTCGCCGATGACCTCGAGTGGCATGACCTTGCCCGGTTGAGCGACCGCTTGGCGCGGATCGGGCGTGATCGCCTTCCAGCGCGCGAAGGTGACGGGGGGTGCCGGCGGCGGGGCCGCGCCGTGTGGCGGCGGCGTCGGCGGCAAGGCATCGGCGTCGCGCACCGATCCCGACCCGGCGAAGCAGGTCGGGCGGGGCGGCCGGCCCTCGGGAAGCACGCAGACCGCCTGCCAGGAGGCGGCGTCGGTGTTGCGGGCGCCGAAGGCCGCGCGTTCCGCGCCGACGGCGGCGACCGGCGCGGCCTTTTCCAGTCGCAACCCGGTTCCGGGCGTCGCGACGGCGATCCAATGATCGCCGGGGCGGATCTCGAACGGCCCGTGGGTCGACCAACTGCGGACGGCGCGCCCGTCGGGATCGGCGCCGGCGACGAGAACGACGTAACGACCGGGGCGGAACCCGGTCTCGCCGAGCGGCGTCAGGGCGACATCGCCGGAATTCGGACGCAACGACGTCCAGGCCGCCGTCGACCCGCCGCCGGGTTCGCTCGAGGCCGGGGCGACCGGGGCGGTGCGGCGCACCGAGGTGAAACGCGTCCCGGTGTTGTTGACGGTGGACAGGCTGGTTCCGTCGGCCGACAGGATCGCCTCGTCGGTGTAGCCATGGCTCCACACCAGCCGATAGTGACGGGCGGCCGGATCGACGAGGGTCCAGCGCATGGTGTTGCCGTGCCCGTCGTTGCCGGTTCCATCCGGCGAGATCAGAGTGACGCCACCGCCGACACCCCAGTTCCACTCTCCCGGCAGGCTCTGGGCGAGGGCGCCCGACGCCGAGACGGTGGTCAGCAGCAGCAGGGTCGCGAGCCGACGGATCTTCATGGCGGTTCTCCTCGGGACGGAGGGCTTCGATCGGGGGCGTCGGACCGGAAGGTCGGATCGGGTCCGTCCGGCGCGGCGGCGTACTCGGGAGGGCCGTGGGACCGCGTCGACGGCGCGTGACGGCCGCTCGCCTCGGCCAGGGCGGACACCACCTCGCCGGCGGTCCGCCACGCCGTCGGCGGGACCGGAAGGATCACCTCGACGTCCTGGCGCCCGCTCCGGGAGAACCAGCCGTAGGTGACGACCAGGGCCCGGGGATGGGTGAGGAGGCGGGCGCCGAGAAGGCGGGAGAGCGGCAGGGCCCAGACGTGCAGGACGCCGTTCACCAGGAGGCCACGGTCGCCGACGATCACCTCGCCGCTGGTCAGCCGCCAATGAGCCCGCTGGACCCGGGCACCGAGGAGCGCGGCGGCGGTGACGGCGATCGCCACGACGACACCGACGCCGATCATACCGGGCGCGACTTCGGGGTCGAAGAGGGCGAAGCCACCGAAGCCGAGGAGCAGGAAGATCAGGACGGCGACGAGCGCGGAGCGCCGTTCCGACGCGTCTTCCTCGAGTGCTGCGGGGGCGACCGCGTTCCAGGTGGCGGCATCGACGGTCCAGCGACCGAGGACGCGCCGGCCAGCGAGGAGTTCGTCGCGAACGGCGGCGAGGCGGGCGAAGACCAACGCCGTCGCCGTTGCCATGACGGCGGCGACGATCACCAGGAAGGTGATCGCGTGGCGGTTCATGCCGAGCCGGGTGGCGAGCCACGCATCGCCGACCACGAGGCCGGCGAACCACGTCGCGCACAGAGCGGCGACGACGAGTGCGACGATCAACCCACGTCTCGGATCGCTCGACACGGCTCCCTCCGTTTCGAGGACCTGCCGACGACTTCCCTCCCGCCTGCGCGTCACGAGCCTCGGCACCGGCTCGACCGACGGAGCGGCTCGACCCGTGGCCACCGGCGGCGAGCCACCGCTCCACCCTAGCGCGCCCGCGGGATCGCGCATTGACATGGATGGGAGGGCCGCCGGATTTCGATGCCGCCGCTCCACCGCCGCGAAGTTCCACCGGAGAGGTCGATCGCCCGAGGTGCGGGGCGATCCGCCGATCGTCTCGTCCGTCGCGCCGGAGATCGGAGGCGCGACACCACCCGCCGAAACGACGAAAGCCGCGGTTTCCCGCGGCTTTTCGTGACTCTCCCGAGAGGGAGAATTCTTGAGCGACACATAAAGTCGGACTCAAGACCCTTGAAAATCAATGGCTTGCGAGATTTTCCGCCACATAAAATCGGACGAAACGACACATAAGGTCGGACGATCCTGGGGGTTGCGACACATAAAGTCAAGGCGAGGGTCTGAACGAGTATCTAGCTCGCATACCGAACCCGAGCTTCGAGCCCGATGACGACAACGTCATTCCCGTACTCGAAGGCGAATGGTTCGCAGATGACGTATCAGAGCGCTTCCGCAAGTTTTTGCGGGTGACCTTCGGTGACGAAAAATTCCAAGAGAACATGAACTTCATCGAGTTGACGCTCGGCAAGACTGTTCGCAAATGGTTTGTGCGTGACTTCTATAAGCTCCATATCAAGATGTATAGCAACAGACCTATTTACTGGATGTTCTCGAGTCCCAACGGCACCTTCAATGCGCTCATATATATGCATCGGTATAAATCAGATACCGTTAGTATTCTTCTCAATGACTATGTTCGCGAATTCAAGCGGAAGCTCGAAGGCGAGCGAGATCGGTTGAAGGGCGTCTCCGTCAGTGCCGATGTCCGCCAAGGCGAAAAGACCAAGGCGATGAAGG
>ERZ1645187.1912-NODE-1912-length-18816-cov-6.500293_pt1 | contig 18816 bp, 24 predicted proteins | sample MGYA00575352_ERZ1645187 | MGnify/ENA primary metagenome ERZ1645187 (study PRJEB40837, sample SAMN11349314) | freshwater sediment metagenome | isolation source: river sediment | host: Sediment | place: India: Wazaribad , New Delhi | collected 2017-02-21 ... | reverse complement strand
CGCCCAGCTCGTCTTGGTCATGCGCCCTGTCTGGACTATGTGCGCGAACCAGTTGACGAAGTAGTCGTATGTAGGGCCTTTACCCACCGCAGACTCGATGATCTTGCGGGTCACGGGGGGCATCTCCGTGAGCTTGCGTTTCTTGAACTTGGCGTACTCGCTGGGGCGGTACAGGTTGATGATCTTGTTCTCGGGGTCGTATTTCAGATCCGAGGTGGGGTCGTAGCGCAGTTCCCAATCAGGGATGAAATCAGGCACGGGCTGCCCGTGCTGTTTCATGAAGCTGCGCAAGCGGGTCTCGTTCGCAGCACGTGCAATCTCGACCTCGTTGTCTTCCTTGTCATACCAGCCGTTGTACAGGCGGTCTGTGTGGAAGTCACGGAAGACAAAGTATGTGCGCGTGGGCAGGCCATCGACTGCGTTGTCTGGGATCTTCTCCAGCGACTTCCAGTATTCGGGCAGCAGTTCCGAAGTCTTATAGATCGGCTCGCCCTTGAAGTTGTAGATGTAGTCCGGATTGTCTTCCGAGTGGTAGTAGGCCCATGAGTCTCCACCATTCAGGTTGAAGTACACGAAGCCGCGTTCCTGCTTGATACCAGTGATGATCGCATCACCCGGTTCTGCGAGATAGCTGATGCCGTTCTCGGTCTTGTATTGCTTGTCCTTGATCGGCGCATAGCCTGCGTCCTTACGGAGCTTGGCGAGCAGCGCCTTTTGGTCTGCACGGTTCTTGTTGATGTCTGCCTTCACACGATTGGAGGGCAGTGCGTCGAGGTTGCGCTTCACCAGTGCGATGCGCTTGCCCTTGAAGCTGTCCTTCACGCCCTTGCCGAGGATGGCGGGGGCGATGTAGATGAGCTTGTCGTTCTGGCAGCAGGTCACATCCAGAGGCCAGCGCAATGCGCTGCCCGTACGCGAGAGTCGGATCTCCGCACGCAGTGCGTCGATGTTGAGGTTGAGGCTAGTGAGCCATTGCTTGAGGAACGGTGCAGCTACGGGCGAGGTGAGCACCACGAACAGATGCGCACGCAGGCCGGTTGATCCGTCGATACCCATGGATGCGCTGTACTGGATGACGTATGACACGTCGCTACAGCCGATGGCGTCCATGAACTCGTCAGGTGTCTTGTACGCCTCGAGGCCGTCGAGGTCGAAGCACACCCATTGAGTGCGGGCTTCTGCGTCCGTGGTGCCGGCGCGTGATTCCTTGGTGAGTGGGCGCTTGAGCTCGCCCTTGAGCAGACACTGCCCTTTGGCGGCAGCGGCGGTGATGTGGGTGTGGAACTCAGAGAGTTCCGTCAACTCGACGGTGTGACTGGTAAAGAGGTACGCGTTCGGGTACGGAGACTTCTCGATGTGGCCGTCGATGAGTGTGAAGGTCTTTACGAGTGGGTAGTCCGCGCCGAGGAAAGTGACTTGCATATTGATCTCCACGGTTCGGGGTAGGCGAGTGACTAGAATAACATCTCGGAGTGAGACTGAGGAAGAGCGATGAGCGGGGAAGCTCATGCAAGGTGAATAGAATATGAATCTGGAATCGAGGTGCAGTCTGTTCCGATGTTCCGAAGTTGGGTCTGGGAACAGGGAACCGAGTGCTGAGAACAGAGAAACTGCGTGCGCCGTGCGGCGAGCAAGAGCATGCAAACGGCGTTCACAGGGGTCAAAATCGGTACAATTTCGGAACTTCGGAACACGCTAAGTTATTGATTCTATTACTCTGTTCCTTTGTTCTGTTCCGAAGTTATAAAAAAGTAGTAAGGGAAAGAGTGAATGGGTAGTAGAAAAGAAAAATCGCCAAATATAGGCGCGTTTTCAGATCGGAACGGAACGGAACACATGTCCATGTCTTAAATCGCATGTGTCCCGATTTCATGTCGTTGTACTACGCAGTACGCCAGATTCGGACGCCCTTGTCTGTCTTGCGCGTCGTGAACTGGTAGCCGTAGCGTTGCGTGGTATTCCACGCTGCTGTGCGCACGCGATCAGCTTCGATCTGAAGCACCTCGATCGACTCACCCACCTGCATGTCGATTAACGGCCAGCGTTGACGGCGTCCACGACGCGGCGGTGGGATTGGAACGTGGCGTTCGATCTGGATGTTGTCTGGGGCCGGGATATCGGCAGTGCGATCGACAACAGTCTTCTTCGTGCGGTCTACGATTGTGCGCTTCATACGCTATACCTCTCAAATTAATGAGGTTATAGTATAGCATATTACTTAGACTGAATCAGTCCCGCTTACTTTCTTGCGGGGACTACTGCGCGGGTCTCCGGCGGCCCGTGCATTCCTGTAGTAGCGAGTGCAGGACGGCCGGCGCGCGGTAGCCAGCGGCCGAATTTTGCGAGTCGAGGGCAAGACTCGATATGGACACTCTGTGGAATGCCCATATCGAGCGGTGCCGGAAATGAAAAAAGGCCCCCGACCTTGCGGCCGGGGGTAAGAGGGGATGTTAGGCAGCGAGGGCAGCTTGCAGCGCCTTCAGCTTCTTGTCGGCTTCAGATTCACCGACGTACTTCTTGATCTCGTTGATGGCGAGGCCGATCAGCATGATGTTGGTCGGAGCATCGGCGTCGTAAGTGCGGCGTCCGATCTGCTGGGTCTTGGCATCCATCAGCTTTGGCAGGATGCGCTTGCACAACCGGGAACCGAAATCCCAGCCGAGGTCGTTGAAGGCGGTGTTGCCTTCTTCCTCGTCCGAGGTCGTGGGTTCCTTGTCGTTGAGCGTATCCAGCAGCAGGAACTTGAACTCCTTCTTGAACGCCTGATCGTCGTCGAAGCGCTTCTTGTCCACCGCTTCCAGTTCTTCAGCGGTAACAGCGCCAGATTCGATCATCGCCTTGTCGGTTTCGTCAGCAGTGCGCTGTTCAGCGCTCCACTCACGGGCCAGTTGGCGGGCGAGCGATTCCTCGAAGCTGAAGTCAGGCATCGAGTCACCACGCGGCAGCGTCGCCTGTGCGGCATTGAAGATTGCCAGCAGCGGTGCGCGGAACGTGAGGATTGCCGACAGCCTGTCGATCTTCTCCTTGTGCGTCAGAGCGCTCGGGATGGTCGTGCGGTTGCCGTCCTCATCGACGTGCTCGATGTGTTCCTCACCATCGAAGACATCCTTGGTCGCACCGTCGAGCGTGACCGAGGCAGTGCCCACCTCAACGAAGTGGTCGATGTTGATAGCGCGTTCGCGCAGTTCGTTCAGCATCTCGTTGTAGCGGTCGATGCTGATTACGTTCTGCATCTTCCGCGATTCCGCGGCGTGCAGATCCTTGAGGTCTTGGGCCACCTCACGGCCGGCCATGTTAATTGCAGATGCGTTGAGAGAGCCGAGCAGGGGGTACAGAACGCTCATCTGGGTGTAGGTCGGCAGAGCGGCAATGATGGAAACGAGTTTCATGGTGTATCTCCTTGTGTTCAGTGTGCAGTGTGCAATTCGGAAAGAATGAGTTGGTGCTCGATGAAGGTGTGGACATCGGGATATCCACAATCGAGCGCGAGCTGCTCAAGCTCCATGATCAGGTCGAGCGGGTCTTGTCCTCCAATAGCGTTTTCAAAAACCGCAAAGCGTTGCTCTACGGACATGTCTTCAATGCTGATTTCGCGTGAGCTCATCGCGGCGCCCTCCAAATGTCCAAATGACCTTTGAAGCCACCACGAATGTAGCGACGCATACCGTCAACGCGCTGGTAAGCGCGGGCGTGTCTGCCCGGGCCATAACGGTGTTGAAGTCTGCGGCCGTTGTGGCTACCGATCTGCCACAGCCGGAAGTGAATGTGCATCATGTGTTACTCCCCTCTGAAAAAGAAAAAAGGCGAAGCCCTCTCGAGCTTCGCCTCTGTCCTAGGCCGCGCTTGCTACGCAAGCGCTCGGCGCATCAGCTTGTCTGCAACGAGCAGCGCCATGTCTATCCTGTCGTCCTGCAACGTTGCGTTCACGGACAGTACATCGGAGTGCGTGAGCAGTTGAGTGGCGAGCTGCATACGTGCCATCTTCAGAAGCTGTTCATTACCGAACGCGGTCGCGAACACTTCGTTCATTTCGTCCTTCATTTGCTGGTCGATTGCCATGGTGGGCTCCTATCTAATTTGGTCAGTGGTGTATTTGAGTACACCCGGATGGTATATGCCGTCAGCAACGTAGCCACTAAGCCAACGCGCGAACGGGACAGTTACGAAACTGGTTAATGCCGCTGTAATAGCCGTCATCGAGCCCGTCAAAGTGCCGTAGTGCACGGCTAGGTTGAGCCCGAAGGCAACAGCGTGGATAAAGAGCACCCAGCCGCGGCTTCCCAGCACGCGGCACCGAGTGCGCGGTGCGAGCTTCATCAGTATGACAAGCTCAAATACCGCTGTAATAGCGGCAAAGACCAGAACGGCCTCTATTAGGTTCATCGCCGCTCCTTCACTTTGATCATCGCGCGAAGCATGTCGTTCTCCGTGCGGAGTTCTCGGTGCTGCGAGATGAGTTCGAGGTAGTTGCGCAGCACTACTTCGAATTTGGCATTGAGCTCCGTGAGTTGCGCAGCTCGTTGTTCGGCGAGGTCGACAGTCTGTGACAGCGCCTCAATCAGTATCCCGTTTGCGGCATGCATCGGTGATCTCCCCCGTACACGTAGATGAAGGCAAACAACAACACCAGCAGAATGCCGGTGCTGTTGTCAGCGTCGGTGATGTAACTTACGACGGTTGATAGCATTTGATGCACCCCTCCATTCGGTAGTGACGGCCGAGCTTGTCGACGAGCGGGTACTTCACGTTGCTCGGTGCGACAGCCGGTGCGGCGAGCTTGGAGCGCAGCATCTCGATCTGCGCGCGCAGTGTGGAGTTCTCGGTGCGGAGAGCGTGGTTTTCAACCGCGAGTTGGGCCTTGGTTTGACGTGATGACATTTGGATTCCCCTTGACGTTCGTTTGGAATGAAAGCGAGAGGGGGCTTGCGCCCCGCCCCCGAGTTACTTCTTCGTAGCGACTGAACTGGCCGCGGGCTTGCGAGCAGCGGTCTTGCGTGCGGCGACCTTCTTCGTCGGAGCGCTGGGCTCGGCACCGAAGAGACCACGTGCGAAGTCGGTGACTGCACGGAGCGTGGTCTTCGCGCCCTCGGCGGTAGCCTTGGCACCACGGTTGATAGAAGCACGAGCTTTGGCACCAGCGTTGTAGGTAGTAGCGGACATGACAGACTCCTGAAGAATGAATGGCAACATTGCCACTCTCCGCTCTCGGCCCTGCGCGCTACGCGCGCAGAGCTGCGAACCGAGAGCGATCGAGCGGAGTGGGGGCGGGGGCATGCAAGCGGAAACCGAAACCCGAAGTCACCCCGCCACGCAGAGACGGGCGGGGGAGGGAGCCGCGCGACGGACCTCAGAAAAAATTTGCAAAAATTTTTCTATGGATTGAATACCCATTCGTCATTCGCAGCACGCAGTTCTCCGTTCCCAGCGCGAAGTACGCCGTACGGTGAATAGAAAAGTGAATAGCTCCCGCCCTTGAATTTCCGCTGTAATTTCCTATACTCCCGGTATCTCTGACTCAGACTACCCCAGATGCCAGTCGCAAAGGAACCCAAAGAGCCAAAACGACGCAACAAGTCGTCACTGCTCTCAGAACAGCGCGTGAAGTTCGTCGAGGCTCGCGCTTCAGGCCTCACAGCCAAGGACTCGATGGCAGTCGCCGGGATGAAGCCGCACGACGGAACCGCCAATGCGCTCGAAAAGCACCCGGCTGTGAAGGAACTGCTCAAGGCAGAGCAGCGCAAGAACGCCTACATGCTCGGGTTGACCCGGGAGCAGGTGCTGCAAGGCATGATGGATGCGATTGATCAGGCCAAGCTGCTGTCAGACCCGCTCACACAGATCGCCGGCTGGCGCGAAGTGGCGAAAATCTGTGGCTTCTACGCGCCGGAGGTGAAGAAGGTCGAGCTGAGCGGCTCCGGAAAGCAGGTAATCGACCGTCTGCGCAGCCTGAGCGACGAAGAATTGCTTCAGATCGCCGAGGGCGACGTGATCGACGCCGAATTTGAAGAAGTGAAGCACTGATGGCCGGTGCAATCACGCGACTGACACAAAAACAGGTCGAAGCCGAGGGCTTCGTCGAGGGTGAGGACTTCTACGTCGACCGCAAGGGCGTCGTCCGGGCACTGAAGCCAAACGAGGCACGCAAGTGCCAGAAGTGCGGGCAGGAAAACGCGAGTTTCTACAGCGCTCTGCACAAGACCTGCCGCACATGCCTGCGTCGTGCACGCGAAGGCGTGGTTCCGGGGAGCACCGAGGCCATCGCACGCGACGCCGCGAGGCTGGCAGAGCAGGGAGTGAGCGGTGCAGAGGCTAAAAAACTCGCCGTAGCGGCACATCAGAAGGAGCTGGCGGCACGGATTCTGGCCCGCCGGCGCTTGCTGCACTTCATCCGCAAGTTTCACCCCGGTTATCAGGCCGGATGGGTGCATGAGGACATCTGCCGGCGCTTGGAGCGCTTCCTACAGGCCGTCGCGGAAAAGAAAAGCCCGCGCTTGCTGCTGTTTTGCCCGCCGCGGCTCGGAAAAAGTCTGATTGCGAGCCAATATTTCCCGGCGTGGATGCTAGGTCAATATCCGCAGTTCGAAATTATCGCCGCGTCATACAACATCAGCCTTCCGACGGGCTTTTCACGCCGGATTCGCGAGCTGGTACGCGATCCGGAGTACACGGCCATGTTCCCGGAGTGCCTGCTGAGCGAGGAAAGCCAAGCGGTCGAGAGCTGGCGTACCACGTCAGGCGGTGGCTACACGGCAGCCGGTGTGGGTACGGGTATCACCGGTAAGGGCTGTCACGTGCTGATCGTCGACGACCCGGTGAAGGATCAGGAAGCCGCGGACTCCGCGAATATCCGCGAGGCTACGTGGGAGTGGTATCTGTCCACGGCCTACACCCGTATCGCCCCCGGCGGCGGGGTGCTGGGTATCCAGACGCGCTGGAACGACGACGACTGGTCCGGCCGCATCATCATGGCTATGGACACGGGCGAGGGCGAGCAATTCGAGGTCGTCAGCTACCCGGCCATCAACGAGCAGGGCGACGAGTACATGCTGCCGGACGAGAGCATCGTACAGGTGCCCGAGGACATGGACCCGCCGGCAGGCTCGGTGCTGCTGCGCCCCAAGGGCTCCGCGCTGCACCCCGACCGCTACGACATCAACCACCTCCAGCGGATCAAGAAGAACTTCATCGCTGCCGGGAACGTGCGGATGTGGTCCGCGCTGTACCAGCAGAACCCGGTGCCGGAGGAAGGAGCGTTCTTCCGCCGGGACATGTTCAAGTACATCAGCTACGTGCCCGACGCCACCACCATGCAGGTGTATCAGGCGTGGGACTTCTCGATTACGGAGAAGGAGACGAGCGACTGGATCGTGGGCTACTGCCTCGGGCAGGACGAGTTCGACAACGTGTACGAGCTCGACATGATCCGCTTCAAGAGCGACGAGAACGCCTTCACGATCGCCGACGCGATTCTGGACTTCTACCGCAAGTGGCCGACGTTCCTCGTCGGCTTCGAGGATGGGCAGATCTGGAAGTCGATCAAGGCGGTGGTGATGCGCCGTGCGGAAGAGCTGCGCATGTCGCTGAACTACGAGACCCTCACGCCGCTCAGCGACAAGCTGGTGCGTGCGGGGCCGCTCCGCGGGCGCATGCAGATGGGGAAGATGTACTTCCAGCAGAACGCGCCCTTCCGTCAGACCGTGGATCAGGAGCTGCTGCGCTTCCCCGGCGGTAAGCACGACGACATCGTCGACGCCGCTGCGTGGGCCACGCGCTTGGCGCTCACCCACCAGCCGCCCGCACCGGTGAAGGCGAAGCCTATGCCTAGCTGGAAGGACGGCCTGTTCCGTGCCAAGCGCGGAGAAAGCCACATGGCCGCTTAATGGGCTACCAGATCATCATCAAGGCCGGGAAACGGCGGTACAAGAAGCTGCTCGGCCTCGCGCTGGGCTTCGTGGCAGCGCTGCACAAGAAGGGCCGGCCGCTGATGATGGAAGCGAGCGTCGGCGACGACGCGCTGATCTACACGCGGGGTAAGCGGGTGCTGGCCTTCGCAAAGCGGTGGCTGGCTTGGTGGTGGCAGGAGCCGGAGGAAGGGTATCTGGACCGCCTCGGCGCCCCCGGGCATGTGGCCGTCGCCGGTGACGTACGCAACGTGCTCATCAAGGCGTTCAAGAACGGCCTGTTGCTCAGTATCCGGCACCCGGACGGTACGTGGGGTAGCGTCGACGGCAGCACTTCGTGCGACGAGGTCATAATCCCGGAGTTTCAGGCGCAGAGTTTGCCTGGCTGGTATATCCGTAGTGTGTATTTGGTGAAGGCTACGGACGACGGCCGGAAGATCTGCCTGTTGGTAAACACTGCGTTCTCGGGCGGTGAATATCCGGCAGTGCCGGCCACGCTCACTTACGACGGTACATGGCAGGCGACGGTCCCGCTCACAGGATCGCTGGGAGCGTATCCGATTCTTGACTACACCACGTTTCAGACGGTCGCCTGTCAGAAAAGCAGTAGTGATAGCGATTTCACTATCTACTCGTGCCGCGGGAGCGACGAGTGGTATAGCGAGACGTACGAGGACTTGTACGCCGGGAACTTGTCACCGTCGACTAGCGGCGTGCGGTACGGCGTAGCGGACAGCGTAGTGGTCTACACAACGCAGAACTTCGCCGACCCCACCGATGCTTACGACGCCGCCGTGCTTCGCGCCGCTGTGTTCTACGCCGGCGACGGCACTGTGACGAAGACGTTCGACACCGGCGATATCTCATGTCATGCCGGTGCATACACCACACAGGGCGGCTCTTTCGGCTCTACATCCGGGCGCCTAGCTAAGTGCCGCGTAGAAAGCGACCCTGTCAATTCACGAGGTACGTACAGCTTCATACTGCGCTCAGTGATTATTACCAACCATGTGTGGAGCGGCCCCGGCGCTAATCAGACCCATACATACTACGGCACTATCATTACGACGGTGTATGGCGCGCGCCCGGGGGGAGCGATTGCGACGCTAGCGCAGGAGACATACAGCGGCATAATCCACATATACTCGTCGACTACAGGGTATAGCACGCTGCACGCTCCGCAAGCCACGTTCGACTCGGCCGGATACTATGACCCGGCTGTCACGCTCCTGTATGGCAGCGCCCGCTCAGATTTCTACCGTGGCGCCGACGGTAATTGGGTTGTCGGCCCCGTCACAGGCCCGAACGAGCGCAGTTACACGCGGCTGGCGCCGGATCTACGGGCGTGGACGAACGGGCTAGAGCAGGCCTCGTATGTAGAGTGGAACAGCGGCTCGCTCTACGCATCTGGCGGCGCGTATGCTTCGGTTCCAGTAGTCGCGTATAAGTGCTTGCCGCACGGAACCTTCGAAGTATTACGCGTCATGGACGGCACTCTTATCGAAGTCGCCGTACGGCACTCGGAGTTCGAGTGGGACAGCGCGGTGCTCGTGCGCGGATCGGACGGCGCCTACATCACTGTGTGTCAGGTCTCCGGAGCAGAGATCAAGCCGTTCGCCAACCGCGTGCTGCCCGCAGCGAACCCTACGCACTCGGTCGTGGCGGTGTTCTGGTCCTCAGAGCTCGGCGTCGGGGTCTTCGACATCTTCTGGAAGCAGGGCAGCACGTACGAGCGCATCTACCGCGACACGATGGGCATCGCTCCTACATCGCAGTCGGGGGCCAAGCGCTTTGTGGGAGTGTCTGAGGATGGCAAGCTGGTGCTCTGCGGCGTCGAGGGTTGGCACCGGGCGTTCAGCATCAAGTACGGAGAGCTGGAAGAGGGCGAGGAGCGCGTCACGGTGCTGGAAGAGCTGTTTACTGGCTCCAGAGCAGACGGCGCTATCATATGGCCGCTTGTAAACGACGATGGCAGCGCGACCCAAGAAGGCGGGTTCTTCAACGGGCAGGACGGGCGAGCCTTTCAGTCGCTCGAGGACCGGCCGGACCCACCTACAGCCGCGCGCCCGACGGTAATCAAGCCAGAAGAGGGCGAGGCGTACATGTTCGGTAGCGGAATGGTGCTGAAGTATCTGCTGGAGGCCCCGCCGCCCAATGAATGACACTCTCACTCAGACTAAGGTAGAATATCCCCTTGTTTAGCAAGGGAGATCACAGAATGTCTTACACGCAACCTACCCCCGAAGAACTGGACGCCATGGTCGACGTGCTCGAGAAGCGCGGACCCTCGGCTACTGGCGTCAAGCACGACCGCGAAAAGCCGCCTATGGCGCTGATCCCACGGGCGGCCATGGAAGCTGAAGCGCACGTGCTTGCATTCGGAAAGGCTAAGTACGGGGCTTGGAATTGGGCTGGTGGCATGGAATGGAGCCGTTTGTTGGGCGCTGCGCTACGCCATATCTACGCGTACGCAGACGGCGAGACGAACGACCCAGAGTCGGGCCTTAACCATCTGGCGCACGCGCGTTGCTGTCTGGGATTCTTGTTGGATTACGTCGAATCGCACCCACAGTTGGATGATCGGAGAAAAAAGCCTGAATGAAGCCCTGCGCTAACCACCCGGACAAGAAAGCACACCGCTGCGGCTTGTGCAGTGCGTGCTACGCGCAGCATTTGAAGGCCCGCGACCCGGAGGGCTACCTAGCCCGTCAGCGCGCCGCACAGGCCCGTTATCGCGAGCGCCATCCAGAGCGCGCCAACGCGCCTGTCGACCCTGCCAAGCGCCGCGCAGCCGTAGATCGGTATCGCGAGGCGAACAAGGAAGTCGTCAGAGCGCGCTCGCGCGAGTGGTATCACGCTAATCGCGAGCGGGCACTCGAATATCGCCGTCAGAACGCAGAGTTGATAGCAGCACGTACGGCTGAGTGGATCAGACGCACCCGCCCCGCGCGCCGCGCGGCTACCGCAGCCTACCGCGCTGCCCTTATCCAAGCTACCCCGGCATGGGCTGACCAGTTCGAGATCACGAACGTCTACGTCGAAGCCGAATACTTCCAGATGGAAGTCGACCACATCGTTCCGCTCCGCGGCAAGCTGGTGTGCGGCCTCCACGTCCCAGAGAACCTTCAACTGCTGACCCGCGCGGCCAATGCCGGCAAGGGCAGCAAGTTTGATCCGACGACCTTCGAGGCTTGATATGGCTGACGGCGCTTCTTCACTGACTAGCATGCACGACGTGGCCCGCGATAACTGGCTCCGGTATATCTACATGAGGGATAACGGGCACCAGCAGTACATCCGAAAAGCAGACCGATGCGAAAATTTTTTCGCGGGTTTGCAGTGGAATGAGATGGATCTACAAGCGTTGCGCGAGACTCGACGCCCCGCTGTAACCGTGAACAAGATCATTAGTACGCTCGCCACGATCTTCGGCGAGCAGATCCAGCAGCGCATGGAAGTGAACTTCCGGCCCAAGTCCGGCGCCCCGGCAGAGAACGCCGACGTGCTGAACAAGGTCTGGATGAACATCGGCGACAACAACCAGCTTCAGTGGGTGCGCTCCGATGTGTTCGCCGACGGTCTGATCAGCTCCCGCGGCTTCTACGACGCCCGGATCGAGTTCAACGACAACATGTACGGCGAGGTGAAGATCGCCAAGCTGAACCCGAAGAACGTCGTGATCGACCCGGATGCCGAGGAATACGACCCGGACACGTGGAATGACATTGTGGTCACGAAATGGTTGACCCCCATGGACATCGAGCTGCTGTACAGCAAGGAAGCCGCCCAAGAGCTGCGCGACCGCACCGGCAGCTCCTACCTGTGGGGCTACGACAGCATCGAGCGCACTCGCGACCGCTTCTCCGGCCCGACGCAGGTCGGTATGTTCGACCGCACCGTGTCGAACGACCAGCGCCGCTATATCCGCGTGCTGGAACGCCAGTTCCGCGAGCTGGTGAAGGTGAACGTCTTCGTCGACCCGCTCACCGGCGACACCCGCGAGGTTCCGGAGAATTGGGACCGCAACCGCATCGCCCTCGTGGCGCAGAAGTACGGTCTTCAGGTCATCAAGAAGATGGCGAAGAAGATCCGCTGGCGCGTCACCGCTGACAGCCTTGTGCTCCACAACGAGGTCAGCCCGTACAAGCACCTCACCCCGGTGCCGTTTTTCCCGTTCTTCCGCCACGGCCGCACGATCGGCGTGGTCGAGAACCTGCTCGGCCCGCAGGAGCTGCTGAACAAGACCACCAGCCAAGAGCTGCACGTGATCAACACGACCGCCAACAGCGGCTGGAAGATCAAGAAGGGCGGCCTCACGAACATGAGCGTGGAAGAGCTGGAAGATCGCGGCGCCGAGACCGGCCTCGTGCTCGAGCTCGACGACATCAGCAGCGCCGAGAAGATCCAGCCGAACCAGATCCCCACCGGACTCGACCGTCTCAGCTACAAGGCTGAGGAAGCCATCAAGAGCATCTCGAACGTGTCGGACTCCATGCAGGGTTTCGACCGCGAGGATGTGGCTGCCAAGGCTATTCAAGCCAAGCAGCAGCGCGGCTCCGTGAACTTCAGCAAGGTCATGGACAACCTCGAGCGCAGCGACTGGCTGCTCGCCCGCAACGTCCTCGATCTGGTGCAGATGTTCTATACCGAGGAACGGATCATCAACATCACCCACGACTATCCGACCGCGGAAGCCGAGGCGTTGACGATCAACCAAGAGCAGCCTGACGGCACGATCGTGAACGACCTGACGCTGGGCGAGTACGACGTGGTCGTCACTAGCGCTCCGTACCGTGCCACGCTGGAAGACAGCCAGTTCGACCAAGCCGTCGCCATGAAGCAGCTCGGCATCGCCATCCCGGACGAGGTTCTGATCGAGAACAGCCGTCTGGCGCGCAAGAGCGAGCTGGTCAAGCGCATGCAGGAGGCCCAGAACAGCCCCGAGGTCCAGCAGCAGAAGGAGCTGGCGCTGCGCCAGCAGGCTGCGGAAGTGGCCGACAAGGAAGCCGGAGCCGAGGAAAAGCGCGCCCGCGCCCAGCAGGCCATGGCGCAGGCCCAGCAGACCGCCGGTCAGGACAAGCAGGACGAGCTCGCGCTCAAGAAGTACGAGATGGACATGAACATCCAGCTTCAGCGCGAGAAGCAGGAGGCCGAGATCATGCTCATGCGCGAGAAGCAGGCCGCCGAGCTGGCTCTGAAGCGCGAGGAAGCCGCGCAGAAGGCCATGGAGCGCCGTGCGCAGATCGCCATCCAAGCCAAGCAGGCCGAGAAACAGGCCGCGCAGCAGCCGCAGCAGCCACAAGGAAACACGATTCAATGACCCCAGAACAGTTTGTCTACTGGCTCCAAGGCTTTGCGGAGTTAGGCAACGCTGTACCGACCGCCCGTCAGTGGACGGTCATCCAAGACCATCTGACGCAGGTCTTCGACAAGAAGACCCCCGTTCGCGACGGTCAGATGCAACTTCCGTTTGTTTTTGACCCGGAGCGGAAACCCGCCAAACCGGGATTTGTTTGCTGATAGGAGGAACTACCAATGATGGATTTCGGCGCCGCGATTCGCGCACTCAAAGAGGGTAAGAAGGTCGCCCGCACTGGCTGGAACGGCAAGGGCATGTGGCTGGTGCTGGTCCCCGGCACAAAAGACGTGAATTTCACTGAAGGCTCGCCCTACATGAAGGCCGGCCTGACCAGCGGTGAGATTCTTCCGCACATTGACATGTACACCGTCAATGCCGAAGGTCGTCGCGCCATGCTCCCCGGCTGGCTCGCCTCGCAAACCGACATGCTCGCCGACGATTGGGTCGTCGTAGCGTAACAATCCTAGGAGGAACTACCAATGAATGATTTGCTCAAGCGCATGCTGGGACTCGCCACCCCCATGGATACAGCCGACGCCGGTGAAGGCGGCGGCGCTGGCGGCGGTGCCGTAGACCGCGGCGACGATTTTGCCCCGGTTGGCACCGGCGAGAAGATCGACGACAAGAGCGACGCCGGCGACAACGACGATGACGACAAGGGCGACGACGACAAGGGCGACGACGACAAGGCCGACGACGACAAGGGCGACGACGACAAGGACGAAGAAGGTCAGCCGCGCGCCAAGGACGGCAAGTTCGCCAAGAAAGACCCGGTTATCCCGAAGGCTCGCTTCGACGAAGTGAACCGCAAGGCCCGTGAGCGCGAAGCTGCCCTTCAGCAGCGCATCGCCGAGCTCGAGAAGCAGGCTACCAAGGAGGTGCAGGTTCAGGACGCCGCCAAGCTCGAGAAGGAAGTCGAGGATCTGGAAGAGGAATACCAGAAGCTGCTTGACGACGGCAAGACGGACAAGGCCAAGGATGTCATGCGCCAGATCCGCCTGAAGGAGCGCCAGATTGTCACCATGGAGGCTGAGCACAAGAGCGAGCGCGCCCGAGTGCAGGCCATCGAGCAGCTCAAGTTCGACAACCTCGTTGAGAAGCTGGAAACCGAGTACCCGGTTCTGAACCCGGATTCCGACGCCTTCGACGAGACCAAGGTCGAGGAAGTCGTGTTCCTGCGCCAGAGCTTCGAGCGCTCCGGTCTGAGCTCGTCTGCCGCCCTCGCCAAGGCCGTGAAGTACGTGCTGGGCGACGCGCAGAAGAAGCCGGACACCAAGGACGAGGACGAGGCCCGCGACGGTATCGGCTCGAAGAAGAAGGTCGATGAGCGCCGTAAGGAGCAGATCAAGAAGAACATCGACGCCGCTACCAAGCAGCCGCCAAAGCTGGGCGAAGCCGGCATGGACAGCAACAAGAAGGGCGGCGGCATCGACTCGTCCAACGTCAACGACATGACCGAGGAAGAGTTCAACGCGCTGCCGGCAGCCACGAAGGCCCGTCTGCGCGGCGACATCATCGACGAGGTATCTGCGTAATCGCTTGACTGCCCCTACAGTCTTATGTAGACTGACTTTGCTTGCAGCCTGATCTCCCATCAGCTAGCACGGTTTTCCCCGGTTCCGCAAAAACCGGGGGCTCACCACCCCGGTGATTCCGCCCCAGCGCCGCGACAGTGCGCCCGAGTCTTTCGGCCTCGTTCAAAGCCGTTTCCGCCCGTCCTGAGCGACATCGAGGACAGACAAGGCACCGGCCATCCGTGCCGGGAAACGGTATTCACATCTGAATGAGGTAACTCAAATGTCTCTGACTAATTTTGGCAAGCTGACCAACGAACAGCTTACCGTCTGGTCGAAGGATACGTGGGCCTATGCTCGCAACTTCTCCTTCGTCAACAAATTCCTCGGCTCCGACGCCAACTCCATGATTCAGCGCATCACCGAGCTGAAGAAGGATAAGAAGGGCGCTCGCGCCGTTATCACCCTCGTGGCTGACCTGCAAGGCGACGGCGTTGCCGGCGACCGCGCGCTGGAAGGTAACGAAGAAGCGATGTCTTCGTACGATCAGGTGATTCGCATCGACCAGCTCCGCCACGCCAACCGCCATGAAGGTAAGATGGCCGACCAGAAGTCGGTTGTGACCTTCCGCGAGCACTCCCGTGACGTTCTGGGCTACTGGCTCGCCGACCGCGTCGACCAGCTCGCCTTCCTGACCCTGTCGGGCATCTCGTACTCGAAGAGGAACAACGGCGCTGACCGTATTGGTTCTGACTTCCCGTTCCTCGAGTTTGCCGCCGACGTGGCTCCCCCGACCAACGCTCGCGCTCTGAGCTGGAACGGCGCCACCAAGACGCTGCGTATCAACCAAGGCACCTCCGCTGTTTCCACCGGCGACAAGATGTCGTGGGCCACTCTGGTCAATCTGAAGGCATACGCCAAGGATCAGTACATCCGCGGCGTGAAGGAAAAGGGCGGCGAGGAAACCTTCCACGCTTTCCTGACCCCGACCGCCATGGCTCAGCTCAAGCTGGACGCCGACTACATGGCGAACGTCCGTCATGCTCAACCGCGCGGTGACGGTAACAACCTGTTCACCGGCTCCAGCGTCAAGATCGACGGCCTGTACCTGCACGAGTTCCGCCACGTGTACAACACGACCGGCGCTGCCTCTGGCAACAAGTTCGGCGCCGCCGGCACCCTCGACGGCGCTCGCATCCTGTTCTGCGGCGCGCAAGCTCTGGGTATGGCCGACATCGGTGATCCGGAATGGGTCGAAAAGGGCTTCGACTACGACAACCAGCAGGGTATCTCCATCGGCAAGATCTTCGGTCTCCTGAAGCCGCAATTCACGTCGATGTACTCGGGCAACACCAAGCAAGACTTCGGTGTCCTGACCTGCGACGTTTCCTACAGCTAAGGAGTACGAAACATGGCTAACACCATCAACACTGGCCGTCAGTACACTCTGGTCGTCGAGCAGCCGTTCGACTTCCAAGACCTCGTGACCGCAAACCTCTCCGGCGGCAAGGTAAAGTTCAAGCCGAAGCTGCCGCAGGGCGCAATTCCGCTGCGCGGTCAAGTCGTCGTTCTGAGTGCGTTCAACGGCACCACCCCGACCTTGGCAGTCGCCGGCGAAACCACCAGCGCGACCTACGCTGCCGCTGCTTCGCTGGCTTCCGTCGGCTCCGTCGCTCTGACCGTCACTCCGTCCAAGCTGGCTTCGGGCGATGTGATCGGCCTGACCCCCAACGCTGGCGCACAAACCGCCACTCAGGGCTCTGGTATTCTGGTCATGGAATACCTGATCTCTGGTCGCGGCATGGAAGCGCAGCCGTAAGGCTTTAAACACGGGGCGGCAAAGCCGCCCCGTTCTCTATCTACCCTAGGAGATCACAATGCCTGAAATGGTTATGCAGCGCGACAAGACCGTTGCGTGTTTGTCTGGACACATCATTCCCTTCAAGAAGGGCGAACTGATTTTTGTACCGCCTGCGGCTATGGCTGAGTGCATGGCTGTCGGCGCCGTACCTACCGAAGACCTGCCGGAAGAACCGGAAGCCGTCGTCGGCGCCGCCCCGACCGATCCGGCCGAGCGCAAGGCGCTCATCCTGAAGGCCTTCGAGACCCTGCGCGAGCGCAATCAGCGTGGTGATTTCGACGCCGCTGGCAAGCCGCATCCGAAGGCTGTCTCGACCATCGTCGGCTTCACCGTCGAGTCGAAAGAGCGCAACACTGTGTGGACCGAATACATGGAGGCCGCTAACGGCTAATCATGAACACGACAGAACTGTACGATGCCTTCCGTTCTGATGTCGTAGATCTCGAGCGCCCGTACCTGTGGTCGGACACTGAAGTGTTCGGCTACATGGACGAAGCTCAGATCATGTTCTGTCGTCTCGCCGGCGGCATCCCCGACGTCACCACCGACGCGGTTGTAAAAGTCCCCGTTACTGCCGGCGAGGAATACTCGCCATTGCACCCCTCGATCCTTCATATCCGGCAAGCCCACCTCGTCAGTACAGGGCGGGAGCTGGGCCTGAAGAACCTACTCGACGCCAAGACCGCTGGCGACGACTACGGCATGGTCTTCCAAGCCGTCAATGAACACCGCCCCGGGCCTGTCCGCGGCATGGTCATCGGCGAGCAGTACGACCTGTGCCGCTGGGTCAGCGTGCCCGAGGCCGACGACGAGGTGAAGGTCTCCGTGTACCGTCTGCCGCTGGCGCAGATCGTCGGCGAAGGGCAGGAGCTCGAGATCCGCCGCGAGCACCATCGCGCGTTGCTGCACTGGATGAAGCACCTCGGCTACAGCAAGCAGGACGCGGAAACGTTCGACCGGGCCAAGGCCAAGGAGAACGAGGACAAGTTCATCGCCTATTGCGAGAAGGCAAAGGCGGAGTGGGAGCGTTACAAGCACAAGCCCCGCGCCATCAAGTATGGCGGCATCGGAGGCGTCGGCGAATACGGCCCGTCGTCCATCCGGAGGGTTTGGTAATGGCTGTCAGTAAAGACTTCACCATCGAGCAGGGGCGCACGTTCACGCAGCTCATATACTGGGCCGACGAGGACAAGATCGTCTACAAGCCGATTACCGGCGCGACGCAGACTGCCCCCGTGCGCCTGACGGTGACAGGGCACTCCCTGACGAACGGCTGGCCGGTCGCGGTCACGAACGTCAAGGGCATGACTGAGCTCAACGCTGAGGCAAATGCCGTCAAGGACAAGGACTACACCCCGACGACGATTATCGACCCGGACACGATTGAGCTGAATGCAATCAACGCTGCCGGGTTCAAGGCGTACACCTCCGGCGGCTACATCCAGTATTTCCAGCCGGTCGACCTGACCGGCTACACCGCACGCATGACCGTCAAGGACAAGGTTGGCGGTACTGAGCTGCTGTCGCTTACGTCGGCCAACTCCCGCGTCACCATCGACGCGACCAACAAAACAATCACTCTTACGATCACGGCGGTCGACACTGCCGCGATCACGTGGAGCAAGGGCGTGTACGACCTCGAGATGGTGAGTCCGTCCAACGTCGTCACGGCCATCCTCACCGGGAAGGTCACGGTGACAAAGGAGGTCACGACGTGAAGCTCCTGATCGACGGCAACAAGCTCTACACGAACTCGCTTTTCTTCTCACATGTGGAGGTAGCGGATGGGAGCAGTGATAAGCCTAGCAACTGCACGATCGAGCCGCGCTACAGCCATGCCGCAGGGCGCGAGCTGCTACACGCAGATGGCCTTGGATGGGTGGGGGCTGATGCTTCGTGCGCAATCCGCGTGGGCCGCGTGGTCCGTGGCGATGGGACGGTGCTTCCTTGCAAGCTCACTGAAACGCGACTGATCTCGTTGATCTACGCCATCGAAGACCGCGGCAACAAGGCATCGCTGGAGATGCGCAATGGCTGATTTTGAGCGTGCATTCGCCCGACTCATGGACGAGGAAGGCATCAAGCTGACCAACGACCCTGTTGACCGTGGAGGCCAGACCTACTGTGGGATTTCGCGCAAACACAACCCGAAGTGGGTGGGCTGGAAGTTCATCGACGCAG
>ERZ1645187.1911-NODE-1911-length-18817-cov-13.432150_pt1 | contig 18817 bp, 16 predicted proteins | sample MGYA00575352_ERZ1645187 | MGnify/ENA primary metagenome ERZ1645187 (study PRJEB40837, sample SAMN11349314) | freshwater sediment metagenome | isolation source: river sediment | host: Sediment | place: India: Wazaribad , New Delhi | collected 2017-02-21 ... | reverse complement strand
CCGACAAGCACGTCGAACTCGCCCAAACGCAAGCCACGCATGATCTCCACGCGCTCAAGCGTGTCAACATCCGAATGGATGTAGCGGCTTTTGATGTCAATCCTGTGAAGGTATTTGGTGAGCTCTTCGGCCATGCGTTTGGTGAGTGTTGTCACAAGTGCGCGTGCTCCCGAGGCAATGGTTTTGCTTATCTCGTCGAGTAAATCATCAATCTGATTGCCTGACGGGCGCACTTCAATAACGGGATCAAGCAAACCTGTCGGTCTTATAAGTTGTTCAACAACAATTCCTTCCGACTTTTGAAGCTCATAATCGGCAGGAGTGGCACTCACAAAAATTATTTGGCTGCTCAGGGCTTCGAACTCATCAAATTTCAGTGGTCTGTTGTCGAGAGCTGCCGGAAGCCTGAAACCATATTCCACAAGGGTTTGCTTGCGCGAGCGGTCGCCACCATACATCGCCCTGATCTGAGGAACAGTAACATGGCTTTCGTCAATGATGGTGATATAGTCGTCGGGAAAATAATCAAGTAGGCAAAACGGCCGCGACCCCGGCTTGCGGCCATCAAAATAGAGCGAATAGTTTTCGATTCCACTGCAATAGCCCAGCTCACGCATCATCTCAATGTCGTAGGTAACGCGGTCTTCGAGGCGTTTGGCTTCTTCGTGGCGACCAATTTCTTTGAAATAAGCCACCTGTCTGAACATATCCTGTTGAATGTTAACGAGGGCCGATTTCATTGTGTCTGGCGAGGTAACAAAGATGTTGGCAGGATAGAGGGTAACTTCATCTAAGTTTTCGATGCGTTTACCACTCTGTGCCTCAAAGCGTTCGATGTTTTCGATTTCATCGCCCCAAAAGAAAAAACGAAAACCGCTGTCGAGGTATGCCGGAAAAACATCGAGAATATCACCTTTGACCCTGAACTGACCACGGCCGGGATCAGTTACAGTCCGGCTGTAAAGCGCGTTAACCAATAACTGAAGCAGGTAGTTGCGCGAGATCACCATCCCTTTTTTGAGGTGAATCATATTGTTGGTGAAATCGTCAGGATTTCCAATCCCGTAAAGACAAGATACTGAGGAAACTACAATAATATCTCTACGTCCTGACAGCAAGGAGGAAGTGGTGCTGAGACGCAGTTTTTCAATTTCATCGTTGATTGAAAGGTCCTTTTCGATATAGGTGTTTGTTGTTGGTATAAAAGCCTCCGGCTGATAATAATCGTAGTATGAAACAAAATATTCTACTGCATTGTCAGGAAAAAACTGTTTAAACTCACCATAAAGCTGGGCAGCGAGGGTTTTGTTGTGGCTTAGCACGAGTGCCGGCCGGTTGACCCTTGCCAGGGTGTTGGCGATGGTGAACGTTTTGCCTGAACCGGTAACACCTAGCAGGGTTTGGGCATGGTCGCCTCTATCAAGACCCTCTGCCAGTTGTTTGATGGCTTCTGGTTGGTCGCCTGTTGGTTGAAAATCCGATACGAGATTCAGTTTCATGATAATTAAGGATTTTCGATGGTAATTTGTAGCGGAAAGTGGTCAGAGTAGGGCAGATGGTGCACTTCGGCCTTTCGTGCTTTGATCAGAGGCGAAACAAAACAGTAATCAATACGCAGCCAGGGCAGGTTTCCGGCATAGGTTGCACCAAGACCAAAGCCGGCTTGCCTGAAACAGTCAGCATAACCTTTCTTGGTCATACTGCTATAGGTGAATGAAGTCGGGGTATCATTAAAATCACCGCAAACAACGAGCGGAATTTCGCTTTGATCAAGAAAGTCAGTCAAATCTCTTATTTCTGAAGACCTGATATTGAATGAGTTGCGAAGTTTTCCGAACAAGGATTTGCCATGCTTTTTGATTAATTCCATTTCGAATGAGGCCGCTTCACCAAAGGCTTCAATTTCTTGCTGGCCTAAAGAAAATGAAATTAAATGAATGGCTGCAACACGGATTGTCTTGTTTTCTCCGGTGCTTATATCGGCAAATGCGCCAATTTGACGTTTTGTTGACGAAGGGATGGAACCTCGGTTGACGATTGGAAACCTGCTGAGAATGAGGTATCCGTCCGACTGTACACCACCTTTTTTCCAATAACCGGCAAAGTGTGAATGTGGCAATCCTACACTAGAAGCATATTCTCGGACATCGGCATCAATCTGTCCTGACCATGACCTGAATTCCTGGATACAAACAATATCAGGTGACTGCTTTTGGATGAATGCAGCGATGGCTTTATGTGTTGCCGCGCCATTTATTTTCTTATCAATACCTCTGAAGCCATGGACGTTGTAAGTAAAAATTTTCAGATTCCCGCCTGAACCACCTGTGTTCAATCCAATAAATCGAAGGCTGACAGGGATTGAAAACAGCAATACGAGCAGCATAAAATAGATAAGCTTGCTGCGAAGCATAATCAGGATGGCAGAAAAAAAGAGCATCCCTACAAAAAGAACCGGAAAGAAAAGACCCACAATAGCGGGGATTTCATTTGTGGACGGGTTAAACAAACCTGCCGCAGCAGCCGTGGCAAAAAGCAAGGATGTGACAAAAGCTGCTGGATTCACCAGCACCAGAAATCCTCTGCGGATGTAATTCCATATCTTTGCCGCGCTTTTCCCTGGTTTCATTTTCTCGAATTGCTAAACAGAATGGCTTTCTCTTTTTCGGTCAGACTATCGTAACCCGATCGTGAAATTTTGTCGAGTATTTGATCAATCTGCTGCTGTTCTTCCCGTTTTTTCTTGTTGTATTCATCATCCGTCAGCGGCCTGCCTTTTCTTTCACCCGTGCTTTTTGAATGTTTCACCCTCAGTCTTTTTCTTCTGAACGAGGGATACAAATCTTTGCCGTTTCTTAAAACAAAAGCATAAAGGATGCCCCAGGCAGCGCCGCCAAGATGGGCGATGTGTCCGCCCGGGTTGTCGCTTTTTATGCTGAATATATCCAGCAAGATAAAAAAGACCGCCAGATATTGTAGGCGGACAGGCCCCAGAAATAGCAGATTAACCTTATAACGTGGCACATAGGTGGCCACAGCAATCATCACCGAGAGAACAGAAGCCGAAGCTCCGAGTGCAATGGCAAAAGGTTTGGCCTCAAGAAAAACAGGAAAAAAATTGTATGCAACAATATAAAATACTGCACCTGCCAGACCTCCGGTGAGATAAGTCCAAATGAGCTGACGCTCGTTGAGGTACCTTAAAAAGATAGTGCCACCGAAATAGAGTGTGATCATGTTGAATAACAGGTGGAAAAAATCCTCGTGGAAAAACATATAGGTGAACAGCGTCCATGGCTTCAGCCATAACCTATCAAGTGATGATGGAACTGCCAGCCAATCGGTTAGCATGGGTATTCCGGTTCCGCCATCGGCTTTATAGAGCCATAAAACAAGATGAGCCAGGTAGCCAACCACAAAGATGACAACATTGATGAGGATTAGCCTTGGTAATGCTGATTTTTTTCCGAAAAACAGCTTTGCCTGATCAAGAAATCCGGTTGAATGGTTCGCGTACATGGTCTTTTAATATAGTTCGCCTTTTTTACGCCAATAAAGAATCAGGAAATAACCAAAAAACATGCCACCAAGGTGCGCAAAGTGAGCAATATTGTTGCCGGGTCGGTTCATTACACCTTCAAAGAGTTCGAAAAGACCATAAATAATCACAAAATACTTGGCTTTCAATGGGAAAGCAAAATAGATGTAAATAATGGCGTTCGGAAACATCATGCCGAAAGCCAGCAAAATACCAAAAACTGCTCCTGATGCACCGACCACCACCGATTGATTCATAAAGTATTCGCGGTAGGATTGAATAAATTCAACAGCTTGACGGAGAGCCTGTGTATTGTCGGGGTTGTTGGAAATTGTTTGCAGGTTTCGCTCAAAAATCTGGTACTGTTCCCAAACACTTCCCGCGTTAGAATCAATACGAAAAACATGTGAGGAGAGCAACTCACGCAAATCAACAACATTGGAGGAAGAAATAAACTGTTCCATCAACTTAAGATCTGGCGCCATTTGAAAATGAATCCAAACCATGTAGATGATGCCAGCACCGATGCCCGTTACCATATAATAGGTTAGAAATCTTTTGCCACCCCACACATTCTCAATATTGTTGCCAAACATCCACAATGCAAACATATTGAACAAGATATGCGTGAAGCCGCCATGCATAAACATGTAGCTAACAAACTGATAAGGTTTAAAGTCGCTTGCAGCAAAATAGTGGAGACCGAGGATTTTGGTAAGGTCAATTCGGAATGCCGATTCAAAAGCAATCGTCGCGAGGAAAAACAGCGCGTTGATAATCAATAAGTTTTTTACCACCGGCGGAAGAACCTGAAATCGTGATGGTTGATAGTAGGACATAGGTATCGGGTTTTTATCTTAATAGTGTCGAAAGTGTTTCCAATGAAAGAACTTTGAGTATTGGTCGGCCATCAGGTGCAACATCAGCCACCTGGCAGGCAAATAGCTGATCTATAAGCGCGTGGATTTCCAAATCGCTCAATTGTTGTCCGTGTCTGATAGCAAACTGCATGGCGAGCGACTTGGCTAAAGTAAAATTTTTCTCTGCCTGCAGGTTGTTTTTTTGATTTTTTATGTCTTCGAGCATCTGCTCAACGATTTGCTGCAAATCGGTTTCGGCACCATCCGGCGAACCGCTTACAACAAAAGTGCGGTCGCCAACTGCGTCAATGCTGAATCCTATGGCACGCAACTCGCCAAGCATTTCGCTAAGCACGGCGGCATCAGAGGCATTAAGTTGGATGTTAACCGGAAAAAGCAATTGCTGCGCGTGATTTTTCTTGTCATGCAATTGTCTAAGATACTTCTCAAAAAGAATCCTTGTGTGTGCCAGATGCTGGTCAATCAGCATCAAACCCGATTTAACAGTTGTAAGTATATAACGTCCATGCACCTGCATCACTTTTTTTGGAAGTGCTTCCACGGCTTTGGGTTGAGAGTGCAGACCGCTTTCAAGGGTCTCAGATTTTTGCTCCGGCTCCTTTTGATAGAAAAGCCGCCATCTTTCCTGCAGGTCTTTTTCGTCAGTATCGGGTCTGAAAACGTTTTCCGCCGCAGGCTTAGGATTGCTGAAGGGGTTGTATCCTTGGTTAACCGTGATGAAGGGTGGTGTGACAGGTCGGTTGGCTTTGCTGATTTCGCCAAAGTCTATGCCAAGATCATTCGGAACATCAAAATCTATTCGCGGACTCAAGTCATGTTGCCCCAGCGATTTGCGCACAGCAGCCTGAATCAGGGCATATACCATTCTGGTATCCTGAAAGTTAACTTCTGTTTTGGTGGGATGAATGTTGATGTCAATCTCAGCAGTATCAATGCTTATGTGCAGAAAATATGTTGGAAAAGTTTCTTTAGGCAGCAACTCATGAAATGCATTTTCCACCGCGTGATTGAGGTAATGGTGTTTAATGAAGCGGTTGTTGACAAAGAAATATTGTTCGCCTCTGGTTTTCTTCGCGAAGGCAGCTTTTCCGATAAATCCTTCAATGCCAATCTTTTCTGTTGACATGCTTACAGGTAGGAGCCTTTCGTTAAACATACTGCCAAACAATGACACAATCCGTTGTTTAAAGCTTCCGGCAACAAGGTGAAAAAGTTCCTTGTCGTTGTGTGTCAGGCTAAATCCAACCGATGGGTTGATAAGGCTTACGCGGTAAAACTCGTCCATCACATGCCGCAACTCGGCTTGGGTGGTTTTAAGGAAGTTTCGGCGTGCCGGCACATTGAAAAACAAGTTTTTGACTGCAATTGAGGTTCCGGCGGCAGTGCTGCAAAGCTCTTGTTCGATCAAATCCGACCCTTCTATGCGGAGCAATGTTCCGAGTTCATCTTCATGTCTGCGTGTTTTCATCTCCACCTGAGCAATGGCAGCAATGCTTGCCAGCGCCTCACCTCTGAAACCCATTGTCCGGATCGAAAACAAATCCTCTGCCTTGCTGATTTTCGAGGTAGCATGGCGTTCGAAGCTCATTCTGGCGTCAGTTTCCGACATTCCGCAGCCGTTATCAATCACCTGAATAAGCAATTTTCCGGCATCCTTTAATATCAGGTCAATGTGCGAAGCGCCGGCATCAATGGCATTTTCCAGCAGCTCTTTAACGGCCGAAGCCGGGCGCTGAACCACCTCGCCGGCCGCAATCTGGTTGGCAACAGAATCTGGTAAAAGTCGGATGATGTCAATCATGGATCAATGTTTGACGCCTACACCGAAGGCGCGCAGAAAGGTCTCGATTATGTCGGTGAAAAGAATAAAATACAAGCCGGTTAAAATAATTCCGACGTAGATGACGAGGCTGAGTTTTTTATATGGATCACTGAATGAATCCTTTTGGTTGCGTTTCCACCTTGCGTGGATACGGCTGCGCAACGCTTCCTCCTCATTCAGGCTGCTATCGAGTCCAAGTGCGGCTTTGCGTTTTTCCAATGCTTCTTTATCAGGATCATAAAACCTGGGAACATATTTAAACTGCTTTGGTTTTACAGTTTTGAACATGGTAAATCTCATAATATCAACATCTTAAAAAAATCAAGAATTTGATTCTCCAAAACAAAAGTACCAATTTTTTTTGAGACTGCTTTCAGCGATGTCGCTTTTTGTAATTTTGGACGCTATCCATTCAAACAATAACGATGACAGTTCCGTTACAAGCAGCTTTGGACAAATTAATTGTTGTAGGCGACAGGGTGTTGATCCGTCCAAAATCCAATCCCGACAAAACACATTCGGGTTTGTTTTTGCCTCCAGGCTACACCGAGCGCGAAGCCATACAGAGTGGATATGTGGTGAAAGTCGGTCCGGGCTATCCCATTCCCTCGACGGATGCTGTTGACGATGAGCTATGGAAACCCCAATCCGATCGAATCAGATACCTTCCATTGCAGGCGAAAGTTGGTGATCTGGCAATTTTTCTCCAAAAAGGAGCTATCGAAATCATGTACAAAAACGAACGCTATTTTATCGTGAACCAGCAAGCTATTTTATTGCTTGAGCGCGATGATTTTGCAGCAGATTTTTAAAAGCATCAGATGAAGATCAGCATTGTTTCTCGATTTCAAATCAAAAAAAGCTACCTGCTGCTACTTGCCGGCCTGAGCATTTTGGTTTCATGTCATAACAACAGTACCTTGCAAACGACAGCAGTTACCAAACAGAGTCACTTTGCCAGGGGATTCACAATCAATAAATTTGATGGTTACCGTGAACTGATTGTTTTTAGTCCCTGGTCAAAGACCGATACGCTCGCGCATTTTTTCATTGTCAGACATACCGATGTCATACCTGAACATATTCCGCTGGAAAAGGTGTTGCGCACACCTTTGCAGCGCATTGTGGCACTGTCATCAACACAGTGGGGGCCACTGGTCTCACTTGGAGAAATCAGCAAGGTGGTGGCGGTTTCAGAATCGCGGTTTATTTCAAATCCATTGATGAAAAAAGCTGTAGCTGAAGGTGTTGTGGCCGATGTTGCCGGCGAAGGACACTACAATATAGAAAAAATGCTGCTGCTGAATCCCGACCTTATACTGTATTCACCCGATCCGACAGGCTTACCTTCGGTGCTGGAACAAGCTGCCATTCAGCGCATTCCATGGACCGACTATTTCGAAAACCATCCACTCGGCAGGGCTGAGTGGATAAACTTGCTGGGACTTTTGGTTGACAAGGAACAGGCCGCTCAGGATATTTTTGACAGCATCGCTTTCGCTTATATGCAGCTGTGCGAACTTACCGCCATCATCGAAGAAAGACCCAGTGTTTTTGCCGATAAAGCCTTTGCAGGTCAATGGTATGTGCCCGGAGGAAAAAGCTATATGGCCTGCCTGTTTCATGATGCCGGAGCTGAATATGTTTTTGCACATCTGGACAGTGAGGCCAGTGTGCCACTCGACATTGAAACAATTTTTTCAAAAGCCGGTCAGGCCGATTTTTGGAGAATTGCCCAGTCAGCACCTGCTGGTTATTCTTATAACACATTGAAAGCTGAAAATGAATTATATTCCTCATTTTCAGCCTTCAAAAAACAACAAATTGTGTTTTGCAATACAGCTGAAACCGGCTACTTTGAAAGCGGTGCGCTTGAGCCACAAAAAATGTTGGCTGATCTGATTGCTGTTTTTCATCCGGAACTGATTCAAAATCATAAAGCTTCCTACTACAAATTGCTGGAGCCATGAGTAGTATTTTCGGAAAAATACCTGTGGGAGCGATCATGGCGGCATCAGTTGTTATGCTGATTTTGCTTGGTCTGCTGAATTTATTTCTTGGTTCTGTTATCATTCCTCCTGAAGATGTCTGGCACATTTTGACTGGCAAAACGCAGCTTGACGATCAGGTTAAACAATTGATAGTATTGCAATACCGCCTTCCGCAAGCTGTCACGGCTATTTTTGCCGGAGCGGGCCTTGCTGTTGCAGGATTGTTGATGCAAACACTATTCCGCAATCCTTTGGCCGATCCTTCAATACTCGGCATCAGTTCGGGAAGCAGTTTGGGCGTTGCCTTACTGCTGCTGTTTTCGGGCACCAATACCGGTCTTTTTTTATCAGAATCGGGCTGGATAGGTCAAACCGGGCTCATCATGTCAGCGCTGACAGGTGCTTTCTTTGTTTTGATCATCATCAGTTGGTTGTCGCGCATCATGTCGGATATGGTGAGTTTGCTCATAGCCGGAATTATGATCTCTTATATTACCGGTTCGCTTGTAGGAATCACCAAGTATTTCTCGCAAAAAGAAGACCTGCAGGCTTTTGTATTGTGGGGATTGGGGAGTTTTTCGAATGTTGGGCAAGCACGGCTTCCATTTTTTGCCATTGCAGTCGCACTTGGACTTCTTCTTTCCGTTTTTCTGGTAAAACCATTGAATCTCTTACTTTTAGGTGAAAGATATGCGGCCAATCTCGGGGTTAATGTGAAAAGAACACAGTTTTTCATTTTAATCATTTCGGGAGTTCTCACCGCTGTGATCACTGCCTATACTGGGCCGGTGGCTTTTATCGGCCTTGCGGTGCCTCACCTGGCACGAAACCTTTTGGGCGAAAGCAGCCACAGAATTTTGCTTCCTGCCGTGATGATTTTGGGTGCTTCGCTTGCCCTTGCCTGCAATCTTATTGCGCGCTTGCCAGGCTTTGAGGGCAGTTTACCTGTTAATGCCGTTACATCGCTCATTGGGGCTCCGGTTGTGGTTTGGTTTCTCATCCGTCGCAAACACCTTTATAGCAACGGAAAATGAAAGAGCCGGCATTAAAACTCACACAACTTGAAATTGGACATCAGCAAAAAGCTGGTCGCAAAATCGTTTTGTTGCCACCTATTAATATAACGCTCACTGAGGCCAGTCTTGTTGCCCTTGCAGGAATCAACGGTGCAGGAAAAACTACCTTTCTGAAGACCATCACCGGGTTGCATCAGCCCATTTCAGGTGATATTGAACTTTTTGGATTTCAACCAAACAAACTGTCAAGAAGCGAATTGGCTAAAATGGTGAGCATCGTGCTTACCGACATAGCCGATGATTTCTACCTGCGCACGGAAGATGTAGTTGCCATGGGTCGCTATCCGCATCTTGGCTTTTGGGGGAAACTAAAAACGGCGGATAAAACAATTGTTGAGGATGCCATGTATAAATGCGGAATTGCTCATCTGATAGGTCGAAGATTGATCAGTCTGAGCGATGGCGAACGACAGAAAACATTCATAGCCAAAGCAATAGCGCAAGATACACCTTTGATTGTGTTGGACGAACCCTCTGCTTTTTTGGATTATCCGGGAAAACTCGAACTGATGACTTTGCTCAGAAATTTGGTGCGTGAACAACAAAAAACCATTCTTTTCTCATCGCACGACCTTGATTTGTTGATGCGTTTTGCTGATCAACTTTGGCTAATCTCACCCTCGAAACCAATCATAAGCGGAAGTCCTGAACTGCTTGCTTCTTCCGGGAAAATTGGAGAGTATTTCAATAGAAACAAACTGGCTTTCAATAGCATTACAGGAAAGTTCCAGTCAGAGAATTCCTCTGCTCAAAGTGTTTTCGTTGACCGAAATGTAACCCATTATTATTGGGTGGTCAATGCCTTGAACCGAAATGGATTTGCACTTAGCAAGCATGATACTGTTGGGTTTCATGTTTCTGATCAGGATGGCAATTATAAGCTGACAATGGCTGATAAACAATATATTTGCGCTGATATTGACGAACTGATTCATCAAATTCTGAAACAATGTTAAGACGATTAGTATATTTAAGTGTTTATTTATCAACATTTTATTCTTGCGCAAATATGAAACCAACGGAGGTTGACCTTATCTTGTTTAACGGCCATGTTTATACGGTTGACAGCACTTTCAGTGTTGCTGCCTCATTTGCGGTAAAAGACGGAAAGTTTGTTGCAGTTGGAACAAACGAAGAGATTGCAAGGCGTTACCAATCAGCGCATTTGATTGATGCAGGCGGAAAGGCTGTTTATCCGGGTTTCAACGATGGTCACTGCCATTTTTATGGTTTTGGCGAAAATCTCTTTCGGTACGCCGAGCTCGCCGGAGCAGCGTCATTTGCCGAAGTGATTGATCGTTTGAAGCAACATGCTGCTTCGCATCCGTCTGAATGGCTTTTGGGAAGAGGTTGGGATCAAAATCTGTGGGAAGGGAGGCAGTTTCCAACTAATGAAGCTTTGGAGGAGGTTTTCCCTAATAAAAAAATTCTGCTGTTGCGCATTGATGGCCACGCCTCACTCGTGAGCAAAGCTGCGCTGGAACTTGCAGGCATCAGTGCCAAAACACAAATAGAAGGTGGAGAAGTCCTGCTTGGTAAAGATGGTAAGCCAACCGGCGTTTTGATTGATAATGCCGATGCACCGGTAAAGGCGCTCGTTCCGAAATTGACCGATGATGAAAAGAAAACGGCCTTGCTGGAGGCACAGAAGCGTTGTTTCGCTGTTGGATTGACGAGCGTTACCGATGCAGGGCTGCCTTATGCAACAATTCGCCTCATCGAAGAACTTCAAAGCCAGGGCACACTTAAAATGAAAGTGAATGCGATGATAGACCCTGATGAAGAAACGATGAATCATTACCTTCCGTCAGGACCCTACAGCTCCGGGATGTTGTCGGTTCGTTCTGTGAAGCTTTATGCTGACGGGGCACTGGGTTCGCGTGGTGCTAAAATGAAAGCACCATACAGCGATGCTCCTGACAAAAGCGGTTTGATAATGCATGAAACTTCTTTTTATCAAAATGTTATACAACGTGCTTATGATGCAGGATTTCAGGTGAATACACATGCTATCGGCGATTCCGGTGTGAGCATGATGCTGGGATTGTACGGCGCTGTACTCAAAGGTTCAAACGACCGTCGTTGGCGCATTGAACATGCACAGGTTGTGGATGAGGTTGATTTTGCGCGTTTTGCTACTTACAACATTATTCCTTCCATTCAAAGCACACATGCCACTTCTGATATGGGCTGGGCGGCCGAACGTGTTGGAAATGATCGCGTTAAAGGAGCTTATGCACAAAAACGGTTGCTGTCTGCAAATGGCTGGCTGGTGAATGGAACCGACTTTCCAATCGAGAATATCAATCCTGTTTATACATTTTATGCGGCTGTTTTCCGCAAAGACCTCAATGGAAAACCTGCTGAGGGTTTTCAAATGGAGAACGCGCTGAGCCGTGAGGAAGCTTTACGGTCAATTACGATCTGGCCTGCTAAAGGTGCTTTTGAAGAAATACGTAAAGGAAGTATTGAACCATCGAAAGCAGCTGATTTTGTTATTCTTAGCGCTGATTTGATGAAGGCTGCCGAAAGTGAAATAGTCGGAGCAGTGCCTTTACAAGTTTTTTCGAATGGCAAACAGGTCTTCTCGAAAGCGGATTAGTTCTGCTTTTTACTTCTCTTTCCTAATCCAGGTTTCGTAGCGGTAATTGAAGTCAACAGTTGAATCATTCTCAATGTGTTCCTTTTCAATACATTCAAAATCAGCGTAATCAATTTCAGGGAAGAAGGTGTCGGCTTCAAAGTCCTTTTCAACGATGGTGAGATAAAGCTTGTCGGCCAAAGGCAAAAACTGTTGGTAAACTATTCCCCCGCCAATGATAAATACTTCGGTTTCGTGGCTTGTTTTTTGAAACACCTCCTCAAGTGAATGAACAGTTTCGCATCCACCGCCAAAGCAATCGGTTTTGGTGTCACTCAAAACAATGTTTCGCCGGTTGGGCAGCGGTCCTTTTGGGAGTGAAAACAAGGTTCTTTTACCCATCACCACGGTGTGACCAGCAGTTATTTTCTTGAAGCGTTTCAGATCGGCCGGAATATGCCAGAGCAGCTGATTATTTTTTCCTATAGCGTTGTTTTGTGCGATGGCAACGATGATGCTGATGAATGGTTTTGGCATGGTAATAAATCGTTAGATAGCTATATCTCCTTTGATATGTGGATGTGGATCGTAGCCTTCGAGTTGAAAGTCGTTGATTGTAAATTTATCAATAGCAGTGACTTCCGGGTTTATATGCATTTTTGGTAACGACCGTGGAGCGCGACTGAGTTGCAGCTTCACCTGATCCATGTGATTCAGGTAAATATGCGCATCGCCAAAAGTGAGGATGAAATCACCTGCTTCCAACTGCGTCACTTGCGCAATCATCATTGTGAGCAATGCATAAGATGCAATATTAAAAGGTACACCTAGAAAAATATCCGCGCTGCGCTGATACATTTGACAGGAAAGTTTTCCGTTGGCCACATAAAACTGGAACCAGGCGTGGCAGGGTGGGAGGGCTGCGCGGCCAAGCGCAACATTTTCGCTGAAAGTTTTGCCACTTAGCGGCAGCACCGATGGATTCCAGGCTGCAACGAGGTGGCGCCGGCTGTCGGGATTTGTCTTGATGCTTTGAACCACTTCTGCAATCTGGTCGATGCCTTCGTTGTTCCAGTTGCGCCATTGCGCCCCATAAACAGGGCCAAGGTCGCCATTTGCATCAGCCCATTCATTCCAAATACTCACCTTATTTTCGGTTAGGTATGCGATATTTGTGTCTCCTCTTAAAAACCACAGCAGTTCGTGGATGATGGAGCGAAGGTGTGTTTTTTTTGTTGTTACGAGTGGGAAGCCCTCAGAAAGATCAAAGCGCAGTTGTTCACCAAAAAGGCTGATAGTGCCGGTGCCGGTGCGATCGGTTTTTTCTACACCGTTTTTTAGAACTTTATCAATGAGATCGAGGTATTGCCGCATGTGTTATGGTGTGTTTGTATAGATGTAATTCGTGAATTTACTGACAATGAAACGTTGATTATCTGCTTTTCAATGGAGATTTATCGTTTAAGTCAAATACCATATTCTATATATAAGGCGTTTGTCAAAGCTTGGATTTGCGTTGGTTCAATTCATCTCTTAACCGTCCGGCCTGCTCATAATCTTCGTTTTCAATGGCTTTCTCGAGCATTTCTTCGAGCTCTGATGACAGGTAGTCGCTGAATTCGTTTTCGCTGCTTACAGGAATATCTGTTGGTTCTGAAGTTTCTTCATCTTCATTCTCCATCAGAATACCTGCTTCTTCAAGAATCGTCTCATAGGTATAAACCGGGCATTGAAACCTTATTGACAATGCCACAGCGTCGGAGGTGCGGGCATCGAGCTGACTGACCACTCCGTCTTTTTCACAGATCAGCAGCGCATGAAAAACACCTTCTCTGAACTTGTAAATCAACACTTCAGTGAGTTTCACATCGTAGTGCAGGAGCATATTGTGCATCAGGTCGTGCGTCATCGGACGTGCCGGTTGCAGTTTCTCAAGTCCAAGTGCGATGGCTTGTGCCTCAAAACCACCAATAATGATTGGCAGGCGTCGTTTTCCCTGCGACTCACCGAGTATCAGCGCATAAGCCCCGCTTTGCGAATGGCTGTAAGACATTCCGATAATCTCGAGCAATACTTTTACCATGTGAAAAATCAAGCGTTAATTAGGGGTTTAAAATTATAGTTTTTTTTGCAAGTCTGATCACTGCAATCAGGAAAGTTTTAAACAGACTTGTAACATGAAATTAATCCTTTGATCTGAAAAATATAGTATTTAATTTTGCCTGCCCGGCTCTGGGATAAAAATTATGCAATCGTTTGCAAATTTGAATCATCCGAACATATGAGAACCGGCTTTACATTAAGTTCTTTGAATTGAAATTATATGTCAGATGGAATTTTATTACATTGAAAATGATATAATTATAATATTCCTGAAGGCATTTCAAGCTTGAAAACTCTTTATATCAATAACCAAAAAACTTTTACGTATGATGAATTCTATTTTTTGGCTGATTCCTGCCTCGGCGCTATTGGCACTTTTATTTGCTTACTATTTCTTCACCAATATGATGAAGAATAGCGAAGGCACTGATGAGATGAAGCGTATTGCACAATATGTGCGTGAAGGCGCTATGGCTTATCTAAGGCGGCAATACAAGGTTGTTTCGATCGTGTTTGTAGTGCTCGTAGTGCTGTTGGGAATGCTGGCATACATGGGAGTGCAAAACCCATTTGTTCCCGTTGCTTTTCTAACCGGCGGATTTTTCTCCGGCCTGTGCGGCTATCTGGGAATGAAAACGGCTACACACGCCTCTGCAAGAACTGCATTTGGAGCAACACAGTCGCTCAATAAAGGCCTTCAGATTGCGTTCCGAAGCGGTGCTGTCATGGGTTTGGTTGTAGTTGGTTTTGCTTTGCTCGATATTGCTGCCTGGTATCTCCTCCTGACCGAGGTGATCTACACTCCGGCCAATATGCAGAATGGCTTGAGTTTTCTGGGATTGACATTCGTACATCCAAATACAACCGAGCACCTTAAAATGATCGAAATCACTGCCACCATGTTAACCTTTGGAATGGGAGCATCAACCCAGGCTTTGTTTGCACGTGTTGGCGGTGGTATCTATACAAAAGCAGCCGATGTGGGCGCCGATCTCGTTGGCAAAGTAGAAGCTGGCATACCTGAAGACGATCCGAGAAATCCTGCCACCATCGCCGATAATGTTGGCGACAATGTGGGTGATGTTGCCGGTATGGGTGCCGACCTTTACGAATCCTACGCTGGTTCAATTCTGGCTACGGCAGCTTTGGGTGCAGCTTTGCCGGTGATCGCAGGTGGCGAACAGGAAAAATATGTGATTGCCCCCATGATCGTCGCCGCGGTAGGTGTCATCATCTCAATACTTGGTATATTCTTTGTCAGAACCAAGGAATCTGCCAGTCAGAAGAATTTGCTCAATGCCTTGCTGCTTGGTACAGGCGGCAGCTCTTTGCTCATTTTAGTTGTTGTGGCTCTGATGGCCTATATGGAGTGGATTTCATTCGGAATTTTTGGTTCAGTAGTTGCCGGTTTGATAGCAGGTGTGATTATCGGACAGGGAACGGAATACTTTACTTCTGATGAATACAAACCAACAAAAGGAATTGCCCGTCAGGCCACACAGGGACCAGCTACCACCATCATTGATGGTATTGCAGTGGGTATGTTTTCAACCTGGATTCCGGTTACCGTGATTGTGATCGGTATTATAGCAGCCTTTGGTTTTGCAGGTGGTTTTGATAACTTCGCACTTGGTGTTTATGGTATTGGCTTTGCAGCGGTTGGTATGCTTTCCACCCTTGGAATCACACTGGCAACAGACGCTTTCGGACCAATAGCCGACAATGCAGGTGGCAATGCCGAAATGGCTCACCTGCCAAAAGAAGTCCGCGAAAGAACCGATGCGCTTGATATGCTGGGAAATACTACAGCTGCTACAGGCAAAGGTTTTGCAATTGGTTCTGCAGCCTTGACAGCAATGGCACTTTTGGCTGCCTATATCGAAGAAATTCGCTTGTGGATTGGTAAAATTGCTGATGGTGCCCAAGGCATCAAGCAGGTAGGAGATGTTGTTTTTTACACTGCCAAATCTGCCGTGATTCCGGTTGCAGAAGAAGGACAGCGCGTTGTTGCACTTGCAACGGCCTCAATTAAAGATTTTACGGTTGCTTACGACCTCACTATTTTTAATCCGATGCTGCTTGGAGGTATCTTTATCGGTGCTATGATGGCATTCGTTTTCTCTGCACTTACAATGAAGGCAGTGGGCCGTGCAGCCGGTGCTATGGTAGATGAGGTGCGTCGGCAGTTTCGCGAAATACCCGGAATCATGGAAGGGAAAGCTACACCAGAATATGCCAAATGTGTGGCCATTTCTACAAAAGGCGCCCAACGTGAGATGCTTGTGCCATCTTTGCTCGCTATCATAGTTCCTGTGGTAGTGGGTTTGATTTTCGGTGTCTCCGGAGTTGTAGGATTACTCGTTGGCGGTCTGACTGCAGGGTTCACTTTGGCCTCAATGCTTAACAACGCTGGAGGAGCCTGGGACAATGCAAAGAAATTTGTTGAAAAAGGAAACTATGGCGGCAAAGGAAGCGAAACCCACAAAGCAAGCGTTGTTGGCGATACCGTTGGCGATCCTTTCAAAGACACAAGCGGACCATCACTCAATATCCTCATCAAACTTATGACCATGGTGGCCGTTGTTATGGCTGGTCTTACAGTTACAGCAAGTCTTTTTTAACCAAACTTCATATGAGAAGGAGCATCGCTCCTTTAGTCAAAGAATCCCGCCGAAGCGGGATTCTTTGTTTTTGCAATAATTGGTTCTGATTTTTGCAACAGACGTAATAAAACGTGTCAGATGTTGCTTCGTAAGTCTTATTCTTGCGACTTTACAAAGTCAGGGATATGAATCTATTGAGTTTTAGTCTTCGTCCTTATTGGTCTTTATCCCAAAAATGGGATAAAGCGGGCAGAAGTTTAACATTGCTGTGAGTATTGGCACAATACCAACAAGACCCCACCATGATTGATAAATTATTCCGACAACACCAATGGCAACTCCGGCGATAATGCGAATCACCTGATCTACATTTCCGACATTCTTCTTCATAAAAATTGTTTTTAGGTTAATAAGTTTTTTGTCGTACCAAAGATAAATGCAACATTTTGGATTTGTCAAATATATTTCATCATTCAGGCCAAAATTTATGATCCGACAGCCTAACTTCTGACAGTCCATATGAAGTAGCTTGTAACATTAGAAGTCCATTGCAAGAGAAAACATTCTCTTAATCAACTTGGTATTCCAATTTTAAGAAAAAACTTCCTGTTTTTGGAATGATGTTTTTAAACATAACTACTAATTTTTTATGAATCAATAAGTTAAAATACTTATTTTATGGCATTATTTTTGCTGATTATCGTTTTTCCGATTAACCAAATTTCTGATTTTCATGTTTGAAAAGCCCGAAAGGATCAAGCTAAAACATCGTGTGTACATAGTATCTGTACTGATTTTTGCATTAATCGGTCCTTTGGCAGCTTTTCCCAATTCTGGAATTGAGCCCCGGCTTTTGTCAATAAGCTATCCACAGACCTCTTCCTTTATTTTGTTACTGAGCTTGTTTTTTGTTCTTTTATCAGTGATTGGTTTGCTGTTAATGGCCAGGAACAAAAGCAGGGTGTTGAGCGCGATGCAGGAAAGGGAGCAGAAGTTACTCGATGATATTGAAGTACTTAAACAAGAAACCGATATTGCGCAACGAACCAAACAACGGTTTTTGGCCAACCTGAGCCACGAAATCAGAACTCCGCTCAATGGCATTTTCGGACTTACCTCCCAATTCCGAAAGGAGAAACTCAACGAGGAGCAGGCAGAAATGTTGAATGACATCGAGTTGCTGACGCAGCACCTGCATGCGCTCGTGAGCGATGTGCTTGACTTCACCAAGATGGAAACAGGCATTCTAGAGTTAGATAAAGTAAACTTTCATCTAATGAATGAGATCGGGCCAATTCTTTCTTTCTATCGCAAGAAATGTTTTGAACGAGGCATTGCTTTTAGCAGTCATTTCGACAGTACTTTACCACTTTTTTATATTGGAGATCCAAACAGGTTGCGTCAGGTTGTCAACAGTTTACTCAGCAATGCATTCAAATTCACTGAGGCTGGCAAGATCAGGTTTTCCTGCGAGCTTGAGTCGCAACAGCCTGATTGTTTCAACCTGCGGTTTGAGATTTCAGACACCGGAAAAGGAATTCCCGAGGCTCAGCAATCGCTGATCTGGGATCTTTTTCATCAGGTAAACAGTACCAACAGCCGCAGTACAGGAGGTGTCGGCATAGGTTTAACCCTTTCGAGACGCCTTGTTGAGGCAATGGATGGCGAACTAAGTTTTGAAAGCCGGGAAAACCAGGGATCAACTTTTACATTCAGCGTTTGTCTTAAAAAAGGGATTTCACCCGATTTGCTGACCCAAAACTATTTCAATAAAATACTCCTTGTCGAGGACAATCTTATTAATCAAAGGGTTTCGATGTTTAGCCTTAAACAGTTAGGCTTCAACGTGGATGTGGCCGACAACGGACAGATAGCCCTTGATAAATTCCAGGAAAACCATTACGACCTGATTCTGATGGACATTCAGATGCCGGTGATGGACGGCATGGAAGCCACAAGAAAAATTCGGGCAATCGAGAAACAGCGCAATGTAGAGACCCCGGTAAAAATTGTTGCCATCACGGCCAATGCTTTGGGCGACGACCGCAAAGACTGCATTGACGCCGGATTTGATGGATTTCTTACAAAGCCTTTTAACCTCGAAAAACTGCCAGTCGTTATCAGCAATCTCCGTGATTCGCTGGAATATTAAGAGAAACAAGTATTATAGGTTCATTTTTGAAGCATTCCCTAATGTTTTGTTAACAAAAAGTTGAAAAAAA
>ERZ1645187.1910-NODE-1910-length-18818-cov-35.956404_pt1 | contig 18818 bp, 11 predicted proteins | sample MGYA00575352_ERZ1645187 | MGnify/ENA primary metagenome ERZ1645187 (study PRJEB40837, sample SAMN11349314) | freshwater sediment metagenome | isolation source: river sediment | host: Sediment | place: India: Wazaribad , New Delhi | collected 2017-02-21 ... | reverse complement strand
TGCACTGATGAGGATCGACTGTCCCTATTGCGGCTCGCGCGACGCCCACGAGTTCACCTATCTCGGCGACGCCACGCTCACCCGCCCCGATCCGGCCGCGCCGGACGCCGTGGATGCCTTCCACGACTACGTCTACCTGCGCGACAACCCGGCCGGGCCGCATCGCGAGCTGTGGTATCACGCCAGCGGCTGCCGTCGCTGGGTGGTCGTGACGCGCGACACCCGCACCCACGAGATCACGGCGAGCGCCTTCGCCGGCAACGCGGAGGGCACGCCATGAGCCGTCTCGCCAGCGGCGGTCTCGTCGACCGCTCGCGCCCGCTCGCCTTCACCTTCGACGGCCGTGCGTTCTCGGGGTTCGCCGGCGACACGCTCGCCTCGGCGCTGCTCGCCGCCGACGTCAAGCTGGTCGGCCGCTCGTTCAAGTACCATCGGCCGCGCGGCATCGTCGGCTGCGGCACCGAGGAGCCGAACGCGCTGGTCGAACTGCGCTCCGGCGCGCGGCGCGAACCCAACGCCAAGGCGACCTGCGTCGAGCTCTTCGACGGGCTCGACGCCCGGAGCCAGAACGCCTGGCCGTCGCTCGACTTCGACGTGATGGCGGTCAACGGGCTCCTGTCGCCGTTCTTCGGCGCGGCCTTCTACTACAAGACCTTCATGTGGCCGAAGGCGGCGTGGGAGAAGCTCTACGAGCCGGCGATCCGGCGCGCCGCCGGTCTCGGCCGGGTGGCGGATCTGCCCGATCCGGACGCCTACGACAAGGCGCATGCCTTCTGCGATCTCCTGGTGATCGGCTCGGGTCCGGCCGGGCTCGCGGCGGCGCTGACCGCCGGGCGGGCCGGGGCGCGGGTGATCCTGGCGGAGGAAGACTTCCGCTTCGGCGGCCGGCTCCTGTCGGAGCGCGGCGCGATCGACGAGGCGGCACCGGTCGACTTCGTCGAGAAGACGATCGCTGAACTGGCGAGCCTCGCGAACGTGCGGCTGATGCCGCGCACGGCGATCTTCGGCGTCTACGACGGCGGCACCTACGGAGCGCTGGAGCGGGTCGGCGATCATCTGCCGGTGCCGGGCGCGCACACGGCGCGGCAGCGGCTGTGGAAGATCGTCGCCAAACGGGCGGTGCTGGCGGCCGGCGCGATCGATCGGCCGATCGTCTTCGGCGGCAACGATCGCCCCGGCGTGATGCTGGCGCAGGCGGTCGAGACCTGGGTCAATCGCCATGCGGTGGCGCCGGCGAAGACCATGGCGGTGTTCACCAGCGCCGATGCGGCGTGGGAGACGGCGTTTGCCGCGCACGACGCGGGGCAGACGATCGCCGCGGTGATCGACGCGCGCTCCGACGTGGCGCCGGCGCTGCTGGCGGGCGCGAAGCAGCGCGGCCTGCGCACGGTGCTGGGCGGCGAGGTGCGGGCGACCTCCGGCAAGACGCTCGCGAAGATCGAGATCTTCGCGAACGGGCGCAGCGAGAGCCTCGCGGTCGACGGGCTCGCCGTGTCGGGCGGGTTCTCGCCCAACGTTCACCTGACCTGCCATCACGGCGGCCGTCCGGTGTGGAACGAGACGCTCGCCGCCTTCGTGCCCGGGGCCTGCCCGCCGGGGCTGAGCGTCGCCGGTGCGGCGGCGGGCACGTTCGCGCGCTCGGCCTGTTTTGCGGAAGGGGCGGCGAAGGCCGGCGCGGCGCTGGCCGAGCTCGGCTTCACGGCGCCCGCCTTCGAGCCGCCGCGGTCGGAGGATGCCGCGACCGGGATCGGCGCCTTCTGGTACGTCGAAGGCTCGAAGGGCATGGCCTTCATCGACTTCCAGAACGACGTCGCCGCCAAGGACGTGAAGCTGGCGGTGAAGGAGGGTTTCGCCTCGGTCGAGCACCTCAAGCGCTACACCACGCTGGGCATGGCGACAGATCAGGGCAAGCTCGCCAACGTCCCGGCCATCGCGCTCCTGGCGCAGGCGTCGGGGCGGACCATCGCCGAGACCGGCACCACTCTGTTCCGGCCGCCGTGGTCGCCGGTGACGCTCGGCGCCTTCGCCGGCCACCATCGCGGCCCCGATTTCCGGCCGAGCCGGCTCACCCCCAGCCACGCCTGGGCGGAGGAGCGCGGTGCGGTCTTCGTCGAAGCGGGACCGTGGCTGCGCGCCTCCTACTTCCCGAAGGCGGGCGAGCGCGACTGGCGCGAGACGGTGGAACGCGAGGTGCGCGCCACCCGCACCGCGGTCGGCCTCGTCGACGTGTCGACCTTCGGCAAGATCGATCTCTCCGGGCCGGACGTCGGCACGCTGCTCGATCGGGTCTACGTCAACACCTTCTCGACCCTGGCGGTGGGCAAGGCGCGTTACGGCCTGATGTGTCGCGAGGACGGTTTCGCGATGGACGACGGCACCACGGCGCGGCTGTCGGCCGATCGCTGGATCATGACCACCACCACCGCCAATGCGGCCAAGGTGGCGCAGCATCTCGAGTTCTGCCTACAGGTGCTGTGGCCGGAACTCGACGTGCAGGCGGTCTCGGTCACCGAGCAGTGGGCGCAGATCTCCATCTCGGGGCCGAAGGCGCGCGAAGTGCTCGCTCGGGTGGTCGATGCGCCGGAGCGGGTGACGGCAGAGGCGCTGCCCTACATGGGGGCGCTCGAGACCAGCGTCATGGGCGGGGTCAAGGCACGAGTTTTCCGCCTCTCCTTCGCCGGCGAGCTCGGCTACGAGATCGCGGTGCCGGCCGATCGCGGCGACGCGCTGGTGCGGGCCTTGATGGCGGCGGGCGAAGCGTTCGGCATCACGCCCTACGGGCTCGAGGCACTGGCGGTCATGCGCATCGAGAAGGGCCACGTCTCGGGGCCGGAGCTCAACGGCCAGACCACCGCCGGCGACCTCGGCTTCGGCCGCATGGTGTCGCAGAAGAAGGACTCGATCGGCCGGGTGCTCGCCACCCGCGAGGGGCTGACCGATCCGACGCGGCCGGGCTTCGTCGGCTTCCGGCCGGTCGACCCCAGCCAGCGGCTCGCCTCGGGTGCCCATCTCGTCGCCCGCGGGGCGGCGGCGGTGACCGAGAACGATCTCGGTTGGATCTCCTCGGCGACGTGGTCGCCGATCCTCGGCCACGCCATCGGCCTCGGCTTCCTCGCCGGCGGCTCGAGCCGCATCGGCGAGATCGTCCGGGCCTGGGACGGCCTGCGCGGCACCGACATCGAGGTCGAGGTGTGCGCTCCCACTTTCTACGATCCGGAAGGAGGACGTCTGCGTGGTTGACGGTCTCGCCTCTCATCCCCCCGGCCAGCCGCTGCCGCGCGGCCGCCATGGGCGCACCACCGGCCCCGCCGGTCTCCGTCTCGCCTGCCGCGACGCTCGCGTCGGCACCATCGCCGCACGGCGGGGAGCGGCCGCGGCGGTCGCCGACCGGTTGCGCGATCTCGTCGGCGTCGCTCCGGTCGATCGGCCGGTGGCGGTCGCGGCCGGCACGACCACCTTCGTCGGCACCGCGCCCGGTCGCTGGACGGTGGTGAGTGAAGCGGCCGATGTCGAGGCACAGTTCGGCCTGCTCGGCGATCAGGCCGCGGTGGTCGATCAGACCGGCGGCATGGTGATCTACGAGGCGGCCGGGCCGGCGCTCGGCGACGTGCTCGCGGCGTTGACGGCGGTCGATCTCCACCCCTCGGTGTTCCCGCTCGGCTCGGCGCTGACCACCACCGTCGCCCACATCGGCGTGACGGCCTGGGGCGAGGCGGCCGATCGCTGGATCTTCCTGGTCGGCCGCTCGTTCGCGCTCGCCTTCGAGCGGGCGATGGTGGCGACGGCCGCCGCCCACGGTATCGAGCTCGCCTGATCGCTCCCTCGCGATCGGGTGCGGCGACGCCCGCGAGACCCTCGTCTCGCGGGCGTTTCGCGTTCGTGGGTCCGGCCGGGCAAGGGGGCGGGAGGGTAGCAATCGGCATGAGGGGCCAGTCGACCGGCGCCGGAAATGCCGACGGGGCGGCCCGGGATCTCGCCCGGCCGCCCCGCGGTGTTTCTGGAGATCCGGCGCGGCGGCCGGGTCCGGTCAGGCGATCTTCTTGCGCCCGGCCATGACGATGCCGAGGGCGTTCTGCGCCGCGAGCGAGATCGTCCTGAGATCCTCCGGCTCGAGGTTGTGCACGTTGGTCTTGCCGGTGCAGCGGGCCATCATCTTGGCCTCCGACACCACCGCTTCCAGGAACGAGGCGAGCGAGGTCTTCGCACCGTTCGCATCGACCCCGTCGAACACCGGCCCGTCGGCGCCGATCGAGGCGCCGACCGCCAGCGCCGCGGCGATCTCGATCGCGCCGGCCGAGGCCCCGAGCGAAATCGCCTTGGCGAGATCGCTGCCCGAGCGCAGACCGCCGAACCACACCAGCGGGAAGCGTTCCTCCGCCCCCATCGCCCGCATCCGCAGCACCGTTTGCGTGAGAAGCGAGAGATCCGGCGCGCCCGAGAGGTCGGCCCAGCTCTCGCCGAGATGACCGGTGCCGTCGAGCACGACCAGATCGGCCCCGAGCTCCACCGCCGCCGGCAGCGCGCGATCGAGCGCCTGCGGCGTCACCACGAAGCCGCGCGGCTGGCCCGGACGTGCCGCCACCGGCAGCACCGGGTCCGACGTGGCGGTCAGTCGCGCCAGAACGGCGCTCGCGGTCGCCGCGCCGGCTTCGCCCGGCTCGACGATCTGCACCCAGCGCACGCCCTCGCCGATCGGCGCGCGGCCGATGTGGGCGGCACCGGAGGCGACGATCGCCGCCGCCATCCCGGCCCGGACCACCGCGGGCGCCCGCTCGAAGCCGGCCACCAGCATCGGATGGGCGAGTTCGAGACCGGCCCCGAGATCGGTCGCCGCCTTGCAGGCCTCGCGATAGGGGTCGATCACCAGACGGGTGAGGTTGGCCGGCAGGAACACCAGGTCGTCGAAGGTCGGCCGCCCGGGCACCGCCGGATGTGGCCGCGCCGCCAGACGCTCGCGGGTGATGCGCAGCACGTCCGCCGGGGTGGCGTCGGCCCGCGCCATGGCGAAGATCGCCTCGCGGGTCTTCACCGTGTAGTCGGACGAGCCGGTCTCGGTGTCGCAGCGATAGCAGCGCGCCGCCTGTTCCTTGGCGGTACGGTCGTCGTAATTGGCCTCCGCGTCGGCGAAGGGCTCCTTGCCGATGCCGAGGAAGCGCGGCTCGACGTGCGGCAGCTTCTCCCACGCCTGATCCTGCGCCACCGCGACGTTGCGGGTGCGATGGGGCGTGCGATAGGGCACCGGATGGGCGTCGCCCTCGAGTGCGGCGAGCACGTAGTAGGCGGCCTTGTGGCCCTGGAACATCGCCTGGACGATGGTCGACGAGCCGAAGGCGGCGTCGCCGGCGGCGAACACCCGCTCCATCCGCGTGCCCATGTCGGAGGCGCGGGTGGCGATCTGGTTGCCGTCCATCAGTCCGTGCTCGGCGAGCTCCAGGCTCACCGACTTCTGGCCCACCGCCGCGATCACCAGACCGCAGGGGATGTCGAAGTCCGAGCCGGCGACGGTGGAGAAGGCGCGACGGCCATCGGCACCGGGGGCGCCGAGCTCGGTCTTCACCGCCTTCATGGAGAGCCCGCTCGCCGCCTCGACGATCGCGGTCGGCGCGACGTGGTAGACGATCTCGATGCCTTCGGCGATCGCCGCCTCCAGCTCGTATTTGCGGGCCGGGATCTCGTCGGGACCGCGGCGATAGACCACCGTCACCTTCTCCACCCCCGGCAGGCGCCGGGCGGTGCGGCAGGCGTCCATGGCGACGTCGCCGCCGCCGACCACCACAACGTGGGCCGGCAGGATCGGCCGTTCGCCGCCGTTGACCCGGTTGAGGAAGCTCACGCCGTCCATGACGCGCGAGAGATCGTCGCCGGGAACGCCCAGCTTCTTGCCCGCCGAGGCGCCGATCGCCAGCAACACCGCGTCGTGGCTCACCGCCAGATCGGCGAGGCGCACGCCGTCGCGGCCGAGCGGGGTCGAGAGGTGCAGCGTGATGCCGGGGCAGCGCTTCAGGATGCGCGCGACGTCCTCCTCGACGACCGACGACGGCAGGCGGAAGTCGGGGATGCCCCACAGCGCCATGCCGCCGGGCTTCGACTGCGCCTCGTAGAGGTCGACCGCGTAACCGGCCAGCGCGATGTCCTGCGCGGCGGTGAGACCGGCCGGACCCGCACCGATGACGGCGACCTTCTTCGCCTTGGAGACCGCCACCGGCGGCAGCTCGAAGGTGGGGCCGAGCGCGTCGAGCACCCAGCGCTTGAGGGCGCGGATGGCGACGGGGCCGTCGGAATTGGCGCGGCGGCAGGCCGGTTCGCACGGCGCGTCGCAGACCCGGCCGCAGATCGCCGAGAGCGGATTGGTGGCGGTGATCGCCTCCAGCGCCGCTTCCTTGTTTCCTTCCCAGATCAGGCCGACGTAGGAGGCCACGTCGGTGCCGATCGGGCAGGCCACCTGACACGGCGGCGGCTGATAGTGGGGCAGGGCCGACTGGTCGGCGGCGAGATCGAGGGAGAAGGGCTTGCAGCCGGCCATGTCAGGCAACCTCGGTCAGGAGATCTTCGACCCGGGTGGACCAGGTCGGATCGTAGGGAAGGCCGGTGATGGCGGCGGCTTCCGGCGTCAGCGCGACGAGGTCGTCGCGCGAGAGCGAGCGGAAGTCGTCGTGACCGAGCGCCTTGGTGAGGGTGGCGATCTGCCAGCGCACCACTTCGAAGAAGCGGCCGATGGCGGCAGCCTGGACGTCGATCTGATAGCGGGCCTCGTGTTCGGGGTCCTGCGTGGCGATGCCGACGACGCAGTTGCCGACGTGGCACTGCATGCAGGAGATGCAGCCGCCGGCGATGATCGCCGCCGTGCCCATCGCCACGGCGGAGGCGCCGAGCGCCAGCGCCTTGACCGCGTCGACGCCGTCCTTGATGCCGCCCATCAGCACGATCGGCATGTCCGGACCCGCGTCGATCTCGCGAAGACCGTCGAGCGCTTCCTGCAGCGCGGCGAGCGTCGGGATGCCGACGTTCTCCAGCACCTCGGTCGAGGCCGCGCCGGTCGAGCCCTGCAGGCCGTCGAGCTGGACGAAGTCGAAGCCGTCCTTGTAGGCGATCTTGATGTCGTCGCGGACGCGGCCGGCGCCCATCTTGATCGAGATCGGCTTCGCATAGCCGGTCGCCTCGCGGAACTCCTCGACCTTGATGACGAGGTCGTCGGCGCCCATGATGTCGGGGTGACGCGACGGCGAGCGCAGGTCGATGCCCTCGGGAATGCCGCGCACCCGCGCCAGTTCCTTGGTCACCTTCTTCGACATCAGCTGACCGCCGAGGCCGGGCTTGGCGCCCTGGGAGATGTAGATCTCCAGGCCGTCGGCCCGCTTCATGTCGTGGATGTTCCAGCCGAGCCGGCCCGACAGGCACTGGTAGATGAGCTGTCCGGCCTCGGCGCGCTGTTCGTTCAGCATGCCGCCCTCGCCGGTGTTCTCGACGATGCCGGCGAGGCGCGAGGCGCGCGCCAGGGCGATCTTGGTCGACTTCGACAGAGCGCCGTAGCTCATCGGCGCGATCAGCACCGGCATGGAGAGCGCGAGCGGCTTCGCCCCGTGGCGTTCGCCGAGCGTCATGGCGAGCTTCACGCTCGCCACCGCATCCTTCACCGCCGCCAGTCGCTCGGGATCGAGCTTCAACGCGATGTCGCCGAAGTGCGGCACCGGCTTGGAGGCGCCGTAACCGCGGATGCGATAGCGTCCGATCAGGCTCTTGGCGTGGATGTCCTCGGCGACCTTGGCGTTCCAGTAGGTGCCGCCCTCGGAGAACACCGTGTGCGGCAGCGGCCGCGAGATCGGCTCGTTGACGCCGTAGCGCAGCTTGGTGCCGGCGTTGACGATCTTCTTGAAGGTGCCGGTGAAGGCGATGCCCTGCTCGGCCAGGAACGCCTCGACCGAGGCGAGATCCTCGGCCGTCGGTTCGACCAGCTTGGCGTCGGAGCCCAGGCTCTGCACCTCGCCGCCGACGTAGATCTCGCCGGCCGACATGTCCTCGCCGACCCGTTCGCCGGAGTTGCCGAGGATGATGATCCGCCCGCCGTACATCATGTAGCCGGCCAGGAACCCGGCCGAGCCGCAGGCGAGAAGCGTTCCCGCCTTCATCACCTGCCCGGCGCGCGAGCCGAGGTTGCCCTTGACGATCACGGTGCCGCCGCGCAGGCCGACGCCGGCGATGGCGCCGGCATTGCCGCCGACGATCACCGTGCCCTCGTAGAGGCTGTCGCCCACGCCCCAACCGACGTTCGAGTCGATTTCGAAGCGGGCGCCGTGCGACAGGCCGGCGCAGAAATAGCCGGCCGAACCGCGCACCTTGACGGTGACCGGAGCCACCAGTCCCACGCCGATGTGGTGGCGCGCATCGGGGTTCAGGACCTCGATGTCCTCGCCCCGTTCGGCTGCCGCCCGCAGTGCCTCGTTGCCGTCGCGAACCGACAGCTTGCTCAGATCGATCGTGACCACGTGCGGAACGTCCCCGGCGCAGGCTCGGTGGTGGAAAGGGGGCGACCGGGGAAGAGCCGGTTCAGCGAGACCTCTTCCGAGGCGATGGCGACGAGGGCGTCGTCCTCGTACATGACCATGGGCTTGGCGGCGAGGCGGTCCTTGGCGAAGCCGATGCCGTCCTTGGTCGAGACCAGGAAGGAGAAGGTGCCGTCGAGATCGTCGACCGATTCCTCGAGTGCCGTCTCGAGCTTCACGCCCTTGGCCAGCTTGTCGGCGACGTAGACGGCGATCAACTCGCTGTCGTTGTCGGTGCGGAACTCGAAGCCGCGCGCCTCGAGGCGACGCCGCATCTTCCAGTAGTTGGTGATCTGCCCGTTGTGGACGATCGCCACGTCGGCGAAGCCGGTCGCCCAGAACGGATGCGCCGCCTCCGGCTTGACGTCGGATTCGGTGGCGAGGCGGACGTGGCCGATGCCGTGGCTGCCGCGGATCTCGCCGATGCGATAGGTCGCGTCGAGATCGTGGGAGGTGCCGACGTCCTTGACGATGTCGAGCGCCGAGCCGATCGAAACGAGCTTGGCGGCGTGCTCCATCGCGTAGGCGAAGGGGCGGATCTCGCCGTCGTAGTGCACGTCGACCACGTAGGTGGCGCCCTCGTGCTTCTCCTTGGCGATGGTCGCGCCGTGCTCGGCGAGCGCCGCGCGGATGCGGGCGATCGAGGCGTCGGCGTCGTCACCGTCGACGATGAAGCGCAGACGCAGCCCCTCGACGTCGTCCTCGTAGAGTGCGAACCCGGTCGAATCCGGACCGCGATGCTGGCAACCGTCCAGCATGTCGACCAGCGCCTTGCCCAGAACCTGGTTGGAGCCCTGCGTCTTGAAGAAGATCCCGGCGATGCCGCACATGGGGATAGCTCTCTCTTCCCGGGGTGGAATGGTCTCGAAGGTAGCGCTGCCCGCCGGCTGCGTCAACAAGAGGAACTTTTATTTCCTGACATTCACAGGAGCCATGCGCCGCCACCGTGGCTCGCTCGGGACGACGCCACGCTCTTCGGAGCGCGCGGCGCGCTGTTTCTCGCGCATTTCCCGCTCGCCCGGCGCCGTCTCTCGGCCTATCGTTTCGCGAACGCGTTCCGCTTCGTTCGCGATGGGACGCGCCTGGGAAAAAATATCGCGCCGACCGACGTTTCCCGTGAACCCGGAGGCCGCGCGCCGCGACCAACCCTCGAACGGCCGGGACGGAACCGGGCATGACGACGCATTCGGACGAGGATCTCCTCAAACGGATCGCCGCCGGCGACCGCCCGGCGATGCAGGTGCTGTTTTCGCGGCATCGGCTGATGGTGCACCGTTTCCTGTTGCGGCTGGTCCGCGACGAGACGGTGGCGGAGGATGCGGTGAGCGACACCTTTCTCGACGTCTGGCGTCAGGCCGGAGACTTCCAGGGCCGGTCCCGGGTCTCCACCTGGCTCCTGTCGATCGCCCGCTTCAAGGCGCTGACGGTCCTGCGCAAGCGCCGCGACAGCGGTCTCGACGAGGATTGGGCGGCCGAGATCGAGGACGAGGCGGACACCCCCGAGGTGACCTCGCAGAAGCTCGACAAGGGGGCCGCCATCCGCCTGTGCATGGAGCGCCTGTCGGCCGAGCATCGCGAGGTGATCGATCTCGTCTACTACCACGAGGCCTCGGTCGACGAGGTCGCGGAGATCGTCGGTATCCCCGAGGGCACGGTGAAGACCCGTCTGTTCCACGCCCGCAAGAAACTCGCCGAGCTGCTCGTCGCCGCCGGTATCGATCGAGGTTGGCCATGAACGACACGTCGATGGACAAGGGCCGCGGCGAGATCGAGGATCTCCTGCCCTGGTATGCCACCGGGCGGCTCGCCGCCGCCGATCGTGCCCGTGTCGAGGCGGCGATCGACGCCGACCCGGAGCTCGTGCGCCGTCTGGAGATCGTGCGCGAGGAGCGGGCCGAGGCCATCGCCGCCAACGAGGCGCTCTCGCCCACCTCCTCCCGCGCCTTCGACCGGCTGATGGCGGCGATCGACGCCGAACCGGCGCCGGCTCGTCCGTTCGCGGCGATGAAGGCCGGGCTCCTCGAACGCTTCGGTGATTTCCTCGCCGGCCTCGCGCCGCGCCGGCTCGCCTATGCCGCCGCAGCGGTGGTGGCGGTGGTCGCGCTGCAGTCACTGGCCATCGGCGGTCTCATCGGCCGCGGCGGTCCGGCCGGCGGTCCGATGACCACCGCCTCGCAGGGCGAGACGGCCGGTGCCGGTCCGACGCTGCTCGTCGCCTTCGCCCCGGAGGCGCGCATCGACGAGATCGCCGCGCTGCTGAAGGCCAACGGCGCCGGCATCGCCGAGGGACCCAAGGCCGGCGGCATGTTCCGTCTGCGCCTCGTCGAAGGGGCAGATGCCGCCGCCGTCGCCGCGAAACTCGCCGCCGAACCGCGGATCGTGGTCTTCGCCCAACCGGCGCCGTGAGCGCCGCATCAGGTCGCCGGACGCGGCAGGAGGAAAATCCCATGCAGCCGATCGCTCCCGTCTCGCCCGCCCGGCCGCATCGCCGTCGCCTCACCGTTCTGGCGGTGGCGATCGGCGCCCTGATCGCCGGCAGCGCGCCGCTCTCGGCGCAGATGCTCAATCAGAACACCGGCATCGGCCGTACCATGCCCAGTCGCGGCGGTGGCGGCGGCGGGTTCGCCGCCGGTGCCGCGATCGGTCTCGGGCTCGGCGTGCTCGGCGCGATCGCCACCCAGAACGCCGATGCCGCCGACGACTTCGGCGACCGGCGGCGGCCTCGGCGCGTCCGCATCATCGAGGAGGACGGCGATGGGCCGGTGTACTCTCGGCGCCCCGACGGTGATGCGCCGCCGCGCCGCCGACCGCCCAAGCCGACCGAAACGCAGCCGCTGGCCACCGTCCAGATCCCGTCACGCGGCGAGACCCGCTACGTTCCCGGCGAAGTGCTGATCGAGCTGAAGAGCGACCGCGCCATCGAGCCGATCGCCCGCCGCTTCGGCCTGACCCTCCTGGAGAGCCGCCCGTTCCATCTGACCGGCTCCACCCTCCACCGTCTGCGCGCCCCCGCCGGTCGCTCCACCATCGATGCCCTGACCCGCCTGCGCGGCGACCGCGCCATCGCCTTCGCCCAGCCGAATTGGCTCTACACCCTGCAGCAGAACGCCCGCCCACCGGAGCAGGAAGCCGCACCGCAGGTCGCGGTGCCGGCCGGGGCACCCGAGGCGTCGGCTCCGGCGACTGAGGCACCGGTCGCCGCCGCCCCCGTCGAGGCCGCGGCGACTGCCGCGCCGCCGCCCTCTCCACCCATCGGCGAAACGCCAGTCGCCGCGCCGAGCGAGCCCGCTCCGGCCGTCGTCGCCGAACCGGTCGCACCCGCCGCTTCCGCTCCGGCCGAGGCGCCGACTTCCGCCGCCGCGCCGAGCACGCCGGCCGGCCCCATCGCCGTCACCGCGGCGACGCCGGCCGCAACCACGCCTGCGCCGTTGCCCGGCCAATACGCCGTCGAAAAGCTGCACCTCGGCGTCGCGCATGCACGCGCCCGCGGCCGCGACGTGCTGGTGGCGGTGATCGACACCGGCGCCGACCTCGATCACCCCGAACTCGTCGGCGCGGTCGCCGCGACCTATGACGCGCTCGAGGGCGCCGATCCGGCCCCCGGCAAGCACGGTACGGCGATGGCCGGGGCGGTCGCCGCCCGATTGCGCCTGTCCGGCACCGCGCCGGCGGCTCGGCTCCTGACCGCCCGCGCCTTCGGCCCGCCCGCCGCGAACGGCCTCGCGCAGGGTTCGACCTTCCACGTCGCCAAATGTCTCGACTGGGCGGCCGACCAGCAGGCCCGCATCGTCTCGATGAGCTTCGCCGGGCCGGCCGACGCGCTGCTCGGTCGCCTGCTCGCCGCCGCGGACAAGAAGGGCATCGTCGCGGTCGCCGCCGCCGGCAACGCCGGGCCGCAGTCGGCGCCGCTCCATCCCGCAGCCGAACCGAGCGTCGTCGCGGTGACCGCCTCCGACGCCGAAGATCACATCCTTCCCGCCGCCAATCGCGGGGCGCACATCCTGCTGACCGCGCCCGGCGTCGACGTGCTGGTGCCCGCGCCGCGCGGTGCCTACGACCTCACCAGCGGCACTTCGGTCGCCGCGGCGGAAGTGTCCGGCGTCGCCGCTCTGCTCCTCGAGGCACGTGCCGATCTGAAACCGCAGGAGGTGCGCCGCCTGCTCGCCGAGACCGCCGTCGATCTCGGTGCCCCCGGCCGCGACCCGATCTTCGGCGCCGGGCTGGTCGACGCCGCCGCCGCGCTCGCCCGCCTGCGCTGATCGGCGCCCTTCGGACGGGCCGGGCGGCGGATCGCCGCTTTCGGCGCGCGATCGGCGGCGGCGATCCGGTGGAGGGCTCGTCGGCTGGGGCGGGGCGCTATAGTCTCGCCCGAATCCTCGGTTTCGATCGAATCACCCCGGACGATCCGCGTCCGCCGCCCGGAGACGACGCCCACATGCGCCCCTTCCTCGCCGCCGCTCTCGCTCTCGCCTTCGCGCTGCCCGTGACGACCGGATCGGTGCGCGCGGGCGAAGATCCGCCGTGGCGGATCGGGTCGTCGCTGATGGGTGAGCCGAAGTATGCGTCGGGCTTCGCCCATTTCGACTACGTCGACCCGAAGGCGCCGAAGGGCGGCATGCTGCGGCTCGGCCACGAAGGGACCTTCGACAGCTTCAATCCGGTGACCGAGAAGGGCAATCCGGCCGAGGGGCTCGGGCTCGTGTTCCAGCACCTGATGACCAGTGCGCTCGACGAGATCTCGACCGAATACGGCGACGTCGCCGAGGCGCTGAAATATCCGGCCGACTTCGCCTGGGTCACCTATCGGCTGAACCCGAAGGCGCGCTGGCACGACGGCTCGCCGATCACCGCCGACGACGTGGTGTGGTCGTTCAGGGCGCAGGTCGACAACGATCCCTCGCGCGCCTTCTACTACAAGCACGTGCAGAAGGTGGAGGCGAGCGGGCCGAACGAGGTGACCTTCACCTTCGATCAGGCGGGCAATCGCGAGCTGCCGCAGATCGTCGGGCAGATGATCGTGCTGCCCAAGGCGTGGTGGGAGGGCACCACCGCGGACGGCAAGAAGCGGTCGATCGCCGATTCGTCGCTGGAGCCGCCGATGGGCTCGGGCGCCTATCGCATCGACAAGTTCGAGGCCGGGCGCTTCGTCACCTACAAGCGGGTGGAGAACTGGTGGGCGGCGGATCTGCCGGTGCACGTCGGCACCAACAACTTCGACGAGATCCGCTACGAGTACTTCCGTGAAGAAACCGCGCTGATGGAGGCGTTCAAGGGCGACGCCTACGACGTGCGCTTCGAGAACATCGCCAAGAACTGGGCGACCGCCTACGACTTCCCGGCGCGAGTGGCGGGGAAAGTGGTGCTCGACAAGATCCCGCAGGCCGGGCGCGGCATCATGGTCGGCTTCCTGCCGAACCTCCGGCGCGAGAAGTTCGCCGATCCGCGGGTCCGGCGGGCGCTGGCGCTGACCTTCGACTTCGAGGACATGAACCGCACCCTGTTCTTCGGCGAATACGAGCGCATCTCCAGCTACTTCTACCCGACCGAGCTGGCGTCCTCCGGCCTGCCGGAGGGGGCCGAGCTCGCGATCCTCAAGGCGGCGGAGACGGCCGGGCCGATCCCGGCGACGGTCTATTCCAAGCCCTTCGCCAACCCGACGACGCCGGACCCGACGGCGGCGCGCACCAATCTGCGCGAGGCGCTGGCGCTCCTGGGGCAGGCCGGCTGGGTGCAGAAGGACGGCAAACTGGTCTCGGCCAAGACCGGCGAGGCGTTCCGCATCGAGCTCCTGCTCAACGGCGGCGCGCTGCAGCGGGTGGCGGTGCGCTGGCGCGAGACGCTCCTGAAACTCGGCATCGATCTGACGATCCGGCCGGTCGACAGCTCGCAGTACGTCAACCGCACCCGCTCGTTCGACTTCGACATGATCTACGGCGGTTGGCCGCAGTCGCTGTCGCCGGGCAACGAGCAGGTGTCGTTCTTCGGCAGCGAGTCGGCGGCGCGCGAGGGGTCGCAGAACTGGCTCGGTATCCAGAACCCGGCGATCGACGCGATCATCAAGCGCATCCTGTTCGCCACCGACCGGGCGGAGCTGGTGGCGGCGACGCGGGCGCTCGATCGGGTTCTCCTGGCGAACGACTACGTGGTGCCGGGGTGGACGACGTCGGTGACGCGGATGGCGCGGTGGGATCGGTTCTCGCATCCGGCGGAGCTGCCGAAATACTCGACCGGTTTCCCGACCATCTGGTGGTGGGACGCGGCCAAGGCCGCGAAGACCGGCCGATGAACGGCGCGCCCGGAGCTCTCACGCGCCGCGATCTCCTCGCCCTCGCCGCCTCGGCGGCGGCGGCCGGCGCTCTGCTTCCTGCCGCGCGGGCCGAGGTGCCGGCGGGCGAGCGGCACGGGCTGTCGATCTTCGGCGATCTCAAATACGCGGCCGACTTCCGCGCCTTCGACTGGGTGAACCCCGAGGCGCCGAAGGGCGGGCGGCTCGTCACCCTGCCCTCTCACACCGGCACCAACCAGAACAGCCAGACCTTCAGTTCGCTGCACGACCTGATCCTCAAGGGCGATGCGGCGGTGGGGCTCGATCTGACGCGGGTCAGCCTGATGGTGCGCGCCTTCGACGAGCCGGATGCGGTCTACGGCCTCCTGGCGCGCTCGGTGGAGATCCGCGACGGCGGCGACACGCTCGTCTTCCGCCTGCGGCCCGAGGCACGGTTCCACGACGGCTCGCCGATCACCGCCGAGGACGTCGCCTTCTCGCTCACCACCCTGAAGACCAAGGGCCATCCGCAACTGGCCGAGCCGTTGCGCGAGATGGTCGCGGCCGAGGCGGCGGCGCCGGACGTGGCGGTGGTGCGGCTCTCCGGCAAACAGGGGCGCAGCCTCGCGTCGCTGGTGGCGCAGATGCCGATCGTCTCCAGGGCGTGGTGGGCGACCCGCGACTTCGAGGCCTCTTCGCTCGAGCCGCCGCTCGGATCGGGACCCTATCGCATCGGCCGATTCGAGGCCGGGCACTTCATCGACTACGAGCGGGTGCGCGACTGGTGGGGTGCGGATCTGCCGGTGGCGCGCGGGCAATGGAACTTCGACGTCATCCGCTACGAGTTCTATCGCGAGCAGACGGCCGGGTTCGAAGCCTTCAAGTCCGGGGCGATCAACCTGCGCGAGGAGTTCTCCTCGCTCGGCTGGGCGACCCGCTATGACTTCCCGGCGGTGGCCGACGGGCGGGTGAAGCGCCTTCAGCTCGAGGATCACTCGCCATCGGGGGCTCAAGGGTGGTTCCTCAACACGCGGCGGGCGACGTTCCGCGACCCCCGGGTGCGCGAGGCGCTGGGGCTCGCCTTCGACTTCGAATGGTCGAACGCCAAGCTGTTCTACGGGCTCTACACGCGGACGCCGTCGTTCTTCGTCAATTCCGACCTGGAGGCGACGGGCGAGCCGTCGCCGGCCGAGATCGCGCTGCTCGAGCCGTTCCGCGATCATCTGCCGGCGGAGGTGTTCGGGCCGGCGTGGCGGCCGCCGGTGTCGGACGGATCGGGGCAGGATCGCCGCCTCCTCAAACGGGCATCGGACCTGCTCGCCGCGGCCGGTTGGGTGCGGCGGGGCGACAGGCTGGTCGATGCGGCGGGCCGGCCGTTCGAGCTCGAGTTCCTGGAATCCGACACGGTCTTCGCCCGCATCTCGGGGCCCTACGTGCGCAATCTGCAGGCGCTGGGCATCCAGGCGCGCGAACGGGTGGTCGACCCGTCGCAATACGAAAAGCGCATCCAGGACTTCGACTTCGACGTGGCGACGCGGCGCTATTCGCTGTCGCCGACGCCGGACGAGGGCATCCGCCAGTTCTGGCACTCGAAGTCGGCGACGCAGCCGGGGTCGTACAATCTCGCCGGCATCGCCGACGCGACGGTCGACGCGCTGATCGAGGCGATCCTCGCCGCCGAGAGCCGCGAGGGGCTGACCGCCGCCGCCCGCGCGCTCGATCGGGTGCTCAGGGCCGGGCGCTGGTGGGTGCCGCACTGGTACAAGGCCAGCCACGCCATCGCCGCCTGGGACGTCTTCGGGCGGCCGGCGACGAAACCACGCTATGATCGGGCGATCGAATCGACATGGTGGATCGATCGCGCCAAGTCGTGAGCCCGAAATCGTGAGCCGATGGGCGAGCGAGCAAACGAACGCTAGTGCCGCGACGCGGCCCCTCTGAAGGAAAGACGCGACCGCGATGGGTGCCTACGTCCTGCGACGGATCCTGCTGATGATCCCGACGCTGTTCGGCATCATGGCGATCACCTTCGCCATCGCCCAGTTCACGCCGGGCGGGCCGGTGGAGCGGGTCATCGCCAAGTTGACCGGCACCGATTCCGGCGCCACCGACCGGGTCTCGGGCGGCGGCGGCGATTTCGGCGGCATGCGCCAGGGGGGCGGGGCCGGCGGCGACGTCTCGTCGCGCTATCGCGGCGCGCAGGGTCTCGATCCGGAGTTCATCAAGAAGCTCGAGAAGCAGTTCGGCTTCGACAAGCCGCCGCTCGAACGCTTCTTCGAAATGATGAAGCGCTATGCGGTGTTCGATCTCGGCGAGAGCTATTTCCGCTCGATCTCGGTGTTGAAGCTGATCGGCGAGAAGATGCCGGTGTCGGTGACGCTGGGGCTGTGGATGACGCTGATCTCCTACGGCGTGTCGATCCCGCTGGGGATCCGGAAGGCGGTCTCGGACGGCTCGCGCTTCGATGCCTGGACCAGCATGGTGATCGTGGTGGGCTACGCCATCCCCGGCTTCATCGTCGGCGTGCTGCTGCTCGTCCTCTTCGCCGGCGGGTCGTTCTGGAACATCTTCCCCGGCCGCGGGCTGTGGTCGGAGAACTGGGCCGAGCTCTCCTGGCCGATGAAGATCCTCGACTATCTGTGGCACATCGTGTTGCCGCTGACCGCCATGTCGCTCGCCGCCTTCACCACCACGACGCTGCTGACCAAGAACTCGTTCCTCGACGAGATCCGCAAGCAGTACGTCACCACCGCCCGCATGAAGGGGCTCTCGGAACATCGCGTGCTCTACGGCCACGTGTTCCGCAACGCCATGCTCCTGGTCATCGCCGGGTTCCCGGCCGCCTTCATCGGCGCCTTCTTCGGCGGGTCGCTCTTGATCGAAACGGTGTTCTCGCTCGACGGGCTCGGGCTCCTGTCGTTCGAGAGCGTGGTCAATCGCGACTATCCGGTGGTGCTCGGCTCGCTGTGGATCTTCTCGCTGCTCGGACTGGTGGTGAACCTGATCTCCGACCTCGTCTACACGCTGATCGATCCCCGGATCGACTTCGAGAGCCGGGAGGTCTGACCATGGCCGATCTCGCCGACCGCCTGAACCTTTCGCCGATCAATCGGCGCCGGCTCGCCAACTTCCTCGCCAACAAGCGGGGCAAGTGGTCCTTCGTCGTCTTCCTGGTGCTGTTCGTGGTGTCGCTCTTCTCGGAGCTGATCGCCAACGATCGGCCGATCCTGATCTCCTACAAGGGCGAGATCCTGTCGCCGATCCTCACCGACTATCCGGAGGAGAAGTTCGGCGGGTTCCTGGCGCAGACGCAGTATCGCGATCCGGTGATCCAGGAGGAGATCCAGGCGCACGGCTGGATGATCTGGCCGCCGATCCGCTACTCCTACAACACGCCCAACAGCGAGATCCCGCACGCGGCGCCGGCCAAGCCGTCGTGGATGTATTCCAAGGAGGAGCGCTGCTCGCGCTATCCCAAGGGCATCGACGATGCCAACTGCACGATCGGCAACTGGAACTGGCTCGGCACCGACGACGGCACCCGCGACGTGGTGGCGCGCGTGCTCTACGGCTTCCGCATCTCGGTGCTGTTCGGCCTCGTGCTGGCGCTGGTCTCGTCGGTGGTCGGCGTGGCGGCGGGGGCGGTGCAGGGCTATTTCGGCGGGATGGTCGATCTCTTGTTCCAGCGCTTCATGGAGGTGTGGACGTCGCTGCCGCATCTCTATCTGCTGCTGATCGTCTCCTCGATGTTCGTGCCGAGCTTCTGGCTGCTGCTCGGCATCCTGCTCGCCTTCTCGTGGGTGCATCTGGTCGGTGTGGTGCGGGCCGAATTCCTCAGGGCGCGCAATTTCGAATACGTGCGCGCGGCGCGGGCGCTGGGCGTCGGCGACGTCGCCATCATGTGGCGGCATCTCCTGCCCAACGCGATGGTCGCCACCCTCACCTTCATGCCGTTCGTGCTCAACGGCTCGATCACCACGCTGACCTCGCTCGACTTCCTCGGCTTCGGCCTG
>ERZ1645187.1909-NODE-1909-length-18824-cov-6.520006_pt1 | contig 18824 bp, 17 predicted proteins | sample MGYA00575352_ERZ1645187 | MGnify/ENA primary metagenome ERZ1645187 (study PRJEB40837, sample SAMN11349314) | freshwater sediment metagenome | isolation source: river sediment | host: Sediment | place: India: Wazaribad , New Delhi | collected 2017-02-21 ... | reverse complement strand
GTCGACTTCGGCGCCTTCGTGAACTTCTTCGGCAAGCGCGACGGTCTGGTCCATGTGTCCCAGATCGCCAACAAGCGCCTGACCCACCCCAACGAGGTGCTGAAGGAAGGTCAGGAAGTGAAGGTCAAGCTCTTGGGATTTGACGATCGCGGCAAGGTGCGCCTGGGCATGAAGATGGTCGACCAGGAAACTGGCGCCGAAATCGCGCCCGAGAAAAAGGAAAAGGAAGAAGCCTCGGAAGGCTGACCCCTTTGACGTGACTTCAGGGGCCCCGGCAGCAATGCCGGGGCCTTTTCATGCGCAGGGCGGCAATTGCGCCATGATTTCGGCGACTGCGTGGCCGGCTGTCCGCGAAATGCCTGAATCTCCACCCAATTCCGCCCCGTGTCTTGGTTAATCATTGAGTCGTAGTTAGTCAGGAGAGTGCGATGCAGATCGTTCGTCATCAGGAACAACACGCGGAATTGGTGGGCTGGGCAGTTTCAGCAATGCTGCTGGCCGCGCCCGGTTCGGAGAGTGCGGATCGCATCGCCAATCGCATCGCTGGCTTCGGCGGCCAGGTTGATCGCGCCGATGAACGATATTCTGCCGTTTCTGCGCTGATCGAGGACCCCGCCGGTTACGGCTTTTTCGTAATGGAATGTGATGGGCTGGGCGGGATCGAGGGCGGCCATGAAGTGATGCGGCTGCTGCGTGCCGCCGGGCTGCGGCTGCCGGTGATCCTGATCAGTCGCGACTGCGCTGCACAGGTCTTTCCCGACGATCCGCTGGACGCGGTGCAACTGCGCGCGCCGCTGTCCGCGGTTTCGTTGCGCGTGGGCTTTGAACATGCGCTGCGCGAGCGGATGTTCTGGCGCGCGGCCTGATCCAACCCTTGCAGGGCGTTTGGGGGCGGCCAACGGGCCGCCTTTTTCTTGCGTCCAAGTCAAGAGGTGACGCTGCGATGCGGCGGACATAAAATTTCAAAAACCACCACGTTTGCCATTGCAATCTTGCGCGGAGGCTATAATTCTAGCCGCGATACCCCGCCGATTCTGCGGCGCGGCAAGGATCAGGAGGCCCGCATGGCATTGGACACCCACCCCGAGATCGTCGCCTATGATGCGCCGAAGAAAGACCTCTACGAGATCGGCGAGATGCCGCCGCTGGGCCATGTGCCGAAAAACATGTATGCTTGGGCGATCCGCCGCGAACGTCATGGCGAGCCGGACAAGTCCTTCCAGCTGGAAGTGGTGCCCACCTGGGAAATCGACAGCCATGAGGTGCTGGTCCTCGTGATGGCGGCGGGCGTGAATTACAATGGCGTCTGGGCCGGTCTGGGTGTGCCGATCAGCCCGTTTGATGGCCACAAGCAGCCCTATCACATCGCTGGTTCTGATGCCTCCGGCATCGTCTGGGCCGTGGGCGACAAGGTCAAGACCTGGAAGGTCGGCGACGAGGTTGTGATCCACTGCAACCAGGACGATGGCGATGATGAGGAGTGCAACGGCGGCGACCCGATGTTCTCGCCCACGCAGCGGATCTGGGGTTATGAGACGCATGACGGCTCGTTTGCCCAGTTCACCCGCGTGCAGGCGCAACAGTTGATGCGCCGTCCGCGGCATCTGACCTGGGAAGAGAGCGCCTGCTACACGCTGACCTTGGCCACCGCCTATCGGATGCTGTTCGGCCATGCGCCGCATGACCTGAAGCCCGGCCAGAACGTGCTGGTCTGGGGGGCCTCGGGCGGCCTCGGCTCCTATGCGATCCAGCTGGTGAATACCGCGGGCGCCAATGCGATCGGGGTGATCTCGGACGAAAGCAAGCGCGACTTCGTGATGTCGCTGGGCGCCAAAGGTGTCATCAACCGCAACGACTTCAAATGCTGGGGTCAGTTGCCCAAGGTCAACAGCGAAGAATACAATGTCTGGCTGAAAGAGGCCCGCAAGTTCGGCAAGGCGATCTGGGACATCATCGGCAAGGGCGTGAACGTCGACATGGTGTTCGAGCATCCGGGCGAAGCCACCTTCCCGGTGTCGTCGCTGGTCTGCAAGAAGGGCGGGATGGTCGTGATCTGCGCCGGCACCTCGGGCTTCAACTGCACCTTTGACGTCCGCTACATGTGGATGCATCAAAAGCGCCTGCAGGGCAGCCACTTTGCCCACCTGAAACAGGCGGCTTCGGCCAACAAGCTGATGTGCGAGCGCCGGCTGGACCCCTGCATGTCCGAGGTCTTCCCTTGGGCCGAAATCCCGCAGGCGCATATGCTGATGCTGAGGAACAAGCACAAGCCGGGCAACATGGCGGTGCTGGTGCAGGCCCCGCGCACCGGCCTGCGAACCTTCGAGGACACGCTCGAGGCCTCGCGCAAGGGCTGATTCCGGTTGATCCCATGCCTGTGATGCCGTCCCATTGGGGCGGCATTTTTCATGACCGACGGCGGCAAAATTAGCAGGTTGTTGACGGTGCGGCGGATAATGTCACCCAACGCAACGGGTTCAGACCCTTCAACGATGCAAGCAAGAGGCCGGCATGGGACAGGACTGGATTTTCGAAGTGCTGGCCGACCTGCGTGGTTTTGCCGAACGCAATGACCTGCCTGCGCTGGCCGACCAGCTGCAAAAGGCCATTGCCGTGGCCGAGGTCGAGATTGCGGCCTGTCCGGGCTTGTCGCAGCGGCAGCAAGCCGCGGCCGCGCGCAAGCCGCACTGACGCCCCCCTCGCATCTGCCCGGCGTATGGCCTATGGTCGCGCCATGTCTGCGCCGCCGGCCCTAACTTTCTCTGACGATCAGGCCGAGGCCTGGGACACGCTTGCCGCGCATTTGCGTGGCATGGGTGTTGATATTGACGATGGCAGTCTGACGCCGCCGGTCGAGGGGAAATCCACGGCACTCGCGGTCTTGGGCAAGGCGGGGTCTGGCAAGACCATGCTGCTGGCGCAGCTGACCAAGGCGCTGGTGGCCGCCGGGGTCGAGGTGGTCTCGGGCGATTGGGAAGGCAAAAAGCGCAAGGACCGCCGCACGCTGGCAATTCTGGCGCCGACGAACAAGGCAGCCTCGGTGTTGCGGATGCGGGGCGTGCCTGCGACGACGATCCACCGCATCTTGTATACGCCGGTTTACGATCCGCAATATGAGGCGATTGCCGAATGGCTGGCCGGCAACGGCACCCGCCCTGCAGTCGAGGGGCTGACAGATCAGGCGCTGGATCGGGCCAAGGCGTTTTACGACACGGTTGCTTCGATCCCCGGTGCGTTGGCCGCGGCAGGTCTGCGTGGCAGCGATTTCATCAAGGGCTGGAAGCGCCGCGAAGACCCGCTGGATATCGGCTTCATCGACGAAAGCTCGATGTTGGATGATCGGCAGTTCGATGACCTGCGCGAGATCTTTCCGACGCTGGTGCTGTTCGGCGATCCGGCGCAGCTGGCGCCCGTGGGACAATCGGGACAGATGGTTTTCGAGCGTCTGGGCGAGGCGCGGCAACTGCGCCTCAGCCGCATCCACCGGCAGGTCGAGGGCAACCCGATCCTCGACCTTGCGCATGCGCTGGCAGATCCGGCCTTGGGCTTTGAGGATTTCGAGCGGATGGTCGAAGATGCCGCCCGCCGCGATCCGCGCGTGCATTGGGCCGAGCGGGTGGATAGTGACCTGATGGCGCGCAGCCCGGTGCTGGTCTGGCGCAATGCCACCCGGATCCGGCTGATCACCGCCTTTCGTGCCGCTCATGGCGCGCCCGACGACCAGCTTCTGCCCGGCGAGCCGCTGATCTGCGACGGGATCGAACTGCCGCTGAAGCACCGCAAGAAGCGCATCGACCTTGAGGCGCGCGGCCTGATCAAGGGCGCACAGGTCATCTATCTTGGCCCCGGCAACCGCGCTGGCTTTGCCAAGCTGCACGTGATCGGCGCCGAAGAGCCCCAGCTTTCCGCTGCTTCGATCATCAAGATCGAAAAGCCGGACGAGGAAGAGCCGTTCATCCCCGCCGCGGCGACGATGGGGGCGGCCTTTCTGCACGGCTCGGCGGTGACGATCCACAAGGCGCAGGGCAGCCAGTGGCCAGAGGTGCAGGTTTTCGCGCCAGACCTCTGGGCTGCGGCGCAAGCTGGCCGAACCGAGGCCGGCCTGCCGCTGTGGAAGCGTCTTGCCTATGTGGCGATCACCCGCGCCGAACACCGTCTGCACTGGGTGGTGCGCAACCGGCTGGGCCGACCCCAGAAACCGCTGGGCGTCGAGGATTTGCGCCCCGTCGCCGCGCCGCTGACGCTTTCCGCCGAAGAGTGAGCGGTCTTTTGCAAGGCGCCGTGCCGGGCTATGCTGGCAAAAAAGGAGCCTGCCCATGAATTGCGTCATCGTCCAGTTTCGCTGCACCCCCGGCCAGACCTACAAGGTGGCCGAGGCGATCTATGACCGCGAGGTGGTGAGCGAGCTTTATTCGACCTCGGGCGAATATGACCTGATCGCAAAGGTCTACATTCCCGACGAGGCGGATGTCGGGCATTACCTGACGGAAAAGTTGTTCGACATCCCCGGCATCAGCCGCACGCTGACGACGATGACGTTCAAGGCGTTTTGAGTGAGGCCGCCGGGGCCGTAAAGGCGGGCGCGCTGCCCCCTGCCATCGGTTTCCCGAGGCGATCGCACCCCTTGGCACCCCCCGGACGACTTGCGCCTGAATGATGGATCAGAGCCAAGGGCCGCGGTCGGTGCCGACGGCATCGGCGACATTGGCAAAGCCGTTCTGGGCCAGAAGGCGGTCGAGGCCCTGGGCGATCTCGGCCACGAGGCCGAGGCCCTGATAGGCCAAGGCCGAATAGAGTTGAACGGCGCTGGCGCCTGCACGGATCTTGATGAGGGCTTGCTCGGCACTGCTGATCCCGCCCACGCCGATGATCGGCAGGCGGCCTTCGGTCAGGTGCGACAGGCGGGCGAGGATGCGGGTGGATTTTTCGAACAGCGGCGCGCCGGAAAGCCCACCTGCCTGATCGCGGTGCGGACTGGCCAAGCCGTCGCGCGAAAGCGTCGTGTTGGTGGCGATCAGTCCCGAGATGCCTGAGGTCAGCGCGACCTCGGCCACGTCTTCGATTTCTGCCGGTGAAAGATCCGGCGCGATCTTCAGGAAGATCGGGATTGGCCGGGCGAGGCTGGCGCGCGTTTCCATCACGCCGGCAAGCAGGGCGGCAAGCGCCGCACGCCCCTGAAGGTCGCGCAGCTTTTCGGTATTGGGCGAGCTGACATTGACGGTGGCAAAATCGACATGCGGGCCGCAGACCGCCAGCACGCGGGCGAAATCGGCCGCGCGGTCCGTGCTGTCCTTGTTGGCGCCAAGGTTCAGGCCCACCGGCACCGCGCCGGGTTTCCGGGCGGCAAGGCGGGCGGCGATGGCCTCTGCGCCGTCATTGTTGAAGCCGAAGCGGTTGATCACCGCGCGATCCTCGGTCAGGCGAAACAGGCGCGGCTTGGGGTTGCCGGGCTGCGGGCGCGGCGTGGCGGCGCCCAGTTCCAGAAAGCCGAAACCGGCGCGCGACAGGGCGGCCATCGCCACCGCGTTCTTGTCGAACCCGGCCGCAAGACCCACCGGATTGGGCAGCGCCATGCCCGCGAGGGTCGTTGCCAGACGCGGCGAGGTGATCACACCGGGCAAGCTGGCCAGACCGGCGTTCAGTGCCTTGAGAGCGAGGCCATGGGCCGCCTCGGGGTCCATGCGGTGCATCAGCGCCATGCCGGCGCGTTCGATCAGCTTCATATCACGCCCTCGGGGAAGATGTGGCCGGCAGCGCCGAGTGGCAGGCTTTTGTCCCAGACCACATCCGACAGTTTCAGCCGACGATAGAGGTGGGGAAACAGCGCGCCACCGCGCGAGGGCTCCCATGCCAGATCCGCGCCCAGATCCTCGGCCCGGCAGGCCACCAGCACCAGATCGCTTTCGGTCGCAAACCATTTGGCAGCGGTTTCGGCAACCTGAGTTGCGGTGGAGAAATGGATGAAGCCATCCGCAAGGTCGACCGGGGCGCCAGCGGTTTCGCCGGCTGCGCGAAAGTCATCCCATTCGGGGCGGCGGAGGATCTTGTAGATCAGCATGCGCCCTTCCTGCACATCGTCAGGCGGTGCGTCAATGGGCTGGACAGACTGGCGGGGTGGGGGAATGATGGATCATCCAACCAGAGCGGGAGCAACCCATGACCCAACGTCTTCTTGCGAGCGCGGCGGTGCTGGCCCTTTCGACCGGTGCGGCCTCGGCAGAGTTTACGCTGAACGTGCTGCACATCAACGATTTCCATAGCCGGATCGAGCCGGTGAACAAGTTCGACAGCACCTGTTCGGCCGATGAGGCGGCGGCGAATGAATGTTTCGGCGGCGTGGCGCGCCTGGCCCCCAAGATCCGCGCCTTGCGCGACGGGCTGACGGCTGCGGGCGAGGCGGTGATCATGCTGGATGCGGGCGACCAGTCGCAGGGAAGCCTGATGTTCACCACCTACAAGGGCGAGGCCGAAGCCGATTTCATGGCGGCGATCGGCTTTGACGTCATGGCGCTGGGCAATCATGAGTTCGACAACGGGCCAGAGGGGGTGATCCCTTTCCTCGATCGGGCGAAGGTTCCGGTGATTTCCGGCAATATCGACGTCAGCCAGAACAACCTGTTGCAGGGCCGGGTGCAGAACCATGTCGTGCTTGAGACGGGCGGGCGAAAGGTAGGAATCGTCTCGGCGCTGGCAACCGACACGCCCGAAAGCGCAAGCCCCGGCCCGACCATCCTTTTTCAGGATGAGATCGACAGCCTGAAGGCCGATGTCGCCGCGCTGGAGGCCGAGGGGGTCAACCATATCATTGCCCTGACTCATGTCGGCTTTACCCATGACTTGCGGATCGCCGAGCAGGTGCCGGGCATCGACGCGGTGGTGGGCGGACACAGCCACACTTATCTGTCGGCCACCGACCCCAAGCGGCATGGCGCCTATCCCACCTGGGTGTCGCAGCCCGAGGGGGCGATGGTGCCGGTGGTGCAGGCCTATGCCTATGGCAAATATCTGGGGCATCTGCGCCTGACCTTCGATGATGCGGGCAATCTGGTCTACGCGGATGGCAATACGATCGTCCTCGATTCCGCGGTCACGCCGGACCCGGAGATCGAGGCGCAGGTCGCCAAACTTGCCGGCCCGCTTGAGGAGGTGCGCGCCCGCGTGGTGGCCGAGGCCACGGCCGAGATCGACGGTTCGCGCGAGACATGCCGCGCGCAGGAATGTGCGATGGGCAATCTGGTGGCCGAGGCGATGCTGGATCGGGTGAAGGGTCAGGGCGTGACCATAGCCATCGCGAATGGCGGCGGATTGCGCGCCAGCATCAATGCCGGTCCGGTGACCATGGGCGAAGTGCTGACCGTGTTGCCGTTCCAGAACACGCTGTCCACCTTTGAGGTCGATGGCGCGACGGTGGTGGCGGCGCTGGAAAACGGCGTCAGTCAGGTCGAGGAAGGGGCCGGCCGCTTCCCGCAGGTGGCGGGGCTGAAATACAGCTTCGATCCCGCGCAACCGCCCGGCGCCCGCATTTCGGAGGTGATGGTGCGGGACGGGGACGGCTGGGCGCCGATCGACAGGGCCGCCACCTATGGGCTGGTCTCCAACAACTATGTTCGGGGCGGGGGCGATGGTTACAAGATGTTTGTCGATGCCGCCAACGCCTATGATTTCGGCCCCGATCTGGCCGATGTGACGGCCGAATACATGGCCAAGGTCGGGCCTTATGCGCCGGCGCTGGACGGGCGGATCACCCGCAAGTGACACGCGGACGGGGGCGGTGTCTCGCGCGGCCCCCGTTGCCATCCATGCCGTAAAAGTCCAGCATCGGGTGATGTGCGGACGTTTTACACTAACCCATCCCACCGACGCCGTGGCGCGGCTGTTTGCCGCCACGCCCGGCAATGATCTGCCGGAAGGGCCGCGCTTCAACATCTGTACCACCAACCCGGTCGCGGTCGTGACGTCCGAGGATGGCGCGCGGCGGCTGCGCGCGATGCGCTGGGGCTTCATCCCCTCATGGTACAAGACACCAACGGATGGGCCGCTGATCATCAATGCCCGCGCCGATAGCGTGGCCGTCAAGCCGGCGTTTCGGCAGGCGATCCGGGCGCGGCGCTGCCTGATCCCGGCCTCGGGCTTTTACGAGTGGTCCGAGGGCGAGGGGGGCGCGCGTCTGCCGTGGTATGTGACGCGCCGCGATGGCCAGCCGATGGCCCTTGCCGGGCTGTGGCAGCACTGGGGCGAGGGCGATACCTGCGCCATGATCACCACCGATGCCGGGCCGGGCATGGCCGCGATCCACCACCGCGAGCCGGTGATCCTTGAACCGGCCGACTGGCCCTTGTGGCTGGGCGAGGCGGGCCATGGCGCTGCCGTGTTGATGCGGCCCACCCCTGACGGCGTGCTGCAAGCCCATAGGGTGCGGCCTGAGGTCAACTCAAACCGGGCCGCGGGACCACAACTGATCGCGCCACTTGACTGAGAGGTTGCAGCCCGCGTCCGGCGCCGCTATATCCGGGGCAGAGCGGCGGGTATGGTGTAGTGGTAGCGCCTCAGCCTTCCAAGCTGATGGGGCGGGTTCGATTCCCGCTACCCGCTCCAGATCATCCAGCACATCGTGAAGGTTGCTGTCCGCGTGGGCGGATTGCGTCGCAGCAAATGCCCGCTCTCGGATATGAAAAAACCCGCCTCGCGGCGGGTTGTTCTGGTCGGTTTGGTGGAGCAGAGGGGGATCGAACCCCTGACCTCGTCATTGCGAACGACGCGCTCTCCCAACTGAGCTACTGCCCCGCACCTATGCCGCTATCTCGCGCAAGGCGCAGGGATTGTCAAGCGCCGGAAATGCGGCGGGTGCAACCTGTCGCACCCGCCGCATCAAGGTCAGCTGAACAGGAAATCGGCACTGTTGATCGTGCTGCGCACCACGTCTTCCAGCACGATGACAGTGCCGGAATCCAGGACGATCCGCGTATCCAAGCCGGAATTGACGCTGCTGATCGCCACATCCGCCATTGACCCGCCGGCGATGCGGATGCGGTCGGCGCCATTGGTGAAATCGGTGATGATATCCGAGCCCTGCCGGATCAGGCGGTCATATTCAAACCAGTCGACGCCAGCGTTGCCTGTCAGCCGGTCATTGCCGAAACCGGCGATCAGTCTGTCATCGCCCGCCCCGCCGAAAAGTTTGTCATTGCCGCCGCCGCCGTTCAGCAGGTCGTTCCCGCCGCCGCCCGACAGCAAGTCGGCGCCACCACCGGTATTGATGATGTCCGCCCCGCCGCGCAGATCGCGAAAGGCGAAACTGTCGATGCCGGTAAAGACGATGTCGTTGGAGCCATCGCCGTTGAAGGTGCCGGTATGGCCACCCGCGCCACTGCCCAGATTGGTCAGCCAGATCCCGGTCGAGGGGGCGGAGACGGTGACCTCCAGCCTGTCGGCGCCGTAGCCGCCTCTTACCGCGTCGGCGCCGCCAATCCGCAGAAACACCGAGTCATTGCCGGCACCCGTGGCGATAACGTCGCGCAGCCCCGAGGTTGCATGGCCCGTGATACGGTCAGCGCCGCTACCGGTGGTGACTTCGATTGCCTCGATATTGCGCACACTTGCGCCACTGCCCAGGTAGGAAATGGTGTTGAGGTTGATCACCTGCGCCACCGTCGCAGCGCCCCGATAGCCTGCCCAGGTGTCGTTGCCCGTGCCGCCGTCGATCCAGTCATTGCCCGCGCCCGAGACCAGCCGGTCATTACCGCCGCCACCGCGCAGGGTGTCGTTGAAACGCCCGGTTTCGATGATGTCATCCCCGCCCGACAGGTCGGTGAAGGCGATGCGCTCGATCCCTTGGAAATTCAGGTCGTTCACGCCCATCCCGTTGAATTGCCCGGTCAACGCGCCATTGGCATCTGCGGTCGGCCCCAGCAGCCACACGCCGTTGGTGGCCGCGTTATAGGTGACGCGCAGCGTGTCGAAGCCGCTTCCGCCGTTGATGGTGTCAGCACCATTCATGAACCAGTTCAGGCTGTCATTGCCGCCGCCGGTATTGATGTTGTCGATGGCATAAGCCGTCCGATGGCCGGTCAAACTGTCGTTGCCGATCCCGGTCGTGACCCGCGCGGCCTCGATATTCTGGACCGAGCTGTAGGTCAGGAAGGTGCTGGCGGTGTTGAGGTTGAACACCACTGCCCCGGTGAAAGCCGACACGTCGGCCTCCCAGATGTCGATCCCGTCACCGCCATCCACCAGAACGTGACCCTTGCCGCTGTTCAGATGATCGTTGCCGCCGCCGCCACGCAGGGTGTCGTTGTAATCGCCCGTGCGGATGATGTCATCGCCGCCGCCATTGTCGATGAACTCGAACTGCTCGATACCGCTGAAGTTTCCGTCGTTGCCGCCGGTGCCATTGAAATAGCCGCCATAGCTGCCGTTGGCATCCTCGCTCCAGTTGCTGGTCCAGACACCCCCCTGATCGTAGGTGTAAATGTAGGTCAGCTTGTCGATGCCCAGCCCGCCGGCAACTGTGCCGATGTTGGTGATGGTGTAATTGGTCATTCAATTCTCCTGTGCGCCACGTCTGGCAATCGGATAGCTGGTCATGGTTGCGCGTCGTTGAGGCAAGTCAAAGAGCGCGCAGAAAACGCCTTTCAGGCTGAAACTGGCGCGTTTGCACGCACAAATTCGGCGATTTGCGCGGCGGGGCGCGCACCGGTCAGACGCGCCACCTCGCGCCCCTTGACGTACAGGACCAGCGCCGGGATCCCCTGGATGCGGGCGCGGCTGGCGATGTTCGGGTTGGCTTCGGTATTCAACTTCATCAACCGGGCGCGGTGGCCCAGCGATTGTGCGGCCTTGGCAAACTCGGGCGCCATCATCCGGCAGGGTCCGCACCAAGGCGCCCAGTAATCGACCAGCAGCGGCACCTCGTCCCCCTTCACCGCACGGTCATGGGCGGTTGCGTCCAGTTCGCGCACGCGGCCGTCGGCCAGCGGTTCTCCGCAGATGCCGCATTTGGGGTTGGCCGCCAGCCGATCCTGCGGCACCCGGTTCATCTGCCCGCAGGCAGCGCAGCACAGCTTGACAGACTCGGCCATGGCGTCCCCCTCATATTCGCTTCGATGAATATGGCGATGGCGCAGCGGCGTTCAAGACGTCATCGCGAAAACCAGCCCATAGGCGATAGAGCCTGCCAGCGTGGCCGCCACGACCGAATGGCGCCAGAACCACACCGCCAGAACCGCAGCCGTTCCGCCCGCAAGCGGCAGGGGCTGGGCGCTGCCGGGCTGCAACAACGGCAGGATGCCGGCAACAAACAGCGTGGCGATGGCCGCCGGGCCGGTTGCGGCCAGCAGCTTGGCCACGCTGGCGCGTGAGGTCAGGCGCTCGGGGTTCAGCAGCAGGGGCAGGGCGCGAAAAGCCCAGGTAAATCCGCCGACGATCAGGGCCAGCAGCAGGATCTCGGTCCTCATGCCGACCTCCTGGCCACGCCTGCGGCGGCACCGGCCAGCATCCCGCCAAGGATGCCCAACGTGGGCGTGGTGGTCAGGGTCAGGGCCACCGTTGCCACCGCCGCTACGGCGATCACCGGCAGTTGCCTGCGCGACATGATCGACAGCAGCAGCGCCAGAAACAAGGCTGTCAGCATGAACGACAGCCCGGCCTCGATCGCCGGAAAGCCCGACAGCGCCCCACCGCCGGCCAGAACGCCGGCTGCCGTGCCGCCCACCCACGCCCCGTAAGAGGCAAGGCCCAGCCCCAACATGAAGGCTTCGGAAAACGGCTTGCCGCGCGACAGCGCGCCAAGGGCCGCGCCAAAGACCTCGTCGGTCAGGCTGAAGGCCCATGCCCATGCCTTGCGGCGCGGCGCCCCGTCGCCTGCGGCGCGCATCAGCGCCGGGCCGTAGATCAGATGCCGCAGGTTCATTGCTACCAGCGTGAAGGCCGCCACCAGCAGCGGTGCGCCCGAGGCAATCAGGACCAGCGCGAGAAACTGCGCCGCGCCCGCATAGACGATCACGGACAGGCCCACGGCCTCAACCTCGGTCAGGCCGATCCGCACCGCCCCCACGCCGAAGGAAAAGGCGATGGGAAAATACCCCAGCGCCACCGGAATCCCGGCAATCAGCCCGTCTGAAAATCTGCTGCCACTCATGCGCTGCCCATTGCCACCTGCCGCGGGCGGGGTCAACGGCCCGACAGCACAAGAAAAACGCCGCGGGCATGACCCGCGGCGCGTGTTTTTTCGCAAGGCCCGTCAGGGCTGGCCGATCACTCGGCCGCCTGAGCGTAGCTTTCCACCGGCGGGCAGGTGCAGATCAGGTTACGGTCGCCATAGGCGTTGTCTACCCGACCAACCGGCGGCCAGTATTTGTCCACGCGGAAGGCGCCCGGCGGGAAGCAGCCCTGCTCGCGCGGATATTTGCGCGTCCAGTCGGCCACCAGATCCTCGACGGTGTGGGGCGCGAAGTGCAGCGGGCTTTCCTCGGCGGAAATCTCGCCATTCTCCACCGCCTTGATCTCGGCGCGGATCGCCAGCAGCGCGGTGATGAAGCGGTCGATCTCGGCCTTGGTTTCCGACTCGGTCGGCTCGACCATCAGCGTGCCCGAAACGGGCCAGCTCATCGTCGGCGCGTGGAAGCCGTTGTCGATCAGGCGCTTGGCGATGTCGTCCACCGTCACGCCAAATTCGGCGAAGGGCCGGGTGTCGAGGATGCACTCATGCGCCACGCGGCCACGGTTGCCCATGAACAGCACGTCATAAGCGCCACGCAGGCGCGCCGCGATGTAGTTGGCGTTCAGGATCGCCACGCGGGTTGCCTGCGTCAGGCCCGAGCCGCCCATCATCAGGCAATAAGCCCAGCTGATCAGCAGGATCGAGGCGCTGCCATAGGGGGCCGCGCTGACCGGGCCTTCGCTGCCGCCGGTTTCGGGGTGCCCGGGCAGGTGGGGCGCCAGATGCGCCTTCACGCCGATCGGACCCATGCCGGGGCCGCCGCCGCCATGCGGGATGGCGAAGGTCTTGTGCAGGTTCAGGTGGCTGACGTCGCCGCCGATCTCGCCCGGTTTCACCAGACCGACCATCGCGTTCATGTTCGCGCCGTCGATATAGACCTGACCACCGAAGTCATGGGTGATCTTGCAGATCTCGCGGACGGTTTCTTCAAACACGCCGTGGGTGGACGGGTAGGTGATCATGCAGGCAGCCAGCTTGTCGCCAGCTGCTTCGGCCTTCTTGCGGAAGTCCTCGACATCGACGTCGCCATTGGCCGACGAGTTGACCACGACGACCTGCATCCCCGCCATCTGGGCCGAGGCCGGGTTGGTGCCATGCGCCGAAACCGGGATCAGACAGATGTTGCGCTGACCTTCGCCGCGGCTGCGGTGATAGGCCTGGATGGTCAGCAGGCCGGCATATTCGCCCTGCGCGCCGCTGTTGGGCTGCATGCTCATGGCGTCATAGCCGGTGATTTCGCACAGCTTTTCCGACAGATCGCGCACCACTTCGGCATAGCCCGCGGCCTGATCGACCGGAACGAAGGGGTGCAGGCTCGAGAATTCGGGCCAGGTGATCGGCATCATCTCGGCGGCTGCGTTCAGCTTCATGGTGCAGCTGCCCAGCGGGATCATCGCGCGGTCCAGCGCCAGATCGCGGTCCGACAGGCGGCGCATGTAGCGCATCATCTCGGATTCGGCGCGGTTCATGTGGAAGACCGGGTGGGTCAGCACTTCCGAAGTGCGCAGCATCTCGGTCGGGAAGCCCAGTTCGGCCGCAGCGGGCGGAGCCGAATGGATGCCGAAAGCGCGCAGAACGCGGGCCAGCACATCCTCGTTTGTGGTTTCGTCAAGGCTGATGCCCACATGGTCATTGCCGACCTTGCGGAAGTTCAGGCCCTCGGCGCGGGCGGCAGCCAGAATACCGGCCTGACCCACACCCACATTGACGGTGATCGTGTCGAAGAAGTGCTTCTGCGGCAGGGTCGCGCCAGCGTCCTGCAGGGCTTTCGCCAGGCGGACGGTGTAGCTGTGGACACGCTCGGCAATGGCGCGCAGCCCGACCGGGCCGTGGAACACGGCATACATCGAAGCCATCACCGCCAGCAGCGCCTGCGCGGTGCAGACGTTGGAGGTGGCTTTCTCGCGGCGAATGTGCTGCTCGCGGGTCTGCAGCGACAGGCGATAGGCCTTGTTGCCGCGCGCGTCGATCGACACGCCGACGATCCGGCCCGGCATCGCACGCTTCAGGTCGTCGCGGCAGGCCATGAAGGCTGCGTGCGGGCCGCCATAGCCCATCGGCACGCCGAAGCGCTGCGACGAACCCACGGCGATATCCGCGCCCATCTCGCCCGGCGCTTTCAGCATCATCAGCGCCAGCAGGTCGGTTGCAACGACGGCCAGGGCCTTGGCTGCGTGCAGCTTTTCAATCTCGGGCGACAGGTCGCGCACATTGCCCCAGGTGCCCGGATATTGGAAGATCGCGCCGAAGACCTTTTCAGCTTCCAGAGCTTCGGGGGCGCCGACGATGATTTCGATACCCAGCGGCTCGGCGCGGGTCTTGATCACGGCGATGGTCTGCGGATGGCAGTTTTCGTCGACGAAGAAGGCCTTGGCCTTCGACTTGGAGCTGCGCTCGGCCATGGTCATGGCTTCGGCGGCGGCGGTCCCTTCATCCAGCAGCGAGGCATTGGCGACCGGCATGGCCGTCAGGTCGGCGACCATGGTCTGATAGTTCAGCAGGGCTTCGAGGCGGCCTTGGGCGATCTCGGGCTGATAGGGGGTGTAGGCGGTGTACCAGGCCGGGTTTTCCAGAATGTTGCGCTGGATGGCCGGCGGGGTCACGGTGCCGTAATAGCCTTGGCCGATCAGGCTGGTCATCACCTTGTTCTGGCTTGCCACGTCGCGCAGCTTGGCCAGCAGCTCATGTTCGGACAGGGGCTCCCAGCCAAGCGGCTTTTCCTGCCGCAGGCTGGCGGGGATGGTTTCCTCGATCAGCTGGTCGAGGGTCTTGCACCCGACTGCCGACAGCATGGCCTCCATCTCGACGGGAGAGGGGCCGATGTGGCGACGGTTGGCGAAGTCGTAGGGGTTATAGTCGGTGGGCGTGAAGGTCATTTGGTCATCGCGCGGGGCCGCACCCCTGCGCCTCCCTAACTGTCATGATAAACCGGTCAGGCAGGGGGGCGTTGCGAAACGCCCCCACCACCTTTCCAGCCGGTCAGGCGTCGTGATCAGTCGATCAGGGCCTTGTATTCGTCTTCGTCCATGAACTGGTCGATCACGCTCAGATCTTCGACCTTCATCTTGAAGAACCACTGGCCCATCGCGTCTTCGTTCACCTTGCCGGGGTTTTCGGCCAGTGCTTCGTTGACTTCGACGATCTCGCCCTCGACCGGGGCCAGAATATCCGAGGCGGCCTTGACGCTTTCGATCACGCAGACGTCGTCGCCCTCAGCAACCTGGGTGCCGGTTTCCGGCAGTTCCAGAAAGACCACATCGCCCAGCGCCGAGGCAGCGTGTTCGGTGATGCCAACCACAAGCAGATCGCCTTCGACGCGCAGCCACTCGTGTTCTTTGGTATATTTCATAGTCGTCCCTCAGCGTTTGTAGTTGGTGGGGTGGAAAGGCATCGGGCTGACCGCGAGCGTCATGCGCTTGCCGCGCACGTCTGCCTCGATTTCGGTTCCGATCTGGGCGTATTTGGCAGGCAGCAGCGCCATGGCGCTCGGGCCGTCGACCGACGGGCCGAAAGTGCCCGAGGCGACAACCCCGATCTGGGTCGCGCCATCGAACAGCGACGTGCCGTCGCGCATCGGCGCGCGGCTGCCAACCGGTTTCAGGCCGACGCGGCGGCGGCTGGGGCCCTCATTCAGCTCCCGCAGGATGCGCTCGGCGCCGGCAAAGCCGCCCTCGCGCGCGCCACCGGTGCGGCGCACCTTCTGGATCGCAAATTCCAGACCAGCCTCGACCGGCGAGATGTCGGCGGTAAGTTCGTGGCCGTACAGCGGCAGGCCGGCCTCCATGCGCAGGCTGTCACGGGCGCCCAGGCCGATGGCCTCGACTTCCGGCATATCCAGCAGAGCGCGGGCAAAACCTTCAGCCCCGGCATAAGGCACCGAAACCTCATAGCCGTCCTCGCCCGAATAGCCCGAGCGGCTGATCCACAGCTCGCCAAACAGGCTGTCGAACTTGCCCTGATCCATGAATTTCATGTCGGCCGCAGCCGGGACCAGACGGGACAGCGCAACTTCGGCCTTCGGGCCCTGCAGCGCCAGCAGCGCGCGGTCCTCGATGATCTGCAGCTCGCCCACGTTCCTGAAGACCTCGGCAAAGATCGCGAAGTCCTGTTCCTTGCAGGCGGCGTTGACGACGATGAACAGGTCCTCGCCGCGGCGTGCGAACATCAGGTCGTCCAGCGTGCCGCCGGCCGCGTTGGTGATCAGGCCATAGCGCTGACGGCCATCCTTCAGGCCCAGCACGTCCACCGGCAGCACCGTCTCCAGCGCCAGCGCGATCGCCGCCCAGTCAGAGTTGGTCTTGACTACCGCCTGACCCATATGGCTCACGTCGAACAGACCGGCCGAGGTGCGGGTGTGCAGGTGTTCCTTCATCACGCCCAGCGGATATTGCACCGGCATCTCATAGCCGGCAAAGGGCACCATCTTGCCGCCGAGGGACAGGTGCAGATCGTGCAGTCCCAGCTTCTTCAGGTCGCTCACGCGATCCTCCCTATCTGCCGGCGGACAGGAAAATGCCGGCACCGTGCGGGCAGGCCAACCCCTGCGCCTCGGTGCCCCCTCTGTCCGTGCCCAAATCGGGGCGCCTGAGATCGTTATCCCTTCGGCGGGCGCCTGCGCGCCACTCTCCAGAGTCATTTGCCAGGACGGTCCCTTGTGCCTGAGAGTTTACCGGGGCGGTTGCTCCTTCGGCACCGGAAAGAGGCAAGCCCCCACCGGATTCTCCCGATCCTGACCTTGGCACATTACCGTGACCCCACCCTATGCGGCAAGAAGAAAATATATACGGTGGTATGCCGCCCAACCCGCAGGTCAGGCGGTGCGCTGATGCACCACCCGCCAGGCCAGCCAGATTGCCAGCAGCCCGAAGACCACGCCGCCCACCGACTGCCCGATCAGCACCCCTTCGGCACCATAGATCGCGCCCAGCCACACCGCAAAGGGCAGGGTGCCCAGCGTGTGCCGCGCCCAGTTCACGGCCGTGGATTGCAGCGCCGCGCCCAGATTGTTGCAGGCGGCATTTGCAACAAAGATCAGGCCGTTGAAAAAGAACAACAGCGACAGCGGCCCGCAGAACAGATACAGGATGTCGCGCGTCAGGCCCTCGGCCTGAAACAGCGCCGCGATCACGGGGCGGGCCAGATAGAGCAGCCCTGACATGCCGGCGATCACCATCCCCATGAACAGGATTGCATCCAGAAACGACCGCCGCACCCGCTGCATTTTGCCCGCGCCCAGATTCTGACTGATGATCGGCCCCATCGCCCCGGACAGCGCGAAGATCAGGGCAAAGGCCACCGGAGTCAGGCGCCCGGCAATGGTCATCCCCGCTACCGCCTCGGGTCCGTGGCCGGCAACCAGACGCGTGACGATCGCCTGTCCGACCGGAGTCGCCAGTTGCGTCAGCATCGCTGGCGCACTGATGGCCAGCAAAGGCTGTGCCGCCCAGCGCAGCCCGCCTGCCGTTACCGGAGAAAACCCGCCTTGCAATCGCGCAACCGGCACCAGCGCCATCACCGCCATCGTCAGCCGCGATCCCCAGCCCGCCAGGGCTGCTCCGGTCAGATCCCAGCCCGCCCACAGGATCAGCACCGGATCCAGCGCGGCCAGCACCGCCGCGCCCCAGACGGTCACCATCATCCCGTCCCGCGCCCGGCCGTGCGCCCGCAAGACCGCCGCCCCGACCATGCCGAGGATCAGAAACGGCATGCCGGGCAGGCTCAGGCGCAGGAAATGCAGGGCCTCGGTGGCCACACGCCCCTCGGCGCCTAGTGTCGCGACCGCCCAGGGCAGCAGGGGCAAGACCAGCGCCGCGACCGCCACGCCGATCAGCCCGGACAGGACCAGACCTTCGGTTGCACGTCGGCGCGCCAGCGCCCGGTCATGCGCGCCGACCGCCCGCGCCACCAGCGCCGAAACCCCGATGGACAGACCGATCCCGACCGCTGTCAGAAAGAACATCACGGCGCTGCCATAGCCCACTGCGGCGGTCAGCACCGGATCGCCCAGCCAGCTGACGTAAACCATGTTGACCAGATCGACGACAAACAGCGCCATCAACCCGACCGAGGCCGTGACCGACATGACCACCGTATGCCGAAACAGGTTGCCTTCGACAAATCTGGGCTGGCTCATCCCGCCCTCGCAAATCGGCACGGCACGCTCGACGCACTTGCCATCATTCAGGCCCAAATATCCCGGGGGGTGCGGGGGGCTGGCCCCCCGCTGAGACGGTCACAGCCCGCGCACCACTTGCAGCAGTGGCATGACCTCGGCCATTTCCGGCCCGTTGCCGCGCCCGGTCAGCGCCTTTCGCAGCGGCAGGAACAGGCCCTTGCCCTTGCGACCGGTGGCTTCCTTGACGGCAGAGGTCCAGGCGCTCCAGGTGGTTTCGGTCCAGGGCTTGGGCGGCAGCATCGCCAAGGCCTGCGCGACGAAATCGCGGTCCTCATCCTCGATCGCGGGTTCGGCGCCGTCGCGAAACAGCGCCCACCAATCGGCCAGATCGGCGCGTTTGCCGATGTTCTCCCGTGTGGCCTGCCAGAAGGCCGGGGCCAATGCCTCAGGCACACCCAGCGCCGTGATCTCGGCGGCCATCGCCTCATAGGG
>ERZ1645187.1908-NODE-1908-length-18825-cov-14.073415_pt1 | contig 18825 bp, 12 predicted proteins | sample MGYA00575352_ERZ1645187 | MGnify/ENA primary metagenome ERZ1645187 (study PRJEB40837, sample SAMN11349314) | freshwater sediment metagenome | isolation source: river sediment | host: Sediment | place: India: Wazaribad , New Delhi | collected 2017-02-21 ... | reverse complement strand
CAACATCGACGTCAACGTCTCGGTGGGCACCATCTTCTCCATCCTGCGCTGCCCTGGCGAGGGTACCCAGCCCAGCACGCAGGCCTTCCTGCAACCCGGCACCCGTCAGGTCGCCGCCGGCTACGCCATCTATGGGCCATCGACCATGATGGTCCTGACCACGGGCAATGGCGTCAATGGCTTCACCCTGGACCAGAACATCGGCGAGTTCATCCTCACCCATCCCAATATCCGCATTCCCGAGGAGACCCGGGAGTTTGCCGTCAACGTCTCCAACATGCGCTTCTGGGAGCCCCCGGTGCGCCGCTACGTGGACGAATGCCTGGCGGGCAAGGACGGACCCCGCGGCGAGGATTTCAACATGCGCTGGATCGCCTCCATGGTCGCCGAGGTGCATCGCATCCTCACCCGCGGCGGCGTCTTTATGTACCCCCTGGACAGCAAGATGAAGGCCAAGGGCCAGGGCGGCAAGCTTCGTCTGCTCTACGAGGCCAATCCCATGTCCCTGATCGTCGAGCAGGCCGGTGGTCTGTCAATCACGGGACCGGAGCGCATCCTCGACCTCCAGCCCCAGGACCTGCATCAGCGCGTGCCCGTGATCCTGGGCTCCAAGAGCGAGGTGGGGCGCATCCAGGGCTATCACCGGGAGGTTTGAGCGGGCTTGAGGTCAGCGGTGGCTGGCGTCATTCCGTAGTCGTCATTTATACCCCCACGGGGACGCGCCCATTTCAGTAGCGTGAAAGTCACCGTCAGGACTTTCATTTTCAGGGATGTGGCGCGCCGCCTCATGCCAGTTAGACCCAGGAAAACCAAGGGCAGGGATGCCTGCCACAAGGAGAGGAGACGATGGAATTACCGGCCGATCAGGCTACCCGCTCGACCCTCACCGGCACGCTGCCCGGTCAAGCCCGGGCCGGCGCGCGCTATCTGCTCTCCTTCACCGCTGGCGGTCTCTTCCGCCGCGAGGCACCGCTGGTCGCCGCCTGCTATCTGGCCCCGGGTGCGGGTGACTGGAACCTCACCCGCCACCAGATCCTGGCCGACAATCTGCTTCAAATCCGCACCGCCGCCGCGGCCATCCGCCTCAGTCGTGAACTCATCGCGCGCCTGGCCCTGCTGGACCAAGCCGAACTGGAGGCCCTGAACGGGGCCAATCCCCGCGATCTGGGCTATCTCCTCTGGGCCGCGGCCTGCCGCCGCTACGCCTTCATTCATGACTTCGCCGTCGAGATCTTGCGCGAATACCACCTGACCCGACGACGGCACCTCGCGCTGGCCGACTTCGACGCCTTTCGCAACGCGAAGGCTCTCGGTCATCCCGAGCTGGATACCTTGACCGCCAACACCCAGCGTAAGCTGCGCCAGAACCTGTTTCGCATGGTGCGCGAGGCCGATCTCCTCGACGACCAGGGCCAGATCCAGCCCGCCTTGCTCGGCCCCTCCCTGGCCCGGCTCCTGGCGCGTCCGGGCCCCGCGAGCCTGCTCATCTTCCCCGCCTCCGACCTGGAGATTCAGCGATGGCTGCAATGAGGTCCCCGTCCCCGTCCGGGTTTTCGCCCCTGGCCGATCGCTTCGACCACCTGGTCGGCGTCATCGGCAGCCAGCGTTTTCTGCGCATGGAGGGCCTCAACAACGATTTGCCCTTCTACATCTGCGACTTCCGCGCCGCCGAAGCCTTTGCCATGGAACGTCTGCGCCGCCAACTAAGCAACAAGCTGGCCAGTCTCAGCCTTGACTGCCTCGGTGGTCGCGGCGTCCGGGTGTTGGACATCAATCTCTATGACCTGAGCATCGAACTGCTTCAGGCGCGGGAAGGGACCGTGCCCGGCCTCAGCCTGTGGGACGAAATCCTCAGCCGTGAGACCGAGTGGGACAAGGAGCAACTACTGGAACTGCTTCAGAACGTGCTGGGCATCGAGGAATACCTCATCCCCGCCATCGGTGCGCGCCTGGCCTCCACCGAACACGACGTCCTCTTCCTGTCCGGCATCGGCGAGGTCTTCCCCTACATCCGCTCCCACAAGGTCCTCAACAACCTGCAACGGGTGGCCAAGGGCAGGCCCACCGTCCTGTTCTTTCCCGGCGAGTACCGTCATACCCTCGAGCAGGGCGCCACCCTGGAGCTGTTTGGTATGCTGCGGGACGACAAGTACTACCGGGCCTTCAATCTCTTCGAGATCCAGGTTTGACTTCATTCGTAAATAACCCAGCACTCAGGACGTACGCCCATGGAACTCAACGGTATTTTTCTGCAACCCGTCAGTCGCCCCATCGAGGGGGTCATCAAGGCCGACGACGAATCCAGTCTCTTCCAGGAACTTAGCGAATACGTCCTGACCAACGAGGTCGCCAAGCGGCTGGAGGCCTTTCTCGAAGCCTATCTCAATGTTCTGTTCGCCAACGGCGTCTGGATTTCCGGCTTTTTCGGCTCGGGCAAGTCGCACCTGCTCAAGCTCCTCGCCTACCTGCTGGAAAATCGCCTCATCGAGGGCCGCACCGTCCTGGAACTCTTCCTGCCCAAGATCTCCGCCGACAACGCCCTGCTGAGCGCCAACCTCCAGCGCGCCGTCGCCATCCCGTCCCGCAGCATCCTCTTCAATATCGACCAGAAGGCCGACCTCATCGCCAAGAGCCAGACCGACGCCCTGCTGTCGGTGTTCGTCAAGGTCTTCAACGAGATGCGCGGCTACTACGGCAAACAGGGCTACATCGCCCAGTTCGAGCGGGACCTCGACAGCCGTGACCAGTTCCTGGCCTTCAAGGACGCCTACCGGCTGGTCGCCAACAAGCCCTGGGAGCGGGGCCGCGAGCAGGCCATCCTGGAGGCCGGCAACATCGCCCGCGCCTATACCCAGGTCACCGGCGAGGACCCTGCCCACGCCAAGGATGTCCTCGGCCAGTACCGTGCCCACTACAGCGTCTCCATCGAGGATTTCGCCGACCAGGTCAGGGCCTGGCTGGATCGTCAGCCGGCCAACTTCCGCCTCAACTTCTTCGTGGACGAGGTCGGCCAGTACATCGCCGACAACGTCAGGCTGATGACCAACCTCCAGACCCTCGCCGAGAGTCTGGCCACCCGTTGCCAGGGGCGCGCCTGGCTCATCGTCACCGCCCAGGAGGACATGAGCGCCGTCCTCGGCGACCTGAGCAAGCAGCAAAGCAACGACTTCAGCAAGATTCAGGACCGCTTCCGTAACCGCCTCAAGCTCACCAGCGCCGATGTCGCCGAGGTCATCCAGAAACGCCTGCTGACCAAGAACGCCAGCGGCGCCGAGCTGCTCCAGGCCACCTACGCCCAGCAGGTCAACAACTTCAAGACCCTGTTCGATTTCACCGACGGCAGCCAGCACTACGCCAACTTCCGCGACCCAGGGCACTTCATCGCCTGCTACCCCTTCGTTCCCTATCAATTCAGCCTCTTCCAGGCCGCCATCCGCGGCCTGTCGCTGCACAACGCCTTCGAGGGCAAGGCCAACTCGGTAGGCGAACGCTCCATGCTCGGCGTCTTCCGCGAGGTGGCCATGGCCCTCGAAGGCGCCCCCCTGGGCCAGATCGCCAGCTTCGACCAGATGTTCGCGGGCATCCGTGGCGCTCTAAAGACCGACATCCAGAGCGCGATCCTCACCGCCGAAAACCATTTGGGCGATCCCTTCGCCCTGCGTGTCCTCAAAGCCCTGTTCCTGGTCAAATACGTCAAGGAATTCAAGGCCAGTTCCCGCAACCTCGCCACCCTTCTGCTATCCCGCTTCGGCGAGGACCTGCCCGCCCTGCGCCAGCGCCTCCAGGCCGCCCTGGATCTGCTGGAACAGCAGAGCTACCTCCAGCGTCACGGCGACCTCTACGAGTACCTCACCAACGAGGAAAAGGATGTCGAGGAGGAGATCAAGAACACCGAGGTCGAGGCCACCGATATCGTCAAGGAACTCCAGACCCTGCTCTTTGACGGCGTCATCAAACAGACCAAGATCCGCTACGGCAACGGCCAGGACTATCCTTACACCCGCAAGCTCGACGACAAGGCCCTCAGCCGCGAGCAGGAACTGGCCATCCACATCGTTACCCCCCTCAGCGACCACTTCGACAATCTGCCCGTCCAGCGCATGCAGAGCATGGGCAAGGACGAACTGCGCCTGGTCCTGCCCGCCGACGCCCGCTTCATGCAGGATCTGACCCTCTACAAGCGCACCGAAAAGTACATTCGCCAGAACGCCAGCACCCAGCGGGAGACGGTCAAGCGCATCCTCGACGCCAAGGGCTTCCAGAACACCGAGCGTCTGGCCGCGCTCCAGGAACGGGCCAAACGGCTTCTCGCCGAGGCCCGGCTCATCATCAACGCCGGCGACCTGGACCTCAGCGGTGACGGCCAAAGCCGCGTCGTCAAGGGCTTCCATCAGCTTATCGAGACCGTCTATCCCAACCTGCGCATGCTGCGCGATATCCCCTTCAGCGAGGCCGACATCGGCAAGCAGTTGCGCCAGGCCCGGGAGGGGCTGCTCGGCAACGATGTCGCTAGCCTCAGCGAGGCGGAGGGGGAACTGCTGGCCTTCATCCAGTCCAACGCCCGCGTCGGGGTGCGCACCACCGTCAAGAGCCTGCTGGAGCGCTTCACGCGCAAGAACTATGGCTGGTATTACGCCGCCATCCTCTGCAACCTGGCCCTGCTGTGCGCCCGCGGCAAGGTCGAGGTGCGCCAGGACAGCAACCCCCTGACGGGTGACGCCCTGGAGCGCGCCCTGCGCAACACCGCCGCCCACCCCAGCCTCATCCTGGAGCCCCAGGTCGAGTTCACCGCCTCCCAAGTGCGCGCCCTCAAGGATTTTTTCGCCGACTTCTTCGACCATCCCGCCCAGGCCAACGAGGCCCGCGCCCTGGCCCGGGAGACCCTGGACGCCCTCAAGGATCAGGAGATCGAGCTGGCCGATCTCCACGGCCAGCGCGCCGCCTACCCCTTCCTGGCGGTCCTCGCCCCCGTCCTCGCCAACCTCAAGGAGCTGGCGGCCAAGGAGCCCGCCTGGTTTCTCACCGAACTGGCCCGCGCCGAAGACGCCCTGCTCGACACCAAGGAACGGGTCATCGACCCCCTGCGCCGCTTCATGACCAGCCCCCAGAAGGCCATTTACGACCAGGCCCGCGCCCTGGTGGGGGAGGAGGAAGACAACTTCCCCTATGTCGGCGGCGACGAGGTCCAGGGCCTGCGCGCCCTGCTGGCCGAGCCCAAGCCCTGGCAAGGCGACCACCTGGCCCAGGCCAAGCCCCGCCTCGAAGCCCTGCGCCAGGCCATCGCCGAGCAGCTCGCCCAAGAGAAGACCCACGCCAGCCAGCGCCTGGATGAACTGGAACAACGCCTGCGCCACACCCCGGACTTCAACCACCTCGGCCCCGATCCCCAGGCCCAGATCCGGCGCCCCTTCGCCGCCGCCCGCCAGGCCCTCCAGGGCCAGCGGCGCATCGCCATGGTCCATGACCGCCTGCGCCAGTTCGAGGACCAGGACTATCCGCGCCTGCTGCTAGAGGTGGAACGGATGGCCCGCCCAGAACCCAGCCCGACACCGCCGCCCCCCAGGGTCGAGCCCCGCCCCACCGGACGGGGTTACCAGCCCTCGCCCCCCCATACCCCCACCCGGATTGCCGAGACCAAACTGATCCCGGCCCGCGCCATCAAGATCCCCTACGCTAAACCCTGGGTAGCCAGCGAGGAAGACCTGGACGACTATCTGGACCAGTTACGCCAGGCCTGGCTGAGGGAGATCGAGGCGGGTAACCGGGTACAGGTTTGAGACCACCGCGTCAGGACAAATAGGTGATCAAAAGCCCCGTTATACTGGCCCCATCGCTCATCCTGACGTTCTCCACCCGCCCGCCGGGGTGCAAGCCTTAATCAGGAATTGGAAGCCCCATGGAAACCGCCAAGCTCAAAAAGTTCGCCCAGACCGCCCGCGCCGACCTCATTAAACAGGTTGGGGCCAAGCTCGCCCTGGCGCTCTCCCCCGACAGCGCCGCCCGGCGGGAACAACCCCAGGCCATCACCGAACTGGAGCGGCAGATAGGCGCCAGCAGTCGTGAGCAGGTGGTGGAAAAGGTCGCCTACACCTGGTTCAACCGCTTCTGCGCCCTGCGCTTCATGGACCTCAATGGCTACACCCGCATCCGCGTCGTCTCCCCCGCCGACGAGGGCCAGATCCAGCCCGAGATCTTGGCAGAAGCCAAGCTGGGGCACATCGACGACGAGATGGTGCAAGGCAAGGTCCGCCAGCAGATCTTTGCCCTGCTCGACGGCAAAGCGCCCAGCCGCGACCCGCAAGGTGAAGCCTACCGCCTGCTGGTGGTGGCCGCCTGCAACTTTTGGAACAAGGCCATGCCGTTCCTGTTCCAGCGCATCAATGACTACACCGAACTGCTGATGCCCGAGGACCTGCTCTCGGGCAACTCCATCCTCGCCTACACCCGCGAGGCGATGACGCCAGATGCCTGCGCGGATGTCGAGGTCATCGGCTGGCTCTACCAGTTCTATATCTCGGAAAAAAAGGACGCCGTCTTCGAGGGGCTGAAGAAGAACCAGAAGATCATCCCGGACAACATCCCCGCCGCCACCCAACTCTTCACCCCGCACTGGATCGTGCGCTACCTGGTGGACAACTCGCTGGGCCGCCTGTGGCTGCTGAACCGGCCCGGCTCCCGGCTGGCGGAACGGATGGAGTATTACATCGCCCCCGAGCAGCCTGAAACCGACTTCTTCAGGATCAGCGGGCCGGAAGACCTCAAGGTCTGCGACCCGGCCTGCGGCTCCGGCCACATGCTCACCTACGCCTTCGACCTGCTGTACGCCATGTACGAGGAGGAAGGCTACGACGCCGCCGAGATCCCGGAAAAGATCCTCACCCACAACCTGTACGGCATCGAACTGGACGAACGCGCCGGGGAACTGGCCGCCTTCGCCCTGACCATGAAAGCCCGCGCCCGCCAGCGGCGCTTCTTCAACAAGCGCGTCAAACCCAACATTTGCGTGCTGGAAAAGGTGAGCTTCGGCCGGGAAGAACTGGACGAGTACATGAGCGCCGTGGGCCGCGACCTCTTCACCTACGGCCTGCGGGAAACGCTGCGACAGTTCAGCGAGGCCGACAACTTCGGTTCGCTGATCGTGCCCAAAATTGCCAACGTGGCCGACCTGCTGGCCACGCTGGAGGCCAAGGACTTGGCCGGCAACCTGTTCCTGGCCGACACCCACCGGCGGGTGCTGCGCGTGCTGCGCATGGCCAACTACCTCAGCCCGCGCTACGCCGTCGTCGTGGCCAATCCTCCCTACATGGGCGGCAAGGGGATGAACCCCAGACTGAGCGCCTGGGCCAGGGAAAACTACCCCAATAGCAAGTCCGACCTGTTTGCCATGTTCATTGAGCGGGGTTTTGATCTCACTCCTAAGTACGGCTACAGCGCCATGGTGACCATGCAGAGCTGGATGTTTCTGTCGTCTTACGAAGCGCTACGCGAGCATATCCTGAGCGAGACATCGATCGAATGCATGGCACACATGGCCAATATGGTCATGGGCATTGCGTTCGGCACGGCGGCCACCGTACTCAAGAAAGGGGGGAGTCCGGACAGTCGGGGGGCCTACTGTTACATCCAGTACGAGGACCTTGGCGAAGACAATAAGCCGGTCGAGTTTCCCCCGCGAAATGAGCGGAACTTGAAAGCGGCACAGCGGCAAGCTTCGGTATGACCAACGCCCTCGCCGCTCTCACCGACTACCAGGATTGGCTCAACACCATCAAGCAGCGCGTGGTCTCCGCCCGCCTGCGGGTCGCGTTGGCGGCCAACAGCGAGCTCATCGCCATCTATTACGAGATCGGCGCGCAAATCGTGGACCGCGAAGCGCATGCGCGATGGGGCAGCGGGTTCATCGACGCCTTCAGCAAGGACCTGCGGCAAACCTTTCCCGAGGTCGGCGGTTTTTCCTCCAAGAACCTGCGCTACTGCCGCGCCTTCTTCCGCTTCTACTGCGACCCCGCAATTTGGCAACAGGCCGTTGCCAAATTGCCCGACAGCCCCTGGGCAGGCACCAACGGAGCCTTGGCGGCGAAACTGGGCCGGATTCCCTGGGGCCACCACATCCATATCTTCACCAATTGCAGCAGCGTCGAGGAAGCGGGCTTCTACATCGCCCAGACCATCGAACAAGGCTGGAGCCGCGACGTGCTGGCCCTGCAACTCAAGTCCAGTCTGCATGAGCGCGCCGGCAAGGCGGTAACCAATTTTTCCCGCACTTTGCCCGCGCCTCAGTCTGACCTGGCGCGGCAGACCCTGAAGGACCCCTACACCTGCGACTTCATGGCCCTCACCGCCCCGTACAACGAACGGGACGTGGAGCGGCAGCTCACCCAGCACATCACCCACTTCCTGCTGGAACTGGGCAAGGGCTTCGCCTTCATCGGCCGCCAGTACCCGCTGGAGGTCGCCGGCAACGACTACTACATCGACCTGCTCTTCTACCACGTCACCCTCAAGTGCTACGTGGTGGTCGAACTCAAGAACCGCCGCTTCATCCCGGAATACGCCGGCAAGCTCAACTTCTACCTGTCCGCCGTGGACAGCCTGCTCAAGCGCGACGACGACCAACCCACCATCGGCCTGCTGCTGTGCCGCGACAAGAACAATATCGAAGTCGAATTTGCCCTGCGCGACATGAACAAGCCGATGGGCGTGAGCGAATACACCCTGGTGGAAACCCTGCCCGACAACCTGAAAGGTGCACTGCCGACGGTGGAGGAGATTGAACAGGATCTGCAGCAGTTGCAGGATCAAGATGCCCGCGAGGGTAAACTGTGATCAAGCTTTCCAAACAGCAAAATCAGCTATTGCTGATCTATCAGCCTGATCGGTTCAATGATGTTCGTTGGCTCGATGACAAGCTACAAAATGAAGGCGAAGTCACCCTGCGCCGTACTTTCACCTTCTCCCCCGCTGATCTGTTGACCAAGGCTGCACCATCCGATGTGGAGGAGGATGATGAACGCATCTTCTTGTTCGGTAGTTTGGAGGATGGCTACTACAGGATCAGCAAGGAGATTCTCGGCATCAAACACGACCTGCTGCTCGATAACGCCATGAAGCTGGATCCGGGAAGCTTCATCGCTCAACGCGACATCTCTGTTTTTCGCAAGATCGACGAATTGATCGATGAGCCTATCATCGTTGGTGGCGACAACGAAAATGCTATTCCGTTGACTGACTTCGAGTTGCTGCTGAAAACCTTTCCGACCAGCACCGAACTGACTCATTACACCAGAACGCGCGTCGCAAGGGTTCTCAAAGACTATTTTGGGACGATCTCGGATGCCGAAGACCAGCTGAACCGGCACCTGAATCGCAAGAAGAAACTTCCTGTCACTTCACGAGCAAATATTGTCACGAGCTTTGAGCTGCAGAAGTTTGAGTATGTCTATGCCGAGCTCACAGCCATGCTCCAGCAAGCGGACAGCTACTCAGAGAAGGACTGGCAGACCAAAACCTTAGGGTTGTTTCTATTTATTTTTCCAAAGTACGTTGCAGTGCTGGAGAACGTTCATGTCAAGGATTTCTACACCGATGCCAGCAAAGCCACCGACCGCTACATCGACCTGATGCTGGTCGATGCGAACGGTAGTATCGACATCATCGAGGTGAAAAAGCCATTCTCGAATGCTTTGGTATCGAACAGCACCTACCGGGACAGTCACACGCCCAAAAAGGAACTGGCAGGGGCGGTCATGCAAGCGGAAAAGTACCTCTTTCACCTCAGCAAATGGGGCCATGCTGGTGAACAGGCAATCTATAAAAAGCGCAAGAGCGAGCTGCCCGCCTGCATCGAGCTCAAGATCACCAACCCCAAAGCCATGATCTTGCTGGGCCGCGACAACGACTTTGCTGGTCAGCAGCGCTTTGATTTCGAAATCATTCGGCGCAAGTATGCCAACATGCTTGACATCATGACCTATGACGATTTGCTTCGTCGTGTCGCGAACATCATTGAAATGATGAAGCGTCAGACATCTACCGGAGTTGCCCAGTGATCGGCGAGATTGACGTGCAGGCGCTGCGCCAGTTCCAGAGCAGCCACCGCTCACCGGCCAAACCGTTTAAGCCGGTGCCCGTGGATTTGTGTGATTTTGGCCGCAACTTATTACCGGTGGGAGAGAAGAAATGAGTGAGAACCACAACAACAGCTGTGAACAGGGCATAGAGAAGTATTTCTTTCGGGCTTCGGCAGCAGATTTTAAGAAGGTTCCTGGGAGTCCGATTGCTTATTGGGTTAGTGCTGGAATCTTGAATGCATTTGAAAGGGCGAAGACACTTGGCGATCTAGCTGAAGTTAAGCATGGCCTGTCGACCGGAAAAAATGCAGAAGTGGTTCGATCATGGTCAGAAGTGTCTCGTGCAGACTTCGGGCCCAATTTTTCTGATCGTGATGAAGCGTTGTCCAGTGGAAAAAAATGGTTTCCTTACAACAAAGGTGGCGATTTTAGGAAGTGGTTCGGAAACTGTGAGTATGTTCTCCGATATGACGAATATGGAAATCGTTTGATGGAATCATTTTCCGGTCATAGGCACGATGGAAAAAGTCACTATTTTCTTGAGGGGGTGACGTGGACATTCATCTCAAGCTCGAATTTTGCGGCCAGATATACACCGCCAGGCTTTGTTTTTGATGTTAGTGGTTCATCTCTTTTTCTCGATAAACCAAAGGAGACTACTGGCTATTTGTGCAGCAATCTAAGTTACACAATTCTTAAAGCACTTAACCCAACCCTGAATTTTCAAGTTGGCAATCTCAAGTCATTACCTATCTTGGAAGAGGAGATTCGATATAGAGACATTGACTTGCGAAAGGTTTCTCACGCGGCAATTGAGTTTTCAAAAGTCGATTGGGACTCTTTTGAAACCTCTTGGGACTTCACCAGCCTTCCGCTGCTTCACCCCGACCATCGCCAACCTACGCTCAAAACCAGCTACCAGAAGCTCCGCAGCCACTGGCTGGAAATGACGCTGGTAATGCAGCGCCTGGAGGAGGAGAACAACCGCCTCTTCATCGACGCCTACGGTCTCCAGGATGAGCTGACGCCCGATGTTCCCCTGAAGGAAATCACTCTGACCTGCAACCCCCACTACCGCTATGGCGGCGACAAGACCGAGGAAGAACTGGAAGCCCTCCTGCTGGCCGATACTATGCGCGAGCTGGTCTCCTACGCCGTGGGTTGCATGTTCGGCCGCTACAGCCTGGACAAGCCGGGCCTGATCCTGGCCAACCAGGGCGAGAGGCTGGCGGACTACCTGGCCCAGGTGCCGCAACCCAGCTTCCCGGCCGATGACGACAACGTGATCCCGCTGCTGGATGGCGACTGGTTCCCGGACGACATCACCGGGCGCTTCCGCCAGTTCCTGCGCGTGGCCTTTGGCGAGGCGCATTACCAGGACAACCTGGCCTTCATCGAGCAGGCGCTCAACCTCAAGGGCAAGCGCAACTACGGCCTGCGCGACTATTTCCTGGGCGAGTTCTACGCGGACCATGTGAAGCGCTATAAGAAGCGCCCTATCTACTGGCTGTTCTCCAGCCCCAAGGGCAGCTTCAACGCCCTGATCTACCTGCATCGCTATCGCCCGGACACGGTGAGCGTGGTGCTTCGGTACCTGCGCGACTTCCGCGAAAAGCTCGCCACCCGCCTGCGCCACCTGCAGCAGGTTCTCGTCGCCAGTGCCACCAGCCAGGGTGAGAAGACCCGCGCCAATAAGGAGATCGAGAGTCTCCAGAAACAGATCCTGGAGCTGGAGGACTACGAGCGCGATACCCTCTATCCCTTGGCCACCGCGCAGATCGCCATGGACCTGGACGATGGCGTCAAGGTCAACTACCTCAAGCTGGGGCCGGCGTTGAAGAAGATCCCTGGCTTGGACACCAAGAGCGAGGATTGAGCCATGTGGGTGATGTCCCTGAATCTGTCCAATTTTCGGGGTGGCTTGGATCTTAGCCTGCCATTTAACGAGCAATTGAATGTCTTCGTCGGGGCCAACGGCTCGGGTAAGTCGACTGTTCTCGATGCCCTCGCCCTGGCTTTGTCCTGGGCTGCAAATCGTATCCGTCACGCGGGCGCTTCCGGACGACCGATCGATGAGAGCGACATTACTAACGGCAAGTCGACGGCTGTCATTGAGGTCAAATGCCAGACTGAAACCGGGACCGTGACCTGGAAGTTAGCCAAAAGCCGCGTCGGGCACGCCGCCGAGGATAAGAGCGACCTGCATGCCTTAACCGATTTTTCCAGATTTCTGCAGGGCCAAATCGCCGAGTCCCAGGAACAGCGGGATCTACCCCTTTTTGTTTATTACCCGGTAAATCGCGCCGTACTTGATATACCGCTGCGCATCCGCGAGAAGCATCGTTTCACGCTGCTTTCCGCTTACGATGAGGCCCTGACCAGCGGTGCCAATTTCCGTACCTTTTTCGAGTGGTTTCGTGAACGGGAGGATTTGGAAAATGAGAATCTGAAATATCTTAATGAGTTGATCAAGCCTGAAGGCTTTTGTTTTCCGGACCCTCAACTGGAGGCGGTCCGTCAGGCGCTGACAAGTTTTCTCCCCGAGTTTCGCAATTTGACGGTGCGGCGCAGTCCGCTACGGATGGAGGTGGAGAAGGAGGGACGAAGGTTCGCGGTCAACCAGTTGTCGGGTGGTGAAAAATGCCTGATTGCCCTCATCGGCGATCTGGCACGCCGACTGTCCATCGCCAACCCGACCCTGGATAATCCGTTACATGGCAAGGGGGTGGTATTGATCGATGAAATAGACCTACATCTCCATCCCAAATGGCAAAGACTGGTAGTGGCAAAGCTTCTAAAGGTTTTCCCTCGGTGCCAGTTCAACATTTCCACGCACTCTCCGCATGTCGTTACGCATGTACGCAAGGATTCTCTCTACCTGTTAACTCAATCCCCTCAAGGCATTTTGGCCGAGCGGCCTCGGGAGTCCTTTGGTAAGAATGTCGACCGGATTCTGGAAGACTTGATGGGGTTGCCAACCACCAGGCCAGATACAATCCAACAGGCGTTGCGGACCATTTTTCTGACGATTGATGAGGGCAGTTTGCATCTGGCGAAAGAGCAGATTTCATCTCTGCGACAAGAGATCGGTGATGATCCTGAATTGGTGCGGGCGGATGTCCTCATTCGTCGCAAGGAGATCATCGGCAAATGAAGCACATCGTAAAAGGGGATGAGCCACGGGAACTTTTCCTCTGGAAGCAATTGGTAAACGCTGACTGGCAACCAACCTACGCCCAACTCAGGGGTACGGAAAAGCGGGCGGTAAAACATGCGCTCATGATGGAGCAGGGCTTTCTCTGCTGTTATTGCGAACGGCGCCTGGTAGCGGGCGACTCCCATATTGAGCACTTCAGGCCGCAAGGTGATCCGGCATGCGATGACCTTGACTACCATAATCTACTTTGCTCATGTCAAAACCAGATCAAGCAGGGAGAACCCCGTCATTGTGGCAACCTGAAGGATGGCTGGTTTGATGAAAACCGACTCGTTTCCCCTCTAATGCCTGATTGCGAAACGCACTTTGCCTATGCCGGGGATGGCTCCATACGGACTGTGTATCCGACCGATGACGCCGCCAGAACCACCATTGAAAAACTGGGTCTGGATATCGCGAAATTGCGGGCCCTGCGCAAACAAGCTATGGATCCATTTCTTGATCCTGACCTGAGCGACAGCGAGGTAAGCCAGTTTGCCGCTGGCTATCTGAGTCGGGACGATCAAGGAAGGTTCGGTGAATTTTGGACCACTATCCGTTACCTCTTTGGTGCCTCTGCTATCGCCTAATGGCGCTGGTGGCGAAACAGGAAGCACCTTTTGCCATTTCCCTGACCGCCCATGAACAACCCCCACCTCACGCAGGCCCTGACCAACCTCTTCGCCAAGCAGCGTCTGGTGTTCTGGTATGACAGCCGCCAAGAGTTTCGCGACGAGTTCGCCACCCTGGAGTTGCCGGGGGTGGAAAAGATCACCCTGGCCAACAACGAGTTCGGGGTCAAGCACCGGGTTCTGCGTCAGCAACCCGAGCGGAAGTTTCTGCTCTACCGCGAGGGTCCGGAGCCGCCGCCGCTGGAGAATTGGCTGCTGGACGTGCAATGCGCTAGCGGCCTGGATTTTCGCACCGATCAGGTCGCCCTCTGGCTGGCGGAGCTGGGCCTGGGACAGGACGCCTACCCTCTGCTGGAGGAACATGCCACCTTCTTCGTGGCTGGCCAGCACCGGGAGGCCCTGCGCAAGCTGTTGACGGCCCTGGACACTTATCAGGTCTTGCGCCTCAAGCTGCTGGCGGTGTGCGCCAAGTCCGAGCCGCGCCTGGATCTGATCCTGGAGGCCCTGCTCGCCGAATTGGCGCGGGACGATCAGGAAGGCCTGGCCCTGATCCAGGCCAGTGGCCTGGAGGGGTTCCTCTGGGAGCAGGTCAAGCGGAGTTATGGTTATGCCGCCCCGGCGCCGGGCTTGCGCGATTTCGTCCTGACCCTGTTCCTGGACTGCTTTTTGATGGGCTGCGACCCCGGCCACCGGCCGCGCTTGGGGGCCGAGGCCCTGGTCTTTATCAAGCGCTGGAAGGACAGCCGCTCCCAGGCGGAGAGCTTCGAGACCCTGTCCGAGCGGTGCGCGGCGGTGCTGGGCATCGACGAGCGGCTGCATGGCCTCGACTACCGCGACCTGATGGAGTTGGACTACTTCGAGCTGATCGACCGCAAGATCCTCAGCGAACTGGTGAATCAGGTGAGGGCGCGCACCCTCCCGGCCCAGGCGGTGGAGCAGTGGGTGCGTCAGCGCCGCCAGGGCCACTGGTTCGAGCGCTTCGCGGACCTGTATCAGGCGGTGGAGCAGGCCGCCCGGTTTCTGGGGATGCTCGATCTCACCCAGCTCGACCTGGAGTCTCTGAGCGACGGGGCGCTTAAGTATGCCCAGACCTGGTTTCGCCTGGATCAGGGCTACCGTAAGTTTATCCATCATGCCCGTCGCTCGGGCCAGGCGTCCCTCCTCGGGGACCTGGCCACCCTGGTGGAAAACCGCTACCAGAATCACTTCCTGCTGCGCCTGAACGATCGCTGGCAGGTGCAGGTCGATGCCGCTGACCGCTGGGAGGCGGCCCCGCTCCTGGCGCAGCGGGATTTCTTCGAGCGCCGGGTGCGGCCCTTTCTGGAACGTAAGACCAAGGTGTGCGTGCTCATCTCCGATGCCCTGCGCTACGAGATCGGCGAGGAACTGCAAGGGCTGATCCGACGCGAGGATCGCTTCGAGGCCGAGCTGGAGCCCGCCCTGGCCATGCTGCCGAGCTATACCCAACTGGGCATGGCCGCCCTGCTGCCGCACCGCGCCCTGAGCCTGGCGGCGGACGGCAGCGGCGAGGCCCTGGCGGACGATCAGAGCACTCAGGGCAGCGTCAATCGCGCCAGGCTCCTGACCGCCGCCGTGCCCGACGCCACCCTGGTCCTGGCCAAGGACCTGCTGGTCATGACCCAGACCGAGGCCCGCGCCCTGGTGCGCGACCATGACATCCTCTATGTCTATCACAACCTCATCGACAAGACGGGGGATGGCCGGGATACCGAGGAGCGGGTGTTCGCCGCGGCGGAGGATACCCTGCTGGAACTGCGTCGCCTGGTGAAAAAGCTGACCAACGCCAACGCCAGCAACCTGCTCATCACCGCCGATCATGGCTTTCTCTATCAGGACCGCCCCCTGGAGGAGAGCGACTTCCTCAGCCAGGAGCCGGAGGGGGAGGAGATCCGCTACCGCGACCGGCGCTTCGTCCTGGGCCTGGGCCTGCGCCCGCGCGAGGGCCTGCGCACCTTCACCGCCGCCCAGTTGGGCCTGGAGGGTGAGCTGGAGGTGCAGATTCCCAAATCCATCAAGCGCCTGCGCCTCAAGGGCTCCGGCAGCCGCTTCGTGCACGGTGGCTCCAGCCTGCAAGAGGTGATCATCCCCGTCCTGCGCATCCACAAGCGCCGCCAGAGCGATGTCGGCCAGGTCGAGATCGAGATCATCGAGGGTGGCGGCAGGACCATCACCACCGGCCAGGTCGCCCTTGTCCTCTATCAGACGACCCCGGTGACGGCCAAGCGCCAGCCGCGCACTGTGCGCGCCGGCCTCTTCACCCTGGAGGGGGAGGCCATCTCCGACCAGCACGCGCTGACCTTCGACTTCACCGCCGACAACCCCCGCGAGCGCGAGGTCCGGGTCCGCTTCCTCCTCAGCCGTCAGGCCGAGGCCGCCAACAACCAGCAGATCGAACTGCGCCTGGACGAGCCGGTGGCGGGTACCAGCCATTTCAGCCGCTACAAGGCGGCGCGTTACACCCTGCGCCGCTCCTTCACCAGCGAATTCGATTTCTGAGGCCCGGAATGCTCGCTAATCACCGCGCGATGATCGCTATCAGATTTGCCAAGGGAATCAGCCGCCATGACCCCCCTCGACGCTAAGATCACTCAACACTTCGCCGGCCTGGTGGTCCGCAAGGACCTGGTCAAGGCCGTCAAGGGCAACGCCATCGTCCCCACCTATGTCCTGGAATACCTGCTGGGCCAGTACTGCGCCACCAGCGACGAGACCAGCATCCAGAGTGGCATCGACACGGTCAAGGAGATCCTGCGCCAGCACTACGTCAACCGCAACGAGTCGGGCCTGATCCGCTCCACCATCCGGGAACGGGGGCGCCACAAGGTCATCGACCGCGTCAGCGTCGCCCTCAACGACAAATCGGATGCCTACGAGGCGGAATTCAGCAACCTCGGCATCAAGAAGATTCTCATCGACGCCGCCACCGTCAAGGCCCACCCCAAGCTGCTGGTGGGCGGGGTCTGGTGCATCGCCGACCTGGAGTATCTGTTCAGCGAGAACAAGAACGCCTCGCCTTGGATCCTGGCCGCTCTCAAGCCCATCCAGCTCTCCCATTTCGATTTCGACGCCTACCTGGCCGCCCGCCGCCACTTCACCACCGCGGAATGGATCGACCTGCTGATCCAGAGCATCGGCTTCAACCCCGACCTCTTCGGCCGGCGCAGCAAGCTCAGTCAGTTGATCCGCCTGGTGCCCTACGCCGAGCGAAACTACAACCTGATTGAACTGGGACCCAAGGGCACTGGCAAGTCCCATATTTATTCCGAGTTTTCCCCCCACGGCATCCTAATCTCCGGGGGCGAGGTGACGGTGCCCAAGCTGTTCGTCAACAACAGCAGCGGCAAGATCGGCCTGGTGGGCTACTGGGACGTGGTGGCCTTCGACGAGTTCGCCGGCAAGCAGAAAAGGGTGGACAAGGCCCTGGTGGATATTCTCAAGAACTACATGGCCAACAAGTCCTTTTCCCGCGGCGTCGAGACCTTGGGCGCCGAGGCCAGCATGGTGTTTGTCGGCAACACCGATCACACCCTGCCTTACATGCTTAAGCACAGCGATCTCTTCGATCCCCTGCCGGACAAGTTCCACGACTCCGCCTTTCTCGACCGCCTGCACGGCTACATCCCCGGCTGGGAAGTGGATGTCATCCGTGGCGAGATGTTCTCCAGCGGCTACGGCTTCGTCGTCGATTACCTGGCCGAGATCCTCAAGTCCATGCGCAGTCATGACTTTTCGGACCGCTATCAGAGCCGCTTCCGTCTGGCCAGCGAGATCTCCACCCGCGACCGCGACGGCATCCACAAGACCTTCTCGGGCCTGATGAAGATCCTGTTTCCCCAGGGCGAGGCCAGCGACGCCGAGGTGGAGGAGATCCTGCGCACCGCCATCGAGGGGCGCAAGCGGGTCAAGGACCAGTTGCTGCGTATCGATCCCACCTATCCCCCGGTGCGTTTCAGCTTCCACGGGCTGGCCGATGGCCAGGAGCGTCCGGTGCGCACCCTGGAAGAGGAGGAGTATCCCCGGGCCTATCACCAGAGCCTGGCCGGCGGAGAGGGCAGGGGGGGTGAGAACGGGAGCGCGCCGGGTGCGGAGGCCAGCTCGGCGCCGTCGGAAGGCAGCCCAGCGCTGGCCGAGGTCAGAAAGGCGCCAACGGAGGACACCCGGGCGTCGGCGGAGGTTGGTTCCTTGCCGACTGCGGTCGATCCCCCGTCTGGCGAGGTCAATCCCCCACCGACCTTGAAGGAGCGGCACCTGGCCTTTCAGGAAAACCAGCGCGGCCTTTCCTTCGACCTGCTCTTTGGTCCCTATCTGGCGGGTGCCTCGCGCATCACCATCACCGATCCCTACCTACGCGCCTTTCACCAGTTACGCAACCTCATGGAATTGCTGGAGACTATCAGCAGGCACAAGGCCCCGGAGGACGAAGTGGCGGTCCATGTCATCACCGTCCAGGACGACTACAACGGCGAGCGTCAGACCGACAACCTGGAGAAGATCACTGAGGCCTGCGCCGGCATCGGCATCCACTTCACCTGGGAATACGACGCCACTGGCAGTCGGCATGATCGCGACATCAGCACCGACCATGGCTGGAAGATCGTCCTCAGTCGCGGCCTGGATATCTTCCAGCGCTTCGAGTTGAACGATGCCTTCAGCTTCGCCAATCGGCTCCAGCAGCACCGCCAATGCAAGGAATTCAATGTGACTTACGTACGGATCTGAATGGTCGCCCGGCAACCCGTGGCCAGCCCGTCGGGTGTCAGGTCACTGACCCGATGGCGCGCCAGTCGGGCCGGACCGGGCCGGTGCGGTGTCAAGACTTCAGAGTTCTTCCGAGGCAAAATCCGCCAGTCGGGAGCGTTCCCCGCGGATCAGGGTGATATGGCCTCCATGGGGCCAGGGCTTGAAA
>ERZ1645187.1907-NODE-1907-length-18829-cov-7.244114_pt1 | contig 18829 bp, 15 predicted proteins | sample MGYA00575352_ERZ1645187 | MGnify/ENA primary metagenome ERZ1645187 (study PRJEB40837, sample SAMN11349314) | freshwater sediment metagenome | isolation source: river sediment | host: Sediment | place: India: Wazaribad , New Delhi | collected 2017-02-21 ... | reverse complement strand
AGAAAAGACAAAAACTACGGGTTTGGAAATTTTGTCTTTTATACAAGACATCTAACTTGCATGGTCTTGCATGGTCTTGCGTGGTCTTGCGTGGTCTTGCCGGGTGTTTCATTGATTATTTTTCGGTTGACCTACTAATGATTATAATGATTAGATTGTAGGTTATCTGCAACGATACGCATTTCGTTGCTTTTTGCGTTGCACTTTGCAACGATAATCGTGGCTACACCGTAAAAAATAAATGAAATAACAGAATTATTACTGTATAGCTTATCTCCCTGTTCGTGGGGCAAAGTAATAGTGTCCGCCGCGATCTTCCCTCTCGCATAAGTAGTTCCAAGGTCTGGATTCTTTCAGAGTGCGTATAATTTAACCGAATAAATATAAACAGAGTCAAAAAAACCTCCGGTGACGGAGGTTTTTTAATGCTGCCAAATCATGGCAGCAGACTGATTCGTTGCTGAACTGTGTTTATGGAACCTATTTTACCGCTTCGGTGGTCAGGAAGTCGACGATTCCTCTCGCCGCTTCTTCAGGTCCCGACTGTTCGTTGCCCTGGATACCGAGCTGCGTGCGGATTGTCCCGACCTTGACGCCGGTTTCCTTCATGCGCTGGAAATAGTTTTCCGTAATCTTTTCGTGTTCCGGCTTGAGCTGGACCGCGCCGAAGGGATTCGCAAAATACGTCGAGGTCATGCCCACTTCGCCTGTGGTTCCCTTCGCCATGCGTCTGCCTTCCGAGAAGAGCTCCAGCGCTTCTCCGATATCGTCGATAAGCTGGACAGGCGGATGTTCCTCGTCGATCGGTTCGTAGTTGTTGATATAGAACACGTAGTCGACCGGAGTGCTGGCCGCAATATCCTCATAGGCCATCTGCGGGACGATAACGCGGGCGTTGACGACATGGGGGTTCATAAAGATCGAACGGTCCATCGTACTGTACGCGTAACCCGGCTGCAGGTCGTCGAGTCGGACAAAGGCGCCGATTTCCGTACCCACTGCCATGAGCTGTTCTTCCTTGTTGAAGTGGAGGGAGCCCATATCGTCGATCAGGATATCCACCGAGCAGTTATCTTCGCTCGATACCTTCGAGATCGCGTCGAGGGTTTCCGATTTGCCTGCGCCGGAGTCCCCGACGAGCATGACGTTAAAGGTCTTTCCCGATTCCTTCATATGGATCTTCGCGAAGGCGCCGTGGATCGGAAGCCAGAAGTTCTTGATCTGAATAATGTTGTGGAGCGTCAGGACCATCTTCTTCATGTAGCCGAAGTAGTCGATATCCGCCGTGTTCGGAAGCGCGCCGTAGTAAACCCCGCCTTCCTTGACGACAAAGCCGCGCTTTTCGTCTTCGTCGAACAGACTTTCGTCCAGACCGAAGATGACAGCGGCATCCGGCTTTCTGCTGGTAAATTCTTCAGGCGACGCCAGCTCGAACAGGTTGAACAGTCCCGCGCCGAGAGCGAGATAGTCCTTCTGCACATAGACGTTGATAAGCAGACGTCCGCATTTGATCGGGATCGCATACCAGGAATTCGCATCCATGTAGAAGCGTTCGAGGATCTTCTTGTCGTTCTTGATCGGGAAGATGCCGTTGCGCTTCGTCGATTCCGTGTAGAAAATGACCGGCGGTTCGAAGATCGCTTCCCAGACATACGGAACGCGGTACAGGGAATCGTTCTTCGACTTGATGTCGTTCGGGAAATCAAAATGATCCACGAGGAACTCGACCTGGGCGCCCGCGGGCAGCTGGCGCAGTACCGACAGCTCCTTGTGATCCGTATTGTAGATCAGGTTGCGGTACAGCTCGAGAATGAGCTTTCTGAGCGCCTCGTTGTTCATCGACAGCGAATGGCCCTTGGAGGTTCTGGCGGACGAATCGTTGACGTAGGCTTCGTTCTTGACCATGAAGCGCTGAAGATTTCTCCAGTAGTTGTAAAGTCCTTCGAGGAAGAGAACCAGAACGTTGCCGTATTCGTCTTCGCTGTATGTGATGTCGAAATAGCCTTCCTTCATGATTTCGGAAAGCGGCTTCATGTTGAGCAGAATCAGGAAGTCTGTAAATTTATCCTCCTGAAATTCACCGTTTTTAATAAAAGGTCTGATCGCCTTGAGCTTTCTGCTTCTGTTTTTTTCCAGCTGCGCAAGGTACTGACGGAGGATCTTCTTAAAACGACCCGACTGCAGGATCTGACGGCCGGTGTTTGTAAAGCTTAAATCTCCGTTGATCACGACTGTGCGATTAGGATTTACTTTTTTATTCATGCCTGTATTCTACTGTATTGAGTGAAAAACTTCAATTTATAAAAGCCCGCAAACGAACGTCAGGTTTTCCTGAGACAGACAGCTGTACGCATAGCAGGGGCAGCTGAATATGTCGAAACCGGCGAAAAAAAGCCCCGTTCACATCGTTTTTAATATCATTCGTACGGACTATGATATAATGATCGCACCTATCAAGGAGGAAAAACTATGACTTGGTTATGGATTATACTGGCAGTCATCGTCGTTCTTGTCATCTGGTTTATATCGGTCAGAAACGGCCTCGTTCACGCGAACAATCAGATTGAAGAAGCCTACTCGACAATGGATGTCTACATGAAGAAACGTTACGACCTGATTCCGAATCTCGTTAACACCGTCAAAGGCTACGCGTCCCATGAAAAGGAAACGCTCCTCGCGGTGGAACAGGCTTCGATGAAGGCCTCCCGCGCAGGTTCCGTTCAGGAACAGGCGCAGGATGAAGAAGCGCTCAACGGCGCGGTCAAAAACCTGTTCGCACTGGCTCAGGCCTATCCGGATCTGAAAGCGAATACGAATTTCCTCGATCTGCAGAATCAGCTTAAAAAGATCGAAGAAGACATCGCCAACGCGCGCAAGTACTACAACGCGAGTGTCAGGGTATATAACGACAAGATTTCTCAGTTCCCGGGCAGTCTGTTCGCGGGCAGCCTCCACTACGAAAAGAAGCCGTATTTCCAGGTTTCTTCCGAAGCGGAACGCCAGAACGTCAACGTTCAGTTTTAAACGAGAGCCCGGGAAACCGGGCTTTTGTTATTTCGGAAATCTGTGAGCAGCGCTCACCGGTGAAAGGAATTCACATGAAATTTAAACACAGACGCGTACTTATCGCGTCTCTTGCAGTGCTGGTCCTCGCGCTGCTCCTGCCGTCCTCGGCGTTCGCCGCAAGCGTTACGCCGGACTACAATACGACCATCAACGAATACACGATGGAGATGACCGTAAACGAGAACCACAGCTATGATATTAAAATTACGGAAAACGTGACCTTCAAGAACAGACAGCACGGGATCTACCGTTACATTCCGATATACGGAACCTATTATCGCGAAATTGACGGCCAGCAGGACGAGCGCTCCTATTCGGCCACCTTCTCGAACTTTAAGATGCTCTCCGGTCAGGACTACGATCTGAGCACCGAAGACGGAAGCGAAGTGATCAAGATCGGAAGCTCCAGCAGTTATGTGACGGGAAATCAGACCTATTCCTACTCGTTCACATGGGACCCGGGGGACGACGGGATCACATCCTTTGACGACGTCTACTTCAACGTGTTTAACGGCTATCTTGAAAATCCCATCGAACACCTGAGCCTGACCGTCAATATGCCCAAATCTTTCAATTCTGACGACGTTCATTTCTATTCCGGCGACAGCTACGGCGCGACGGATGCGGGAGACTTCACGTGGACAATATCCGGCAATACGATCACCGGCGAATCGACGGCGGCAATGGATCCGGGTTCGGTCCTGACGATGAATATCCGCCTTCCTGAAGGCTACTTTGTCGGCGCGCGCACCGGTACCGAAATGTACACGGTATCCTACGTCATCGCGGGGATCTGCGCGGTCGCGGGGATCGCCCTCTGGCTCATTCTGGGACGGGGTAACAAACCCCTGGAACCGGTCACCTTCTATCCTCCGGACGGACTGTCCTCCGCGCAGGTGGGCTATATCCTGAAGCCCGAAGGAAAGCATGACAATGATATCGTCTCGCTCATCGTCTACTTCGCGGACAAGGGCTATCTGACAATCCGCGCCCTCGACGAATCGGGTAAAAAAGTCGAGCTTCATAAGGCCGCGGAGATTTCGCCGAAGGCCCCTGCCTATGAACGGACGCTGTACAGAGCGCTGTTCAGAAATTCAGACGATGTCAAGCTGGACAGCCTGTCCGGCAGCTCGAGGTTTTACGAAAGCTTCCACAGCTCCGTCGAGCAGCTGGGCGACTGGTTCAACACGCCGAAGCATTCCCTGATCGCCGCCAGCGCGACTACCGCAAAGGCGATAATTATCCTGCTGATCTGTCTGACTTCCGTCGGATACGGCATCGCGGCTTCTTACAATGTCAACGGGTACTTCGATCTGTTCGGCGTAGCCTTCTATGCCGCGACTGCAGGACTGCTCGCGCTGGCAGCCGCGGGCTCCCACAGCAAAAAAGCTTTCATCGGCTTTCTCGTGCTCGACGCGGTCGTGATGTTCTTCTTCGCGATTCTGTCCCTGACAGGCGAAATGCCTTTCTTCGTCTGCTTCGCTGCGATCGTTGTCCTCGCGATGCTGGCGACACAGTGTACGCGTCGTACGGAACAGGGCTCGAAATGGCTCGGCGAATGCAGAGCGTTCCGGCACTTTATCAAGACCGCGGAGCTTGACAAGCTCAAGATGCTGGTCGAGGAGGATCCGATGTATTTCTACAACGTTCTGCCCTACGCCTACGTGATGGGACTGACCGACAAGTGGATCAAGAACTTCGAATCGATCAAGCTTGAACCTCCGGTCTGGTACTACGACCCCTACAGACAGATGACGATGTTCGATATGATCTACTTTAACCGGATGATGCACTCGACGATCCATCATTCGCAGTCGCTGTATGTCCCGCCCAACACAGGCTCGGGCGGCTTCAGCGGAGGCGGTTTCGGCGGAGGCGGCGGCTTCGGCGGAGGCGGCGGAGGCGGCATGGGCGGTGGTTCCTGGTAGGGATCCCAGCCATATCCGCCGGCAGACTGATTCTGCCGACACTGCCCGTTAATTCGTAAAAACGGCAGATTTCGTAAATTTAAAAGCTCCGGCAGACGATTTATCAAATCGTCCGGCCGGAGCTTTTTATATTATTGTTTTTTTGTCGATGACTGCGGCATCATTTCGCGGTATCGATAAAGCCTGACTGTTCGCCCTGGGAGCGGTAAATCTTCATATGGATATCGTCGAGACTGCTGACAAAGCGTTTCTCGTATACGAGGAATTCTTCTGTATCCATCAGGATATGATACAGAACCGCCTGACCTTCGAAATCCTCGCGGCTCTCGGGAATCGGCTGGGCCATCAGCAGCCTGTAGGCCGCCTTGACAGAAGCGATCTGCTCGTCCGGATCGTTCATCTCACGGATATTGCCCTGAATATAAACGAGAATATCGGCAGCGATGGCCGCATGATCCGGATGATTCTTCAGGATCTTTACCTGATAATGAAGATTGTGAAGCGTGTTGGTCTGTTTCGAGCGCATCTCGAAATAGTTGATATAGTATTCCGGGTGGGAGACGAAGGTGTCGTTCTGGTAGTTCCACGCGCGGTCCGTCGCCAGCGCCAGGTAGCCTTCCAGCGCGATAAGCTCGTTCCATACCTCTGTTTTCTGCTCGTCGTTCAGCATGTATCTGGCGATCTCGCCCATCGTTCTGCGCATTTCGTTTTCCGTATAGCGCATATCGTTGATGATCACCTGCTGCTGGCGCTGATAATCGCTGATCAGATTGAGGACGATCGCGACGCTGATTCCGATCACGACGATCAGAAACTCGTTCAGAATAAAATGAATTGAGAAGTCGCCCGTCATCAGGATCTGAGAGCCTGTGACCGCGTTGACCGAAATCGCGCTTTCCCACCCGGTCAGAAAGCTGACTGCGGAAATGCAGAACATAAAAAGCCCGTAGGTGACCCAGTTGGTTCCGAAAACCTGGAACAGAATGAAGGCCATACAGACTGAAACGCCGAAGGACACAACGCGGCTCCACGCGAGCCTGACAGTCTCCCATTTAGTCGTTGTGATCGTAAGCAGCGCGACAATTCCCGCTGACGACGCGTATTCAAGATGAAGGAATTCCGCGATCATGATCGCAGCGGCGCTGCCGACGCCGATCTTAATAGCACGCATGAACATGCGGCTGCGCTTGATTGCCCTGAGGTCCATAGATCTCCCGTAATCTAGTGAAAAAGGAATATAAAAACGTCCGCTGCCTGTACTTAACATTTTAACAGGTTAAAGCGGACGTTTTCAATAATTAATTATTAGATTTTAATGATTTAGAGAACTTTTTATCAGTTTGGTAAGTTTCTTCGGCAACATTATTATAAAATTCGAAAATCCGATCAAAAACGGACTGACTTTACATTTCCGCGAGCTTTTCTTCCCACTCCCCGAGCAGCCGCTTATAATCCCCGTACGGAATGAGATATTTCCGCGCCTGTCCGCATCCGAGTCCTTCGAGCCAGGGTTTCATATTCTCCTCGATCCAGACACCCAGCTCCGGCTTTTCTCTGTACCGGGTCCAGATTTTCGATTCCTCCTTGTCCCGGATCGAATCGAATGGGTAGCGGATAATCACGTACAGCGGCGTGAACGAAACCGTGACGATTTCATCGTCAGCAATATTCAAATCCCGTTCCTCGCGCTCCTTCTGGAGCTCCTCATACCGGTCCCGGTCTCCCTGCTCCAGCGAACCGATCAGATCCAGAAATTCCTGTCGCTTTTCCTCCGGGATCCGGATCGTGATATTGCCCTTTCCGTCAATCCCCAGCTCCGATCTCAGAGAATCCGCGGCCTCAAATTTGAGCGTGACCGCGGGATTTACGTCCTTAAAGGTCCGCGTATAGCACGACACGTAATCCGGCCGGTTAAGCGCCGTTCCGTCAGCGGCAGCCGAAACACATTTGTGTCCCCGGACCTTCCCCGGTTCGAACAGCCCGGCAGATTCCGGTTTCGCAAGCTCGAGCTCCAGATCGAAGCTCTTCCCGTTAAATTCCGCGCTGCACCCGAATTTCAGATCATTATTCTCGTTCATTACGCCCTCGTTCATTCCCTTATTCTTCTCTTTTCAGCATGACTACTTCTCCGGACCGGCTGAAAACTCCGGTAGCGGATACGACAAAAGGATGCCCGCAGGCACCCTTCGTGTTTTCACTTATGTCGTTATTATATCCGAATCTGCTTCTATGCGGCCAGTCTGGTTCTGAGGAATTCACCGAGCAGGTTCATGCAGACGTCCTTCCGGTATTCCGCAGAGACACGTCCGCGGGTAAACTGCATCGCTTCCGAGTAGTCGTCGAGGATTTCAGGGATCATGTCCCGGGCTTCCGATACAGGACGTCCGACGAGCTTTTTCTCAATCTCAGGCAGACGCAGTACCGTCGGAGCCACGGCGCCGAATGCGGCGCGCATATCCGTGACGATGCCGTCTTCCTGCTTCAGGATCCCCGCAAACGAGATTCTCGAGATCGCCAGCGCCCTTCGGCCTCCGACCTTCTCGTACATGTATCTGCCGATATCTTCATCGGGAATGAGCAGCGCCGTGATCAGCTCGTTGTCCTCGATGGCCAGATCGTTTTTCCCTCTGTAGAATTCCGATACGGGGATCAGCCGGGTGCCGTCCACAGACGACAGCTCGACCATCGCGTTGAGCGCGAACATGATCAGCGAGGTATCCGCCTTTGCGGTACCGTTTCCGATATTTCCGCCGATTGTCCCCATATTGCGGATCGCAGGGGCCGCGATACCGGAGACGGCATCCTTCAGGATCTGCGGTGTCTGCGGACTTTCAAGCATTTCCGTGAACGTGACTTCAGAGCCTATTCTGAGCCATCCGTCTTCCGTTGTGATCTTCCGGAGCTCGGGAATTCCGCCCAGGAAGAAGAAGGAGCCGGGATCGGGTTCTCCGACCAGCAGGTCGGTGGCGCCGCCGCAGGGCTTCAGATCCGTCTGATCCCGCAGCGAAAGCGCCTGTTCGAGAGTGCGCGGGAAAATGAATTCCTCACGCTTGTTGCCTCTCGGGAATACCTCCCGGGGCGTACGGTCGCGGCCCAGCTTGTCCGCAGCGATTCCGACACCCTTGACGATCGCGTTGTAGCCTGTGCAGCGGCACAGATTGCCGGACAGCGCGGTACGGATATCTTCCTCGTCGGGATCCGCGTTCTGTTCGAGCAGCGTCGCGGATGCGAGTACCATCCCGGGAATGCAGTAGCCGCACTGGACGGCGGATACTTCCTGGAAGCCTTCGCTGATTTCCTTAAACATCGGCATTTCGGAGAAGCCCTCGATCGTGACGACATTGCGTCCTTCAAGACTTCCCGTCGGGACGAGACAGGAATTGACGAGACGGCCGTCGAGGATCACGGCGCAGGCGCCGCATTCCCCTTCCTTGCAGCCGCATTTCGTTCCTGTCAGCTCGAAGCCTTCGCGCAGAACGTCGAGAAGACGTTCCGTTCCGGTTCCGGCATAGCAGACCGGCTTTCCGTTCAGATTAAATGTGATGTTCATGCGTTCCTCCCGACGGCATTGAGTACTTCTTCCGCGGTGATCGGAATCTTCGCGAACAAGCCGCCGACAGCCTGTTCGACAGCGGCAGCATAGGCGGACGGAGCTCCGACAGCCGGAAGCTCTCCGGCTCCCTTGGCGCCGTAGGGACCGTGGGGATATTCCACCGGACAGTACATGACATGGATGTCCGGATAATCCGAGGCGGTCGGAATCAGATAGTCTGAGAATTTATTATTCCGGATTCTGCAGCTCTGATCGTAGGGGATCTGTTCCATCGACGAGTAGCCAAGGCTCTGCATGACTCCGCCTTCCATCTGTCCTGTCAGAATATTCAGGTCGATGGGCGTTCCGACATCGAAGGATGTCCAGACGCCGGGCAGAGATACGAGACCCGTGAGGGTATCGATCAGGACTTCGACGCAGTAGACGCCCCAGGAAAACGTCGGATAGGCGTCGCCGTTGAATTTCGAGATATCGAAGGGGATCATGAAATCCGGATGAGTGTAATGTTCGTATACTTCCGCTTCTTCACCCGGAACCCATTCTTCCTTGAGCTTCTGAGACGCTCTGCGGATGAGCTCGCCGACGACCATCGTGCTTCTCGAGGCGACCGTCGGACCGGAATCCGGCGTCTTATGCGTATCCGGCATTTCGTAGATGATATCCTCAACCGGAATTTCCAGTTCGCGGGACGCGATCTTCGGCAGCGATGTGAAGAAGCCCTGGCCCATATCGGTAGAGGAGACGAAGATGTGGGCTTTATCGTCCGTGTCCTTCGTCATACGGACCACCGCCTTGATCAGGTCTCGTTCGCCGTTGCCCGTGAAGCCGTCGCCGTGGAAGCACAGAGACATGCCGATTCCCCTGCGGTACCGGCCGTCCTGAGGCTTCGAATATTCCTCCTGCTTGCGTCTGTAGTCCGCAGCCTCCATGACCTGATCTGTCATTTCCGGGATCGGAACGTGGAAGTGATAGCGGCCGGAGGTCGATGTCAGGTCTCCCTGAACCGCCGTATTCGCGATCTTGAAGTCCACCGGATCGAGGCCGGCCTTTTCCGCCAGATGATCCATGAAGCGTTCGATCGCGAAGAAAACCTGCGCTCCGCCGAAGCCGCGATAGGCGCCGTAGGGAACCACGTTGGTACGGGCAGCCGTCCCGTGAACCTTGATATCGTCGCACTTGTAGACGCCCGGCGCGGAGATGATGCCGCGCTGGAGAACGACCATGGACAGCGTCGAATAGGCGCCGGAATCGTAGCAGATGTCGATATCCAGGGCAGTGAGCTTTCCGTCCTTGAGCGCGCCGCGGATCTTCGTTTCAGAGGGGTGCTTCTTGGATGTGACCGTCATGTCCTCTTCTCTGGACAGAACGATCCGGACAGGCTTTCCGGTTTTCAGCGCTGCGACAGCGGTCTGACAAGCCAGCACGGACGGATAGTCTTCCTTGCCGCCGAAGCCGCCGCCCGTAACGTCCTGGATCACCCGCAGCTGGCCCGGTTCCATATCGAGAACGGGCTCCAGCGCCGAGACGAGATAGAACGGACACTGCATCGAACCGTGGACGATGACGCCGCCCGTTTCCGGGTCCGGCTCCGCGATCATCCCCTGTGTTTCGAGATACGCCTGTTCCTGAGCTCCGGTATGGAAGGTTTCCTCGTAAATCAGATCGGCTTCCTGAAATTTCTGATCCGGGTCTCCCTTGCCGTAGTCGTATTCAAAGAAATTCATGTCGCTCTTATGAGGATCGTTTATGAACGGAAGCTCCTCATACTTTACGATCACTTCGGACAGAAGACGGTCCACCGTTTCCGGATCGGGACCGACGATCAGGCCGATCGGGTCTCCGATATACCTGACTTCCTCCACAGCGAATACCGGCGTGTCGCCGAGACCCATCTGGACCTGGTTCCTGGCCGGAATATCCCTGTGATCGACATAGAAATAGCCTTCCGGAAGTTCGGGTACGGCTACATCCCTGATCACTGCGTGCGGTTTTGTGGATCTGAGTACGCGGGCCGTAAGCAGATCTGTGTTCGGATAATCCGCCGTATAGACCGCTCTGCCGCTTACTTTTTCCCCATGGTCCCGTTTGGGTACTGACTGGCTGATACTGTTCATCTCAGCCTCCTTTCGGACTCTAGATTGTTTTTTTGCAAGTACTTTTGTGAGTACTATGATAACATTTTCACAATATAATTGCGAATATTATTTTCATTTTGGAATGTATACATGCATTTTTGAGAATTTTTTTGATTTTTCGATAAAAAAAGCCGCTCGAACGGCTTTTTCGTTCGAACGGCTCTACGCGTGCTTACCGCAGCATTTCTTGTATTTTTTTCCGCTTCCGCAGGGGCACGGATCGTTTCTGCCCACCTTGTGGACGTGAACGGTCTTCGAATTCTTGTAGTCCTTCAGAAGCTGCTCTCTGCGGTCTTCCGACAGAATCGGATCCCATTCTTCGAGTGTGTACAGCCATTCCGCCGGAACCTTGAGCATGTTCGTATACAGCTTTTCGTAGTCGATGTCAATTTTGACAGGCGAATCTTCCGTATAGTCTTCGAGCTCGCCCAGCGATTCGTTCAGACTTTCCGAAATCCCGTCCATAAAGCCCATGAACCACGGCTGAGGCATTTCGAATTCTTCCGCCAGATCCTTGAACGTTCCTTCGACAACCTGTCTCTGTTCGCCTAAGATCTTTTTATAAACGCCCTGTTCGGCTTCACAGAATTCCTGCCAGTAAATATTCTGTTCTTCCGGCGTTGTCGAATGGGACTCGATGTCCCCTTTCCAATCCTGATATAAACTCATTAGTACCTCCGATAATCCGCTATATTGTACACTATCGGCGCGATTCATTCAAACGTTCTGCTGTTTGATTCTGACCGGAATCCCTGAAACCGCCAGCCAGACCTCGTCGGCGCGGGCTGCGATCTCCTGATTGATCCGTCCCGCGATATCTCTGAACAGCGACCCCATCCTGTACGCCGGTACGAGCCCGCTGCCGAGCTCGTTGGATACGATCACAGCATTCTTCTTATCGAGCGCATCGAGGAGCCTGGCCGTATCCTCACGGATACGGATTTCCAGCGCGTTCACCTCGTCCATCGTACAGGAATCGAAATCGAGTCCGGAATCCATCATCTGATTCGTGATCATCACGGTCACGCAGTCAAACAGCACGTTGTCCGCTTCGTTAAACGCCGCGTCACCGTCCAGCTCCTCGAAGTCCTTCCACCGCTCGACGGTCTTCCATTCGGCCGGCCGGCTCTGCCGGTGCTTCGCGATCCTGTCGCGCATACCGTCGTCGAAGGGAACAGCCGTCGCGATATAGACGGTCGTTCCCGGACTTTCCCGGACGAGCTTCTCCGCAAAGCTGCTTTTGCCGCTCCGCGCACCTCCTGTTATAAATCTGAGCATATCACCTCGCGATAAAATAGATGCTGTAAACTCCGGCCGCGATGACGCAGGCCGCGATCATCAGCATGAGCTCGCTCACCGCCGTAATACCGACGGTATCCGTTATGTCCTTGACGGAGAGCGGATAGACCGCGTCTCCGATCGTCGGCTTCTTCATCACGTGACCGAAATAGACATTCGTTCCGCCCAGCTGAACACCCAGCAGTCCCGCGACGACAGATTCGGGATGGCCCGAATTCGGACTTTTATGATTGCGTCGGTCTCTGCGGTAGATCTTCCTGCCTCGTTCTGTATCGTAGCCCAGCAGACGTCCCGCCGCGAGCATAAACCAGGACCCGATCCTCGCAGGAAGCCAGTTGAAGAAATCGTCGATCTTCGCGGCGCATCGTCCGAAATCGGTATAGGGCTCGTAGATGTAGCCCACCATCGAATCCATCGTATTCACAGCCTTGTAAATCATCGCCAGCAGAAGCGGATTGAGCACCGGAAACCAGATGGACAGGACGACACCCAGCAGCATGTACAGCAGCGGCGCGATGATCCCGTCCACGGCGTTTTCAGCCGTCGTTTCGACGACGGCGCGGACAATGCCGTCCTCGGACAGCCCTTCCGTCTGGCGTCCGACGAGCCAGCCCGTATATTTCTGAGCCGCGCCGAGGTCTCCCGATTTCAGCGCTTCCGCCGGTTTCTCGACGCCCTGCTTCAGAGATTTGTAGGCGATGCACGATGCCAGCAGCCATACGTTTACCATCACGTAGAGCCAGAAATTCAGATAATGTGCGAAATACTGTACGACGATCACTGCCGCGCCTGTCAGGATTATGACGATAAACCACATCAGAAGTCCCTTGAAGACCCGGTGCTTTCCGCGATTGAGAACATCCGTCAGAAACGAAACCAGATTGCCGATGATGACCACCGGATGCGGGATCCATCGCGGATCTCCGATAATCCAGTCCAGCGCCACCGCCGCGATGATCAGCACGAGCCAGAAGGCCGGAGTCATCTGGCTAAACATCCGCTTCCTCCCGTGTCAATCCCGCGATCCTGAACAGCGCGTCCGTATCGACGAATTCCTCGAAGGTGTCCGCCAGCAGCTCGTACTGCCCGTCCTTGAACTGGCTGTAGCTCGTCTGCGCCCGTTCGCTTTTCGTACCGGACAGCTTCTCCAGTATGGACCCGCGCAGCGCGTCGTTGTCGAACAGACCGTGGAGATAGCTTCCGAAGATTCTCCCGTCCGACGAAACCGCGCCGTCCTCACGCCCGTCATCGAGACGGCAGAACGGAACCGCATCCGGTCCGGGAACCGTCTTTCCCATATGGATCTCGTAGCCTTCGATGCTCTGTCCGTCAAGCTCCGACGCGATCCCGCCGGAGAGCACGGTTCCTGTCATACGGGTGGTCGTCTTCTCTCCCGCAAGCTCCGTCGAAACGTCGAGAAGACCGAGACCTTCGACACTGTCGTTTTCGGATTCGACATGCTGCGGGTCCCGGATCGTCCTGCCGAGGAGCTGATAGCCGCCGCAGATCCCGATAACCGGCACGCTCTCCGCTTTTCGCCGGATCGCATCCGCCAGGCCGCTTTCTTCGAGCTTTAACATATCGTCGGTCGTATTCTTGCTGCCCGGGATGACGAGCAGATCGATATTCGCCGCATCCAGCCTGTCCGCGTCTCTGTAGTAGGAGACGTCGACATCGTCGTACATGTCGAAAACCGTCATATCCGTAAAATTTGACAGATGGGACAGTCCCACCACGCCGATATTGACGCCGTCTCCTTCCTTCTGTGCCGCGATCCGGTCCGCCACCGAGTCCTCGTCGTCGATCCTGAAGCGCCGGTAGGGCATGACCCCCAGACACGGGATGCTGATTTTATCTTCGATCATCCGGATGCCCGGAGTGAGCAGGTCCACGTCGCCGCGAAACTTGTTGATGATAAAGCCCTTGATCCGTTCCCGTTCCTCAGGCTCCAGCAGCATGACCGTCCCGTACAGCGAAGCGAAAACGCCGCCCTTGTCGATATCCGCGACGAGGATCACAGGAGAGTCCACCGCTTCCGCAAGACCCATATTTACGATATCGTTCTGTCTCAGGTTGATCTCCGCGGGAGATCCCGCGCCTTCGATAACCACGAGGTCCGCGTTTTCCGAAAGCCTGTCAAATGCCTCCAGCGCTTCGGCCAGCAGCTCCTCTTTGTGCCCGTAATAAGCGGAGGCCGCCATATTGCCGCGGACCTTTCCGTTCACGATAATCTGGCTGCCCATATCCGAATTTGGCTTTAACAGGATCGGATTCATATCGGCGTCGGGCTCGATGCCGCAGCATTCCGCCTGGACCACCTGAGCCCTGCCCATTTCCTTGCCGTCCTTTGTAATATACGAATTGAGCGCCATATTCTGGGATTTATAGGGGACCGTTCTCCAGCCTTTCCGCGCCGCGGTACGGCAGAACGCCGCGTTTAGCAGACTCTTTCCGACAGAGGAGCCGGTCCCCTGAAACATGATCTTCTTTGCCATTTCTTCCTCAAATATCTGATAAATGCCGCCGGCTTCTGCCGGCGGCGCTGTTCCTGATGTCTGTCCGCGGCCTGCCCGGATTCCTCCTGAAGCAGCCGCCGCGTCTGTATATCCGGCTCAGTCTCTTCCAAGTCTGCGTCTGATCATCCCGCAGACCTCGGCGGGCGTGGAGCCTGTGCGCAGATTCGGAAAAGCCGGCCGCTTCAGGTAAAAGACCTGTACGTCTGCCTCTCTCGCCGCTTCAAGCTTCTCCGGGGTCCCGCCGATCTTTCCGCTGTCCTTTGTGACCAGCGCGCAGATTTCATATTTATTGAAGGTGAGCAGATTCTGTTCCGTGCTGAAGGGTCCCTGCTCCGCGATGATCTGGCCGGGACTGTAGCCCAGCGATTCACACTTTTCGAGCACGCGGCTCGTCGGAAGCACCCGGATCACCTGCCTGTTCAGGGGTACGAGCTGCCAGTCGGGAAGGTTATTGCTCCCCGTCGTAAACAGCACCCGTCCGTAATTGCTCTCGAGCCAGCCGGACAGCGCGCGGGCGAGCGCTTCGGGCGTATCGAATCCGAAATCGGAATCGTCGAAGCCTGCTCCGGGACGCTGAAGTCTGACAACCGGAATGCCGAGTCTCCTGGCTGCCGATACCGCGTTTTCCGTGGCGGCCTTCGCATAGGGATGGGACGCGTCCGCGATGAGCTCCGCGCCTGTTTCTCCGGCGAGATCCGCGATGCCGTCCGCGTCGAGAGCTCCGCTGTGGAGCCTGAGCCCGGCCAGCGGGCCGGCCAGGCTTGAAGCATATTCGGATACGGAGCACAGGCAGACCTCTTCTCCGGACCGGACGAGGGCTTCGGCCAGCTCTCGGCCGTCCTTCGTGCCTGCCAGAACGAGGATCATACCTTGTAGCCTCTGGGCGTGATCATCCGCTTCATATCAGGCGTGATATAGCTTCCCGCATTGCCGATGAGAACCACCGAACGCATGTCGACCGGATTTTCAGCCAGCAGCTCCAGCGTCGTCAGGATAATGTTTTCGCCCTTTCTGCCTGCGTCTCTGACAATCCCGACAGGCGTATCCGGCTTCTTGTACTTAAGCAGGATCTTCTGAGCCTTTTCAAGATAGTCCGGACGGCCCTTGCTCTTCGGGTTGTACAGAACCGTGACGAAGTCGCCCTGGCCCGCTGCTTCAAGCCGCTTTTCGATAAGCGACCAGTCCGTCATCAGGTCGGACAGCGAGATCACGCAGTAGTCGTGCATCAGCGGCGCGCCCAGAACCGACGCTGCCGCGTTGGCTGCCGAGACACCGGGTACGACTTCGACCTGAATCTCTTCGACTGCGGGATCGGCCTGTTTTTCTTTTTCGTAGATTTCCAGCAGGATCCCCGCCATTCCGTAAACGCCGGAGTCTCCCGAGCTTACGAGGGTAACGGTCTTTCCGTCCTTTGCGAGGTCCAGAACCTCCTGGCAGCGGTCCACCTCGGAATGCATGCCCGAGGCGCGCAGCTCCTTGTCCTGAACCTCCGGAAAATCGCGGATCAGGTCTATATACGTTTTATAGCCGACGATAATGTCCGCGGCTTTGAGTGAATCGAGCGCCGCTACGGTCGCCTTGTCGCGTCCGCCGGGACCCAGTCCCGTTACGAAGATTTTAGCTTTCTGCATGGTGCACCTCATCCTGTTCATTTGTTAATTCTTGTCTGCTGCTTTCCGTCTGCTGTTTTCGTTTCTTCTATTTTATTCGTTTACAGATCCGGACGCCACAGTGACACTGTCACGCCGTTTTCCTTCAGGACCGGACCGAGTCTCCTGCCGCCTGAGACGGCAGCTCCGCAGGGCTCCGCGACGCAGCGCAGTCCCGTCGTACGCTCGACGAAATCCGAGCCCTCGAAACGATTCTGAAGCTCTCTGACCGCGTCGTCGGGAACGATCGCAAGCTCCGCGTCGAGCCTGCGGGCCGCTTCGACGAGTCCCGGCTCCTCAGCCTTCAGGCCGATTGTCGCGAGTCTTGCGGCCCTTCGCGAATACGTTCCCGCCGCCCCGCAGGCCTTTTCGATCTGGGCGAGGATCGTCTCCGCCGACGTTCCTCTGCGGCAGCCGATTCCGACTGTTATATCCTTCGGCCGGCAGATCAGCACCGGAAGCACAGCCGCCGGAAAACTCATTTCCTCAGACAGGGTCGACAGCACGGTCTCCGATAAGATCATCATACCCGCGCAGCTTCCGGGTATCTCATCCGGGAGTTCCGGGAGTACGGTGATATTTTCCGGCAGCTCGAGTTCAGGTTTTATTTCATTCTTTTTATCGCAGACCAGCAGAATTTCCCGGCCTTCAAGCATCAGCGCAGTAATCTCCTTCGCCGTATCGAAATCTTCGAAGACGCAGCCGGCGCTCTGAGCGATGGTATCCGCCGCGGGAATCCCCGCGCTGTCCGTCGCAGTCGTAATCACCGGCTCCGCGCCGAGTACTCCCGCGATAATCCGGGCGCTCCGGTTTGCGCCGCCGAGGTGGCCCGAGAGCAGGCTGATAACGTACCGGCCCGCGCTGTCCAGCACCAGCAGCGCCGGATCCTCTGACTTATGACGCAGCAGCGGAGCGGCCGCGCGCACGACGATGCCGGAGGCCATGATGCAGATGATCGTGTCATATTCGGCAAAGGCCGTCTCGAAAAAAGACGAGAGCGACTTAACCGGCGTAAAGCCCGGACGTGCGAGCCTTTTCGTGATGTACAGATCGGGCGCGGGGTCAAGCGCCTCCGCGATCCGCAGGCAGATTCCGGCGCCGGCATCCGACGCCGTTACCGCGCAGGTCCTGCCGGGAAGCGCCGCCTTAACGGCTGGCTTTTCGGTATTCATGGGAGAAGCCGGGGTCGTACAGCTTCGACAGTTCGTAGCGGTCGCCGAGAAAATCGCCGACGAGGATCTGGGCGGTCTTCGTGATGCCCGCCTCTTTGACGGTTTCCGCAATGGTACCTACGGTGCCCGTGACGATCTTCTGATCCGGCCAGGTGGCCCGCTGGACGATCGCGATGGGTGTTTCTTCAGGATAGTGCATCAGCAGCTTTTCCCGCACCTTGTCGATCATCCCGACAGACAGGAAGATCGCCATGGACGCCCGGTGGGCCGCAAGATCCTCGAGCCGTTCGGTTTCCGGCACGGGTGTCCGTCCTTCGAGACGGGTGCAGATGACGGTCTGGGAGACGTCGGGCAGCGTGAATTCCTTTTTCAGAGCCGCGGCCGACGCCGTGAATGATGAGACGCCGGGAACGACCTCGTAGGGAATTTCCAGCTCTTCGAGACGGTCCATCTGCTCACGGATCGCCCCGTAGATAGACGGATCCCCTGTATGGACGCGCACGACCTTCAGGCCGTCGTTTTCCGCGGCCCCGATCACGTCGATGACCTCGTCGAGGGTCATCCCCGCCGAATCGTAGACCTTCGCTTCCGGCTTTCTGCCGTCAAGAACGGCGGGATTGACCAGCGAGCCGGCGTAGATAATCACATCCGCTTCGTCGATAAGCCGCTTTCCTTTTATCGTAATCAGTTCGGGATCGCCGGGTCCGGCGCCGATCATGTAGACTGTTTCTTTCATATTTTCCTTGTTCTTCAATTATTCAGACGATATCCGAAATATCCGGCGCGTTCTGTGCGTGACGGACAAAGATGTCCCTGATTTCCGGGACTTCTCCGAGCCCCCTCAGAACGGCGTCCACCTCGCAGCCGTCCGCCTCGAGGCGGGACTGCCACGAATCCGGTCCTCCCGTCATATCGCGGCAGGCGTGGTCGCCGGCGACGATCATCAGCGGGGCGAGCGTCACCCGGTCAGCGCCGGTTTCCCGGAGCTCGGGCAGCAGGTGCTCGAATTCGGGGTAGCCTTCGACACAGCCGATTCGGATCCTGGAATTTCCGCCGCGGATCAGGTGATAGCTCAGCGCGGAGTAGGCTGCGTTCATCGTATGTTCGCTGCCGTGGCCCATCAGAACCACGTCTCCCGCCGGATACAGCTCTCCGAGGATGCCGGCAGTCTCGCGGTAATCATCGGTATCCGCCAGCAGCGGATTGCCGAAGCGCAGCCGTTTAAACTGACCGGCGCGATCCGCCAGCTGTGCAGCGGTGATCCTGTATTCGTAGCCCGCGATGATATGCGTGGTCTGAACGAGGATATCGTCGAAGCCCTCCGCAGCCAGGCGGTCCAGCGCCTGATCCGGCGTTTCGATATTCTCGCCGTCACGCTTTCTGATTTTCGCGATGATCTTCGGAGAGGTCCAGGCACGGTTAAATTCCCGGTCCGGGAAATGGTTCTTCAGCTCCTCCTCGCTCGTGTCAATCTTCGTTGTCCTCTGTTCCTGATACGAGGTCACGACGCT
>ERZ1645187.1906-NODE-1906-length-18830-cov-4.586418_pt1 | contig 18830 bp, 6 predicted proteins | sample MGYA00575352_ERZ1645187 | MGnify/ENA primary metagenome ERZ1645187 (study PRJEB40837, sample SAMN11349314) | freshwater sediment metagenome | isolation source: river sediment | host: Sediment | place: India: Wazaribad , New Delhi | collected 2017-02-21 ... | reverse complement strand
AGGGTTGCGAGAACCTCTGGGCGCTGCGGCGCACGTTTTCCGAATCCCTCAAGGCTACGGGACTCAAGAAGCTCAACGAAGACATCGCCGTGCCGCGCGGGAAACTGGTCGAGCTGGTGCGCTTCGGCGAAGAACTCGCGCGCGAATACAGCACCCCCGTGGCCTGCTTCGGCCACGCCGGCGACGGCAACATCCACGTCAACATCATGGTTGAAAACCCCGACCTCCCGGCCACCGAAGCCCGCATGGCCGACGCGCTCGACGCCCTTTTCCGGCGAGTTCTGGTCATGGGGGGCGCCATCACTGGCGAACACGGCGTCGGCCTCGCCAAAAAGCGCTGGTGGCCCCAAGCCGTGGACGCCGGCAGCCACGAACTCCATCGCCGCATCAAACAGGCCCTCGACCCCGCCGGCATCCTCAACCCCGGAAAATTTTTGTAGTTAGCCCGCGCGAGAGCCGATAGGGCATCGGCTCAAAAAAAACGGACGTTTGAACGAACAAAGTTTGACTTGCGCTGTCCAAGTTTTATGGTTCATTTCCTCGCCGCGCGATCAATTGACCTTGATCGCTCTTTTCACGTCATCCCCCAAATTCCCCGTTCATGATTATGCGTATCCGCCCCATCCTGTGCGCTTTGCTGGCGTCTTTTGCCCTCACCCCAGTCTCGCGCGCTGAAGTCATCCTCCAATATTTCGAAACTCGCTGGGACGAGATGTATCAGCGCCTGCCCGAAATCGCCGAGATCGGCTATGAGTCCATGTGGACACCCCCGCCCGGCAAGTCGCCCATCGGCGGCCCATACCCCTTCGCCTACGGCGGCAATGTCGGATATAACTCATTCGACCGCTTTGACTTGGGTGATATGCCGCAGCGCGGCAACTGGGAGACGCGTTATGGTTCGCGCACGTCGCTGCGCAACATGGTGGACAATGCCCACCAGACAGACATCAAGATTTACCCGGACATCGTTTTCAACCACACCGGCAACGGACCGGATTACCGCACGTATCCGGGGCTCGTCCCTCGGGACTTCCACGTGTGGGTTGATGGCGCGCAGCCCGGCGGATTCAAGCGCGCCGATCGCATGTGGCAATGGGATCCGGCTGGCGGCTACGGCGGAACTTTGCACCAGGAATTGGTAAGCTTGATGGATCTCGTCCTCGAATTTGATGGGCGTTTCCAAGGCAACAACGGGCCCAAATACGCGTCCGATCCGACCCCGTTTGTCCGCCATCCCGGCGACAGCGAGAAATATCCATATTTCGATCAACCTGTGGATCAAGGCGGCGGTTACAGAGAGGAAAACTCGCGCGAATACAACGTCCGCTGGATCAACTGGCTCGGCAAAGCGATGGACTACGACGGCGTTCGCCTCGATGCGCCGAAACACGTTTACAAGGATTTCTTCGGCATGCCGGGCCAAGACGTGTATTGGAGGGATCGATCTTTCCTCTACAACATCCAGAGGAACTTCAAAGAGCGGCGTTTTGGTCGAACGCCGAACACGTCTGTCTCCGACATCACGGTTTCCGACTTGTATAAAAACGATATCCGCAGGACTGACGCGATGATTTTTGCCGAGTTCTTCATCGGTTCGGTCGGGGAGGTTGACTATTGGCGTAGCCCTGTGAACGGGAACCTCAGTCAATGGAGCATCCCGACCCGCTATTTGGACTTCCCGCGCAAGTCGCAGATGATGATCGATGCATTCAGTAACGGCAATTTGGCCGCTTTGTCCGGTTTTGCCGGCTTCAGCCCGGAGGAAGGTGTCATGTTTGCTCACAGCCACGACGAGAATCCGCCCGGCAAGCTCGAGTTGGCCTATGCCTACATCCTGACACGAGTTGGCGTCCCGGTTGTCTACTTCTCAGGCAACAACTTGAAAGATTCGGAAATCGGGCGAGCTCCCGGGAAGAACACATGGATGAACAAGGGTTACGACGGAGCCCTCGGCGATTTTGGAATGGGCGCAATTCCTAACCTCATCTACATCCACAACCAATTTGCCCGCGGCAAGGAATACGCGCGTTGGAGCGAAGGCGACTTCTTTGCCTTCGAACGCTACTCCGATACCATAAATGCCAACGGCAGCCCGGACTCTGGCGAAGGGCTCATGCTTGTCGTCCTCAACGATTCCGGAAGCGACCAGACGCGTAACGGGATTCAAACGTCTTTTGCCCCCGGCACCGCTCTCAAGGACTATACCGGTAAGAATCCTAACACCGTCTACGTGGGGGGCGATGGCAAGGTGAATATCACCGTCGGTGGATGGTGGGGCCAGGGTTACGGCTGCTGGGCTCCTTACAATGCCGACGGTCCGGCGTCCGGTTCGGCGATCACTTTCAGCGGCACGGGTGTCGGCACAATGCCTTGGGTGATCCCCGGGGGTCGCGATGCCGCTGCCAAACCCCGCACCATCACCCGCCTCACGGGCGATTCTGCCACGATCGACATCTACTACCGCAACCCTTCGGTGGGCGGTGAGACCGTCAACAATGTGCTCGTGAAATGGGGCAAAGGCCTGAACGTCGGATCGACTCCCATTGACGGCAATGACTTGGTCAATTACGGCTTCGCGCAGGCGACATGGGTTGCTGACGGTCACTACAAGTTGGATATCGATCTTAGGAACGTCCCCGAGGGCCTGCACACCGTGAAAGCCCGTCTTTTCAACGGCCGCACCAACAACAAACCCGCGCTTTTCCAGACGTTCACCACGACGGTCTATGTGGACCGCCGCGGACCGGATCTCCAGTTCGTGAACCTCAATGACGGCGAGACCGTCGAGGGCGCGCGCGTTGTCACGGTCAACAACCCCGACCGCACGCTCTACAACCTCACTTACAAGATCGACGGCGGCGCCGATCAGCAGGCCGACATGGTCATCCGCGGGCAATGGCGCATCAGCCTCGACGGTCTGTCCGCCGGCGGCCACACGCTCACGCTCAAAGCAATCGAGGCCGACTACGGCTCGACGCGTTCGGTCGTCAACACCTCGACCGAGACCCGCAATTTCACGGTGGACACGGCTGGCCCCTCAATTTCGATCAACCACGCCGCCGGCACGACCATCACCGAACCTTTCTTCAAGACGGTCGTCACCGTGCCCGCAGGGCAGGGGATCGCGGCATCCGACATCAAGCTCTACTGGAACGGCTACGAGCAGCTTCCGCTCACCGAAAATCCCGCTGGTAGCGGCAATTTCGAGTCCACCTTCACCGGTCGCTACGTCCAAGGCGGCGTGGCGAAACTTTTCACTGGGGCGTTCGTTAACGGGCCGAATTTCTTCGAGGCGGTTGTGACCAAGGACGGCACCGAAAACCGCGTCGCCCGCAAGGTTTACTTCAACTTGTTCGGGCAATACATGCATGATTCCGACGGCGACGGCTTGCCCGACGAAATCGAACTGTCCGGCTTCCTTAACGGCACCAACCCCGGCCCGGATGTCCAATGGCCCGGCGACAATAGCAAGGATCTCATCCCGAATTTCGGCGAGTCGTGGAGCAAGCTCAACGCCATGAACGCCGAGACCTACTACAACGGGCCATGGGACGGCGATCTGGATTCCGACGGCGACGGTGTTGCCAACCTCCAAGAAGTCATCCGCGGCTACCGCCTCACTGGCAACCCCTACCGCTACAACATCTACGACGCGAACAGCACTCCTCCGGCCAGCACTCCCTCCGCCGCATCCGCCGTGCTCGGCACGGTGAATGGTGTCAAGACAGTCACAATCACCTACAACCCGAACGACGGCACACTCAATGGAGCGAGCCCGATTCGAGTCAAGGTGACCCCGACAGGCGGCGGCTCCGTGCAGTTCTTCACGATGACCGCGACCAACAGCAACGCCTTCTCTTATGCTTACACCGTGCCGTCGGGTGTGACGTCCGTGGCTTATTCTTTCTCCAACGCGGACGGCAGCCTCAATGACACCAGCGGGACAGGCTGGTCGATTGCCACTCCGTTGGTTGCATCCAGCGCCACGGCCACCTTAGGTGCTTCGGGTGCCAGCAAGACGCTGACCATCGTTTACACCGCCAACGAAGGTCTGCTAGCCGGTCAATCCTCAGTAACGGTCAATCTCAAGCCGACGGGAGCAGGATCGGATTCCTCTGCAACGATGACCTCGCTCGGCAACGGCGTTTTCAGCTACACCTATACCATTCCGGCTGGAGCCACATCGGTCTCATACACGTTCTCCAACGGGGGCACGACCGACTCGAGCGGCGGTGCAGCGTGGGCGGCCTCGACCTCATCCGGGTTCAAGATGGACGGCGAGTTCGACAGCCAGAACTTTGTCGTTGCTGACAACGGCATGCGCATTTACGCCGCCATCCGCGGCAATAAACTCTACACCGCCACCTGGTCGCCGAAAGGTGGCGGCAACGATCACGTGATTTACATCACGGACACGTTCGGTGATCCAGTCGGAACCAGCGCCTACTCCGGTGCCGACTGCGGGAGCAATTATTCCAGCTGGAATAACAGCAACGCCAATGGTTCTACTGGGGGATCGGGGTTCGGAGCCTGGGCGATATCCTCGAACAATGGCTCTGGTGGAACTGCTGGTGTTTTCCTCGGCGATCCGAGCGCAGCTGGAATCAGCGGAATGAACGCAAAATCCTTCGGCCTCTATGCCAAAAACGCCTCCGGCGCGATCGTCCAAGCTTATCGCTCCCTAACCACACCCCTCGCCGTGGGAGACTCAATCTCTTTCCAGTGGGGCATCAACTGGGACAGCGGCACTGGCGAGAAAGGATTCAATATTCGCGCGAGTGACGACACACACCTGCTCAACGTTAAGAATCAAGGTAGCGCAGCAACAATTCTCGTTGCTGGCACAGATTCCGGTATCGGCTACGGGACACAGGCCATGACTTGGACTATAACCCGCACATCCGACACCACGCTTTCGGTTCGGGCATCTGGTCGGGACGGATCGACATTCTCGCGGAATGTCACCGTGAGCAATGCTGCGCCTGGCAAGATCGAATTCTACGCGCAAAACCTCACAGATGGGGATCAGCGGCAGCCATACATCAACGACCTGAAGATCTACCGCAATGGTGCCTCGGCCAAGAGCGGTCGGGTGTTCGGCATGTTTTCGGGGTTGGACAGCTCCAAACCTTGGGTTTTTGCCACGCCTACCGTGGCCAACCAATACGGCTTCAAGGCCTCCGGCAAAAACTGGATGGGCAATGCCGGGCACGCCCTCGAAGCGGAAATCGACCTCGTCGATGTTTTCGGCCAAGTTCCGAAAACCATCTTCATCGCCGCGGCAGCTTACTCCGGCGGCTTTGGCGGAACGCTTCAATCGCAGGCGCCCGCATCGTTCGGCAACTCGGGCAATGACATCGAAATTCCGGAGTTCCAAGCTGTGAACCCGGCCTCGATCCGCGACGAAAACCTCGACGGCATCTTCGACGTCGGCACGCCATACATGGCAACGGTCGTCGGAGACAACGAAGCCGACGGAAATTACGGACTCCGTCGCTTCTACCTCGACGAAATCCTCAAGGAAAGCGCCTCGCTCACGGTCAAATTCAAGCCCAACACCGGAGCGGGCGACCTCGTTTCGAACGTCGAGGTCTTCACCAACCTCAACCGTCGCGACTTCGCCAAGCTCGAGGAAAATCCCGCGGCGGTCTCGACCACCAGCACCGACACCTACTTCAAGGCCTACGCCATGAGCGGGCCCGACGGTAGCGGTTATTATACTGCCACGTTGCCAGTGAACCGCTGCGGCGCCTACCGCCTGCAGGTGCGCTACAAGGTCAACGGTGGTGCCTACACTTACTACACCGACCACGCCCAGCGCCGCGACTGCGCCATCGTCGTGTCGCCCAAAAAAGCCCTCAAATCGAACATGTATGAGGTCAACCCGCTCGTCGTGGAGGCGAAAGACACAACCTTCGCCGGACGCAGCACGTTCCTCGACCTTGTCAACGACCCAGACCTGCCTGGAGAGTCCGGCGGATACAACGGTCGGCCCGACGCGCTGAACAAGAACCACTACGCCGGCGTCGGCATTAACATGCTCTGGCTCCAGCCGATCCATCCGATCGGAGTGGAGAGCAAGGGCACGGATCCGAGCACTAAATTGCCATACGATCCAGGTAGCCCTTATGCGGTCCTCGACTACTGGTCTGTGAATCCCGCCCTAGGCCGTTCGGGGACCGCCGAGAACGCGCTCGGCGAATTCCAGACGTTCGTCAATCGCCTCGACAACTGGGGCGTGGGCGTGATGATGGACGGCACGTTCAACCACAGCGCTCCGGACGCCATCATGGGCCAAGGCGCAGCCGACCTCGGGTTGCCGTATTCGCCGGCAGGGAAAATCCGCGACGAAAACCACGCATGGTTCGCCAAGGAGGGCTATCCCGGCCAAGCCGCCGGCAGCATCGGCGAGATCGCCATTGCGCCGGACCGCAACGACTTCGGCAACTGGACCGACGTGCGCGAGTTCTTCTTCGGCAGCTACGACACGTTGGTGAAGGAAAAGGGCACGCAGAATCCGGACAAGACGTATCCCGACAATGCTTACAAACTTTCGTTCTTGTTGGAGCGCGACGAGTTCGAGGGCCACACCGCGCAGACGCGCCAAGTTTGGGAATACTTCGCCTACTACCCAACCTATTGGCTTGAAAAAACCGGCCACCCGCGCGGCACGCCCAAGGAGCAATCCTACAAGGGCATCGACGGTCTCCGCTGCGACTTCGCCCAGGGCCTGCCCTCGCAGTTCTGGGAATATTGCATCAACAAAACCCGTAGCGTGAAGTGGGACTTCCTCTTTATGGCCGAGTCGCTCGATGGCTACCGCGAGGTCAACGGCAGCAAGCGCCACGGCGTAGGCTACCGCTCAGCGCGCCACTTCGACATTCTCAACGAAAACATCGTTTTCTACTGGCGCGACAATTTCTTCGGCTACCCGGCCAACCAGACGGACAGCAATGGGAATCCCGCAGCCAACCCCGGCACTCCGGCCACCCCGAGCACCGGTGCCACCTTCAATGCCTACGACGACCGTCGCAACGCGTTCGACAACGTCACGCTGCTCAACAACTTGGTGAGCCACGACGAGGTCTTCCCGCACAACGACGTCTTCAGCATCGCCTACGCCTACTCGCAGGTGGCGGCCATCGATGGTGTCCCGATGCTCTTCTACGGTCAGGAGGCCGGCGCGCAAAACAGCGCGGCCGAAGCAACCGCCTCGCCGACCGGAGGCTATGCTGCCACGCAAGCGAACTTCGGGAACATCAATCCGAACCGCAACTTCGCCAAATACGAGTCGAACTTTGGCAAGAACATCCCGAACTTCAAGGCCTATAACCACATGGTCAACATATGGAACGATGCCACGCGCGATTGGGCCGTGCAGACGTTCTACGGCCGCATCAACAACACGCGTAAATCCTCGCCCGCCCTGCAAAGCCAGAACGTTTATTTCCTCAACAAGAAGGCCTCTGGCGGCGGGTTCAACAACGGCATCTTCGCCGTCGGCAAAGTCCAGGTGCCCGGCCTCTCCGCCGGACAGCAGGACGTGATGTTCGTGTTCGTGAACAACAACTACCGCACGACGGCCAGCATCGCGGACACCTTCGATCTGAACGCCTTGGCCCCCAGCGGCAATGCCAACTACTTTGGCATCGAGCGAGGCAAGACTTACAACATCAAAGATCTCGTCTCCGATACGCCCACGGCCTACGTGTGGAACGAGGCTCGCACCGGAGCGGATATTCTCGACAACGGTCTCTACGTCGGCCTGCCCTACAACGGACGCCACGCGCACTACCTCAAGCTCGTTGACCAGAGCGAAGGTGCTTATCCCGACCTCGACGGTGATGGGTTGTATGACCAGACCGACGCCGACATGGACGGCGACGGCATCTCCAACATCTACGAGGAAGCCAATGGCATGAACGCCCGGTCGGCGGTCGGCGCGGATGGCGCGGACGCCGACAACGACCACGACGGCTATTCAAACTACGTCGAATACGTCGCCGGCACCAAGGCCAACGACGCATCCTCGGCCCTGCGTGTGGCCGACATCGCATCAGGAAGCAATTCCTTCACCATGAGTTGGAAGAGCGTGCCGGGGGCGGTTTACAAGGTGCGTTATTCCTACGACCTCAAGTCGGGATGGTCCGACGTCGAGGGCGGGTTAGTCTCGGCTGACTCCGAACAGACAGAGGTCAGCATGAGCGTCCCCGCCAATACTCAGCGCGCGTTTTATACCGTTAGCCTGGTCCCGTGATCCGGGGCCAGGCCCGGTGTTTGCAAGCCATCCATAAAAACCTTTCTCCGTCCGTGCGAAAGGTAAACGCTGTGGCTTGACCCCGCTTTTTGGCCAAGGAAATCTGATCGTATGACGCACAAGGGGCTTTCGCCGCTGGACGGCGGGGGTAAGCTGTAAGCGCCATGTCCGACGATCATTTCTCCCCCGAGTTCGGCACCCCGTTCCAGGTGCTGGTGGATCACTGCGAGTCCGCCGGGCTCAAGTTCAAGGCGGATCCCGAGGCCAAAGGCGTGTTCTTTTCGGTGCGCGGCGACGCCGCGATCTACGACGTGGCGCTGCTCGTCACGCACGATGACGAAGTCCTCCAGATCTACGCCAACGTGCCGGTGGCCATCGCCGACGAAAAGCTGCGCCCGCTCGTCGCGGAGTTCGTCGTGCGCGCGAACTTCCGCCTCGCGATCGGCGGGTTCGATTTCGACATGGACGAGGGCAAGCTGTGCTTTCACGTGGGCCACGCGTTTGGCGAGCGGGGGCTCGACGACGAGGCGGTCGGCCGCCTCTTGGCGACCGCGCTCGGAACGGCCGACCGGTATTTCCCGGCCCTCATGCGCGTGATGTATGGCGGCCACACGCCTGCCGACGCGGTCTATCTCTCCGAACTCGACCAGCAGGCCGACGCCGACGAGGCGGAAAAACCTGCCGCGCCGCGATCCGAACCGCCTTCGGGCACCAAGCCTGCGGCCCCCAAGAAAAAGGCGCGCCGCCCGCGCCGCGACCCGCGCTTGAAATCCACCAAGGAGCTGCCCGGACTGTTCGACAAAGGCGGCAAGGAAAAGGGAACGCGCGGAGAAAATCCTGCGCCGAAGGACAACCCTCCGCCATCAGCCAGCTGATGGCTTGACGGCTTTTCCCCGCTTGGTCCGTGCAGGTCGGCCAAGACGTGCGGTGGGTGCGCGAGCGTTTTCAGAGACGTCGTCCCCGGCGGCGTCATGCTCGCGCCCCTCGGTGTTCTCGCCGGCAAGAGCTGTGGTATTTGCCGGTGGCATGCGGCAGATCCTACGAGCAGTGCGTGCGCGCGGCGTCGTAGGAATCCCCCGTCGCCGACTGGGTGGCAGGAATCAGTAGCCCGACTTCCCAATCAGCGGCGTCGCGGGTGCGCGGGAGGAACGAACCGACATGGTGAATGCAAGCCCGTAAGCCAGCAAACTGGCCGCGACAAAAACGGCAACGAGCTTCGGTAGTAGAAAATCACGGGCAGGCGCCAGGGGCTTTTTGGCATCGCTCGCGGGAATGTTCATGTCCATGACACCCGACCAATTAGCCGCAACACGCGAGCGCAGGGAATACCCTCCGCAGGGTATGCCGAATAGTCTCGCCTGCGGGGCCGTGGTGCCGCTGAGAATAGCAGCCTCATGAGCCTTAAGTGCGTGATCGTCGAGGACCAGACGATGTTCCTGCAGATGTTGGACAACATGCTGCGGACCGTCCCCGATTTGGAGGTGGTGGCCACCGCGCAGACCGAAGCGCAGGGCGTCGCCGCCTGCGAGCAGCACAAACCCGACCTGCTCGTGCTCGACCTCGCGCTGCCGGACGGCAACGGCGTCAATGTCGCCCGCCGCCTCACCGAGGTGAATCCGTCCGGAAAAACAATCATCCTATCCGGCGAAGCCAGCACGTTCGTGTGCCCGTCCAGCCTCAACGGCAAAATCCACGCCGTGCTCGACAAGACGCAGGCTTTCGATGATCTCAGCGAGGAACTCAAAACGCTGCTGCCCGCGGCCCGCGGGGGTTCGCGCTTGGCACGCGGCGGCGACGTGCGGGGCAAACTCACCGCCCGCGAATACGAGATCTTCGGGTTGATCGGGCGGGGTCTGATGAGCAAGGAAATCGGCGAGGCGCTCGGGATTTCCGCCCTCACCGTGCAGACCCATCGCAGGAAGATCGCGGAAAAACTCGGCACGAGCGGTCCCGAGTTGGTGCAGCAAGCCATCCGCCATTACCACGAAACCATGGGCGCGCGGCGATGACGGCGCATGCCGCGTGATCGCGACCGGCAAACCATCGGCAAAATCCGCTGGGACAAGCGGGCGAGCGCGCTAAATTTCTGATCCCCCAATGAGCGCGGCTGACATCCCGACGGACCGCATCCCGGACATCGGGGAGCGCTTGAAGGATTTGCCCGGCGTGGACCCCCTCGGCTCCGGCGACGGCACGGATACCCTTCGCGGTGCGCCGGCGGATCCCGTTCGATTCCTCCGAACCGCCGTGCGTCTCGCGGAAATCGTCGCGTCGATCCACGAATGCGGCGTCACACACCGCGATATCCGTCCCGAAAACTTGCGGTTGCGCGACGGCGACGTGGTGCTGGCGGGGTTCGGCAACGCTGTCACCTTCGACGAACAGGCGCCGGGCTTCGCTTCGCTCGACCAACTGCCCGACCGTCCCTCCTATATATCGCCGGAGCAGACCGGGCGCATGAACCGCCCGGTCGATTACCGCACGGACCTTTATTCGCTGGGCGCCACGCTTTACGCGTTGGCGACCGGTGCCCCGCCATTCACCGGGCCCGACCGCACGGCTTTGATCCACGCGCATCTCGCGCGCACACCGCAACCGCCGCACCAACTCGCGCCCCGGCTGCCACCCGCCGTCTCCGCGGTCATCCTGCGCCTTCTCGCCAAGGAACCCGACGACCGCTACCAGAGCGCGACCGGCCTCGCCAACGATCTGCGCCGGCTGGAAGAGGCACTGCTCGGGGCGCGATCTCTCGACGAGGTGCCGGTTTTCGCGAGCGACCGCCTCATGCAACCGCGCATGCCGCACCGTCTGGTCGGACGCGACCATTCGCTGCATGCGTTGATCGCCGCCTTCGAAGCGGCGGCAAGCGGCGGCCTGAGCGCCCTTTTCTTCAGCGGCGAGGCGGGTGTCGGCAAAACGTCGCTGGTCAACGAACTCCACCGCCCGGTCACGCTGGCCGGGGGACGTTTCGTGCGCGGCAAGTGCGAGCAGTTCCGGCGGGAACTCCCCCTCCTCGCTCCGCTCCAAGCCGCGCGGCAGTTGCTCGTCCTTCTGCTTTCCGAACCGGAGGAAAACCTGGGCCCGCTCCGGCAGCGTCTTCGCGAGCGGCTAGGCCCGGAAGCCGGAGCCCTCTGCGAAATTCTTCCCGAACTGGAAGCGTTGACCGGCCGTTTCCCGCCGCCGGCCCGGATCGACCCGCCCGAGGCGCAGCGCCGCCTCACCTCGCTGTTCGTGCGTTTCTTCGGTGCGATGGCTTCGCCCGCGCACCCGCTCGTGGTCGTGCTCGACGACCTGCAGTGGGCCGACCGTCCGACACTCGACCTGCTCGCCGCGCTCCTCGGCGACAACGATCTCGACGGCTTGCTGCTCGTCGGCATGTTCCGCGGCGATGAAATCGATCCCGCTCATCCTCTCGACCGTTTTCTGAGGGAGGCCGCGCAGCATCCGCGCGTGCCCGCCGCGTTGCTCCTCGACAACCTCGAGCCCGAAATGCTCGCCGCCCTGGTCGGCGACATGCTGGGAACCCGCCCCGCGGATATCACGGGTCTCGCCGACGCGGTCAGGCGCATCACCGGGGGCAACCCGTTCTTTGCCATCGAACTCGTGCAGACCCTGCACCGCGAAGGCATCCTGCACTACGACGACGGGCAGGGCCGCTGGACTTGGGACAGCGCGGCCTTGGGCACGCGTCCGTCGGGCGCCAATGTGGTCGAGTTCCTCCTGCGCAACCTTTCCGGTCTGCCTGCCCCTGCGGCAGAAGCCCTCGCGGCGCTCGCCTGCCTCGGCACCGAGGCCAGCCTCGGACTGCTGGCCCGCGCCACGGGACAAACGCCCCGCGAACTCGCCGCCAGACTTCACCCCTCCCTCGAGCGCGGCGTGCTCGTCACCGCCGCAAACGCGGCATTCGTCCGTGGCGAGGAAGAGGCGGTTGTCGCCTTCTGCCATGACCGCATGCAGCAGGCAGCCATCCTCCTGATCGACGAGGATCGGCGCGGCGCGTTGCACCTGCAAATGGCAAGGCGCTTGGCCGGCACAACCGACGTCGCGACCCGCTTCCGCGCCGCCGAACACTACGCGCAGTCGGCCGCACTTCTCAGGGAGCCGTCGGAAAAGGACACGGCCATCGACCTCTTCCTCGAAGCCGCGCTCGCGGCCCGCGATGCCGGAGCCTTCGATACGGCGCGGCGGTTCCTGCGTCTCGGCCTCGATCTACTCGGCCCCGACCCGTGGTCGCGCAGTCCGGCCGCCGCATGGGAACTGCACACCGCTCTCCACGTCGTCTGCTACAGCCGGTCGGACTACGCGGAAGCCGATGAACTTTACGCCACCTTGTCGGAACGCGCACCTGAACCGCAGCGCCTGATCGAGCCGACCTGCATCCAGGTGATGAGCCTTTCGAACCGCACGCTTTACGACGATGCGGTGCGCCTCGGATGCGGGTTGCTCTCCTCGCTCGGGATAGAGGTGCCGATCGACGAACCCCAGCCCTCGTTCGAGCGCGAGTTGCTCGAGTTTTACCGTGCGGCCGACGACGGCGCTTTGGAGCACCTGGCCGTGAGCACGGACGCCGCGGCCGGAGCTCCAAGCGCGACAAAACTCGTGAACCGCATGGTGCCGGCCGCATTTTTCACCCGCCCCGTGCTGGCCGACTGGCTGGTGGTCCATACCGCGCGACAGTGGCTCGAGGGCCGTTACGAGCACGCGCGGCTCTATCCGATGGCGTGCATGCTGCTGGCCACGGTGCCGGCACGCGAGGACTATGACACCGGCTACCGCGCGGCCCGGGCCGCTTTGTCGGCGGGCGAGAGCGCGGAGCGGAGCGTCGAGACGGCGCGCGTCCGGCATGTTTTCGCACTATTCAATTGCCACTGGTTCGAGCCCCTCGAGCACGCATTGACCCAAGCCCGCGATGCGCTCGAGGCGCTGCAACGCACCGGGGAACTCGAATTTGCCTGCTACACGTATTTCACCTCGCAGGCGGCGGTCCTCGATACAGCCTCTTCCTTGGACGATCTTGCCGCGGAAAACCGCCGCGCCCTCGCCTTTGCCGCCAAGACGGGCAACCGGCACGCGCAGCAGTCCTACGCGGCCTACGCGGGGCTCCTCGCGGATCTGACCGGCGATCAGGTCGCGGACGCCGGCGGCGCGGCGGACCCCGCCGGCAACCCGATGGCCGCGTGCTTCCACCACATCCACCGGGCGTTGGCGGCCTGCATTCTCGGCGGGGACGACGACCTTGTGCACCACGCCGGGGAAGCGCAACGGCTTACACCCTACATCACCGGATTCTATCCTGTCGCACTCGCCCGTGTGCTCGACTCGTTCGCACTGCTCGTGCGCCTTCGCCGCGGCGAACCGGACCCTGCGCTCGACGCGCGCCTCGGGGACAATCTCCGATGGCTTGCTGCGCGTGCGGCCGATGCGCCTTTCAATTTCGCCCACCTGCACGATTTGCTGGAGGCCGAGCACTTGGCGGCGACCGGCCGCGCCGCCGGCGCGCTGCCTGTCTTCGAGCGCGCCGTTCGCCGCGCCGTTTCACACCGCCGTCCGTGGCACGCCGCTCTCGCCACCGAACGCGCGGCACGATGCTACCTTTCCCTCGATCTCGAACAGGCCGGGCACCGCCTGCTCGAGCAGGCCCGCGACCTCTACGCGCGCTGGGGCGCGGCTCGCAAAGTCGCCGCCCTCCAGGACGAGTTCCCTTTCCTCAAAGTCTCGGGACAAGCGGCCGGCGACGTGGCTGCGTTCCTCGATGCGACGCGCAAGCTCGCGGCCCTGCGCACCGTGCCGGAAATCGCCGGTGCCACGGCGGACATCGTCGGGCGGATGACCGGCGCCACCGACGTGCAGATTGTCGCGCTCGACCAGGATGACAATTGGAACCTCAAGGGGGGATTTTTCACGGACGGCCCCTTGCCGCGGCGCTCCCTTGCACAAGCGGAGAACGAAGCTCTCGTTCCGGGTTCCGTTGTGCGCCTCGGACTGCGCCTCGCGCAATCCGTGTTGTCGGACGATGCCGTGACCGACGTCCGCTTCGCAAGCGACCCTTACTTCCAAGGCATGGATCGCTGCTCTCTCCTGGCCGTGCCGGTCATCGCGCAGAACCGCCCCGTGGCATTGGTCATCGCCGCGAACCGCCGCCTGCGCGGGGTCTTTGTTCGGGGGTTGGCCCGCACGGTCGAGTTGTTCTGCAGCCATCTCGCCATCGCCTTGGAAAACACCCGCATCCGCAAACATCTCGAGGCGCAAGTCGAGGAGCGCACACGCGAACTCCGTGCCGCCGAAAAAACGCTCGCGCAAACCGCCTATGAACTCACCGAGAATATCCCTGTCGGAACCTACGTCCTCGAATTCGACGCCGCGGGAAATCCTCGCTTCACCTTTCTGAGCGAACGCTGGCTCCGCATGCTCAACCTCTCGCGCGAGGAAGTCTTGGCGGACCACAGCCTCGCTGTCCGCGCCGTGCACCCGGACGAGCGCGAGGACTTCGACCGGCTGAACGCCCGCACCTTTGCCGCGAAGGAACGCTTTTATTGGGAAGGCCGCATCGTCGTCCGCGGCGAGACACGCTGGGTCACCATCGAATCGATCCCGCGCGACCGCCCCGGCGGCGGCACCGTGTGGGAAGGTGTCATGACCGACATTACGGCGCGCAAAAATGCCGAGGAGCAGCAAAGGCGGATTTTCGACAATCTTCCGATCGCCGTGTGCGCCACCACGCTGGAATCACCTTCCTCCATCACGTTTCTCAACGAGCAATTTGTCCGGACGTTCGGCTACACCCTCGAGCACATCCCCACGGTGGCCGACTGGGCGCGACGCGCCTACCCCGACGAGGGCTACCGCACGGAATCCTTCCGGATCTGGGATGCCGCCGTGGAACGCGCCATCGCCATCAAAGGCAGCGTCGAGTCGATGGAATTCCGCGTCGCGTGCAAAGATCGCACCACGCGCGACGTCCTCATCGGGGCGGTCGTCCTAGACGATCGCTTGCTCGTCGCCTTCACCGACATCACCGAACGCAAGAAAGCGGAAGAAGAATTGCGCCGGGTGCGCGAGGAATTGCAGCGCACGGCCTACGAACTTACCGAGAACATCCCCGTCGGCACCTACACGATGGTGCAACCGCCCGGTGGCGGCATGGCTCACTGCTCGGTCATGAGCACACGCTTCCTCGAAATGACCGGACTGGACCGCGAGGCAGCGCGGGAAAATCCGATGAATGCTTTCGCCTGCGTCCACCCCGACGACCGCGGGGAGTGGGTGAAGAAAAATGCCCATGTCTTCGAGCACAAACTTCCGTTCAAGGAAGAATGCCGCGTCATCGTCAAAGGGGAGACCCGCTGGATCACCGCCGAATCCACGCCGCGCGACAGGCCCGACGGTTCGGTGGTGTGGGAAGGCGTGCTGACGGATATCACCGACCGCAAGCTCGCAGAACAGAAAATCGCCGAGAGCGAAGCGCGCCTGCGGCGCATCCTCGACAACATTCCCATCCCCATCGCGATCAACAACAACGCGGAAGACGGGCGCATCACGTTCCTGAACACAACCTTCATCCGCACCTTCGGCTACACCCTCGAGGACATTCCCACCGTCGCCGACTGGGCGCAGCGCGCCTACCCCGACGCGGACTACCGCACCGCGACGTTCAATGTCTGGGATACCGCCGTCGCCAGAGCCGTTGAAACCAAGGGGACCGTCGCTCCCCTGGAATTCCGCGTCCGCAGCAAAGACGGATCGCCCCGCGAAGTCCTCATCAACGCCGTGGCTCTCGAGGACATGCTGCTCATCGGGTTCATCGACATCACTGAGCGGAAAAAGAACGAAGAGCGCGAGAAGCTGCTCGAGGCGCAGCACCGCCGCGACCTCGAGAGCAAATTGCGCACGAGCCTGTCCGCGTCGGCGATAGCACACGAAATCAACCAGCCTTTGAGCGCCATCCTCCTTCAGAGCAACATGGCCCTCAGACAGGGGACCGACCCGCGCCAGGCGCTGGAAGTCATCACCGCCGAGGCCCAGCGAGTGGTGACCACCATCGAGAAGATGAAGGCCCTGCTGCGCAATGTGCAGACCGAACACAAACCGGTCGACCTCGCGCAGGTGGTCAACAGCTCCTTGCTCTACACGAAAGGGCAGATCGCACGCGCGGGCATCACGGTGAGCCAGACAGGCCTGCGCAAAGCGTGCCGCATCGAGGGCGACGATGCCCAACTCCAGCTTGCCGTCGTCAATCTGCTTCGCAACGCGGTCGAAGCCATCACCGAAAGCGGAGCGGACACGAAGGAAATCCGGGTTGCGCTCGACGTTCGCGGCAAAGAAGCGGAGCTGGTGATCGGAGACAGCGGCCCGGGATGGACAGGCGCCGAGTTGGAAAAACTTCCCCTTGCCACCACGAAGAAAGAAGGCACCGGCATCGGCCTCTACGTGGTGCGCACCGCTGTGCAGAACCACGGCGGCACGATCACATTCGGCAAGTCCCCGCTCGGCGGCGCCGAGGTCCGCCTGCGCTTCCCGCTGCTGGCAAGGGCTGCCGGGGCAGATTTGCGTGGCCCTCTGCCGTCCGCTTTGGACGAAGCGCGCGGCGATCAGAAAGACCGCCGGTTGAATTGACATGCTCGCCGTTGGCAAGTTCGGCCTCCGCGGCGAGTTGCGCAACGGGCACGCGGGCGATCGCGAGGAGGCAATTTTTCTCAACAATCGCACGCGTTCCGACGAAAACGCCCTGCGCGCAACCATACCCTTCGCAGGGTATGCGAATAGTCTCGCTTGGGGGGACATGGCATCGCCGAGAATGCCCGCCAGATGAGCCTGAAGTGCGTTATTGTCGAGGACCAGACGATGTTCCTGCAGATGTTGGACAACATGCTGCAGTTGGTCCCCGATTTGGAGGTGGTGGCCACCGCGCGGACCGAAGCCCAGGGCGTCGCCGCCTGCGAGAAGCACAAGCCCGACCTGCTCGTGCTCGACCTCGCGTTGCCGGACGGCAGCGGCGTCAATGTCGCCCGCCGCCTCGCCGAGGTGAATCCCTCCGGAAAAACGATCATCCTCTCCGGCGAGGCCAGCACGTTCGTCTGCCCGGCAAGCCTCAACGGCAACATCCACGCCGTGCTCGACAAGACGCAGGCCTTCGATGATCTGAGCGAAGAACTCCGAGCGCTCCTGCCAGCGCCCCCCGGGAGATCGCGCCCCGCGCGTGGCGGAGACGTTCCCGGCAAACTCGCCGGGCGAGGAGAGGCCGAGGATAAACTGCGGATGATCAACCTTCAGCTCGAGCTCAAGGTGGAGGAGCGCACCCGTCAACTCGAGGCGGCCAACGCGGCCAAGAGCGAATTCTTGGCGAACATGAGCCACGAGATCCGCACGCCCATGAGCGCGGTCATCGGCTTCGCCGACCTGCTGGCAGAAACCGAGCTGACCGATGTGCAGCGCGATTACGTCGAAAAGATCGGCCTCTCCAGCAAGGCGCTGCTGGGAGTTCTGAACGATATTCTCGACCACTCCAAAATCGAGGCGGGGCAACTGCAGATCGAGTCGGTGCCCCTGCGTGTCGCCGAAATCTTGGAGAAATGCCGCGCGCTGTTTTCGATCCGAGCGGAGGGCAAGGGCTTGTCTCTAGGGTTTGCGGTGGATCCCGCCGTGCCCGGGGTTTTGCTCGGGGACCCGCTGCGTTTGCTGCAGGTCATCAACAACTTGGTGGGCAACGCGCTGAAGTTCACCGAGCGCGGCGGGGTCGATGTCGCGGTCGAGGCCGCCGGGCAGGATCGGGACACGGTGCTGCTGAAAGTCAGCGTCAAAGACACGGGTGTCGGGCTGTCGCCGGAGCAGCAGGGGCGGCTGTTTGCTGCGTTCCAGCAGGCGGACCGATCCACGGCGCGCCTCTACGGGGGCAGCGGGCTCGGGTTGAGCATCAGCAAGCGCCTGGTCGGGTTGATGGGCGGCGAGATCGGCGTCGAAAGCGAGCCCGGCAAGGGGAGCACGTTTTGGTTCACGGTGCGCCTCGGGCAGCACGAGCTTTCGCGGGACGAGGAAGGGGCGCCGGCCGCCGAGGGCTCGGGCGGCGCGAAACTCGAGGAGATGGCGGCCGCCATCCGCGGCGCGCGGGTGCTGCTGGTGGACGACAACGCCACCAACCTGCTCGTCACCAAAAACTATCTCCGCAAAATGGGATTGGATGTCGAAACGGCGGACGACGGTCGCTCGGCGATCGAAAAAGCTACCGCCGCGGACTTTGACGCCATCCTCATGGATCTGTTCATGCCGGAAATCGACGGTTTCGCGGCGGCGAGCGCCGTGCGGTCGGAAGAGGCAAGACGCAAGAAGGCGCCTCCGGTGCCGATCATCGCGCTCACCGCAGCGGCGACGAACCAAGATTTTCAAGCCTCCGAAGCCGCCGGCATGAATGACCACCTCACCAAGCCGATCGATCCCGTCCGGCTGGTGCGGACTTTGACGAAGTGGATCAAAGCCCGTTAGCCGGCGGGAGTGCGGGCAGCGCAGGGCGGGCGGTCGCGGGGAACGGTCGGGGCGATTTAGAACCTCTCAACGGGCTCGGGCTCTGACCGGGGGCCCC
>ERZ1645187.1904-NODE-1904-length-18840-cov-22.251690_pt1 | contig 18840 bp, 18 predicted proteins | sample MGYA00575352_ERZ1645187 | MGnify/ENA primary metagenome ERZ1645187 (study PRJEB40837, sample SAMN11349314) | freshwater sediment metagenome | isolation source: river sediment | host: Sediment | place: India: Wazaribad , New Delhi | collected 2017-02-21 ... | reverse complement strand
AGCTTGAACGGCTTGATGATGGCCATCACGAATTTCATGTGGTGGATCCCGTTTCCCTACGCTCGATCGGGGACCGAGCCTGACTACAGAACGGTGCGGGCGGGAGAGTGCCCGACCGACGCCGCGTTGGGGAATTCAAGAGACGTGCCAAATTCTTCGCGACGGCGGGAATCATGGGTTTCCGGCCGGGGGTGTCGCGATCGTGGGCGTGAGCTCCGGGCCATCCCGCATGGCTTGTCTGCTTTTTGTGCAGAGCGAGATCGAAAATGGCCGAAAGACGGCGAATCACCCGTCACAGGTGGCGCCAAATTGTGCAGATGCCGAATCTCGCGACTCGATTCACGTTTCATCAATCGATTCGATCGGTGTCGCGACTCGACTTCGGGCAGGGCGATTCCGTTTTGGGCAGGCCTCAGCCGGGGGTTCCGCGCGTGTCGACCGTGGCGCGCCGCATCAGGCCTTCCTGCGCGGTGGAGACCACCAGACGTCCGTCGCGGGTCCACAACGATCCCCGGCAGAAGCCGCGGGCGCCGCCGGTGAAGGGACTGTCCTGGTCGTAGAGCAGCCAGTCGTCGGCGCGGAAGGGGGCGTGGAACCACATGGCGTGATCGAGCGAGGCGAGCTGCATCGTTCGATCGAACACCGAGCTGCCGTGGGCGAAGAGCGCGGTGTCGAACAGCGTCATGTCCGAGGCATAGGCGAGAACCGCGGCATGGATCGCCGGATCGTCGGGCAGCGGACCCGTGGTGCGCACCCAGACCTGTTGGTGGGGATCGAAGGAGCGATCCGACACGTAGTGATCGAAATTGGTGGGGCGCAGTTCGATCGGGCGTTCGCGGTTCCAATAGGCGCGCACGTTCTCGGGGGCCTCGGCGAGGAAGCGCGCCTTCAGTTCCTGCTCGCCGGGCAGGGTCTCGGGCGCGGGGGCGGCGGGCATCGCGATCTGGTGGGAGAGCGCGCCCTCCTCGCGTTCGTGGAAGGAGGCGGCCATCGAGAAGATCGGCTTGCCGTGCTGGATCGCGACCACCCGCCGGGTGGTGAAGGAGCCGCCGTCGCGGATCCGATCGACCTGATAGACGATCGGCACGGCGGGATCGCCGGGGCGCAGGAAGTAGCCGTGCAGCGAGTGGACCGGGCGGGAACGAACGGTCCGCGTGGCGGCGACCAGGGCCTGCCCCACCACCTGACCGCCGAACACGCGCTGCCAGCCGACCTGGGGGCTGCGGCCGCGGAAGAGGTCGTGCTCGAGGACTTCGAGATCGAGGATGTCGAGGAGGCCGGCGACGGCGTCGTTCATCGAGGGGGTCCTGACGAATGGGGAAGCTCTCTCCCGTGAGCGTTCGCACCGTCGCCCGTCGCCGTCAAGCGCCGAGGCGGTGGCGCGGCGGGCGGCGAGGCCCTAAGAGAAGGGAGGACGATCTCGCTGGACCACGGGAGAACGCGGCATGTCGCTCGATTTCGATTGCATCGTCGCCGGTGGCGGTCATGCCGGGTGTTCGCTGGCGCTGGCGTTGCGGCGGGCCGACCCGCGCCTCCGAGTGGCGTTGATCGATCCGTCCTCGCCGGGGGCGGGCGACGACGGACGGGCCTCGGCGATCGCGGCGGCGGGACGGCGGTTCTTCGAGGGGCTCGGGGTGTGGCCGGCGATGGCCGCCGCGGCGCAGCCGATCCTCGACATGAAGGTGACCGATTCGCGTCTCGACGACGCGATCCGCCCGGTCTTCCTGACCTTCGACGGGACGCTGGAGACCGGCGAGCCCTTCGCCCACATGATCTCCAACGCGGCGATGGTGCGCGCGCTGCTCGACGGCGCGGGCGCGGCCGGCGTCGAGATCGTGATGCCGGAGCGCGTCGTCGACTTCGACGTCGACGAGGCGGCGGCGAACGTGCGGACGGCGAGCGGGCGCCGTCTGCGGACGGGACTGCTGGTCGCCGCCGACGGGGTGAGATCGCGGCTGCGCGACCTCGCCGGGATCGGCGTGGTCCGCCGGGACTACGGCCAGTCGGGGATCGTGACGACGGTCGCGCACGAACGGCCGCACGAGGGCCGTGCCTTCGAACACTTCCTGCCCTCGGGTCCCTTCGCGACCCTGCCGCTGGTCGACGACGCCGAAGGGCGGCATCGCTCCTCGCTGGTGTGGACCGAGAAGACGGCCGTCGCCGACCGCCTGGTGAAGGGCGACGACTTCACCTTCGGGCTCGAGCTCGAACGGCGGTTCGGCCGTGAGCTGGGGCGGCTCGAGGTGCTGGCGAAGCCGCGTGCCTTCCCGCTCGGGCTGACGCTGGCCCGCGACTTCGTGCGGCCGCGCTTCGCCCTGGTGGGCGACGCCGCGCACGGTATTCATCCGATCGCCGGGCAGGGGCTCAACATCGGTCTGCGCGACGTCGCCGCGCTCGCCGAGGCGATCGTCGAGGCCCGGCGGATCGGTCTCGATCCGGGCCGGATCGACGTGCTCGAAGGATATCAGCGGCAGCGGCGCTTCGACGCGGTCGAGATGGGCGTCGTCACCGACCTGCTCAATCGGCTGTTCTCCAACGATCTGCCGCCGATCCGTGCGGTGCGCGACATCGGCCTCGGTGTGGTCGATCGGCTCGCCGGTCTCAAACGGCGCTTCATCCGCGAGGCGGCCGGTCTCGACGGCGAGATCCCGTCGGCGATGCGGGGCGAGGATCTCGGCCGGTCGAGATGAACGGCGGCTGAAGGCGAGGCTCAGATCGGGTTCAGAGGCACTCTGCGACAGTGTGTCCATGGTCGAGGAACGGGATGCGATCCTTCCCTCATCGACCGACCCTTCACTTCGCCCCTCGGGAGGCCGCCATGACCCCGCTGTTCCGCAAGTCGCTTCTCGCTCTCGCCACGCTGGCCTCGCTCGCCGGCGCCGGTCTCGTCACCCCCGCCGCCGCCTGGGACGGCCGCGGTGATCGCGGTTGGTACGACGATCGTCGTGGCGACTGGGGTCCGGAGCGTCGCCATCGCCCCCATTGGGGACGCGAGCGCTGCTGGATCGAGACGCGCCGCGTTCGCGTCTTCACCCCCTGGGGGCCGCGTGTGCGCGTCGTCGAGGAACGAGTCTGTCGCTGAGACGTTCATGGATGAACCTGCGCTGAACGGAGGCCTCAGGTCGAGTTCAGCGCGGGGGGGCCAGGATGGACACCGTGACGATCGGACGAACCCGTGGGTTCGGCCGGTCTCGGCGGAGCGGACGCGACCTTTCCGCATCGACGGTGGGAAACGTTCGTGACACATTTCGACGTCGGTCGGTCGGCCCGTGCCGGTCCGATCGACATCCCCGGCGCACCCGGGAAGACCTCCCTGGTGCGTCCTCGAACCACCCGCGAGCCGTGCTCGCGCGTGGGGTGACGGTGGCGACGTCGTGCCGCCGTCCCAGACGTCGGGAGGGACTCATGCCGAACCTCGTCAAGAAAATCGCCATGACGCTGATCGCCGCACTGTTCGTTCTGGACGCCGTGGCGCCCGCCGGTGCGCAGCAGCCGCGGGCCGGACCGCCGCCGCCGCCGCCGCCCGGATGGGGTGGACCGCCGGGGCACGACTGGCGCCGGCCGCCGCCGCGGTGGCGTCATCACTGCTGGTACGAACAGCGGCGTGTGCGCGTGCACACCCCCTGGGGGCCGCGCTGGCGGACCCGCTCCATTCGTGTCTGTCGGTGATTTCGGGTGCGGCCGGCTCGAGCCGGCCGTTCTCGACCCCGTCGAAATGAGGTTCGGCGCCCATCGGGCGCCGAACGTCTTTCCGGAAGTCGCGGACGCGGGAGGACCTCGTCGCCGCTTCACTGCCGGGTCATGGGAACGAGATGGAGCGTCGCGCCGGCGTCGCGGGCGACGCGTTCGGGCAGGGAGGACGGTTGCCCGCCCCCGTCGACGATCCAGCGGATCGAGGTCCAGGCACGCCGGCGCCCTTCGGCCGAGACGGCCGCCAGGAGTTCGCGTCCGGCGCCGCGACCGCGCCGTTCGGGCCGCACGAAGACCGCCTCCATCAGGCCGGTCTCGAGCCCGGTGAGACAGTCCGTCAGCTCGTGGACGACCGCGTAACCGATCAGTTCACCGTCGAGTCGGGCGCCGAACAGGCGGATCCGAGGCTCGGCGAGCAGGTGTTCGGCCCAATAACGATCGGGGCGCGGGGGCGAGCCGCCCCGGCGCTCCTGAACGTGTTCGGCGAGGAGCCGCGCGAGCGCGGCGGCGTGATCCGACCCCAGACGTACGACATCGACGCTCGTCATCGACGATCCCCCCGCACAGAGAGGTTGACGAGACGACTTTCGCGCATGCGAAGAGCCGACGCAAGCGTTTCGAAAGTCGAGCGTACGAGCCGTCGACGCGGTGTCAGTGTCCGGTGGCGGCGAGCGCCTCGTCGATCTTCGGGCCGAGCACGGCCTTGATGGCGCCGTCGGAGAGCGGACCGATGAACTTGTAGGAAATGACACCGTCGGGGCGGACGACATAGGTCTCCGGCACGCCGTAGACGCCCCAGTCGATGCCGACGCGGCCGTTCTCGTCGAGGCCGGTGGCGACATAGGGATTGCCCATGTCGGTCAGCCAGCGGGCGGCGTTCTTCGGCTCGTCCTTGTAGGCGACACCGACGAGGCGGACGCGGGGGTCGTTCTTCAGCCGCTTCAGCGTCTCGTGCTCGGTGCGGCATTCGACGCACCAGGAGGCCCAGAAGTTGACGATCGTCACCCTGCCGGGACCCGGATTCTTCAGATCGGCGACGGCGAGGCCGGGCATCGCCGTGCCGTCGGCGAGGGGCACCGGCACCGGCTTCAGGGCGAAGTCGGGGGCGGGCTTGCCGAGCAGCACCGAGGGCAGCGCGCTCGGATCGCCGCCGGTCTCGAGCTTCCACAGGAAGAAGGCGGCGAGCGCGGCGAAGATCACCAGCGGCAGGGTCACGAGGAGGCGCGACCGCGGCTTGGACGGTTCGGCCTCTTCCGGGCTCTGATCGGTGTCGGTCAACGGGCGTCTCCCGGAGTGGCGGCGGAACGGGACTGCGAGCGGCGATGTACGCCGCGCGCCTCGAGCTCGGCGAGACGGCGGGACTGGGCGCGGCCGTCGAGGATCACCCAGGCGAAGAGGGCGACGACCACCAGGACCGCCAAGCCGTAGGACGCCAGGATGAAGCCGGCGTGATTTCCGAAGTCCATGGGAGTCACTCCGCCCGGTTCATGTGGATCGCTTCGTTGGTCCGAGGCTCACTGCGCTCGGCTCATGTGGGTCGCTCCGTTCACCCATGGCTCACTGCGCTCGGCTCAAGTGGGTCGCTTCGTTCGCCCATGGCTCACTCCGCACGGCTCAAGTGGGCCGCTCCGTTCGCCCATGGCTCACTCCGCTCCGGCGGCTTCGATCATCCGCATGGTGCGGATGCGGCGGCGCAGGATCTCGTTGCGCATGGCCATCAGGTGGATGACCACGAACAGCAGCGAGAACGCCACCGCCATGATCAACAGCGGCACCAGCATCGAGGCGTCGATGGTCGATCCGCTCATGCGGAACACCGACGAGGGCTGATGCAGCGTGTTCCACCAGTCGACCGAGAACTTGATCACCGGGATGTTGACGAGGCCGACGAGCGTGAGGACCGCCGAGGCCTTGGCGGCGCGGGCGGGGTCCTCGATCGTCTCCTGCAGCGCGATCAGCCCGAGATACATGATGAAGAGCACCAGCACCGAGGTGAGGCGCGCGTCCCACACCCACCAGGTGCCCCACATCGGCTTGCCCCACAGGGAGCCGGTCGCGAGCGCCAGGAAGGTGAAGGCGGCGCCGATCGGGGCCGCGCACTTGGCCGAGACGTCGGCGAGCGGGTGGCGCCACACCAGGGTGCCGAAGGCCGATCCCGCCATGGTCACGTAGCAGAACATCGACAGCCACGCGAAGGGCACGTGGATGTACATGATCTTCACCGTCTCGCCCTGCTGATAGTCGGCCGGCGCGCGGAAGAAGACCAGCCACAGGCCGACGGCGAAGGTGGCGACGGTCACGGCCACGATCCAGGGCAGGATCTTGGAGACCAGCCCGAGGAAGCGGGTCGGGTTGGCGTAATCGATCAGACGCATCGTCTCGTCCCGATGATGGTCCCGCGAGGCTCGTGCCTCGAAGGGCCCGCGGCCGCGGCACCCCTCGTGGCGCGGTCGGCGGTCGTCGCGGTCCCGTTTCTAGTGCCGGGAGCGCTCGGCATCAATGCGGCGTTCGGGTCGCATCCGCCTTGCGCGGGATCAAGTCGGCGTGACGAAGCGTTTCGAGCCCACCGCTGCGTCATTCTCCCGACCGGCGCCGCGCCGCTGCGTCATTCCCCGGAGTGGCGCAGCGCCGCTGCGCCGGCGACCGGCCCGAGCACCATGGCGAACAGGCCGAGCGCGGCGAGGATCGAGAAGGGGGTCGAAAACGGCATGTTGCCGTAGAGCACCGCCGTGGCCGAGGAGACGCCGAAGATCATCACCGGCACGGTCAGCGGCAGCACCAGGATGGCTAGCAGCAGACCGCCGCGCTTCAGCGTGACGGTCAGCGCGGCGCCGATCGCGCCGGTGAAGGTCAGCGCCGGGGTGCCGACCAGCAGCGTCAGCGTGGTCGCGCCGATGGCGATCGGCTCCATGTTCATGAAGATCGCCAGGAGCGGCGAGGCGACGACCAGCGGCAGGCCGGTCGCCGCCCAGTGGGCGAGGCACTTGACCAGGATCACCAGCTCGAGCGGCGTCTCGCCCATCAGGATCAGATCGAGGCCGCCGTCGTCGCGATCGACCTGGAACAGGCGGTCGAGCGACAGCAGCGTGGCGAGCAACGCGCCGATCCACAGGATCGCCGGGCCGATGCGCGCGAGGAGGTTCAGATCCGGGCCGACGCCGAAGGGCACCACGGTGACGACGATCAGGAAGAACAGCGCCCCCATCAGGGCGCCGCCGCCGACCCGGACCGCCAGCCGCCATTCGCGGGCGAAGAGGGCGAGGAGCGCGCTCATGCCGCCGCTCCCACGGTCGCCGGGCCGAGCCTCAACCCGTCCATGCGGGCGAAGGGCAGGGCGAGGTGGGTGGCGGCGACGACGAGACCGCCGCCGTCGAGATGTTCGCCGACGATCTCCAGGAGACGCGCCTCGGAGGCGGCGTCGAGCGCCGAGGTCGGTTCGTCGAGCAGCCAGATCGGCCGCTTGGTGACGAGCAGGCGGGCGAAGGCGAGGCGGCGGCGCTGGCCGGCGGAGAGATAGGCGGCGGGCAGGTCGATCAGCCGGGCGAGACCGACCCGGTCGAGCGCGGCGTAGACCTCGGCGTCGGCGACGCCGAAGAAGGCGCGCCAGAAGGCGAGGTTCTCGCCGACCGTGAGCTGCGGTTTGAGGGCGTCCTGGTGGCCGAAATAGTGGCAGTGCTGCGGGAGGGCCAGCTCCGGGTCGCCGCCGTCGACCGCGAGCCGCCCCGCGACGGGGCGCAGGAGCCCGGCGATCAGACGCAGCAGCGTCGACTTGCCGGCGCCGTTCGGCCCGGTGACGACGAGCGCGACGCCGGCCTCGGCCGTGAAGGAGAGATCGGCGAGGACGCGCCGCCCGCCGCGATCGAGCGTCAGCTCTTCGCCGATCAGACGGGTGACGGGTGGGGCCATGGACATGCGTGCTCCTCGCCGCGCCGGGGCGGACGGGCGGGTCCGACGGCCGAGCGGCGACCTCTGTTTAGGCAATCGCTCGGGACGCGGCAACCGCCGCCGCACCGCGCGGCGCTCGCGCCGTCTCACCCCGATTTGACTGGTCGAAGCGGCGCTCGCTCCCTATTGTCCGAAGCCGACATCCGATCGAACGAGAGCAGGCGATTGGTGAAACGCGACATTTCCGTCCTGGCGGCCTCCTTCGGCTGCCTCTGCGCCACCGTCGGCGCAGCTTCGGCGAGCGACACGGGTCCGGCGGCGCGCCCGATCGCGGTGGTCGAGCTCTTCACCAGCCAGGGCTGCGCCAACTGCCCACCGGCCGACGCCTTCCTCGGCGAACTGGCGCGCGAGCGCGAGGTCGTCGCGCTGTCCTACCCGGTCGACTACTGGGACTACATGGGCTGGAAGGATACGGCGGCGAGGCCGGAATTCACCCGCCGCCAGAAGGGCTACGCCCACACCCGCGGCGACCGCGACGTCTACACGCCGCAGGTCGTGGTCAACGGGCGCAAGCGTCTGGTGGGATCCGATCGCGAGGGCATCCGCCGCGAGATCGCGGTCGGAGACGGAGAACGCCACGATCTCTCGGTCGAGGTCGGGATCGAGTGCGGGTCGGAGGCGCTCAGGGTGCGTCTGCCGGAGGCGGCGGCGCCGGAGGGTGTCCATGCGTCGGTCTGGCTGGTGCGGTTCGACCTCGCCCGCTCGGTGACGATCGGCCGGGGCGAGAACCACGGACGCACGCTCACCTACACCAATCTCGTCCGCTCGCTGCAGCCGATCGGCATGTGGAAGGGGCGGGCGGCGACGATCGAACTGCCGCGTCCGGAGACCCAGGGCGACCCGAACTTCGGCTGTGCCGTGCTGGTGCAGGCCGACAAGGACGATCAGCCGGGACCGATCCTGGGGGCCGCGCTGTGCTCGCCGCCGCGCGGCTGAGACGGCGGCTCACGGATCGATCAGGCGCGGTTTCTTCTCCAGGACCGTCAGGACGCGGACGAGGTCGTGCCCGCGCTTGAGGATGCGGCCGCCGGTGTCGGTGACCGAATAGGCGCCCTGCCGGGCGGCATTGCGCGGCGTCTTCTCGATCCGGTAGAGCGGCGCCTCGCTGGTGCGGCGGAAGACGGAGAAGACCGCGCGATCGGCGAGATGGTCGATGGCGTAGTCGCGCCATTCGCCGGCGGCGACCATGCGGCCGTAGACGTTCAGCACGGCCATCAGCTCGCGCCGATCGAAGGTCACCTCGCGCGCGTGCGCGGGGCGCGGGAAGGCGACGACCGCAGAGGGCGTATCGAGGGCCTCGCCGAGGCCGGAGCGTCCGTCGTCCATGACCAGTCCTTCGTCGGCGCACGAAGGGCCATGATCGACGAGGAGACGCGGCCTGACAAGACCGTTCGACCGTCGCGGGAAATTGACGGCGGCGGTCGAGATCGTCACTCTCGCGCGGTTTCGTCCCCTCCGGCCGCTCGAGTGTCCATGTCCCCGTTCCGTCACGGTTTCCTCGCGATCGCCCTTCTCGCCTCGATGCTCGGCGGGGCGTCGGCGCAAGCCGCCGATCCGGCCGGCGACGGCGATCCCTTCGCCGCGCGCGCCGAGGGCCCGATCCATCCGTCGGGCCGGTTGTGGAACCGTTCGGGTCTGACGGCCGCGGAGATCGAGACGCGGATCGACGCGCTCCTGGCGCGCATGAGCCTCGACGACAAGCTCGGTCAGATGTTCGCCGGCGGGTGGGACACCCGGTTCGACGACGCGCAGGTGCGCGAGGGGCGGGTCGGCATCCTGTCGGGGGTGGAGACCGCCGAGGAGATGGCGCGGCTGCAGACGCTCGCGCGCGCCTCGCGGCTCGGCATTCCGCTGATCTTCACGCGCGACTCGCTGCACGGCTACCGCACGCTGGCGCCGGTGCCGCTCGGTCTCGCCGCCACCTTCGACCCGGAGGTGATCGCCTCGGTCGGACGGATGACGGGGCAGGAGGCCGCGTCGCAGGGGATGCATCTGACCTTCTCGCCGATGATCGACCTGACCCGCGATCCGCGCTGGGGGCGGGTGGTGGAAGGGGCGGGCGAGGATCCGTTCCTGACGCGCCTGTTCACGAAGGCGATGGTGAGCGGCCTCGCCGAGGGCGGTCTCCAGGCGACGCTCAAGCATTTCGTGGGCTACGGCGCGGTGCGCGCCGGGCGCGACTACGCCGAGGCGGAGCTTTCGGTTCCGACCCTGCACGACCTGCATCTGCCGCCGTTTCGGACCGGCCTCGAGGCCGGGGCGCAGATCGTGATGTCGGCCTTCTCGGTGCTGAACGGCGTGCCGGTGACGGCCGATCGGCGGCTGCTGACCGACCTGCTGCGCGGCGCGTGGGGCTTCGACGGGATCGTCGTGTCCGATTGGGACGCGATCCGCGAGCTGATGCCGCACGGCGTCGCCGGGTCGCGCGAGGAGGCGGCCTTCCTGGCGGTGACGGCGGGGATCGACGTCGATCTGGCGAGCGGGCTCTATCGCGAGCAGTTGCCGGGTCTGATCGCCTCCGGCCGCGTCCCGACGGCGCGGATCGACGAGGCGGTGCGCCGCGTGCTGCGGGTCAAGTATCGCTTCGGCCTGTTCGACGCGGGCGTCACGCCGGTGGTCGATCCGGCTGCGGCGGCGGGCGCGTGGTCGACGCCGGAGCTGCGGGCGGTGGCGCTCGAGGCGGCGCGCCGATCGATCGTTCTCCTGAAGAACGACGGCGGGCTCCTGCCCCTCGTCCGACCGCCGAAGCGGATCGCGGTGATCGGCGCGGCGGCGCGCGACGCCGGCGACATGATGGGATCGTGGGGCGCCAAGGCGGAGCGCGGCGACACGCCGATCTTCCTCGACGAGCTGGCCGCGCGGCTGAAGCCCTTCGGCACACGGGTGAGCTTCGCGGAGGGCTGCGACGACGCCTGTCGGTCCACCGAAGGCTTCGAGGCGGCGGCGCGGGTCGCCGAGCGGGCCGATCTGATCGTCGCGGTGCTCGGCGAGCCCTGGTTCCTGACGGCGGAATCGACCTCGCGCACCCGGCTCGGTCTGCCCAACCATCAGCAGGCCCTGCTCGACCGTCTGGCGGCGACCGGCCGGCCGATCGTGCTCGTGACGCTCGCCGGGCGGCCGATGGTGATGGTCGACGCCTGGCCGAAGGCGAAGGCGGTGCTCTATGCCTTCTCGCCCGGCACCCTGGGGGCGCGCGCCCTGGTCGACGTGCTGACCGGCGAGGTGAACCCGTCCGGCCGTCTGCCGATGAGCCTGCCGCGCGCCGTCGGCCAACTGCCGCTGTCCTACGACATGCTGCCGACCGGGCGGCCGCCGTCGCCGGGCGACGAGCTCGCCGCGCGCTACGTCGACGAGGCGGTGACACCGTTCCTGCCGTTCGGATACGGGCTCTCCTACACCGGCTTCGCCTACGAGGATCTGCGGCTCTCGGTGGCGCGGGTGGGGCCGGGCGACACGGTGACGGCGAGCGTCACGGTGCGCAACACGGGCGCGCGGGCGGGCCGCGAGATCGTCCAGCTCTACGTCCACGATCCGGTCGCCTCGAGGTCGCGGCCGCTGCGCCAGTTGAAGGGCGTCGCACGGGTCGATCTCGCGCCCGGCGAGGCCAAGCGGGTCGAGATCGCGCTTCCGGTCGCGGAGCTCGCCTTCGCCGACGACGAGGGACGGCGGCTGCTCGAGGCGGGCCGCTTCGACGTCTTCGTCGGCGGGTCCTCGGCGGCGGAGCCGACGGCGTCCTTCGAACTGGCAAAGCCCTGAATCTTCTTGTTTTCCGTGATGTTTCTCTCGTGAATTCTGACAGTTGCCGCGGACGCGGAAAGGCCGTCTCCTGACAAAGTGGCGGGCTCGACGATTCGGGGGGCGCCGGGGCTTCCTGCCCACGTCGGCCCGGCCGACGCTGGTGCGCGGCACGAGGGCGGCGAGATGCCGAGGCAACAGGAAGCCGAATCGTCGACAGCGACGGCCGCGGGGCTGCTCGAGGCGCTGCTCGAGGCGCTCGACGCCATCCCCGACGGTTTCGTCCTCTACGACGCCGACGACCGTCTGATGCTGTGCAATCGCGCCTTTCGCGCCTTTCACGACGACGTCGCCCATGCGCTGCGACCGGGGGCCCGGTTCTCCGATCTGCTCGGGCTGGAGGCGGCGGCGGCGCGGCGGCGCGACGGCGACCGCGGGGAGATCCGGCGACGCTGCGAGGTGGATTGCGGCCCGTCCTGCGCGGATTGGGTCTCCTGCCGCTCCGTGGTCCACGAAGAGACGCACGGCGTGATGGTGGGGGCCACCGCCGACGGGCGGTGGATGCGGATCGACGAACACCGGACGCGGCGCGGGCTGGTGGTCGGTCTGCGCACCGATCTCAGCGATCTGCGCGACGTGCAGCGGCAGTTGGGACAGTCCGAATCGAAGTTCCGCACGCTCTTCGCGATGGCGCCGGTCGGCATCGTGCGCACCAGTCGCGACGAGCGCATCGTCGACGGCAATCCGGCCTTCGCGGTGATCACGGGCTCGAGTCCCGACGATCCTCGGGCCTTTTCCGAGATCTTCGATCCGCGCGATCGCGACGAGGTCGCGGCCGATCTGCGCCGCGGTCTGGCGGAGGGTCGTTACGGGCCGGTCGAGCGGCGGCTGGTGGGGGCGGACGGCGGCGAGGTCGTCCTGTCGATGGAGGGGACGCGCGCGGTCGACGAGGACGGCGCGCCCTTCCTCTGGTCGATCCTGCAGGACGTCACCGAGCGGCGGCGGGCGGAGGCCCAGATCCGCCATGCGGCGCATCACGACGTGCTCACCGGGTTGCCCAATCGCAAGCAACTGGCGGAGGCGCTCGCCGGTCTGCTCGCCGAGGAGCACGGCGGGGCGCTGCTGCTGGTCGACCTCGACAACTTCAAGGCGGTCAACGACACCTTCGGGCACGAGACCGGCGATCGCGTCCTGGTCGAAACCGGGCGGCGGCTGCGGGGCGGGCTCAGATCGGCCGACGTCGTGGCGCGGCTGGGCGGCGACGAATTCGCGGTGGTCCTCGCCGGACCGATCGGCGAGGCCGATGCCCACGACCTCGCCCGAGGTCTGGTCGCGGCACTGTCGCGGCAGGTGGTCGGTCGCGGCCGGACGATCCGCCTCGGCGCCAGCATCGGTCTGGCGTTCGCGCCCGTCCACGGCCGGGAGGCCGACGAACTCCTGCGGGCCGCCGATCATGCCCTGCTCGAGGCGAAACGGGCGGGGCGCAATCGCGTGACCGCCTTTTCTCCCGCCATGATCGCGCGGCATCGGCGGCGCGACGAGATGAGCGAACAGGTCCGCCGGGCTCTCGCGGCGGGTCTGGTGAGCGTCCATTACCAGCCGGTGGTGGATCTCGAGGGCGGGCGCTCGTTCGGCTTCGAGGCGTTGTGCCGAATCCCGATCGGAGACGTCGCCACGGTCCCGCCGATCGACGCCTTTCGCGATCCGGAACTCGGCCGCGCGCTCGACGAGGCGGTGTTCGACCGGGTGCTGGCCGATCTTTCGGGCTGGAAGGCGGCGGGTGTGGAGGTCGGCCGCGTCGACGTCAACGTCTGCGAGGCGCGGTTCTCCGAGGACGGCTTCGTCGACGACGTCTTCGAACGCCTGGGCCGCGCCGGGCTCGACCCCTCCTCGATCGGGCTCGAAGTCACCGAGACGATCCTGCTCGATCTGGTGGGCGGCAGTCTGCCGAGACGCCTGGAGCGGCTGCGCAGCGGCGGTATCCGCATCGCTCTCGACGATTTCGGCACCGGACACGCGTCGCTGGTGCATCTGAAGTCGCTGCCGGTCGATCGGGTCAAGATCGATCGCTCCTTCGTCGCCGACGTGGTGTTCGACGCCGCCAGCCGGGCGATCGTCGAGGCGCTGACGCGGCTGGGCCGGGGGCTCGGCCAGGAGGTGGTCGCCGAGGGGGTGGAGACGCAGGGCCAGCGCCGGGCGTTGCTCGAACTGGGATGCGCCGTCGGGCAGGGTCATCTGTTCTCGCGCGCGGTTCCGGCCGCCGAGGTGCCGGCCCTGGTCGCGGCGATGGACGCAGGCGCGACCGGCGCGTTGCTTGGCAAGGCGCCTCGTCATCTGCGATAGTCGGCGCGAGGGTCGACGGTCGATCCTCGATACCGCCGCGGATGCCATGTTCAACGCTCTGAAGCGCCTGTTTTCCGATCTGGTCGAACGCGACGGGACGACCGCCTTCGCGGACGACGATCCGCGCCTGGCGGTGGCGGCGTTGATGGCGCACGTCGTCGGCGCCGACGGCGAGGTGCGGCCGGCGGAACGGTCGCGGATGCTCGACGAACTGGGTCGGCGCTACGGGCTCGACGCGGACGACGCGGCGGATCTCGCCGACGCCGCGCGCCATGCCGAACTGGAAACCGCGGCGATCCAGAGGTTCACCGCCGGACTGCAGCGAAACCTGCCGATGGACGAGCGGCGGGACGTCGTCGCCTCGTTGTGGAAGATCGCCTGCGCCGAAGGGGGCGTGCGCGAATTCGAGGACGCCGTGGTGTGGCGGATCGCCGATCTTCTCGGCCTCGAACCGCACGAGAGGACCGCGGTGCGCAAGACGGTCGAGGCGGAGTGCGAGGCGGAGGCCCTGCGCGCGGCCGAGGCGTCCCTGGACCCGGCGAGGGAGCGATCGTGACGCGTTCGGACCCGGCCCGTCTTCCCGTCCTCGTGGTGCTGCATCAGGAAACCTCTTCACCGGGGCGCATCGGCGATCTCCTGACGCGCCGGGGGCATCGTCTCGACGTCCGCCGGCCGCGGTTCGGCGACCCGTTGCCGGCGACGATGGCGGACCATGTCGGGGCGGTGGTGTTCGGCGGGCCGATGAGCGCCAACGACGACGAGGACTGGGTCCGTCGCGAGATCGACTGGATCGGCGTGCCGCTGAAGGAGGAGAAGCCGTTTCTCGGCATCTGCCTCGGCGCGCAGATGCTGGTCCGCCATCTCGGCGGGCGGGTCGAGGGACATCCGCGCGGTCACATGGAGGTGGGCTGGTTTCCGTTGAAGCCGACGGCCGAGGGGCGCTCGCTGATGTCGCGCTGGCCGACGTCGGTCTATCAGTGGCATCGCGAGGGCTTCGAGGTGCCCTCCGGCGCTCGACTGCTGGCGGAGGGCGAGGGCTTTCCACATCAGGCGATCGCGGTCGGTCCGCGCGCCTTCGGCATCCAGTTCCATCCGGAAGTGACCCTGGCGATGCTGCATCGCTGGACGGTGCGGGCGCTGCATCGCATGGAAGGCGTCGGCGTCCAGACCCGCCGCCAACATTTCGAGGGGCACGACCTCCACGACCGTCAGATGCGGGCCTGGGCGGAAGGCTTCGTCGATCTCTGGCTGGCCGGCGGGCCGGCGTGAGCCCACGAACGAAGACCCCGTCGCCGGGGGGAGCGACGGGGCCGGATCGTATCGGGGGGATCATGACGTCTCGCGGATCCCAGGGGGGACTCGGATCTCGCAGTCGCGTTCGCTTCGCGGACGGCCCGATCCCGGGTCCGGACGAACCGGGGGGATTGGGGGGGGCTCGGGGTCCGGTCCGTCACCGGGGATCGAACCGTCCGTTGCGATGATGCGAAGATCGCCGGCCAACGTGGCTCGCGCTTGACCGAATTCCGGCGAAAGTTCGGCGGCGATCACGAATTCCGGAGGACGTGTCGACCGGGTCACGCCCGGCCGATCGGTTGCGGGGCAGATCGTGGTCGTGTCGATACGAAGGGGCCGCAAATCCAGTGCATTTCGAAATTTCAGGGTGATGGAATTGACCGACGCGCGCGCTTGTCTATCGTTTCCGTGACGTGACACGATCGGGAGCCGATCTTTTCCCTTCGTTCACGAATTCCGTGAATTGTCGGGGTCGTCCGTCGGGAAGACGTCGCGGCGGCCGATCGAACGATCCTCGAGTTTCATGAATCGACTGCAGAGCGCCCTGGACTTCATCGAAGGCATCACCGGCCAGCCCGACGTGGCGTCGATGCTGGAACGGCTGAGGTGCGTGGTCGATCGTTTCGGTTTCGAATCGTTTCTGCTGACCGGCGTGCCCGATCCGGGACGACGCATCGACGGCTACATCATGCTGTCGGGATGGAACGAGACCTGGCTCGAGCACTACGTCTCGCAGGACTACGTTCAGATCGACCCGATCGCCCGGCGTCTGCAGAACGCCACCGATCCGTTCACCTGGTCGGAGGTGCTGGAGGGGCGTGAACTGGCGTCGGCGTCGATGCGGGTGATGAACGAGGCGGCCGAGATCGGCATGCGCGACGGGTTGTGCGTGCCACTCTACGATCTCGACGGCCGTCGGTCCGTGCTGTCGATGGCGGCGCGCTCGATCGATCTCTCAGCGGCGGACCGCGGGGTTCTCCATCTCGTCGGCATGTATGCGCAGAATCGCATCCGGGAGATGATCGAGGCTCCGGATCCGAGCCGGTCGCGGCCTCCGCTCTCGCCGCGCGAGCGGGAGTGTCTGCAGTGGACCGCCGCGGGCAAGACCTCCTGGGAGATCGCCGCGATCCTCCATCTCTCGCAGAGCACGGCCGACGGCTACATCGCCTCGGCGGCGCGCAAGCTCGGCGCCTCCAATCGCACGCAGGCGGTGGCGGAAGGGATCCGGCGCGGCCTGATCCACTGACGCGGGACGGGGACGAGCTCCTCTACCGAACACAATCAATAATTGTATATTGTCATTAATCACTTATTCATTGTAAGGGCGAAATCCGGCTCCATCATCCTCGTGACCCTCGGGCGACGATTCTCGCCCGGGGTCGCCGTCGCAACGAACGACCACGAGGACAACGAGATGATCCGGATCTTTCAGAACGTCACCGCCGCCGACCGTATCGACGAACTCGAGCAGGCCTGGCGATTGCGACATCGCGTCTTCGTCGAGGAGAAGGGCTGGAGCGATCTGGCGCGTCCAGACGGGCGCGAGATCGACCAGTTCGATCACGAGGAGGCGGTCCATCTGTGCGTGATGCGGGGGCGGCGCGTCGTCGCCTATGCCCGCCTGTTGCCGACCACGCGGGCGCATCTGCTGTCGGACGTCCTGCCGGAGCTGTGCCGGTTCCGCGACGTGCCGCGCGGGACCGAGACGATGGAGTGGACGCGCCACTGCGTCGATGCGGACCATCGGGGATCGACCTTCGCCATGGGCGAGGCGGAACGCGAACTGGTGCTCGCCATCGTCGAGTGGGTCGCGGCCAACGGCATCGATCATCTGACGGCGGAGGGACATCCGGTCTGGGTGTCGCGCCTGCTGCGTCTCGGCTTCGGTGTCGAACCTCTGTGCCTGCCGACCCCGATCGCCGGGGAAATGGCGATGGGTCTCTTCATCTCCGTGACCGAGGCGACGGTCGCCAAGACCCGCGCCGTCCTGGCGCCGGAACGCGCCGGTCTGCCGCGCGCGGCGATGGCGGCCTCCGAGCGGCCGGAGGCGCGGACCTGACGGGATCGCGCCGAGGCCGGCCGCGTCACGGCGACGGCAGCGTCGCCTCGACGGAGGGTGTCGCGGCCGGGCTCCGCCGCCGGGTGAAGACCATCAGCGCCGACGGGGTCACCACCAGCGTCAGCGCGGTGGCGAAGGCCAGACCGAAGACGATGGCGTTCGACAGGTGTACCCACCACTGCGTCGAGGGTGCGCCGATCGTCGTCTCGTGCAGGAGCAGATCGGGGTTGACGCCGAAGGCGATCGGCAGGACGCCGAGGATCGCGGTGACCGCGGTCAGGAGGACGGGACGGGCGCGTTCGCGGCAGGTCTGCAGCGCGGCGTCCCGTTTGTCCCATCCCTCGTCGATCAGTCGGTCGAAGGTGTCGATCAGCACGATGTTGTTGTTCACCACCACGCCGGCGAGCGCGATGATGCCGATGCCGCTCATCACCACCGAGAAGGACAGGCTCTCGGCCATCAGGCCGAGGAAGACGCCGATGGTGGAGAAGACCACGGCCGAGAGCACCAGCGCAACCGACGTGAAGCGGCCGAACTGGGCGAGGAGCACGGCGAAGATCAGGAACAGCGCGGTGCCGAAGGCCTTCCCCAGGAAGGCGGAGGCCTTGCGACGCTCCTCGTCCTCGCCGGTCAGCTTCCAGCGCACGCCGGGACCGAGATCGAGAGCGGCGAGGTCCTTGGTGACGGCCTCCTGGACGTCGGCGGCCTGGGCGCCCTCGCGCAGGTTGGCGGTCACGGTCAGCACGCGCTCGCCGTCGACGCGGTCGAGGCGGCCGACGCGGGGGGCGGGCCGGCGCTCCATCACGTTGCCGATCGGCACGGCGCCGGCCGGCCCGTTGATGCGCAGCTCGTCGAGGGTGGCGAGCGTGCGCCGTTCCGGCGGGAACCGCAGCACGATGTCGACGGAATCGGTGGTGTCGGCGGGCCGGTACTCGGTCAGCTTCAGACCGTTGGTGACGAGTTGGACGGCGGATCCGACCGTGGCGATGGAGACGCCGTACTTGGCGGCCTCCGAGCGTTTCACCTGGAGACGCCAGTCGATGCCGGGGAGCGGGCGGGCGTCGTCGATGTCGACGATCTGCGGATGGCTCGCGAGGCGCTCGGCCACCTTCGCCGCCGCGGCCGGGAGCCTGTCGGGGTCGAGCGCGGCGAGGCGGATCTGGATCGGCTTGCCGGTCGGCGGGCCGGCCTGGGGCTTGCGCGGCTCGACCTCGAGACCGGGCATGTCGGCGGTCCGCGCGCGGATCTCCTCGAGCACCGCCTTGGCGGGTCGGCGCTCGCGCCAGTCGACCATCTCGAACTGGATGACGCCGACCACGTCCTCGGCGACGTCGCCGGCGCCGCCCTTCTGCTCGCCGACGCGGGTGTAGACGCGGCGCAGCTCCGGCATGGTCAGGAGACGCTTCTCGACCGCGGCAACGGCGAGGTTCTTCTCGGTCAGCGCGAGATTGCCGCGGGCGTGGACGTGGACGAGGCCGTAGTCGGGCTCGACCTCGGGGAAGAAGATCACTCCGGAGCCGAAGCGGCCGTAGATCTGCGGCACGATCAGGAGCAGGGCCAGGGTGATCGCCAGCACCGTCTTCGGGTGGTCGACGGCGCGGCCGACGACGGCCATGTAGAGCCCGTCGCGACGATCGGGCTCATGGCGCGGCGGGCGGCCGAACAGCGAGCCGAGCGTCGGCGTGAAGATCAGCGAGAAGATCAGCGAGGCCGACAGCGTCGCGATCAGGGTGATCGGCATGTACTTCATGAACTCGCCGACGACGCCGGGCCAG
>ERZ1645187.1903-NODE-1903-length-18845-cov-38.018893_pt1 | contig 18845 bp, 19 predicted proteins | sample MGYA00575352_ERZ1645187 | MGnify/ENA primary metagenome ERZ1645187 (study PRJEB40837, sample SAMN11349314) | freshwater sediment metagenome | isolation source: river sediment | host: Sediment | place: India: Wazaribad , New Delhi | collected 2017-02-21 ... | reverse complement strand
CCAATACAGTCGTATGAGATAGTTCCGGGGTGACGACTACCCGGCGAGACCCCAGCAAACGACCTGACGAAGGGCGGCGTGAACAACTGCTGGAGGCGGCCTCCCGGGTCATCGCCCGAGACGGGATAGCCGCCGCCAGCACGCGTCGGATCGCCGAGGAGGCGGGAGTCCCCCCGGGCCTGGTCCACTACTGGTTCGCCGGCAAGGACGACCTGCTCGAGTCGGTCATCGCCGACAACCTCTCGGTCGTGGGAGGCGCGGTCTCCGAGGCGTCACTGTCCGACTCGGGCGCTGGCCTCCTGCCGCCGTTGGCGGCCGCCTTCGAGGCGATCGCCGCGGATGACCGCGGGCGCCAGATCGCCATGTTCGAGATGACGTGTTGGGCGCTCCGGCGCACCGAGCTCAACAAGGTCGCCCGGAACCAGTACGCCTCCTACCGTCGCATCGCCCTCGAGGCCGTCGAGGCCTCCGGTGCCACGTTCCCTCCCGACACCGACCCCGCGGTCGTCGCCCAGTTGCTCGCCGCGCTCACCGACGGGCTGACCCTGGCGTGGCTCGCCGACCCCGAGGGAACCGACGTGACCGCGGTGCTCGAGCTGGCCGCACGGGCGCTCAGCGACACCCCTGCCTCCGAGTGACCGGAGGCGCGTCTCCCTCGCGCGGGCCGTTTTTGGACACTTGACCAAGACGGTCGCACAGGCCATACTCCTCCGAACCCCTCGCCCGGAATCGGCGGGGTTCGACGTGGAGGATGCATGCCCGAGACGCAGCACGACACCAGCCGGCCGCTATCGCGCGAGGCGGCCCTCGAGCTCGCCGAACGTCACCTGTGCCCGGATCGGGTCCGAACGCTGCGAGCGCTGGGCGTCGACATCGTGATGGGCCGCCGTGAGGGGTACCGGATCTGGGACGTGGACGGCCGCGAGTTCCTCGACCTGCACCTCAACGGCGGGGTATACAACCTGGGGCATCGCCACCCAGAACTGCTGGCCGTTCTCGTCCAGGCCCTGGAGTCCCTGGACATCGGCAACCACCACTTCCCCAGCGTCGAGCGGGCCCTGCTCGCCGAACAGCTCGTGGGGCTGACGCCGGGTGCGCAGTACGCCGTGTTCGCCAGCGGGGGCGGCGAGGCGGTGGACCTGGCCATCAAGAGCGCCCGCCGGGCCACGGGGCGCACCAAGGTGGTCTCGGTGACCGGTGGCTACCACGGCCACACGGGACTGGCACTGGCCGCCGGTGACGAGCGAGCGGCGAGCGCGTTCTTCTCCCCTGGTGCGCCGGGCGAGTTCGCCCACGTGGCCTACGACGACCTGGACGCCATCGAGCGTGAGCTGTCGGCCGGCGACGTCGCCGCCGTGGTGCTGGAGAGTGTCCCGGCGACGGTCGGCTTTCCGGTCGCCTCTCCGGGGTATCTGGCCGGCGTACGCGCGCTGTGCGACGCCAGTGGCGCCCTCTACGTGGCCGACGAGGTCCAGACGGGCCTCGGCCGGACCGGACACCTGTGGGCTATCCAGGCGGCCGGCGCCGGACACGATGTGCCGGTCCCCGATGTGCTCGTGTGCGGCAAGGGCCTGTCGGGCGGCCTGTACCCGATCGCGGCGACAATGCTCTCCGAACGCGCCGGGCGCTGGCTGGAGGATGACGGCTGGTCGCACGTTTCGACGTTCGGCGGCTCGGAGATCGGGTGCCGGGTGGCTCGAGCAGTCCTCGACCTCACCACCCGGGACTCGACCCGCGCGCGCGTCGACTCGCTGATCGGCCGCTTCGCCTCTGGATTGACGACCCTCGTCGAGGCGAACCCCGAGCGGTTGGCCGAGGTGCGGCAGACCGGTCTGGTCATCGGGCTGCGTACCACCCACCCTCAGGGCGGCATGCTCCTGACCCGGGAGCTGCATCGGCTCGGAGTCTGGGCCATGTTCGCGGGGTTCGACCCTTCCTGCCTGCAGATCAAGCCGGGCCTGCTGCTCGACGACGCATCCGCGGACCTGGCCCTCGAACGGCTCGGCGCCGCAGTCGCGTCCTTGCCGGCCGGCGGTGCCTCATGACCGGGCCCAACGTCCTGGCAGAGCTGTCCGCCATCGAGGAGCAACTGGATCCGGCCAACGCCGAAGGCACCGCGGGGCTTCGGGTGCTTGCCTACGGGGAGGTGTCGGCCTGCCTGAAGGTCCCGGGGCTACCCGGACTGGTGTGCAAGCGCATGTCCGGGTTCGCCAGCGCCGAAGCCGCGGGCAGCTACGTCGAGCTGGTCCAGCGCTACATCGATCACCTGGCTTCGGCGGGTATCGCCGTCGTCCCCACCGAGATCGTGACGGTGAACCGACCTGGCCGGACCCCGGTCGTGTACCTCGTCCAACAGGAGGCCCCCGCACATACGCTTGGCCACCGCCACCTCGTCAACGGGGACGAGGCCAGCACTCTCGACATCGTCGACAGGGTGCTGCAGCAGGTCCTCGCGCTGGCTCGGGCCAACCGAGCCCGCACCGACGGCCTCGAGGTCGCGATCGATGCCCAGCTCGCGAACTGGTCGCTCAACACCGACGTACTGCGACCGGGCGAGCCGGTGCTCCTCGACATCGGGACTCCCTTCATGCGCCACGACGGCGCACACCTGATCGACATCACCTGGCTCGAGCGCCCCATTCCCCCGGTCGTGCGGGCCTACTACCGGCGGCAGGGACTGGTCGGTGCCTACCTCGACGACTACTTCAACCCCCGCACCGTCGCCGTCGACCTCCTCGGCAACTTCCACAAGGAGGGTCGCGCCGATCGGATCCCCGTGGCCGTCGAGCACGTCAACACCTGGTTCGCCGACCACGCGGACGATCTCGGCCCACACCCAGCCATCACCCCGGAGGAGGTCGACACCTACTACCGACGGGACGCAGACCAACTCGAGCTGTACCTGCGGCTGCGCCGGGCCGACCGCTTCGTCCGCACGAAGATGCTGCGCCGGCCCTACGACTTCGTGCTCCCGGGCCCGGTTCAGCGCTGACGGCGAGGTCACGTCAGTCGAGCTCGGCCACGAGCGCACCGGCCTGCGACCAGGACGCCGGGACGTCGAAGATCAGGTAGCTCAGCCGCGGGTAGGGGTCGTCGCCGCTCGGCGTCAGGTCGACTGAGATCACCACGCGGCCAGGCGGCCCGCCCACCTGAGGCTCCGCGCCCAGCGTCAGTTCCGCTGCTCGACCGCCACCCAGGACGGCTCGACCCGTGCCCCCCTCGAGGCCGATCAGGGCCTGCCCCCAGCGGTGCAGGTCGCCCAGGGTGAACACTGGCGTGAGGGTCCCGGCGAACGGTGCTGCCTCCGCGGTGACCTCGGCGTCGTACCAGGGCTCCTCCGCAGACCTGTTCGCCTGCTGGCGAACCGCCACAGTCAGGGACCCTCCAGCGCCGCCGATCGAGAGCAGCGTGTTCACGGCATCGGAATCCATGCATGGACCGTACCGAGACAGGGCCCCTCGGCGCAGACTGGAGGAGACCCAGGAGGTGGGGGTATGAGCAGGCAGACTGTGACGGTCGTGGCGGCGCTCCTCGGTGCCTTGGCGCTGGTCGCTGTCACGGTGCTCATCACCTTGGCCCTGGACGGCGACGACAGCTCACGGAGCGGAGCAATGGGTCACGGGATGGCCCAGTCGTACCCAGCCAGCGAGGCCGAGTACCTGACCGAGATGGTGGCCCATCACGAGGACGCGGTGGACGCCGCCACCCAGCTGGCCCGCTCCGAGCGCAAGCAGATGCGCGAGCTTGGCGCGTCCATCGTGGACTCGCAGACCGCGCAGATCGAGCAGATGAACGACTGGCTGGCTCGTTGGCATCCAGACGCCGATCCGACGCACTACGAGCCGATGATGCGGGACCTGTCGGGCCTGGACGGCGACCAGCTCGATCGAGCCTTCCTCGACGACATGATCGGCCACCACATGACGGCGGTGATGATGTCCCAACACCTCCTCGCCGCCGATCTCGCCGAACACGCGGAGGTCACCGAGCTGGCCGAGCAGATCCGCGAGGAGCAGCACGCCGAGATCGCCACCATGATGCGTTGGTTCCGCGACTGGTACGGCGCCTCCTGGCGGGGTGGACCCATGGGCATGATGGGTGACTGGTCCGGCGACGGTAACTGACGCTCCACGACGAGGCTGTCCGGCTGCCCCGTCAGACCAAGCGCCCGACTCCGGGCAGTCGGGTCACTGCGTACCCGACCGCGAAGCACGCCGGCACCGCGACAACAGCCACGGCCAGGAACTTGATCTCGGGGCCCAGCGGCAACACCCGGAAGGCCAGCATCACCGAGACGAGCACCACTGGGTGCAGCACGTACGTCGCATACGAGCCCCGTCCCGCCCTGGCCATCAGCGGGCCGTGGGTCGGCCACCGGCGGCGCACCCAGGCCAGGCACCACAGCGAGAAGCTGACCGAGACGACGCCGTAGAGGGCGGCGAAGGAGGCACTGGCCCAGTTCAACCCGCCCAGTACCGCATCCAGTTCGTCGCGGGCCCCCTGATAGGCCACCAAGAGCAGGGTGAGGGCGCCGCCGACGGTGGTCACCTGGCCGAGCCGGCGCTCGGCGTCCCGGGAGAGCCGCCCATCCCAGCCTGCCTCGGCAGCCACTACCCCGAGCGCGAACAGCACCGCCGCTTGCGTCCAGGCGCTCACGCGCACATTGAGGAGGTGGGTGTCGAGCAGCGTGGTGACCTGCCACACCGCCAGCGACCCGAGACCGATGACCGACGCCGCGACGACGAGCGATCTCCTGCCCGGCCTCCGTCGGGGACGGGTGAGAGGCCGAGCGGACCGTAGCGCGGCGTAGCCCATGGAGCAGGCAAGCAGTGCGACGACAAACCACATCACCGAGAACTCCGTGACGGCCAGATACCCGAGGAAGGTGTCGTCTTCATCCCACTGGTTGCCCAGGTAGTCCGCCAGCGGGTTCACGACCAGCACGAAGAAGAGCAGCGGAACGCCGAGCCGCAGCAGCCGGCTGCCCGCGAAGCCGGACGGTCCGCGCCGCGTCAGAGAACTGACCGAGAACCACCCGGCCAGGACGAACAGTGGGCCCAGCCCGAAGATGCCGCCCAGCAGCGCCGGCAAGGCGAACGCGATGGAGACGGCCGTGTTCGCCACGAGTTCGTCGTCGTAGTAGAACCCGGCGAAGTCCGCGACGTACCCCGTGGCGGTATGCACCACGATGACTCCGGTGATCAGGACGACCCTCAGTGTGTCCACCCACTGCTCGCGCTGTGGGGCATCCACCGTGACCTCGGTCGAGCGCATCGCATCTAGTCCCGTCGGCGATGCGGTGTCATCTCCCGAGTACGTCGCGCTCCCCCGGATCCCGGGCCGGGTCCTGCTCGGGCAGCGCATCGATGGCCCAGTCGGAGCGCTTCCACTCCGGGACCGGGGTCAGTCGGTCTTGGCGCGGCACGAACGACGAGCGGCGTACGAGTTCGTAGCGGTGGATGTAGCGCGGGCAGTTGGGGTAGACGCTCCGGGCGCGGACTCGGACCACGAACTGCGCCTCGGGGTAGTCGGCCAACAGGGGGTCGTCGAGCTCGACGCTCGCCGTACCTTCCAGCCGCATCCGGTGTCCCTGCTCGAAGTCGATGAACAGCATGCCCACCTCGGGGTTCACCAAGACGTTGCCGGTGGACAGGTAAATGCCGTTCCCGTCGTAGTTGGGGAAGGCCAGGGTGTGGGGATCCAACACGCGGATGAAGCCCGGCTCACCGCCCTTGTAGGAGCACGTCGGCCGCCCCTCGGCATCGGCCGTCGCGAGGAAGAACATGTCCCGGGCCTCGATGAACTCACGGTCGCCGTCGCTGATGGTGTCGCTGACGAGCAGCCCATCGATGCGGTCCGCAAGGGCGCGCGTGTCGAAGCGGTCTTGCAGGGACCTGCTGCCGTCGTGGAATCCGGATGCCATTGCACCCTCCCTCACAGAGCGGGGCCCACGAGCAAGTCCCCCGACCCGCCCCGACTTAGCCATCCAGTGTGGACCCATAACCGGGTCCCGTCGAGCGGGCCCGAGGTGTGGCGGGAAGTCAAAGCTCCATCTGGGCGGGTGAAACCGACCTCTCGGTTCCCGCCACCATGTGGACAGCGGCCTGGGACAGGAGATGGTCGGGCTCAGCCACCGAAGGCGGCGACGCCCTGGACGGCCGACGTGCCGAGATCGCTCTTGGGGAGTGGCTCGCCGGACCTCACCGCCTCGCTCCACACCTCCGTGGTGGCCACAGCAGCGAAGTTGGAGTGAAGCAGGACCATGAGGGTCTCGTGCAGCTGGTCAGCGGACACCTTGCCGGCATCGTTCGCCAGGTGGATGGCGCCCGAGGCGTCCGAGAGGATCTCGGTCGCCAGACCCAGCTCCTCGGCACTCACCGCGCTGGCGAGGTCGCAGTTGTTGGTCATGTAGCCGGCGATGGTGATCGTGTCGACGTTCTGCTCGGCCAGCCAAGCAGCCAGGTCGTTGCCGGCAAAGACGCTGCTGTAGCTCTTCGCCAGCCGCTTGTACGACGGCCTAAGCCGGCGTTCCACTTCGGGATGCAGCGCCCAGCTCTCACTGCCCTCGGCGAACACCGGCGACCCAGCGGGCTCCTGGTGCTGAACCACGATGACGGGGAGATCGTGCTCGGCAGCCACGTCCATCGCGGCCACGATGTTGGCGAGCGACTCCTCACGGGGCGGAGCTTGGATCTGCAGGATCCCCGTGAAGTACTCCTGCTGGGCGTCGACAACGACGAGGGCTCGGCGGGGCACGGTCACAACGCATCTCCTTCACTTGACGAGTGAGTGAACGACCACTGTCCCGTGTCTGCTACGGAAACGCGACCACCACACGACTGGGCCGAGATCAAGCAGCAGCCCGAGGGATGGCGGGAAGTCAAAGGGCGATCTGGGCGTGGTGAAACCGAGCCTCGGTCTCCCGCCACCATTCGGACAACGCCCTGACCTGCGAGTTTGGTGGAGCTGAGGGGATTCGAACCCCTGACCTTCTCATTGCGAAGGTGCGCATTGCTCCATCTGCCACATGTGCGACCGCTTCCGTGCGTTGCACTGCTTGCCCCGACCAACCCGAATCTCCGACTCGGGGGCCACCGGGGGGCCACGGCCGGACGGCGGATCCACGGGCGGGCCGACTGCTGGATTGAGCGGTCGGGTGACGTCCGCAAGGTCTGTTCACTGCGCCACCGGGCCGAACGCGTCCGCGCGCCGATACCGGCATGAGCGTGTGCTTCTACACCGCGTCAGAGCCTCCCGAACGCGGCGCACCGCCGTAGTCAAGACTCCTGCCGCCTGAGCGGGCCGGAGCCACCGCCTCAATGAGGGCGTTGAGCGAGGACCTGGGTGACGCGGCTGGTCGCGCCCAAGTGCAGGCCGAGGTCGTGGTCGAGCAGACCGGCGACTGTAGCTGCATCGGCGACGCGCCCAGCAATGTCGTACCTGAGCAGCGGCTCGTGATGGGCCACTCGGTTGCGCAGTCCATGGAGACGATTGATGGGGCGGTCGATATCGCGTCGGTCGGTGCCCGTGGCGAATGCGTGGTGCAGGGCAGGCACCCACAGCGACTTCTCATGTGCTGAGGAGCTGAGGAATCGCCAGAACCCGAACGTCAACTCGGCCACGACCTTGCCTGGAGGAGCGGCGGGGCCACCGGCGGAGTCGATGGCACGCTGGAGTGACTCACGTGTCCGTAGGTTGACGTCGACGCGGCGGCCGTGCCGGGTGCGCCACAGTGGAGCGAAGGCTGGGATGCCGGCGGTGGTCCAGTGTGGTGGTCCGGGCCATCGCGCGCCGAGGGCACGGTCGTAGGCGTTGCGTAGCCCGACCTCGAGATGGGCGAGGTCGCGCAGCAGAGCGGCGCTAATCTCAGCGTTCCACTCGTAGAGGTCCAGGGCTAGCTGCGGGTCGCCGTGGCTTGCGGCCAGATAGACAGCATGCCGGGGCTGGCTCAGCCAGCGCTCTACCCACGGACCAGGTGCGGGGGGTCCAGAACTCGGCGGAGGCGGTGGCGACGTTGTCATCGGCACCATTCTCACGTATCGTTTCTGTTGAAAGCCCCGGTGGACCGCTGGCCTTGGCCATGTCGCCGGGGCTAAGTCATGCCATCTCACGTCGTCGTTCATGATGGCAGCCTCGACGATCACCTGGGCTAGTGTCGCGGGCTACGGATTCAGACCGTGCCAGTGAGGGATCCTCACTCGGAGCGTCGCCGTTCAGTGAACCGCCCCCGGAGATTCCGGACGCTTCGTTCGGTGACTTCACCCGGTCGGGCGGAGACGGTTTCGTGCAGCGTAGTGCGCGGCTTTGAGCTCGACGGGCGTGAGGTCGTCGACGAAGGCGGTCCGGTTCGGAACGCCGGATCAGGGTAGTTCCTCGATCTCTTGCGGACTGTGTGCGGACTGGCGAGTCGTTTGCGGGAAGCCGCCGCGACCTTCGAGTCGGACGGGAGCGGTGTCGGCGGCCTAGACTCACTCCATGTCCGACGACCGGATCATCGCCGACCACCGCATCATGGGCGGTGTGCCGTGCATTCGCGGCACCCGGATTCCGGTTGCGACGATCATCGGCCTGATGGCCGAGGGCTGCACGGTCGACGGTGTCATCGATGACTACCCGCAACTCGCTGCCGAGGACGTCCGGGCCGCCCTCCAGTTCGCCGCTGATGCCGTGGCGGAGCGTCAGCTCCCGCTGCGGACTCCTGCGTGAAGTTCCTGATCGACGAGGGCAGCAGTGCACGTGTCGTCCCGCTGCTGACTGAGGCCGGGCACGACGTGGTCCATGTCGAGGATCGTGGACTCGCCGGCCACATCGATTATGACGTTCTCGAGCTGGCGCGCGGCGAAGACCGGATTCTGGTGTCCGCCGACACCGACTTCGGCGAGATCCTCGCGCGTTCGGGCGCGACGTTGCCGAGCCTGATCCTGTTGCGTCAAGGGAATCGCAGTGCGCAGCATCGCGCCGCGACCTTGCTCGCGAATCTGGACGACGTGGCGGCTCGCTGGTGGCCGACCGCGTGCTCTTCCTCGAGCCGACAACCGACATGCACGAGGGCATGATCGTCGGCGAGAACTCGCGCGACGACGACATGGACGTCAACATCACCGAGGAGAAGCAGCAGACCAACATCCGGTCTGCCACCTCCGAAACTTCGAGAAGCTGATCCCGCCGAAGCGGCTCTCGCTCGAGCAGTGCCTGGATTTCCGCCGCGAGGACGAGTGAGTCAAGGTGACCCGCAAGACGGTACGAATCCGCAAGCTCGTTCTCGAAGCCAACGCGCGCGTCAAGACCGCCTCGCGGGCGCGCAAGGTCAACTAAGGCTGACCCGCCCGCCGTCAGGCGCGCCGAGACAGGCCGGCGGCGCGCCCGACGGCCACGGCGTCCTCCCGTGTCGCGACACCGAGCTTGCCGAGCATCTCGGAGACCCGGTTGCGGATCGTCTTCGGCGCGAGGAAGAGCCGAGCGGCGACCTGCTGCGTCGACAGGCCCTGCACAAGCAGCACGAGGATCTCGCGGTCCCGCGCGTCGAGCCGGGCGAGCGCGTCCGTGTCGGGCACCGACGACGCGGCGATGCGTACGGATGCGCTCGCGCCAGCGCTAAGCACCACCGAGCCCGCAGAGGTCGCGCGGATCGCACCGAGCAGTTCGTCGGGAGGCGCGTCCTTGAGCAGATAGCTGTCCACGCCCTCGGCGAGGGCGCGCAGCACCGTGACGGGCTCACGCGTCATCGTCAGGATGATCAGCTTGGTCGCTGGCCAGCGCTCGCGCAGGCGCAGGCCGAGGCCGACGCCGTCGCCGTCGGGCAGGTGAAGGTCGAGCACACACACGTCCGGGTTGAGGTCGTCGGGCAGGTCGAGCGCCGCGGCGACGTCGCCGGCGGCACCGACGACCTCCATTGCGGGGTCGGCCGAGATGAGGGCCGACAGTCCTGCCAGCACGACCGGGTGGTCGTCGACGACCACGACCCGGATCACGCGGGCGCCCCGGGGACGACCAGGCGTACGACGAGTCCTGAGTCGGCGCCTGGCACCACGTCCAGGCGGCCGCCGACCTCGCGGGCCCGCTGCGCCATCGAGGTGAGGCCTACCCCGGGCACGACCGGCGCACCTCGGCCGTCGTCCCTCACCTCGGCCTGGAGCACGCCGCCCTCGTAGGCGACGGACACCTCGACGCGGGTGGAGCCCGAGTGACGCAGCGCGTTGGTGAGCGCCTCCGCGACGACGCGGTAGGCCACGATCGCGGTCGTGCCGTCAACGTCGGTGGCCGTCGCGGTCTCGAGGGTGATCACCGGGGCCGCCTCCGTGGCGAAGGAGTCGACCAACGTCGCGAGGGCGCGGCCGAGGTCCGCGCCGACGAGCGGTTCGGGGGTCAGCGCGGAGACGATGCGGCGCAGGTCGGCACGGCACGCAGCCAGGTCGGCGGCCAGTGCGGTTAGGTCGACCGCGGCGCCGGCGGACCTGGCCGCCTCGACGCGCATCCCCATCCCGGCCAGTGCCGGCCCGAGGTCGTCGTGCAGGTCTGCCAGGATCCGCACCCGCTCGGCCTCACGCTGCCGGATCACGTCGCTGCGCGCGTGCTCGGCCGCGACCGCGAGCTCGACGGCGCGCGCCGCGAGCGCGACGGTCGGCGCGAGCTGTCGTACGACGAAGTACTGCCGGGCTTCCAGGCCCTCAGGGTGACGCGGCCGCACGGACATCGCGCCGACGACCTCCTCCCCCACCACGAGCGGAAAGCTCGTCCAGCCCGGACGCGGCTCCGCCTCGTCGAGGACGATCTCGACCGCGTCGGTGCCGCTCGCGACCGCCACCAACTCGCCGGCGGTGGCGAGCAGCGCCCGCGGATCACCGGTCCCGCCTAGGTCCACGGACAGCATCGTCAGGTCGTCAGGGCTCAAGATCCCGCTGCCGTAGCGCCGCGCCACCCAGCTGCGTCGCAGCGTCACCGCGGCCGGGGTGGCCATCATGATCGTGACTCCTGCCGCCAGCGCGCCGACCACTTCCGCCCCGAATACGCGCTCGTGCTCGGCGAAGGTCCACATCACCCATCCGGCGGCCACCCCCGAGGCGAGCACGCCCACCAGGAGCCCGGCGTCCACCAGCGGCTCGGCGACCGGACGGGGCTCGCGGACGAGGGCCGCCGCGGACACCGCGCCGGCGACCGCCAGCAAGCCCAATGTCGCGACCAGCCCGAACGTCGTGACGCTTCCCCACTCCCACGCCAGTGCGCCGCCGCCGACGGCCACCCCGCACCACACGGCGATCCACGTGCGCCACCGACGTGCCGATCGGGCGGAGGCCGGCAGTGCCGCCGCGGCGACGGCGAGCAACGGAAGCAGCCACAGTGGACCGGCCGCAACCCCTCTCGCGGGTGCCGCGGCCGATCCGACCGACCCGGTCGCGAGCAGCATCGCGAGGGGGGTGAGTGCGCTGACGACGACGGCCGCCCACCCAACGGGTGCCCGTGGCGCCCGGTCCACGAAGACGACGCCCGCGATGCCCAGCGGCAGCCAGCCCAGCAGCGGCAGGCTGGCGTCGGCGACGAGCCTGTCGTGCGGCAGCAGGAGGATCGGGGGCAGTGCGCCCAGCGACAGCAGTCCGAGTGCGGCCAGCACCTGCCCCGACACCGCGGCGCCCTCGGGTGGGGTGTCGGGAGACAACGAGGCCACCTGGGCCGACACTGTGGTCATGCGGACAGTATCCGCGCGGGGGACGACGGCCGGAAGGCTTCGGGAACCCCGCGGGACGGACCAGGACGGGGCGGGACCCCGCGGCCTCGCGGCCGGGACGCCGACGGCCGCAGAGTGGTGGCACCACTCCTCCGTACCGAACCCAGGAGACTCGATGAACACCAGCCAGACCGCGGTCGCCCGGACCGAGCGGCTGTCCCGCATCCCCAGCTACGGCGTGCTCGTCGGCGTCGCCTACGCCGTCTGCGTCCTCGGCATGTCGAGCAGCATCCTGGCCGAGATGGCGGTCGGCTACACCGGTTCGGGCGACGCCCCTCGCTCCTTGGGCGAGCAGCTGGCCGGCGTGCTCGGCTTTGGCACCCTGGGCCTCGTCGTGTCGGTGCTCGCCGTTCGCTTCCTGGACTCGCCCCGCCGCCGACAGACCGGTGCGATTGTCCTCGGGATCGCGGCCGTGCCCGCCCTCGCCTTCTTCTGGTGCGGCATGCCGGCGCTGCTCGGCGCGGGCGCCGCCGCACTCGCCGGGCTCACCCGCGGACGTACGCCGGAGGTCGGGGTGGCCCGTGTCTTCGGCCTGATCGGCCTGGCGTTCGCGATCATCAACCCGATCGTGAACGCAGCCGGGGTGACGTTCTCCTGGCTGACCACGTCCTGAGGCGAGCTCGCAGACTCGCACCCCCTCATCGACACTTCGGGTCAGCCACTTCCAGACTCGCCAGACCGACGCTACGGCCCGAACGCGGCGGCGTGTGAAGAATCTCGTCGCGAGCACCGCTTGACACATAGGGGTGCCGGATCCGGCGTCCCGGAGGAGGAACCTTCAACAGAAAGGCCACGGACCACAGGGCCGAGTGATGGCTGGTTGTCCCGGAAGGCCCGTCCGCTGACATGCACCGGGGACGGGCCCCTATCCGGCGACCAGTGCGCTCGCCTGCTTTGACACCGGCGACCGATCAGATTCAGTTCGGCAAGGTCCGCCGCGGCCAGCCCGTCAATGCCTCGCTGCACCTCTGCCAAGTGCGTCGCGCTGGAACTCGTCTGGCCGTCAGTTCGGCATCCGCGCCCGGACCGAGAACCCGCTCGCTAGAGGCTCAGACGGTGCCCATGCGCTTGTTCCGTGGGTCTCCTCTGTTCCCTGCTGCCGGACGCGGAGGGTGTCTGCGTTTCCACACTCACACCCGCCGATGTCTTCGGGGTGCGGACGGTTTCCGCGGGCGCCGGGGGTTCCCTGAGAGCTCGGAGCGCGCGAGCGGCATCTGCGGGCGGCAGTGCGTCGAGCTCGCACACGAGTTGCTCGGCGCCCTGTGCTCGCGCGCGCAGCCGCGCCGTGAGGCGCCGGATGTCGGCAGCCCGGCGATTGCCGAGGAGCTGTCGACGTCTGTCTGCTTGCACGTTCTCGTGGTTGCTGTCGATCAACGCAAGCCCGTTGACCGCACCTGCCTTGTCGCGGTCGGCGTCTAGGACGCTCGGATGATCGTCGGTGGCGAGATCGGCTGCGTGCTGGGCCCAGCGGGTGCGGTCGGCTCCTGGGGCCGGCGCGGTTCCCCAACGAGCGGCGACGGCAGAGGCGAGGCCGTCATAGTCCTTCGACCTCTGTTGAGCAGCATGTTCCGCGGCGCGGCGCCCTAACCTGCCTGAGCGGCGGGCTGCTGCGTTGGCCGCATACATGCGGCCCGCAGCCTCTGCGATGGCGTCGGCCGCGTGGGCAGCCTGTTCCAGCAGGTCCGCGTGGACCGCGGCACGAACGGCCTCCTCGGCTGCTTTCGCTGCCGTGACCGCGTGTTCGTAGGGTGCACGGTTTCGCTGGTGCTCGCTGTCCAGGGCCGCGAGCGCCGCGAGGGCGTTCTCCCAGCGGTCGGCCTCGGCGTTGGCGCGGTCGATGTCGGCACCAAGTCGGGCGCGCTCGGATGCGACGTACTCGACGTCGGCGTCGATGGTGGAAGGTGCGACGAGTCCGGCAACAGCTTCGCGCGCCGTCCGGGCCGCGTGCTCGAGTCCGCGATCTGCGCGGTCCCGTTCCATCGCGGAGGCGAACTGTTCGTGTGCCTCTTCGACGTCGGCCGCGACGACGTGGAGCAGGTTGGCTTCGCGGCCGCGCGTCATGCCGACGTAGATGCCAGCAGCGTCCAGGCCCACACTCTCGAAGGTGTCGCTGGTTGAGCTGTTGACGACGGCATGGGCCGTCTCGCTGGTCGCGCCCTGGACGCCGTAGGCGGTTGAGGCGTACGCAAGGTGGACATGCTCGGCGACGTAGGCGGCCGGGAGGCGTTTGCTCGTTCGATGACCAGACGCGCTGGCCGGCAGAACCCACAGGTCACCCTCGTCGTCGGCCCGCTGGACGACCCAGGTCTGCCGGTTGGCAACCCCCAGTGCGTTGTCGTTGCGACGGGTCATGACCAGGTCGCCCGGTCCGACCGGGAGGCCGTCGGACCCAACGGCGGGGGTGACGTCGGGGATCTCGCCACGGGCGACGCGCGCCTGGCGGATCGCGGCATTGACCTCTCTGGCCTGATCATTGGTAGCGACGGTGACGGCATCACCGGGCCGCGTGTTGCCTGCCAGCGCCGCATGCATGGCTTCGGTGGACTCGTGGAGCCGCACGAGGCCGAACTGCTGCAGGCGATCGAAGAGCTGCTCGGCAGGCTTGCCGTCGCGCAGGTCGAGGGTGAAGGCCGCGTAGGCCGGATCTGCGAAGCGATGGATGCCGGTCAGGTCATGGATCTGGAGTCCAGACGCACTGGCGAGGTCCGCCGCGATGTCGAGGACGCCGCCTCGGCCCACTGCTGGCAGCTGGGCGCGGTCACCGACCAAGGCGATGGTCGCGCCGGTCTCGGCCGCGACGATCAGGAGTGCGGTGGCGGTGTTCTGGTCGAGCATGCCTGCTTCGTCAACGACGATCCGCTCCGTCGCGCGCAGCCTTCCGCGTGGGGGTGGGCCGGCATAGGCGGCACCGGTCACCGGGTCGGATTCGCCGGGCTTGAGGCGGCGCCAGACGCCGTCCTTGTCCCAGCGCCACCCGTAGGCGTGGACCAGTGCGGCCACAGAGTCGGTGGGTACGCCGAGTTCCTGGGCGGCGACAGCGGCGGCCTTCTTCGTCGGGGTCACTATCCGCGTAGGTCGCCCCTGAGCCTCGGCCGCAGCTATGGCGGCGCCGAGCATGGTGGTCCTCCCTGCGCCCGCCGCGCCCTCGACGATGACCAGCGGGATCGTCGAAGCGATCGCAGCCGCAGCCTGGGCCTGATCGGCGTCCAGTCCATGTTCTGTCGCGAGCCGCTCGACGACCTCTGCCTCCGCGGATGCCATCACATCCACCCCGCCCCCGGCGGGCCTACTCGCTTCGACACGGGCGCCGATCAAGTCACGCAAGGTCTGCTCTGCCGCGACGACGCTGATCGTGGTGAGGTGGGCGACGTGCTCGGGGTGCGCCAGCGTGGGCGGCAGCACCGAGAGGCAGTCCGACGCGGCGAGGTTCGTCGCGAGGGAGATCAGGTCGCGTAGATCTCTACCGGTCGCGGTGACGCCGGCCTCGGTGACCACGTGCGTGACGTGCATCTGGATGTCGTGGATCGTCCACGTCGATGCCCCCGCGGCGCAGCGGCCGAGCGCCCGCGCCGCGAGCTCTTCCACACTCAGGTCATCGAGGCCGACGGGCGCTGGCGAGCGGACTGAGCGGGCCCGTGGATCTGTCCCATAGCCAGCAGCCGCAAGTTCGTGGCGCCAGCCCTCCTCGCAACCGAGCCCCTCAGGGGCCGGCTTCTTGTGCGGTCGTTGGTGATCCCAGGCGCGGGCGAGCATCCTGGCGCGCACGACTGGTCCGGGCTCCCCGCCGGGGTGCGCGTCCTCCCAGGCGGCAACCAGGACAGCGTGGTTGTGCTCCACCTGGGCGGCGCGCTTCGACAGCACCACGTTGTACTGCTCGAGTTCGGCCACCTCGCCTGTGACGTGGTGGAGGCTCAAGCCATGGGCGGCGAGCACGCGCGTCAGCTCGGGGTGCGCAGCGATGACTGCCGTTCCGAGCGCCCGGATCGCGCCCTGCTGCTTGAACAGCGCAGCCGTGTCGAGGCCGCGCCACTTCCCGGACGCGAAGACGCGGGTGCCGATCTGGAGGTGGACGTGGCGATGCGGGTCTCCCGCCCGAGAGGTCTTGTGGACGACCGCAACGGTCTCGAGCCGGTCCACACCGACGACCTCTTGGAGCCCACGCGGACCGACGCGGGTCACCGAGTGCCGGGCCAACCATGAACGGATCTCCGCGACCGCGTCCGCCTGCGCGCGATCGAGCACTTCGGAGACATCGGGATGCAACGCGGCGGCGATCGAGAGCGACTTCGGAGCGTTGATCACCATCTCGGCGAACCGCGGCGACCCCCGCCTCGCACCCGCCTGCCCCCGCTCCCCAGGGGCCAGCGCCTCGCCGTGACTGGGAAGTCGAGGGGTGCCCCGGGTCGCTCCGGTGAACGGATTGCGCCAGTCCACCCAGTCCGCGTACTGCTCCGGCGTGAACACGCCCTCCGCCGTAACGTTGCCGTCACGATCGAGGACGGCGAACTCCGCCAACGCGGTCCCCGCCCCCAAGTAGTACTCATCGGCGGTCGAGCGGTCCGACTCCAGGTAGCGGCGTGCGGCACCGCCGGTGCCGCGGAAGAGGATGACACCACCCTTCACGCTCAAGCCTCCCTACAGGTCCGCATCGCGTGTATCTGCGCGTGCATGCGCCAATACCGAAGGTAGCATACGTCCATTCGATTCGGGGATGGAAAGAGACCGAGGAAGGCAAGGGGCGGGGAAGGCAAGGGGCGGGGAAGGGAGAGAGGTGGGGAGCAGGGTGAGGGACTGGGTGAAGCGAGCAGGAAGGCAGGGCGGGGAAGATGAGGGGCGCGGGGGGATGAGACGAGGCGGACCGGAGGGGGGTCAGCCGGCGCGGCCGCGGCGTCCCGGCGGCAGCAGGCCACGGTTCCGGGTCTTCGCCACCCATCCCTGCGCGGTCGTCAGCGCGACTCCGTTGATCTCGGCCATCGTCGCCGTCGGGTTGCGATCACCCTGCTTGACCAGCTGCCCGTGCTGGAGTGCGACACGTTCGTAGAAGTCCGGGTCGGTCTTGCCGGTGCCGGCCAGCGGCTTGAGCAGGTCGCGTCGGGCGATCTTCGCACCTGAGGGCAGGACGATCTTGTTGCCGGCCAGCGTCTGGGTGGACTTCATCGCGAAGAGGCGCTTGTTGATCGAGGCCTCGATAAACGCCGTCGGCAGCTCGCGCAGCAGGCGCGAGGTGATCGGGTCACCCGGGACCCGCGGCAGATAGACCACCCCGGTGATGCGCACCTCCTCCGGGACCGCGAACGCCTGGCGTTGCAGTCGGAGGTACACGCGGGTCCCCGAGTCGACGTGCTCGAGGTAGCGCCACAGCCCGCCGGCCGGCTCGTTCGCCACCGCGTCCCCATCGACATCGGGGGCCGTCGCCGCCCGGGCGGAGTCGTCGTACCCGAGGACCTCGTCGATCCGTGCACTCTCGTCACTCGAGCGATGCCCTGGGAACGCCGTCGGCAGATGCCACCCCGGAGGCATGTCCGCCGGCGTCAGCAGGTCGTCAGTGTCCTGCTCGGCGTACGGGGGGTCCTCGGGCTGTCTCATGGTTCCGAACCTATCGAGAATCAGCCCCGATGTCAGGTGCTTGCATTTCCACGCGGATAAGCGCATTATCGAATGGTTCGGCAAAACCACGCGCAAAGGCGGCGATGATGGTGGGAGCAGCACGATGAGGAAGCGCGACAAGGCGAGCAGCGCAGCAGCACCGGAGGACGACGCGACGAGCGGTGTGGAGTTCCTGATGTCCGAAGAGGTCGCGCAGTGGCTGCGGGTCTCCCAAGCGACGCTGTGTCGGTGGCGTCAGTCCGGCTGCGGGCCACGAGTGACGTGGATGTCGAGGACCTGCCCGCGCTATCGGCGCTCCGACGTCGAGAGCTGGTTGGAGAAGGTCTCCGCGTGAGCATCTCGAAGACCCCGAACGGCCGCTTCCGCGCTCGGCTGAAGAGCGGCCGGGTCAATGTGGCCAGCAAGGTCTTCGACACCAAGCGCGAGGCCACGGCCTGGCTCGCTCGCGAGCGCGCCGCGCTGGCAGGCGGGGTCGATCCCCGAGCCGGGAAGGAGCGGGTCAGAGACGCGATGCAACGCTGGCTCGTCATCCGGTCGACGACCGTCGCCCAGAAGACCTACCGCGCCGACCAGGACGTCCAGCGGCTGACCACGGCCAGCGTCCTCAACCTCCACCTCTCGGCCGACTCGGGCCGGGAGGTCGCGCGCGTCTTCGAGCATCTGCTCGCCTCCGGGCTGGTCGAGCCCTCGGTCGTGCGCTACCGCGCGAGTCTGTCCTCCTTCTTCGGCTGGTGCGTGCGAGAGAAGCTGATCGCGACCAATCCCGTTTCCGCAGTGCCCGTCCCGAAGAGCTCCGAAGAGCGCACGGAGATGAATCCGTTCACCGAGGACGAGCTCGAGACGGCGTACCGGGTCTGGCGCGAGCAGAACGCCCGGCTCGCGGACATCCTGCTCATCCTCGGCTGGACCGGTCTGCGTTGGGGCGAGGCCCGCGCGATGACCGTGGGCGACGTGATGGAGGTGCCCGCACCGGGCTTGATCGTTCGCCGCTCCGCACCCGAAGGCATCGCCACCAAGGCCACCAAGAGCGGCCGGTCGCGGCGCGTCCCGATCGCCAACCGCGTGCTCCCGATCGTCGAGCGGCTCAAGGTTGGCAGGAGGCCGAGCGACCTGCTCTTCACCACCGATGCCGGCTCCCGCCTCCACCGCTCCGCGGTGCTGCGCACGATGAGGTGGGAGCGGACCGGGCGGGGCCGCCGCATCCACGACCTGCGACATACCGCCGCCTGCCTCTGGCTGGCGCGCGGTGTCGATGTCAGCACGGTGCAGAGCTGGATGGGCCATGCGTCGATCGCGACGACGAATCTCTACCTGCACCACCTCGGCACCGGGGCCGATCTGGCCGGGCTGGAGCGCCTCAACAGGGCGCCGGGGGCCACCGGGGGGCCATCCGCCGGACGCGCGGGCGAATAACAACGACGAATCCCCCGGGTGATCCGTGCGTTTCCGCAGGTCACCGGGGGGATTCCTTTGGTGGAGCTGAGGGGATTCGAACCCCTGACCTTCTCATTGCGAA
>ERZ1645187.1902-NODE-1902-length-18848-cov-29.586389_pt1 | contig 18848 bp, 20 predicted proteins | sample MGYA00575352_ERZ1645187 | MGnify/ENA primary metagenome ERZ1645187 (study PRJEB40837, sample SAMN11349314) | freshwater sediment metagenome | isolation source: river sediment | host: Sediment | place: India: Wazaribad , New Delhi | collected 2017-02-21 ... | reverse complement strand
TCGCCGGCAACCGCGACCCGCTGCAACCGCTCGCCGGCCTGCGCGGCGGTGCCATCGCCGCCGAAACGAAAAAACTGCCCTTCGAGCGCGTCGCGACGCTGGCTGAACTGGAACAGAAAGTCATGGCCGCCGGCCGCCCGGTGATGCTCGACTTCTATGCCGACTGGTGCGTCTCATGCAAGGAAATGGAGAAATTCACCTTCGCTGACGCGCAGGTGCAGGCCAGACTGGCCGGCTTCACGCTGCTCAAGGCCGACGTCACCGCCAACAGCGACGACGACAAGGCCCTGCTCGCCCGCTTCGGCCTCTTCGGCCCGCCGGGCATCCTCTTCTTCGACTCCAGCGGCCGCGAAATCAAGACCATCCGCGTCGTCGGCTACCAGGACGCCAGCCGCTTCCTGCAGACGCTGGCGCAGGTACCAACCGGCGCCTGAGGCCGGCGGGAAAAACACCCGGTTTTCAGCGGTTTTCCGGGTTCACCGCAGGAGAGGCAGGGGACTGGGAACGACCCGAAGGGGGAGTAACCGGACTAAGAAAACCGGCCTTTCAACGTCTGAATTAAACGGCCTGCACGGCTTTTCGCGCAGGTCCGGTTGAATGATGGGTTAGCTGTCTAATCGACAACTGTCTGGACATGCTGCATTACCTTTGCGGATAGGTGGAAAAGGTCTTTGGCGGTTATTTTGTGCTGTTCAGATATTTCGAATACATCCACTGCATCGCTCATGCGCTTTGACCCAGGGTCCGGGTAACGACCGGCCCAGACAACAAAGTGAGTAAGACATTTCAAGATCGCCAGCTCCTTTTCACTAAGATCTGGAATGAAGTCAGCTAGCTCTTCTAGCCGGTGGTGAAAATAGCTTTTCTCTTGGTTGATGAATTCATTCATTCCAAGTTTGATTAAGATCATGGCCTTCAAGCAGACCTCAAGGCTGTAACCGACCAGCATCAACGCTACGGCGTGGTATTGACTATGACAAATGGTCCTTAAATCTGGAGGAGTGTTGTCAAAACTCGACGAATTCTTCACCAAGCAGATAGCAGCTTCAGTTAGTGCATCGGCGTGGCATAACCAGAGAACTGGATTCTTAAGGTCCGCGACAGTTGGCGGCTTGGAAAAATCTATGTCGAAACCATTTGCGCATGCCAGCAATCCCCACTTCTGCCATGCGAGCGCGCTGTAACCAAACGGGTCAGCCGCAAATCCGTTCGGGTTTGGTTTAAGTGATGGCTCCATAGACAGCTAACGTGGAGGTAACCGGCCTTGCGCGGCTTTTCGCGCAAGGTCCGTGTTGACCGAAGAGTTAGACAACATAGGCACCGAGTAGTCCCGTGCGATCAACACCTGAGAGTTCAGACCAGAATTCCCGGAATTCGTCCAAGTCGGTTGCTTCGGAAAGCGGTTCGTTGTGGTGCACGCCGCCCCGTCTCGTGTCTGCCTCGGCAATTGGTAGTTTCAGTTCCTTGGCCAAGTCCTCAACACTCAATAGGGCGACCTCGAAGGGGTCAGAATGAATGGTCGCCGTTGTTAACGTTGCGCTCATATCGACGTAGTGACAGTTGTTTTTCCGCACGGTAGGAGGCTTCGACCCCTTTGCAATAGGCTGTGGGATTGCGACAGGAAGTTTTGAAACGTCGAGATATCTAGAGCAATTGGAAAAACAGAAACCACCACATGGCTCAAGCGTTGTTCCGACAATAGGCAATACGTAGAACACCTTCCGATTAGACTTAACTCTGTCGCGAAGCGCCTGCATCTGATTGTGTTCAGCCTTGAATCGCCGGACGCCACCGTTCAAAAGCTCATTTGAAGACTTCAGCTGAAACAGAAGCAATGTCGCCCCCAACCTGGTGCATGCATCGAAACCTGCTTTGGCCTCTTGCTTCTGTGTAAGCCCAAACCAGAAGAGATTGATTCCAAGTGCCTGCGGAAGTCCCATGCAAAAATTCAGTTCGACCGTTTTTTCTGCGATTCGCACAAATAGTTCCTTGTTGTCTAACGTGAAGTGGACAGCAATATTGCAGGGTTTCTCAGATTTTTGACGTATAACCTAGCAGCATTAATTCGCATAACCAATTGTTTGCAAGTGAAATTTTATTATTCTGTAAGCCAGCATACAGTACTAAACGATCCGCCAAACCCTGCAAGCAACTGAAAGTGCCAATGGCATTATACGGCCGCTTTCAGGCGGTTTGTCCATCGGCCGAACCTGGCCGATAGCCGACCCAGAAATACACCCGATTTTCACCACTTTTCCGGGTTCACCGCAGGAGAGACAGGGGACTGGTGACGACCCAATTCGGACCTTCGACGGTCGGACGTATCAACGACTGGTTTTTGGTTATAGCTGCCACACGTAATGCGCCCCACCCTCTACGCTTGTCCGCTATTATGGACAACATATCATGTTTTTGTCCATAATAGCGAAATGCCGCGCAAACCACCAATCGTCTTTCCGCAAGAGCAAAGGCTGCTCTCCCAGCTGGGAGAGCGGCTGAAGCTCGCGCGCATGCGGCGAAAGCTGAGCAACGCCGTGGTGGCTCAGCGGGCGGGCATCTCAAGAACCTCCCTCTACAAGGTGGAGGCGGGTGACCCAGGAGCAACCTTGGGCACTTACATGCGGGTCATGGCGGTCCTGGGTCTCGAGGCCGACATCAATGCGCTAGCCGCAGACGACAAGGTGGGCCGCAAGCTGCAAGACTTGGCACTCGAAGCGCCGGCGTCAGCACCGCGACGCCGTCGAGCTGCCACAAATGAACCGCCGACTCCTGCCGTCCGTCCGGATGGCACCGGGAGCGCGTCATGAGCAACCAAGACAACGCCCTGGAGGTCTGGCTCGATTGCGACCTGGGGCCGCCATGCCTGGTCGGCACCTTGGTACACGACCGCGGCCAGATTCGGTTCCATTACGAGCGCGTGTGGCTGCGCGACGCGCGAGCGTTCGCGCTTGACCCCGACCTATCGCTGGACGAAGCGCCATTCTTTCCCAAGCCAGAACTGGGCAACTTCGGCATCTTCCTGGACTCGTCCCCTGACCGGTGGGGCCAGACGCTGATGAAGCGGCGAGAGGCACTGCAAGCCAAGGACGAGAAACGCACGCCGCGGACACTGTACGCATGGGACTTCCTCATCGGGGTGCAGGACTTCACCCGGCAGGGTGCGCTGCGCTTTCGGCTTGCCGGCACTGAGGAATTCCTGGGCAACGAGAAGATGGCCGCACCGCCCATCACAACGCTGCGCGAGCTGGAGGCGGTGGCATATCAGCTGAGCAGCCGCCGCATTGACGACCTCGACGCGTTGCGCAAATGGCTGTCCGTGTTGGTTGCGCCTGGCGCATCTTTGGGTGGCGCACGGCCGAAAGCCAACTTCACGGAGGCGGATGGCTCCCTGTGGATTGCCAAATTCCCGGCGCGAGACGACGACCGGGATGTCGGCGCCTGGGAGCTCGTGGCCCACGGTCTCGCGCTGAAGGCGGGGGTGGATGTTCCTGCCGCGAAGGCCGTGCGCCTGAACAATGAGTTCCACACCTTTTGCGTGCAGCGTTTTGACCGTGCCGACGGAACGCGACGGTTTTATGCTTCCGCGATGACCTTGCTACGCAAGGAGCAGAGCGAGGGCACAAGCTACCTGGAGCTGGCCCAGTTCCTTCGGGGTAAGGGCGACGGTCCGCATGCGGATGCCGACCTGGAGCAGCTATTCCGCAGGGTGGCTTTCAACGTCGCAATCGGGAACAGGGACGACCACCTGCGCAATCACGGGTTCGTACTGGGCGCGACAGGCTGGCGCTTGGCGCCGGCGTTCGACGTGAACCCGAACATCGACAAGGCAGAACACGTCCTCAACATTGATGACGCAGACAACCGTCCGAGCCTCCAAACAGTTCTGACCACTGCAACCTTCTACGGGCTGACTGAAGAACGGGGAAAGCAGATTGTCGAAGAGGTCGCTTCTGCGGTCGATGGGTGGGAAAGCCTGGCTAGGCAGGCCGGCATTGCCCGCGGCGATGTGGAGCTCACCGTCGGGGCTTTTTCCGCCCACGCGGAGTATCGGTCCGCAGCTCGGTAGAGAACGCCCGCCGCAGCCAGGACTCACAGTTGGCGCCCGTGCCAACGGTGCTTCCGGCACCACTGAGGGCCGCGCGCTGCCGAGTCACGATGTCGGTATGGGCTGAAGGCTTTTTGCCTTGATGAAATAATGCCGCCATAGTTTTCGCTACAGCGGCAGGCGAAAACAGCAACACGCCAAGTTACCAGCCAGGATGATGAGTCGAGGCGCTTGATTGGGCGGGTTTCACGGTAGACCGTAGATCCGGGTATCAAACCCCGTACGGCTGCAATTTTCGTGCATGCCGCAGCGACAGCAGGGCAAAAACCACACCGACGACGATGCCAGCCAGCACATCGAGTGCAACGTGCTGGCGGGTGGCGAGTGTGGACCACAGGATGGCGAGGCAGTGCAGGGCGCTGGCCCATTGCAGCCAGCGCGGCGCCGAGACGGCCGTGAAAATGGCCCGCAGCCAGAGGGCGGAGAAGACCGCCGAGGCGACGTGCAGCGACGGGCAGGCGTTGCCGCTGGCATCGAGGCTCTTGATCAGCGCCATTTCCGGGTGCAACCTCCAGTCGATATCGGCCACCGGAACGGCCGTCGGCAGCAGCCAGAAAATGGCGAGGCAGAAGAGACATAGCGCGGCGATCCAGACCCCGAACCAGGCCAGAATGCGAAAACCGGACTGCAATGCGGGGGGCAACGAGACATAGACCCACAACGAGACATACACCGGGTAGGCCAGCGGCGAGAAGGGGACCCAGGTATCGACGACCGTCAACGGCATCAGGAAGGGCGTGCCGAGCGGCGCCTTGAGGACGGCGAAATAACCCCAGAAGAACAGCGCCATGAAGATGCTCGTACCAACGGCCTTCAGTGGCCAGAGGATGGCGATCCTGCGGGCAATCTGAAGATACCAGGGCGGTGGCGGGGTGAGGTTCATCGGGCGGGGCGAGGGGCAATAGCGGCGTCATGGTAACAAATTGGCCAAACCGTGTCGGGTGATGACGACGGAACGCGCACAACCAAAGGGCAAGCCTTTGGAAAACATGGGGTTTCGGCTAAAATCGCGCCCCATGGATTCTCTTGGCCTGATTCGTGAATTTCTCAAGGACCGCCTGGGCGTGGAACCCGATCGGGTGACGCTGGAAGCCCCATTGGCGGCGCTGGGTGTCGACTCCCTGATGATGCTCGAACTGATGTTCGAGTTCGAGGACCGCTTCGGCATCAAGCTTGCCACCGACCTCCAGACCCCGAAGACCGTCGGCGAGATGATTGCGCTGATGGACGGGCTGATCGCCAGCCAGAAGCCCTGAGCCATGAGCCAGCGGCGGGTAGCGATCACGGGCCTTGGCCTGATCAGCCCTTACGGCGGCGATCTGGCCGACTACTTCGACCGCCTGCTGGCCGGCGAATCGGCGGTCCGCTACCTGCTCACCGACGACCTGCCGCGGCCACTGTCGATTCCTTTCGTCAGTTGCCCCGGTTTCGACCCCGATACCGTGCTCGGCAAACCGCTGGCGTCGATGATGGACCGCTTTGCCCAGCTCGGCATGGCAGCGGCCTTCGCCGCCTGGGACGACGCCGGCCTGACACGCAGCGCCGGTGAGGAATCGCGCGACAGCTGGGGTTGCGCCTGGGGTACGGCGCTGGGCGGCACCCTGGCCTATGAAAAAGGCTACCGCGAGCTGTGGCAGAAAGGCCGCGAACGCCTGTCGCCGCTGGCGGTCATTCTCGGCATGAACAATGCCGCCAATGCCCACATTTCCATCCAGCTCGGCCTGGGGGGCGTCAGCATGAGCCACACCGTCGCCTGCGCCTCGTCGGCCATCGCCATCGGCGAGGCCTTCCGCCGCGTGCGCTCCGGCGAGGCGACCGTCATGGTGACCGGCGGTTCGGACGTCCCGCAGGCCTACGGTGTCGCGCGCGCCTGGGAGGCCCTGCGCGTCATGGCACCCGGCGATGCCAACAGTTCGCCGTCCGCCTGCCGCCCCTTTGCCGCCGACCGGCGCGGGCTGGTGCTGGGCGAGGGCGGGGCGGCACTGATCCTTGAAGACTGGGATCACGCCACCGCCCGCGGAGCGCGCATCCACGGCGAACTGGTCGGTTACGGCACCAGCTGCGACCACACGCATCTGGTCCGCCCGGAAGTCGCCGGCCAGTTGCGGGCGCTGCAGGCAACGCTCGACGACGCCGGCCTCAGCGCCGACGACATCGATTACGTCAATGCCCATGGCACGGCCACCGCCGAAGGCGATCCGGTCGAAGTCGGTGCGCTGCGCGCCCTGTTTGGCGAACGCGCTGCCCAGGTACCGGTCAGCGCCACCAAGTCGATGCACGGCCACCTGCTCGGCGCCGCCGGCGCTATCGAGGCGATCAGCACGGTGCTGGCGCTGCGCGAGCAGGCCATTCCGCCGACGGCTCACCTCGCCGGCAATCTCGACCCCGCCTGCGAGGGGGTCGACCATGTCCTCGAAGGCCGGTCGGGGCTGCGCCTGCGTACGGCCCTGTCCAATTCCTTCGCTTTCGGCGGCAGCAATGCCGTGCTCGCTTTCCGCGCGGCTGACGCCGGCAACGCCTGATTTTCCGGAAACCCCTCATGTCTGAAGCCAACGCCCCGCAAACCGTCGACGCCCTGCTGCCCGAAGTCGCCGAACTGATCGTCTCGGCCCTCAATCTCGACATGGACCCGGCCGAAATCGCCGCCGATGCCCCCCTGTTCGGCGATGCCAACGATGGCCTGGGTCTCGATTCGATCGATGTCCTCGAAATCGCCCTCGTCGTTTCCAAACGCTACGGCTTCCAGCTCAAGTCGGACAACGAGGACAACGTCCGCATCTTCTCGTCGCTGCGCGCCCTGGCGGCGCATATCGCCAGCCAGCGAACAAAATGACCGGACGCATTGCTCCGGTCCTGCGCGGCGCGGCGGTTTTTGCGCTGCTCGCGGCCTGGGCCGTGCTCGCCCACCTCGGCAGCGCCGGCGAGAGCGATGCCAATCTCGGCGCCGCGCTCGGCGTCACCCCGCTGATCGTCATCGTCGCCCTGCTGCTGTGGCGGGTACGCAACCCGCTGTGGCTGGTTGCCGGCAGCCTGACCCTGCTGGCCGCCGTCGCTGCCGCCTGGCCGATGCTGCGCGAGAACGTGCCGCTGCTCTACCTCGTCCAGCACATCGGCACCAATCTGGCACTGGCCACGCTATTCGGGCGTACCCTGTTCGGCGGCGGCGACGCGCTGGTCACGCAACTCGCCCGGGTCGTGCACGGTGAGATCAGCGAACGCAAGATCCGCTACACCCGCCGCGTGACGATTGCCTGGACGGCATTTTTCATCGGCATTTCGCTGACCTCGCTGCTGCTCTTCAATTTTGCCCCGGCCCACGTCTGGTCGGTGTTCGCCAACCTGCTCAGCACGCCGCTGCTCGGGCTGATGTTCGCCGGTGAGTTGCTCTGCCGCTACACGCTGCTGCCGCCTGAAGAGCGCACCGGCATCATCGATAGCATCCGCGCCTACCGGCTGAACATGCGCCGGCAGCAGAACACGACGCTGGCCGATCCGTCATGAGCAGCCTGCCGCTGCTCGGGCAACCCGGGCTGGATGCGACCTTCGCCTGGTTGCCCGACGGCCCGCGCAGCGCCGGCCAGTATCTTGCGGACGTCACCATGCTGCAGGCACAGCTCGAAGCCCAGGCCCCCGCCGGCAACTGGCTGCTCAACCTGTGTCAGGACCGCTACCGCTTCGCCGTCGGATTCGCCGCCGGCCTGCTCGCCGGCAAAACGAGCCTGCAACCCGCCTCGCAGTCGCCGGAAACCCTGCGCCGACTGCAGGCCGACTACCCCGGCCTGCTCTGCCTGTGCGACAGCGACTTCGACAGCCTCGACCTGCCGCGACTCGATTTTCCGGCGCAGCTTGCACTGCAGGAAGACGACCAACGGGCTGCGGTGAACCCGGAAAACCCGCCCAAAATGCCACTCATTCCCGCCGAGCAGGTGGCTGCCATCCTGTTCACCTCGGGGTCCACCGGCCAGCCGCAGGCGCACGCCAAGACCTGGGGCAAGCTGCTTGCCAACGGCCGTGCCGAAGCCGAACGGCTGGGCCTGCTGCAACAGGCGCACGCCATCGTCGGCACGGTACCGGTACAACACAGCTACGGGTTTGAATCGACTTTCCTGATGGCCCTGGCCGGCGGCGGCAGTTTCTGGGCCGGCAAGCCCTTTTTCCCGCAGGACATCGCTGCCGCCCTTGCCGCCGTGCCGCAACCGCGGCTGCTGGTCACCACGCCCTTCCACCTCTCGGCACTGCTTTCCGCCGAAGTTGAACTGCCCCCGGTGGATCGGCTGCTCTCCGCGACCGCGCCCTTGTCCGGCGACCTGGCCCGGCGTGCCGAGGCCGTCTGCCAGGCGCCGCTGTTCGAGATCTACGGCTCGACCGAAAGCGGCCAGCTCGCCTCCCGCCGCACCACCGAAGGCGATGCCTGGCAACTGCTGCCCGGCGTCCAGCTGACGCAAACTGGCGACGTGACAACCGCCAGCGGCGGCCATGTCGAAGGCGAGGTGCCACTCGGCGATCTCATCGAACTCGCCGGCGACGGCGGCTTCACCCTCGTCGGTCGCCATGCCGACCTGATCAACATTGCCGGCAAGCGCACCTCGCTCGCCTACCTCAACCACCAGATCACGGCCATCGCCGGCGTCACCGATGCTGCCTTCTTCCTCCCCGACGAAGCAGGACCGGACGGCATCACCCGACTGACGGCTTTTGTCGTCGCGCCCGGCATGGATCGCCGGCAACTGCTCGCCGCCCTGCGCCAGCGCATCGATGCCATCTTCCTGCCGCGCCCGCTGGTCTTTGTCGACGCGCTGCCGCGCAACAGCACCGGCAAGCTGCCGCGCAGTGCGCTGCAGGCCCTGTTCGAGGAGCGCCTGGCGCATGGCAGTCACTGAATTCGTCTGGCCGGTCCCGGCAGACCACCCGGCCTTTGCCGGCCATTTCCCGGGTCGGCCCATCGTGCCCGGCGTCGTCATCCTCGACCGCGCCCAGTTGTTCGCGCAAACACTGACACCCGCCCCGGTACACCACTGGCAGGTCGGCAATGCCAAGTTCCTCAGCCCGGTCGGCCCCGGTGAAACGCTGGTTTTCGCGCTGGAAACCAAAGCCAGCGGCGCCATCGCCTTCAGCGTTCGCGCCGGCGAGCGCAGCGTCGCCTCGGGCAGCCTGACGCCGGTGCTGGCATGAGCGGCACGCGCAGCGAGAACGACCCGCGCAGCCCGAAAGGGCAGGGCGCCGACTGGACCCGTCAGCAGGAGCGCAGCAACCTCGCCATCCTGCGGCTGATGGTCTGGATTTCGCTGACTTTCGGCCGCGCCATCGGCCGCCTCGTGCTGCACGGCATCGCCGCCTACTACGTCGTTTTCGCCCCGCGGGCGCGCCGGGCCAGCCGCGACTACCTGCACCGGGCGCTCGACCGCTGGGCCGAATGGTCGGACGGCTATCGGCACGTCTTCAGCTTCGCCAGCACCATCCATGACCGGATTTATCTGCTCAATGACCGCTTTGACCTCTTCGACATCGAGGTCAGCGGCGAAGAGGCCATCCATGCCGCACTGGCCCGTCAGCCCGGCGTATTGCTGATCGGCGCCCATCTCGGCAGCTTCGAGGTGCTACGCGCCGTCGGCCGCGGCCGCGCCGGATTGAACATCGCGATGATGATGTACGCCGAGAATGCGCAGAAGATCAATGCCACGCTCGAAGCGATCAATCCGGCGGCGACGCAGGACCTGATCCCGCTCGGGCAGATGGATTCGATGCTGCAGGCCCGCGACCGGCTCGATGCCGGCTGGCTGGTCGGCATGCTCGCCGACCGCAGCCTCGCCGACGACCCTACGGTCGACGCGGAATTCCTCGGCAAACCGGCCGCCTTTCCACTCGGCCCGTGGCGCATGGCCGCGATGCTGCGCCGTCCGGTATTCTTCATGACCGGGCTTTACCTCGGCGGCAATCGCTACCGCATCCATTTCGAGCCGCTGGCCGACTTCTCGCAGGTCGAGCGTGCCGACCGGGATGCCGCGATCCGCACGGCGATCGCCTGTTATGCGGCCCGCCTGGAACACTATTGCCGGCAGGCCCCCTATAACTGGTTCAACTTCTTCGATTTCTGGCAGAAAAAATGACCCGTTTCCGTTTTCTCCAGCCGCTTCTTGCCGGCCTGCTGCTGATCGGCCTCAGCCTGCCGGCGCTGGCCAGCTACGACATTGGCCAGCTGATGGCCGACCTCGCACGCAACAAGGGCGGCAAGGCGAAATTCGTCGAGAAGAAATTCCTTGCCGTGCTCGACAAGCCGCTCATCGCCACCGGCGAAATGACCTACACCGCCCCCGACCGCCTGGAGAAGCGGACACTGACACCGAAACCGGAATTCATGCTGCTCGACAAGGACAGCCTGACGCTGGAGCGCGAAAAGCAGAAGCTGACCATCAACCTCGCCAGCCAGCCGGAAGCGCTGGCCTTCATCGACAGCATCCGTGGCACCCTCTCCGGCAACCGGGCGGCACTGGAGCGCAACTACGGCCTGCATCTCGGCGGCACGGCCGACAAATGGACGCTGACGCTGCTGCCCAGCGACCAGAAGATCGCCACCCTGGTCCAGCGCATCACCGTCAGCGGCAGCCGCGGCCAGGTACGGCAGATCGAGTACCTGCAGGCCGACGGCGACCGCTCGCTGCTCGCCATCGAGCCGGTGACGACGCCCTGAACGACGGATGACGATGAACCGCCCGGCCCTGCGCGCTTTCGCGATCTGGCTGCTGGCCATGCTGGCCGGCGCGGCCATCGTCGTTAACAGCCGCTTCGCTGCCGACATGTCCTTCTTCCTGCCGGCGAAACCGACGGCGGAGCAACAGGTGCTGGTCGACCAGATCAAGGAAGGCGTCGTCTCGCGGCTGCTGATGGTCGGCATCGGCGGCGGCGACAGCAGCCAGCGCGCCCGCGTCTCGCGCGCCCTGCGCCAGCAGCTGGCGGCCGACCGGCAGTTCGTTTCGGTGCAGAACGGCGAAACCGCCAGCATTGCCGCCGAACGCGACGTGCTGCTCAAATACCGCTACCTGCTCAGCCCGGCCGTCGAACCGGCGCGCTTCAGCGTCGACGGGCTGCGCACGGCGATAGCCGACAGTGTGGACCGGCTGACCTCGCCGGCCGCGATGCTGCTCAAGCCCTATCTGACCAGCGACCCGACTGGCGAACTCTACGCACTGCTCAGCCGCCTCGACGCCGGTGCCCAGCCGGAAAGCCGCGATGGCGTCTGGTCCTCGCGTGACGGCGAACGGGCAATGCTGCTGATCCAGACGCGGGCGCTCGGCTCCGACACCGACGGCCAGTTCGCAGCCATCCAGACCATCGAGCGCGCCTTCGCGGAAGTCGCCCGCAGCGAGCAGGTCGAGGGTCTCAGCCTGCAGCTCTCCGGCCCCGGCCGTTTCGCCGTGCAGGCTCGGGCGACCATCCAGGGCGATGTCACCCGGCTGTCGCTGATCAGCACACTGGCCATCGTCGCCGTGCTTTTCGCCGTTTACCGCTCGCTGCGGCTGATGACGCTGGGCCTGCTGCCCGTCCTCAGCGGGGCGCTGGCCGGCGTAGTCGCTGTCAGCCTGGTCCATGGCACGGTCTTCGGTATCACCGTCGGCTTCGGCTCGGCGCTGATCGGCGAGGCCGTCGATTACTCCATCTACTATTTCGTCCAGTCCGGCCGACTGGGTGCGGCTGGCTGGCGCGAGCGCTTCTGGCCAACGGTACGCCTCGGCGTGCTGACCTCGATTTTCGGCTTCGGGGCGCTGCTCTTTTCGGGCTTCCCCGGCCTGTCGCAGCTCGGCCTCTATTCGCTGGCCGGCGTGTTCACCGCGGCACTGGTCACGCGCTACCTGCTGCCGCCGCTGGCCGGCGAGGCCCACCGTCTGCCCGACCTCAGCCACTTCGGCCGCCGTCTCGAACAGGCCATCGCCGCGCTGGCCGCGCTACGCCTGCCAGCCCTGCTGCTGACGCTTGCCAGCCTCGGCTATCTCGCCAGCGAACGGACCGAACTCTGGCACCCCAATATTTCGCTGCTGAGCACGGTCACCGCTGCCGAGGCCGAGGTTGACGCCGGCCTGCGCGCCGATCTGGCAGCACCCGATTCGCGCTACCTCGTCGTCGTGCACGGGCGCGACCGTGAGGCCGCTCTGCAGGCCGCCGAACAGGCCGGAACCGCACTCGATGCGCTGGTCGCCGAGGGTGTCATCGGCGGTTACGACAGCCCGGCCCGCTTCCTGCCCAGCCTCGCCACCCAGGCCGCACGCCAGGCCAGCCTGCCCGATGCCGACACGCTGCGCCTGCGACTGGCCGAGGCACAGGTCGATTCGCCGCTCGCCGCCGGCAAGCTGACGCCCTTTATCGAGGCCGTGCAGGCCGCCAAGGAAGGCCCGCCGCTGACCCGCGCCGGACTGGAAGGCAGCGCACTGGCGCTGGTGGTCGACTCGCTGCTGATTGAACGCCCGCAAGGGTGGAGCGTCCTGCTGCCACTGCGCCCGGCCGGTGCCGGCGCCGCACTTGAGATCCCCAGCAGCCGGGTACGCGAGGCACTGGCCGGCCGCGACGCCCTGTTCATCGACATGAAGGGCGAGTTCGACACCCTCTACGCCAGCTACATGCAGGAGGCGATTCAACTCTCGCTGGCCGGCCTGCTCGCCATTGTCCTGCTGCTCGGCGCAACGTTGCGCTCACCCCGGCGACTGGCCGCCGTCATGCTGCCGCTGGTGGCCGCCGTCGTCATCGTCATCGCCGGCCTGCATGCGCTGGGGCAGTCGCTGCACCTGCTGCATCTGGTCGGCATGCTGCTGATCGTCGCCGTCGGTTCCAATTACGCGCTGTTCTTCGACCGACTCGCTCACGCCGACCAGCCGGAACCGTCGACACTGGCCTCGATGGCCGTCGCCAACCTGACCACCGCCATCGGCTTCGGCACGCTGGCGCTGTCCAAGGTACCGGTCCTCAACGCCATCGGCGTCACCGTCGGCCCGGGGGCCATCCTTGCGCTGCTGCTGTCCGCCATTTTCGTTCGCGGCCGGGGTCACGGGCAATGACTGGGCCGTTGCACTGCCTGCGCCACGAACGCGGCGGCGATACGTTGCTGGTGCTGCTGCCCGGCGCCTACATGACGCCGCAGCACTTCGCCGACAACGGCTTTTTCACCGCCGTCGATGGCCGCGGGCTGGCGTTGGATCTGGCTGCGGTGAACCTGGAATTGGACGAAATTTCGACCGGTGATGCCTTGCCGGCGATCCAGCGCGAAATCATCGAACCGGCACGCGCCCATTACCGGCAGGTGTGGCTGGGGGGCATTTCGCTCGGCGGCCTGCTCAGCCTCTGCCACGCCGCCGACTACCCCGGCGCCGTCGATGGCCTGTGCCTGATCGCCCCCTATCCCGGCAGCCGCCTGACCACCAACGCCATTGCCCGCGCCGGCGGGCTGGATGTCTGGCAGGCCGGCAGCGAGCAACTCGCCGACCCGGAATTCCGCGTCTGGCAATGGCTGCAGGCCCCGCCAGCGGGGCTGCCGGTATTTGTCGGCTACGGCACGGAAGACCGCTTCGCCGCCGGCATGGCGCAGATAGCCAGCCGCTTCCCGCCCGCGGCCACCCGCGCCCGGCCCGGTGAGCACGACTGGCCGGTGTGGCGGCAACTGTGGGCGGATTTTCTCGATCTCGGCCATTTTTCACACTGACGCCATGGCCGCCTACCGCCCGACCCCGACCCTCGTCATCTGCCTGCTGCTGCACCTCGTGGCACTCGCCGGCGTCGTCCTCGCCCCGGCGTACTGGCCGGGCTGGCTGGGGCTGCTGGTGCTGGCGCACGCAGTGATCACCATCGCCGGCCTGCTGCCGCGCAGCACGGTGCTCGGCCCCAATCTCGTGCGCCTGCCGGCGGCGGCCGCCTTGCGCGGCGAAGTGGCACTGACCATTGACGACGGCCCCGACCCGGAAGTGACGCCACAGGTACTGACGCAACTGGCTGAGGCCAAGGTCAAGGCCACCTTCTTCTGCATCGGCTGGCGTGCCCGGCAGCACCCGGACGTGCTGCGCGCCATCGTCGCCGCCGGCCATCAGGTGGAAAACCACGGCGACAGCCATTCCAAGGCCTTTTCGCTCTTCGGCCCGCGGCGCATGACCACCGACATCCGCGCCGCCAATGCCACGCTGACCGACATCACCGGCCGGGCACCGCGCTTTTTCCGCGCCACTGCCGGCCTGCGCAACCCCTTTCTCGACCCCGTGCTGCACCGCCTCGAGATGCGGCTGGCGAGCTGGACGCGGCGCGCCTATGACACCCGTTGCGGCAATGCCGACACGGTTTATCATCGCCTCACCGACGGACTGGATGCCGGCGAGATCCTGCTGCTGCACGACGGTCATGCTGCGCGCACGACCGACGGCCAACCAGTGATTCTCGCCATGCTGCCCCGCCTGTTGGCCACCCTGAACGAACGCCAGCTGACACCCGTCACCCTCGACGCCGCCCTGAAATGACCCAGCCCAGCCAGCACAGTTTCCTGCGCACCCTGCTCGACGAAGCCACCCGCCCCTTCCGCGGCGGCGGCCATTTTGCCTACCACTACGCCCGCGGCAAGCTGTCCTCCGACAGCATCTTCCGCGAGATGCTCAAGCGCGGCCTGCTGCCGGCCGAAGGTCGCTATCTCGACCTTGGCTGCGGTCAGGGCAGCCTTTTCGGCTGGCTGCTCGCCGCCTGCAAGCTGTACGAATCCGGCTACTGGCCGCAGGACTGGCCGGCGGCGCCCAAGGCACTGAGCCTGCGCGGCGTCGAGCTGATGCAGAAGGACGTGGACCGCGCCGCCCGTGCCTTCGGCAAGGATCACCCGGTCGTCCGCATCGAGCAGGGCGACATGAACAAGGTCGATTTCGGCCAGGTCGATGTCGTCACCATCCTCGACGCCCTGCATTACTTCGACCACGCCCACCAGAAGGACGTCCTGCGCCGCATCCGCGCCGCGCTGCCGCCGGGCGGGCTGTTCCTCACCCGTGTCGGCGACGCCTCCGCCGGCCTGCCGTACCACATCTGCAACTGGGTCGACCGCACCGTCACCTTCGTGCGGGGCCACCGCCTGCCGCAACTCTATTGCCGGCCGCTGGCAGAATGGGTCGAGCTGATCAGGAGCTTCGGCTTCACGGTCGAAACCGACCCGATGAACGAAGGCAAACCCTTCGCCAATGTCATGCTCGTCTGCCGGGTGCCAACCTGAGCACCTTGCGCCTCACCACTGTCGTCGCCGCGCTGACACTGGCCGGCTGCGCCAGCATCGACAGCGGCGGCGGCCTTCCGGGTGGGTCTGGCAGCTCATCAGGTATTCCCGGCATCCCCGGTTCAACACCCGGCGGCGTCACCGACAGCACCCCACCGCGGCCACCGACCTGGCCCGAACTCGACGAAGCCACCCGCCGCCAGCGCCTCGCCAAACTGCTGCCGGCAACGCTGCGCGACCGGCAGGCCTGGGCCAACGACCTGCACGCCGCTTTCGTCCATCTGCAGATTCCGCACGAACCGACCATCTACTGTGCCGTACTGGCGATCACCGAGCAGGAATCCGGCTACCAGGCCAACCCCGCCGTCCCCGGACTGGGCAAAATTGCCTGGAAGGAACTCACGGAGCGCGCCGGCCGCTACGGCATCCCTGGTCTGGTGCTAGAAGCGGCGATGCTCAAGTCCTCCGCCGACGGCCGCAGCTACCGCCAGCGCATCGACGCGCTGAAGACCGAAAAGGAAATGAGCGACCTCTACGAGGAAATGATCGCCCTGATCCCCTTCGGCAGGCAGCTGTTCGCCGATTTCAACCCGGTCCGCACCGGCGGCCCGATGCAGGTCAGCATCGACTTCGCCGAAAAACAGGCGCGCGAACGCGGCTACCCCTACCCGGTGGGCAAAAGCATCCGCGATGAAGTGTTCTCCCGCCGTGGCGGCCTCTATTTCGGCACCGCCATCCTGCTCGACTACCCGGCGCCCTACGACGATGTCGTCTATCGCTTTGCCGACTTCAACGCCGGCCGTTACAGCAGCCGCAACGCCGCCTTTCAGGCTGCCGTGGCGCTGCTCAGCAACCGTCCGCTGGCCCGTGACGGCGACCTGCTGCGTTACCGCAAGGGGCAGCCGCTGCCCGAAGCGAGCAGCGTCGAAAGCGCACTGCGCACCCTCAACGGCCGCCTACGCCTGAGCGACAACGAGGTCCGCCGCGACCTGCTGCTCGAAAAAGCCGCCGAGTTCGGCGACAGCGTCCTCTTCAAGCGCGTTTTCGCCCTCGCCGATCAGGCCGCCGGCAAACGCCTGCCGCGCCAGACGATGCCGGAAATCGACCTGAAAAGCCCGAAAATCACCCGCAAGCTGACCACCGAATGGTTCGCCCGCCGCGTCGAAGGCCGCTTCAAGAGCTGCCTCGGCCGCGTCGACGCCACGGCGGGCTGAGTCAGCGGCAGCTCAACCGCGTCTGCGGTCAACCGGAAAAACCGGCCAAATTCGGGATCAGGCGGCGGGGCCGTCAGCGCAACAGCCGACCAGCACTGCCGACGATGGTCACCTCGACAAAACGCGAGCCGAGCCGGCCCGACTTGCCGTAATCGATCGTAAAGCCGCCGAGATCGTGATTGCGCAGACCGGCCAGCGCACCGACCAGTTTCTCGCGCGTCGGGTTCGGGCCGGCCTGGCGCAAACCCTCGGCCATCACCTTGGCGGCGATGTAGCCTTCGAGCACGGTATAGGTCGGGCCGCTCTTCGGCATGAACTCGGGCGGCAAGGACTGGAACTCGCGCACAACCGGCACGGCACTGCTCCACGGATAGGGCACGACCTGGGCAATGGCGATACCGGCCGCCGAGGCGCCCATTTCCGCCTGCAACGCCTTGTAGCCAACGACAGAGAGCGCGAAGAACTGGGTCATCTTGCCAGCCTGACGCATTTCGCGGACAAAGGCCGCCGTCGGCTTGTAAGTGCTGACCATCACCACGCCCTGCGGATCGGCCACGCCAATAGCCTTAACTGCATCGCGGACGTCATTCTTCGCCTTGTCGAAGGCGCCGGTCGCCACCACTTTCAGGTTGCGCCTGGCGAGTGCCCGCTCGACACCGGCCAGCCCGGACTTGCCAAAGGCGTCATCCTGATAGAAGACCGCAATCTTGTTGATGCCCAGCGTCGTCAACTGGTCGACAATCTTCTCTGTCTCGTCGCCGTAACTGGCACGCAGCCAGAAGGTGGTCGGCGACTTCTGTGCCCGCAGTTCGTCCGAACCGGTATAGGGTGCCAGCGATGGAATGTTGCGCTCGTTGATCAGCGGCAGCGCCGCGGCGTAGTTGGCCGAGCCGAACATGCCGAGCAGTGCGAATACCTCTTCCTGGTCGAGCAAGCGCTTCGTATTCTCGACCGTACGCTCGACGACATAGGCATCGTCCAGCGTCAGCAGCTCGATCTTGCGCCCGTGAATGCCGCCGCGGGCGTTCAGCGCATTGAAATAGGCCAGCATCCCTTCGCGGTACTCGCTGCCCAGCTCGGCCAGCGGGCCGCTAAGGGGCAGTGATTGCCCGAGGCGGAGAGGCCCGTTCTGGGCCAGCGCGAGCGCCGAACCGAGCAGACACAACGCAGCAAACAGGTTTCGGACAAGGGAAATCATTGGCACTCCGTGAATTGGCGGAAAAGGCGCACTCTAGGCCGAAGGCGAAGGACGAATTGTCATTCCGACGACAGTGTCGGTGCCAGCGGCCTTCCCTGCCACTACGCCGGCTGCGGTGAACCCGGAAAATGCCCGAAATCCAGCCACTGCTCGGCGCTCAGGGCGCAAGCAGCCACGCTGCAATCTGCGCCACCACGTCGCCCTCGATCCCGTTGAAGCCATGGTAGGACCAAGCCTCGCAGGGGTCACCCCGGCTGACGCCATCGCGGAAACTGAGCACGCCCCGACGGGGCAGGCCTTGCAACTTGTCGATCAGCGCGGGGAGATCGCTGAAGGCACAATAGCTGCAGCCATCGAGTTCGTGGTGCACCACCAGCACCGGGATTGCCAGCCGGTCGAGCGGCATCTCCGGCACGGCCGGCGCCTGCCGGTCACGAAGGATGCTTGCAGTCAGAACCAGGCCATCCGGCCCGTCGGCAGGTGCCAGGCGCGTTGCCACGGCCGCTACCGACTGCGTGCCACGACTGGTGCCGACCAGCCAGACCGGGATGGCTGCCTGCCGGCGCACCCAGGCAATCACCGCTGCAATATCGGCGGCATGCTCCGTCCCTTGCCGAAATCCGGCCAGGAAAGGACGATACTGCCGGTCAGACGGCGCATCGACGATCACCGTCAGCAAGCGGGCATCGACAAAATGCCGACGGCTGCGGATGAGGAAATTACCCTCGCCCCAAGACAGCTCGCCCGCCGGGCCAATCTGCAGACCGCCGTGCCCGCCGGCAAACAGAATCACCGCCGCCACCGGTGCCGGTGGCGCGAGTACCAGCAGGCGTTGGGTAACACCGGGCCGCGTCGGCAGATCGACTACCGTCGGCACCGTTTGCGCCGCCGTACCGAACACCGCCAGTACGGCCAGTGCTCCGGCCAGCCAGCGCAGGCTATTAATGATCACAGCGCGTCCATTCATACCCGTAGTCTAGATCAAGCGGCATGCGGAACCGCATGCCGGCGCCTCCGTCAGCGTCTGCTAAAATTCGCCACTAAACTTTTCGAGCATCATCGTGACCCCGCTGCTCCTTTCCGCCTACACCGCCACCACCTGCCTCGGCCGCG
>ERZ1645187.1900-NODE-1900-length-18862-cov-125.940235_pt1 | contig 18862 bp, 14 predicted proteins | sample MGYA00575352_ERZ1645187 | MGnify/ENA primary metagenome ERZ1645187 (study PRJEB40837, sample SAMN11349314) | freshwater sediment metagenome | isolation source: river sediment | host: Sediment | place: India: Wazaribad , New Delhi | collected 2017-02-21 ... | reverse complement strand
CAGGTCGGCGGAATGGTCGGCCGCCTGATTGAGCAGCGTGTCCATCAGCTTGACCTCTTCCACCACCACCGACTGGTAGTGCGCGCCGATGCCGTGGGCGGCGAGGGCGCCGATCACCAGCGGCGAGAACTCGTCCGCAGTCTCACCGTGGCGTCCGGCCTGCACCACCAGCGCCTGCGCTTCCGGCTGCACCAGGGGTAGGGCATCGGCCAGCGCCCGCGCCGCGCCGCGCGAGCGGTGCCAGGCGAACAGCGGCCGATGGCCGAGATCGTCGTAGGTGCCGGCATAGGGGATCATCAGCACCGGCCGTCCGCTCTCCAGGATGATCTGCTCGGGCAGATCGACCGGAACCCGGCTACCGTCGTCGTGCTGGCCGAGGATGACCAGATCGAAGTGGCGGGCGATGTCGGTGGAGCGCACCAGCACCTCGCTCTCGCCGCCGCGGTTGACGTCGATGAAGGCGGCCTTGTCGCCGAGCGAAGCAGCGGCGGCGGTGAAGGCGGCCTCGGCGGCGGAGGCGCGGGCGATGTGGTCCTCGCTCGGCCAGGTGGCGACGACGCCGACCCGGTGGGCCGACGAGGTCTCGGCGAAGAGGCCGGTCAGCCGCGCACCGTGGCGGGCGGCGAGCTTCACCGCCAGCGCCGTGCGGACGGCGCAGCGCGGGCTCGAATCGAGATGAACCAGAATGTTGGCGAGCGTCATGGCGTTCCTCTTCTCGTTCTTCGGACGGTCGGCATCGGGGCCGCCGTCGTGGTTCCTTTCGTTGCGCCAGTTTCCGCGATCCGCGCCGGAGCGACAGCGGCCACGACGTCCGCATGGCGAACAAAATCCATTCGAACCGTCGACGCGTGCCGCAGTCCGATCATCGCGAGCTTGGCACCGAATCCATCGATCGGCCAATGCGGATGAGCACGGCCGCCATTCGATCCGAGTAGAGCCCCGGTGCCGCCGAGGGACCCGCATCGCTCCCGGTCTCGCCGATCGGTGCCGTCTCGCCTTTGCCGGAGCCGCCGCCGTGTGATCGCGATGCGACGGGCTCACCCCGCCCCGCCCTTCGCCGCCGCCACGATCCATTCCTCGAACGCCCGGAGCAGCGCCGAGCGGCCCTTGGAGGCGGGGTGGACGACGTAATAGGCCGAGCGGGTGGCGAGCGGGACGGGGAAGAGGATCGCCAGACGGCCGCTCGCCAGTTCCTCCTCGATCAGGAAGCGCGGCACCAGCGCCGCCCCGAGCCCACAGGCGGCGGCCTCCGCCACCATCGAGAACTGATCGAACCGCGGTCCCCGCCACGCCGCATCGGTCGCCACCCCCACCGAGGCGAACCAGTCGGCCCAGGCCGACGGCCGTGTCGATTGATGCAGCAGCGGTAGGCCGGCGAGATCGGCCGGGGTCGCGAGGCCGCGAGCGGCGAGCCAGTCGGGTCGGGCGACCGGCACCACCTCCTCGTCCATCAGATGTTCGAGCACGCCCCCGGCCCACACCGGCTGGCCGACGTGGATCGCCGCGTCGAACGGATCGGCGGCGAAGTCGAAGGGCTCGATGCGGGCGGCGAGATTGACCGTCACCTCCGGGTTGAGCACCAGGAAGCGGGCGAGCCGCGGCACCAGCCAGCGCGCCCCGAAGGTCGGCAACACCGCCAACTCCAGCACGCCGCGGGTCCCGGCGAAGCCCATCACCCGGTGGGTGGCGTCGCCGAGTTCGCCGAGCGACCGCCGCACGTCGGCGAGGTAGGCCCGCCCGGCTTCCGACAGCACCACCCTCTGGCGCACTCGCTCGAAGAGCGCCACGCCGACGATCTCCTCGAGCGCTCGGATCTGCCGGCTGATCGCGCCCTGGGTCAGATGCAGTTCCTCCGCCGCGCGGCTGAAGCTCTCGTGGCGGGCGGCGCATTCGAAGGCCACCAGCGATCCGATGGGAGGGAGGAAGCCGCGCCGGAACATCGTCATTCATTCCGATTTTTCATGATATCGTGAGAATTTCTCGCTTCAATCCCGGCTTGTCGAGCGGAATATTCATGACCTCGCACGGTGCGGCCGGACGGCCGTCGCCGCGATCGTCTTTACGTCCGACATTTCGAGGTGCCCGAATGTCCGCTCATCCCTCGCTCGCGGCCGAAACCCACGAGCTGCTCGCCGCCCTCGGCGTCGATCGCGCCCACTACACCGACGGCACCCTGGTGGTGACCTCGCCGATCACCGGCGAGGAGATCGGCCGCGTCGTCGAGCACGAGACCGAGGAGGCGGAGGCCGCCATCGGCCGCGCCGACACCGCCTTCCGGGCGTGGCGTCTGGTGCCGGCGCCGAAGCGCGGCGAACTCGTCCGCCTGCTCGGCGAGGAACTGCGCGCCCACAAGGCGGCGCTCGGCCGTCTGGTCACCATCGAGGCCGGCAAGATCGTCTCGGAGGGCCTCGGCGAGGTCCAGGAGATGATCGACATCTGCGACTTCGCCGTCGGCCTGTCGCGCCAGCTCTACGGCCTCACCATCGCCACCGAGCGCCCCGGCCATCGCATGATGGAGACCTGGCACCCGATCGGACCGGTCGGCGTCATCTCGGCCTTCAACTTCCCTGTCGCCGTGTGGTCGTGGAACGCCGCCCTCGCCCTGGTCTGCGGCGATTCGGTCGTCTGGAAGCCGTCGGAGAAGACCCCGCTGACGGCGCTCGCCACCGTCGCCCTGTTCGAGCGCGCCGTCGCCCGCTACCGCGCCGAGGGCAACACCGCCCCCGACGGCCTCGTCGAACTGATCAACGGCTCGCGCCATATCGGCGAGATCCTGGTCGACGACCCGCGCGTCCCCGTCGTCTCGGCGACCGGCTCGACCGCCATGGGCCGCGCCGTCGGGCCGCGGCTGGCCAAGCGCTTCGCCCGCGCCATCCTCGAGCTCGGCGGCAACAACGCGGCGATCGTCTGCCCCTCGGCCGACCTCGATCTGGCGCTCCGCGCCATCGCCTTCTCGGCGATCGGCACCGCCGGCCAGCGTTGCACCACGTTGCGCCGCCTCTTCGTCCACGATTCGATCTACGACACGCTGGTGACCCGGCTGCGCCGCGCCTACGGCTCGGTCAAGGTCGGCGACCCGTCGCAGCCCGAGACCCTGGTCGGCCCGCTGATCGACGGCGACGCCTTCGGCCGCATGCAGAAGGCGCTGGAGGCGGCGCGTGACGCCGGCGGCACCGTCACCGGCGGCGGCCGGGTGTCGCTCCAGGGCTATGACGGCGGCTTCTACGTCTCGCCGGCGCTGGTCGAAATGCCGTCGCAGGCCGGGCCGGTGATCGAGGAGACCTTCGCGCCCATCCTCTACGTCATGCGCTACACCAAGTTCGAGACCGCGGTGAAGCTCAACAACGCCGTGCCGCAGGGCCTGTCGTCGTCGATCTTCACCTCCGACCTGCGCGAGGCCGAGGCCTTCGTCTCCGACACCGGCTCCGACTGCGGCATCGCCAACGTCAACATCGGCCCGTCGGGTGCCGAGATCGGCGGTGCCTTCGGCGGCGAGAAGGAGACCGGCGGCGGTCGCGAGGCCGGCTCCGACGCCTGGAAGGCCTACATGCGCCGCGCCACCAACACCGTGAACTATTCCCGCTCGCTGCCGCTCGCCCAGGGCGTCCGGTTCGACGTCGAGAGCTGAGGACACGCCCATGGCCCCGAACAAGCCTGCCGCCTTCAAGTGGGAGGATCCGTTCCTCCTCGTCGATCAGCTGACCGAGGACGAGCGCCTGATCGCCGAGACGGCGCGCGCCTACGCCCAGGAGAAGCTCCTCCCCCGCGTCGCCGACGCCTACCTCGAGGAGAAGACCGACCGCGCCATCTTCGAGGAGATGGGCGCCCTCGGCCTCCTCGGCGTCACCGTTTCGGACGACTACGGCGGCGCCGGAGCGGGTTACGTCTCCTACGGCCTCGTCGCCCGCGAGGTCGAACGCGTCGACTCGGGCTACCGCTCGATGATGTCGGTGCAGTCGTCGCTGGTCATGTACCCGATCGAGGCCTACGGCTCCGAAGCGCAGAAGCGGAAGTACCTGCCCAGGCTCGCCTCCGGCGAGTGGGTCGGCTGCTTCGGTCTGACTGAGCCCGATGCCGGCTCCGACCCCGCCGGCATGAAGACCCGCGCCGAGAAGATCGACGGCGGCTATCGCCTGATCGGCTCGAAGATGTGGATCTCCAATTCGCCGATCGCCGACGTCTTCGTCGTCTGGGCGAAGTCGGCCGCCCACGACGGCGAGATCCGCGGCTTCGTGCTGGAAAAGGGCATGAAGGGCCTCTCGGCGCCGAAGATCGGCGGTAAGCTCTCCTTGCGCGCCTCGATCACCGGCGAGATCGTCATGGACGGCGTCGAGGTCGGCGAGGACGCGCTGCTGCCCAACGTTTCCGGCCTCAAGGGCCCGTTCGGCTGCCTCAACCGCGCCCGCTACGGCATCGCCTGGGGCGTCATGGGCGCGGCCGAGGACTGCTGGTTCCAGGCCCGCCAGTACGGCCTCGACCGCAAGCAGTTCGGCAAGCCGCTCGCCGGCATGCAGCTCTACCAGAAGAAGCTCGCCGACATGCAGACCGAGATCACCCTCGGGCTGCAGGCGGCGTTGCGCGTCGGCCGGCTCTTCGACGAGGGCCGGATGGCGCCGGAGATGATCTCGCTGATCAAGCGCAACAACTGCGGCAAGGCGCTCGACATCGCCCGCGCCGCCCGCGACATGCACGGCGGCAACGGCATCCAGATCGAGTACCGGGTGATGCGTCACGCGGCGAACCTCGAGACGGTCAACACCTACGAGGGCGCCCACGACGTCCACGCCCTCATCCTCGGAAGGGCCCAGACCGGTATCCAGGCGTTCTTCTGAGCCGGCGAAGCATCGACGAACCCGCCGAGCCCGGTGCCTCCGACGAGGTGCCGGGCTCGCGCGCTTCGGCGCCCGCCATCGGACCGATCTCGGACTTGCCGGATCGGCCGATCCCGGCGCAAGGTCTGGGCCTCGGACGATGCGAGGCGACGATGGTCGAGACGAGGGAATCCGGATCGCATCCCGCCGATCCGCTCGCCGGCGCGAGCGGCCTCCTCCGGCTCTTCGCCGCCTTCGCCAAGATCGGCTCGACCAGTTTCGGCGGCGGCATCGCCGGCTGGATGATGCACGACTTCGTCGAGAAGCGACGCTGGATCTCCGAGGCCGACCTCCTCACCGGACTGGCGCTGGCCCAGGCCTTTCCCGGAATGAACGTCGTCAACCTCTCGATCTGGATCGGCTGGCGGCTGCGTCGCGGGCCCGGGGTCATCGCCGCGGTGGCCGGCCTGACCGCCCCGTCCTTCCTGTTGGTCATCGCCCTCTACGAACTGTTTCAGAAGACCGCGGGGCTGCCCGCGGCGCATCTCGCCATCGCCGGGGTGGGGGCGGCGGCGATCGGCCTGTCGCTCGACATGGCGATCCGCGCCACCCGCCGGGCGGCGACCGACCTCTTCTCCGGGGGCATGATCGTCGCGGTCTTCGTCGCCGTCTTCGTCTTCCGCCTGCCGGTCGTCACCGTCGTCGCGGTGGCGGCGCCGATCGGCGTCGCGGTCGCCTATCTGCGCACCGAGGCCGATCGACCATGACCGACCGGCCGCTCCTCCAACTCGCTCTCGTGCTCCTGCCGCTGTCGCTCGTCTCGGTCGGCGGCGGACAGGCGGTGCTCGCCGACATCCAGCGTCAGGTGGTCGGCCTCCACGGCTGGATCTCCGAGGCGGAGTTCGTCGATCTCTTCGCCCTATCCCGCCTCGCCCCGGGGCCGGGCTCGCTGATCGTCTCGTTGATCGGCTGGAAGGTCGCCGGCTGGAGCGGCGCCCTCGTCGCCACCCTCGCCCTCTTCGGCCCGTCGAGCCTGCTCTTCTACGGACTGACCCGTTGGCGCAGCGCCCGCGCCGGCCACCGCTGGGTCCGCGCCCTGGAGGCCGGCCTCGCCCCGATCTCGGCCGGACTGGTGACGGCGACCTGCTTCGTCCTGCTGTCCTCCGCCCAGGGCGGCGTCCTCGCCTGGATCGTCGCCCTCGCCGCGACGATGGCGCTGATGTCGCGCCGCGTCGGCCCCTACCTCCTCCTCGTCGCCGGCGCGCTGGTCTTCCTGGCCTTCGCCTGAGCCTCCGGCGCGGCACCGAGCCCGTCGCGACCCGGCGACCCGGCGCGATGGGAGGCGAGGAGATCGCGCAGGGCGGCCGCGCCCGACAGAACCGGCAGTTCGGCGAGGAGTTCGAGAAAGACGCGGGCGGCGACGCTGGGGAGGGCGTCGCCGAACAGGTAGAGATCGTATTCGAGTTCCGAGACCAGACCGCGGGTCGGCAGCACCACCAACCGGGCGCTCTGGGAATCGGGCCGGATCGCGCCCTCCGGCACGAAGGTCGGGCATCCCGAGAGCGCCAGTTGCAACGCCGCTTCGATGCGTCCGACCTCGACCAGACACTCCGGCAGCGGCTCGTCGCCGAACCACTCCTCGACCCGCCGGCGGGTGTAGGTGCCGCGCTCGCGGATCGCCAGCATGTGGGGCGCGAGATCGCGCGGCTCGAGCGGACCCTGTCCGACCAACGGATGGTCGGGGGCGGCGACCAGCGCCAGCCGCTCGGTGTGGACCGGGATCACCCTGAGCGTCGCCGACGAGACCGACAGGCCGCCGGCGAAGCCGAAGTCGACCGCTCCCTCTTCCACCAGTTGGATGACCTTGGACGAGTTGTGGAAGCGCACCTCGACCTGCACTCGCGGGTGACGGCGCTTGAACTCCATCAGCGCCGGCGGCAGCAGATAGGCCAAGAACATGGTGGCGGCGATCCGCATGCGGCCGCGATCGAGCGCGTTCATCGCCGTCAGCGCCAGTTCGGCCTCCTCGATCGCCTTGATCGCCGCCCGGGCATGGCGGCGCAGCTCCTCGCCTTCCGGGGTCAGGTGGATGCGCTGTCCGGCACGCACGAACAGCCGCACCCCGAGGTGATCCTCGAGCGCACGGATGTGTTGACTGACCGCCGGCTGAGTGACGAAGGTCTCGCGCGCCGCCCGGGTGAACGATCCGGTCTCGGCGACGATCAGGAAGGTGTTGAGGAGGTTGGGGTTCATCGCTCGGCCCGTCGCTCGCCGCGCCGGGAGGGGCGGCAAGTCATAAGTATCTGCTTATGATCATCATAAAACAATATAATTTGTTCTTCTGACCCGTCGCGCCTAGAATTCTCCTCGGGTCCGAGGTCTGCCACCTCGCCCCCGTCGCTCCGATCAGCGGCCGCCGGCCGTGTCGTGGAGGAGGGATCATGGCCAAGGAAATCGAACGCAAGTTTCTGGTGCGCGGCGACGACTGGCGGCGCCTCGCCGAAGGCACGCTCTACCGACAGGGCTACCTCAACAGCGTCAAGGAACGAACGGTGCGCATCCGTACCGTCGGCGATCGCGCCTTCCTGACGATCAAGGGCCTCACCGTCGGCTCGACTCGGGTCGAATACGAATACGAGATCCCGGTCGCCGATTGCGACGCCATGCTCGACGGCCTCGCCGAGCAGCCGATCATCGAGAAGAAGCGCTTCCGCATCCCCTTCGCCGGCCACGTCTTCGAGGTCGACGAGTTCTTCGGTGCCAACCAGGGTCTGGTGGTCGCCGAGGTGGAACTGCAGAGCGAGGACGAGGCCTTCGACAAGCCCGTCTGGCTCGGCGACGAGGTCGGCCACGACCCGCGCTACTTCAACAACAATCTCATCGCCCACCCCTACTCGCAGTGGGCGAAGTGACGCGGCGGAGGCCGCCATGAACGACCAGACAACCCGAAACGTCGCCACCACCGCCGAAGAGGCCGCGAAGATCACGCCGCGCGCCGAATTCCGCGTCTTCGGTCACGGCATCGTCGAAACCGTCGAGGCGAAGATGTGGGACGCCGGTGCCCGTCTTTCGCAGGTGCGCCGCATGCCGGCGGAGACCTACGTCCTGTCGCGCCTGACCGACCTCGCCAACGTCAAGGTCCGCGACGGCCTGCTCGACATCAAAGAGCGCGTCGGCGTGACGCCGCAGGGCTACGAGATCTTCCAGCCCGCCGGCAAGTTCCGCTTCCCGGTGAAGCGGGCGGAACTCGCCGCGATCTTCGCCGCCCTCGCCGTCGAGGTTCCGCTCGACGCGGAGAACTACGCTTTCGAAACGTTCGTCGACATGGTCCGCGCCCATCCCGACCTCGTCGCGGTGACGGTCGAGAAGGTCCGCCACGGCTTCACCGTCGACGGCATCGTCTGCGAATTCGCCGAGGTCTTCTTCAACGGCGCGCTCGTCGAGAGCGCCTGCTGCGAGAGCGAGGACCACGGCGGTCTCGAGAAGGCGGTCGCCGCCCTCGGCATCGCCGATCTGCCCAACACCAACTACATCCGCGCCGCCAAACGGGTCGTCGGGCTCTAGAGCGCGCCGCGATCTGGCCGTCGAGGCCCGATCGCCGTGACGCCGCTCGGCACGAGCCCGATGCCCCGACGCCGGATCGATCCGGAGGAAACCGCTCCCATGTCGACCACTCCCACCCAACCCTTCGATCCACTCGATCTGCGCAACTACTCGTTGGAGAAGTTCAAGGACATCCGTCCCGGCCGGATCATGGCGACCCTCAAGGTCTACGGATTCCCGATCGCGGTGGCGCTGTTCTTCTTCTTCCACCTCAGTTGGTGCGGTCGCATCGAACTGTTCGAAGCGCAGAAGGTGCCGCAGCTCTGCTACAGCGCGCTCGGCATCTTCGTCGCCTCGCTGATCCTGTGGATCACCGAGACCATCCCCAACTACCTCACCTCGTTCATCGTCATCGTCGTGGCGATCGCCACCGGCTCGATGAAGATGCGCGACGCCTTCGCCATGCTCGGCGAACCGGTGATGGTGCTGAACATCGCCAGCTTCATCCTCGCTTCGGCGCTGGTCGCAACCGGCCTGGCCAAGCGCGTGTCGCTGTGGCTGGTGCTGAGGATGAAGGGCAACCTCAGCCTGTTGCTGTGGAGCTTCATCATCCTCAATCTGCTGTTCGGCGCCTTCATCTCGGCGACCTCGGCCAAGACGGCGCTGCTGTTGCCGCTGTTCATGGTGATCGCGGCGATCTACGGCGCCACCGGCGGCGAGAAGCGCAACAACGTCGGCCGCAACATGGTGCTGCAGAACCTGCTCGCCAACAACGTCTCGGCCAGCGCCTTCATGACCGGTTCGGCCGCCAACCTCGTCGCCGTCTCGCTGATGGAGAAGGCCGGCGCCCCGGTCACCTACGACCGTTGGCTCCTCGCCCTGCTGCCGCTCGCCGTCATCCAGTGCGCCATCGCCTGGTGGACCGGCACCCGCGTCATCTTCCCGATCTCCAAGGAAGAGGCGACGCCGAAGCTCGAAGGCGGTTTCGACCGGCTCGAAGAGGAATACCGGGCGCTCGGCCCGATCGCCGTCGACGAGATCAAGGCGGCGGTGGTCTTCTTCTCCGTGCTCGGCCTGTGGGCCACCGGCGATCTGACCGGCATCAAGGCCGAGGTCGTCGCCCTCGGCGGCGCCTGCGTGGTGTTCATGCCGTCGGTGATGGGCCTGCCGCGGCTCGGCGTCATCAAGTGGAACGACGCCGACATCCCCTGGCACATGCTGATGTTCTCGTGGGGCGCCTACGTGCTCGGCGGCGTGGTCGAGAAGTCCGACATCGTCGGCCTGTGGATCCACGGCATGCTCGACACCTGGAAGATCGACGGCAACGCGCCGGGCATGAAGCTCCTGGTCTTCGCCGTGCTCTCCGGTCTGTTCGGCATCACCACTCTCATCAGCGAGAGCAAGACCGCCCGCACCATCATCATGTTCCCCATCATGATCGCCGTGGCGCGGAAGTTCGGTTGGGACATCGTCGGCTTCTGTCTGCCGATGGCCTTCATGATCAACCAGGTCTACGTGCTCTACTTCAACTCGAAGCCGGCCAACATCAGCTATCTGACCGACCACTACTCCAACGGCGAGTCGTTCAAGTTCGGCATCACGCAACTGGTGCTGGTGTGGGGTCTGTTGATCCTGTGGACGCAATACGTCATGCCGCTGATGGGCTTCAACAGCCGCCTGTGGTGAGCGCATGATCCGACGCGGCGCCCGCTTTGCGGTACGCCGCGTCGTTCTTCTCGACGCTCCCCGGCTCGACCGGACGGCTCGGTCGCCGTCTCTTCCCGAGCCGGAGAGCGTCGACAGCCTTCCCGGATGGATCATGGCCGGCCTCCTCTTCGACCGAAGCGACCACGAACTGGTCGCCCTGATCGACCGTCACCTGTCGCGCAGCGCGGCGCGCGGGGCCGGAGCCGTGCCGCTCCGGCCGAGCACCTTCCATCCCGACGGCCTGTCGGAGCTCGGCTACCCCAAGGCGCTGCGGGTCGCCTGGGCGGTGATGGGCCTGATCGACGACACCGCGCCCTCGACCGCCGGAGAGCGGCTCGACGCGCTGCGCGCCCTGAAGGGCGAGGCCTTCTCCTCGGCCCGCACGCCCTTCCGCCTCAACACCGCCCGCGCCCTCGTCCAGCTGATGAAGGAACTCCTGCGCGCCCGCGGCGATACCGGGGAGCAGCTGCGCCTCGCCCACGACTTCAACAAGGCGGCGAGCGGGCGACCGCGCATCGCCCGCGACATCCTCCATCGCCACAATCTCCTGGAGATGCCGGAGGCCTGGAACCAGCGCTCCTTCGACTACCACGTCCACGACTCCCATTCGTCGGGCCGCAAGTCGCCGACCCACCTGATCATGGACGCTTGGCTCAAGGGCATCCGCACCCTCAAGGTCATCTACGACGACTACGCCCCGCCGGCCGCCGCCGAGGAACTGATCGCCGCGGCCGAGATCATGGACGTCACCATCCGTATCGGCGTCCGTTTCCACCGCCGCTTCCGCGGCACCCGCGTCACCATCGTCTGGACCCCGCGCGGCTTCTTCGGCCCCCGCGGCTTCACCGAATTCCTCGAGACCCCGCCGATGCGGGCGCTGACCGCCGAGGGTCGCGAGATCGACGCGGCCCGCAACGCCCTCTTCTCGGTGCTCGTCTCCGACTACAACGCCGGCTATCGCCACGAGCTCGATCGCCGTTTCGATCTGGCGGTTCCCGAACTCGACCCGAGCGAGTTCGACGCCATGGTCGGCGACGCCGCCCCCTCCTGGGCGCATCTGGCCGACTGTATCCATCGCCGCACCGTCGCCGCCATGCGGGCCGATTGGCCGAGACTGTCGCAGCCGCCGTCGGACGACGATCCGGTGGCACGCGCCGGCCATCGCGCCCGACTGGCCGCGATGGAGCAGTTCTCGCCGGCGACGGTACTCGACGACTGGTTGACCGCCGCGATCGCCGCCGGCGAGGCCCATCTGCTGCGCGCCGTGCCGCGGCTCGCCGAGGAGAGCCCGGCCGAACTGCTCGAACGGCTCGACGAGGCGGCGAGCGACTACCGCGCCTCGATCGACAGCCGCAACCTGACGCCCTCGCAGGTGCTGCAACTCCTCCACCTCGGGCGCGGGCGCATCACCCACCTCGATCTCTTCGAACTCAGGACCTTCCGGTCCGATCATCTGCCTCGGCTCGAGGCGATGAACGAACTGAGGGCGGTGGTGAACTCCGGCAATCCGGCTCGCTTCAAGCGGCTGGTCGCCGCGACTCTCGCCGCGACCCCGCCGGAGGCGACCGAGGATGCCGCCTGTCTCGGCGACCTGCTCGGCTCGATGCACCCGCTCACCGATCACTACGCCCGCCATCCGCTCTCCGCCTTCGTCGGCAGCGACAGCTCCGGCCGCTCCGACTGGGGCGGCCAGCACGGCATGGGCTTCGCCATCCTCGACACCCTGCCGGTGGTCGAGCAGCGCGCCGTCCAGCGCAACGGCGACCGCCCACCGCTGCCGTTGCGCTATTCGCTGATCGAGACGGTCGAGCGCCGGGCCGATCGAGCCATCGCGGCGAGGACGGCGCTCGCCGGCCACCCGAATCTCGCCTGGATCGTCTACTGGTGGTTCCGTCTCGTCGGCCTCTTCCGGATCGAGCGTCGGGAGTGGACCGCGCCGCTCGAGAGCCTGGAGATCGGTGAACCCGGCAACGTCCTGCCGCTCGGCGGCGTCGGTTCCTTCCCCGGCAACCGCCTCCTTTCCGACGGCGCCACCGGCAACGGCCGACGTGGGCCGCAGGGCCGCTATCTCAACACCCTGCTGGTCAATCTCGCCTTCGTTCTGGCCGGCTTCGTCCCCGCCTTCCTCGCCTTCCGCGCCACCCAGACCGGCTTCCTCGCCCTGTGGGGCGCGCCGCTCTGGTTCCTGGTCACCGGCAGCCGCAACATCGCCCAGGCGGTGATCTCGGGCGGTGGCCTGAGGAGCTATTCCGACCTCGGCTGGAAGGACTACGTCAGTTGGACCCGGCTGTCGGAGTCGCTGTTCTACACCGGCTTCTCGGTGCCGCTGCTCGAACTCGGGGTGCGCTACCTCTTCCTGCAGAAGGGGTTGGGGCTGACGGCGGCGACCGATCCGGTGGTGGTGTTCCTGGTGATCGCCGCGGTCAACGGCGTCTACCTGATGAGCCACAACCTCTATCGTGGCCTGCCGCGCGCCGGCGCCTTCGCCAATCTCGGCCGCTCGCTGTCGGCGGCGCCGGTGGCGGTGCTCTACAACGCCGTCCTGTGGTGGATCCTGATGGCCGCCGAGGTGCCGAACGCCGAGGGCTGGCTCACCGCCGCTTCGACTCTCGTGGCCAAGACCGCCTCCGACACCGCTGCGGCGATCATCGAGGGCCATTTCGACCGTCAGGCGACGGCGCGGCTGCGGCTGCGTGAGATCGGCGAGGTGATGTCCTCGTTGTTCGACCGTCAGGCGGCGCTCGAATTGTGTTTCCCCAAGGAGACGAGCGACGATCTCCTGCGCCGACCGGCCGATCTCCTCGCCGCCGAGCGCCCCGAGGTGCGCCGCATCGCCGAAGAGATCGCCATCCACTGTCTCGACCTCATGTACTTCCACTTCCGTCAGCCGCTGGCGCCGCAGTCGCTCCGCCTCTACGCCCGCCGTCTGCAACTGGAGGACCGCCGCTTCGTGCTCGAAGCACAGAACCTGCTGACCCGCGAGGACGACATCGCCCTCCTCGTCGCCGGCGATGCCTTCGGCATGCCGTCGAAGGCGGCGATCGCCTTCTATCGCAACCACCACCGCCGCTATCGCGAGATCCTGCCGAAGCTCATCGGTCTCGCCGGCGAGAGGCCGCCTGCGGCGCCATCGAGGGAGAAGGAGCGGTCGTGACCGCGCGTTCGACCGATCCGCGGCCTCCCTCGGTCGCCCGCCGAGGGTCTCTCCCTCGCCCCGTCTCGAAGGAGGGTCATGCCATGCGTAACACCCGCTCCACCCTCGTCGCGGCGCTCTTCGCCACGACCCTGCTCGTCGGCACGCCGACCGCCGCCCTCGCCCAGGCGGCTCCGGCCGCAGCGCCCACCGAGAGCCTCGCCGCCGCATTCGCCCGGCCCGACCAGACCGTCGAATACCACTTCATGATCGCCGTACCGGCGATGAAGGAGGTCGACCTGGCCGGTGCCTACGAGGCGGCGGTGGTCCGCCCGCTCGCCGCGGTCGCCGAGGTCGGGGCGCTGAAGAAGCCCAAGCCCGGTATCTACGTCGACGATCGTGCCCAGAGTCTGGGGAAGAAGAACCTCATCGTCCGAGTCCGCCAGGGCCAGATCACCGTCAAGGCGCGGGCGAGCTCGCCCGACGTGCTCACCGATCTCGCTCCCTGCTCGTCCAAGAAGTACGAGCTGGACTGGTTCGGCACGCCCGACTACTCGATCTCCTCCGACATCAGGTTCAAGGACGAGGAGTTCGACGTGAAGCCGACGGCCTGGACGCCGCCGAAGCTGTGGGAGTTCATGGGTGCCAAGTGCCCGGCGCTGATGCAGCAGATCGGCCCGGCGGTCGCCGGCGTGCCCGAGGTCCAGATCCCGGGCGTCGCGACGATGTATTCGGCCGACGTGAAGCTGAAGCACGCGGCGGCGGCGGACCCGACCAGGGCCGGGCTCGAGGCGGGCGTGGCGGTGTGGTTCTTCCCGCCGACCGACGAGTATCTCGTCGAACTCGCCTTCACCGGCAATGTCGCCGACCGTGCGACCTCGGACGAGGTCTATGCCGACATCCGCGCCGAACTGAAGAAGGCGAACCTTCTCGCCGCCGATCAGACGTCCAAGACCCAACAGTATTTCGCCGCCTACTTCGGCCGGGCGAAGTGACGTGCCCCCGACCGGGCCGTGGTCGACCCGGTCGGACCCCTCGCCGGTTCAGCCGTCCGAAGCGTCGGAGAGCGGATACCAATTCGACATGGCGAAGCGCAGACCGCAGGCCTCGCCCATCTGTGGTCCAGGCTCGTGACGGGACTTCTGCACGCGCAGGATCTGCGATCCGACGGCGATCTGATAGTCGACGATCTCGCCGAGCGAGGCGCGGCGACGGACGACGCCCCTCAGCCCGCCTTCGCCGAGGAAGTCGACGTCGGAGGGGCGCACCGCCAGCACGCCCTCGCCGACGCCCACCAGATCGACCGGCGCCTCGTCCACCGCATCGAACGGTAGGACGAGGTCGTCGACCTGCATCCGCCCGCCGGTGAAGCGCACCCTGAGGAAGCTCGACAGGCCGATGAAGGAGAAGACGAAGCGGTTGGCCGGGCGATAGTAGACGTCGCGCGGGCTGCCGATCTGCTGCACCACGCCCTGCTTCATCACCAGGATCCGGTCGGAGAGCGCCATCGCCTCCGACTGGTCGTGGGTGACGTAGAGGATCGAGAACCCCAACCGGCGCTGGATGTCCTTGATCTCGAAGCGCATCTCCTCGCGGAAGTGTGGATCGAGGCTGGACAGAGGTTCGTCGAGCAGCATCACCTTGGGCTGGATGGCGAGCGCCCGCGCGAGCGCGATGCGCTGCTTGCCGCCACCCGACAGATCGTCGGGACGGCTGTCGGCGAGGCTCGTCAGGTTGGTGTGGCGCAGCGCCTCGTCGACCCGCCGGCGGATCTCTTCGGCAGGCAGTTTGCGGATCCTCAGCGGGAAGGCGATGTTCTCGAACACCGACAGATGCGGCCACACCGCGAAGGCCTGGAACACCATGCCGAAGTCGCGCTTCTCCGGCGGCAGATAGTAGTTCTTCGCCTTCGACGACAGGATCTTGTCGCCGGCCCGGATCTCGCCGCCGTCGATGTCCTCGAAGCCGGCGACCATCCGCAGCGTCGTGGTCTTGCCGCAGCCCGACGGTCCGAGCATGGCGACGCACTCGCCCGGCGCCACCTCGAGGTCGAGACCGGAGACGGCGGCGACGTTGCCGAAGCGCTTGTCGATGCGCTCGAGTTTCAGATTCGACATCGCCCCCTCCCTCACTTCTCGATCTTGAAGACGCGCTTCACCACCACCTCGGCGGTGACGATGATGATCAGCGCCACGCCGGCCATGGCGGCGGCGTAGACGGTCTCACCGTCCTCGTTGAGGGTGTAGATGGCGACGCCGATGGTGCGGGTGGTCGGCCCGTAGAGCAGCACCGAGACGGTCAGTTCGCGCAGCGCCGGCAGGAAGATCAGGAAGAACGCCGCCACCATGCCGGGCCTGACCAGCGGGATGACGATGTCCCTCAGCGCCTGCCACATGGTGGCGCCGGAGGCGCGCGCCGCCTCGACGAGGCTGTCGTGCACCTGTTCGAGCGCCGCCGAGTTGGCCTTCAGCGCGAAGGCCATGTAGCGGGCGATGTAGGCGACCAGGATGATCCAGATGGTGTTGTAGATGTTGACGCCGTACTTGCCCGACCAGGCGAGGATGACGCCCAGCGCGATCACCGAGCCCGGCACCGAGAACGGCAGCATGCCGAGGAACTCCAGGATGCCCTTGCCCGGCACCTTCATCTTGACGATCACGTAGGAGATGATCACGCCGGCGAACATGGTGATCAATGCCGCGGCGAGGCCGAGCCCGATCGAGTTCCAGATCGCGTCGCGGGTCAGGTCCCATTCGAACAGGATGTGGTGGTAGTTGTCGAAGGTCATGTTCTCGATGGTGATCGGCAGACCGTAGGTCTTGAGACCGCCGACGAGGAAGATGGTCACGGTCGGCAGCACGATGGTGAAGCCGATGTAGGCGATGCAGAAGGCGAGCAACGGCATGCGCAGGCCGCGCAGCCGGATCTCGGTCGGACGGAAGCTCTTGCCGGCGATGATCTGGTAGCGCCCCTTCGACAGAACCCGGTTCTGCAGCCAGATGATCAGCGCGGCGGCCATCACCAGCACCGTCGACAGCACCGTGCCGGTGCGGATCGCGGCGAAGGAGCCGGCGCTCTGGTGGATGCGCTCGTAGATCAGCGTCGGGATGTTGTAGATGCCCGCCTCGATGCCGAGCATCGCCACGGTGCCGAAGTGCGCCATCGAATAGAGCATGATCAGGAGCGCCCCGGAGAGGATCGACGGGGCGACCAGGGGGATGGTGATCTTGCGGGTGATGGTGAAGAGATCGGCGCCGGAGATGCGGGCGGATTCCTCCAGCGTCGGGTCCATCCGTTCGAGCGCGCCGCACACCTGGATGAAGACGAAGGGGAAGAGATACATCGTCTCGACCAGGATGATCCCCTGGTAGGTGTAGATGTCGAAGATCGGCCCGGGGAAACCCAGCGTCTCGATGAAGAAGCGGTTGATGTAGCCCGAGCGCGGCGACAGGAGCATCTTCCACGCCAGCGCGCCGATGAACGACGGCAGCATGAAGGGCACCAGGAACAGCACCTTCATCGCCCCCTTGTAGGGCAGGTCGGTGCGGGTCACGAGCCAGGCGAAGAAGGTGCCGACGATGGTCCCGGTGACCGTCACGCCGGAGGCGAGGATCAGCGAGTTGATCAGGGCCTTGTAGGTCTCGCGCTCGCTCAGCACCTTGACCATGTCGGCGATGTTGAGACTTCCGTTGACCCACAGGGCGTTGAAGAAGATCAGCAGCACCGGCACGGCGACGAAGATCACCAGGATGGCGACGGCGAGGCCGAACAGGATCTGCGGTGTGCCGAAGCGGAAGGATCCGATCATCGTGCGCCCTCCTCGATGTCGGCCGCGGCCGCGTCGAACCACTGTGATCCGCGGAAGGCGAGGCGACAGGTCTCGCCCTCCTCGAACCGGTTTTCGGCGGCGAGCGCCCGGCGGCTGTCGGTGGCGGCGCGCAGCGTCACGCCGCCGACTTCGATCAGGTAGTCCATCTGAGCGCCGAGGAAGCTCGCCCGCCGCACCACCCCGGCGAGACCTGGGCCGTCACGCGAGAGTTCGATGTCGAAGGGACGGCAACCGAGGGTGGCGTGTTCGCCGGCGAGGTCGGGGGCCGGCCCCGGCCATACGCCCGTCCCGTCGGGAAAGATCCAATCCGGGCCGGCGCGGCGCATCGGCACGAAGTTCGCCACCCCGAGGAAGCGATAGACGAAGGCGTCGGCCGGCCGATCGAAGACCTCGTCCGGCGTTCCGACCTGACGCAGGCGGCCGGTCTCGTCCATGACGCCGATCCGGTCGGCGATGGCGAGTGCGATCTCCTGGTCGTGGGTGACGTAGATCACCGTGATGCCGAGCTTCTGCTGCAGCTCGCGGATCTCGAACCGCATCTCCTCGCGCAGGTTGGCGTCGAGGTTGTTGAGCGGCTCGTCGAGCAGCAGCAGCGACGGCTCCGAGACCAGCGCGCGTGCGAGGGCGACACGCTGTTGTTGGCCGCCCGAGAGCTGCGAGGGCATCCGCGCCTCGAGCCCGGCGAGCCCGACCTGACCGATCGCTCGCCGGGTCCGCCGATCACGCTCGTCGGCGGTCGCACCGGCGATCTTCAGCGGATAGGCGACGTTGGCGGCAACGCTCATGTGCGGCCACACCGCATAGTCCTGGAAGACCATGCCGAGCCCGCGCTGGTCGGGCGGCACGTCGACGCCGTCGCCCGCCACCACCCGCTCGCCGATCCGGATCGTCCCGGCGTCGGGTCGATCGAACCCGGCGAGCAGACGCATCAGAACCGTCTTGCCGCACCCGGAGGGTCCGAGAAGCGTGAAGCTCTCGCCCGCCGCCACGGCCAGTTCCAGGCCACGGAGTATCTTTCGGCCTCCAAACGACTTGGAGAGGCCGTCGATTCTGACGGAAGTCATCGTTCACCTCCGATCGATCACTTCTGCATGATGTCGGTGAACTTCTTGATGGTGTCTTCCTTGTCGGCCATCATCGACTTGTAGTCGACGGGGATGGCGCGCTTCATCGCGTCGGCGACGGCCGGCAGCTTGAAGCGATCGGGCACCTGCACGTCGGAGCGGACCGGCAGGGTGCCTTCCTGGGCGATGATCGTCTGGCCGTCCTTCGACAGCACGAAGTCGACGAACTTCTTCGCCGCCTCGGTGTTCGGCGAACCCTTGAAGATGGCGATCGGGCTCGGGATGACCAGCATCTCGGGCGGGAACACCAGAGCCAGGGTCGCACCCTTGTCGACCTTGTCCAGCGTGATGTAGTCGACCGCCAGACTGCCGAGCAGATCGCCCGAGGCGGTGTCGTCCACCACCTGGCCGGAGCCCTTGCCCATCTTGGCGCCGTTGGCGCGCAGGCCTTCGATGTAGGGCCAGCCGAACTTCTTCACCAGCAGCGACACGCTCATGTAGGCGGTGCCGGAGAGTGCCGGGTTGGCGATGCCGTAGGCGCCCTTGAAGGCCGGCCCCTGGGCGTCGGCCCAGGTCTTCGGCGCGTCCTTCACCAAGCGGGTGTTGTAGGCGATGCCGAGGGTGCCGAGACGCACGGCGGTGAAGGAACCGTCGTAGTCGGGCAGCGGATTGACCAACTGGCCGATCTCCTTCGGCAGATAGGGCTGGAGGATCCCCTGCTCCTTGAGCTGGTAGAAGTCCGGGACCTCGCTGGTCCACAGGATGTCGGCGAGCA
>ERZ1645187.1899-NODE-1899-length-18864-cov-4.960763_pt1 | contig 18864 bp, 16 predicted proteins | sample MGYA00575352_ERZ1645187 | MGnify/ENA primary metagenome ERZ1645187 (study PRJEB40837, sample SAMN11349314) | freshwater sediment metagenome | isolation source: river sediment | host: Sediment | place: India: Wazaribad , New Delhi | collected 2017-02-21 ... | reverse complement strand
GCCGGAATGGCGGCGGCAAGCCCAGCGGCGGGGGCAATCAGCGCTTCAGAAATGCCGGGCGCCACGACGGCCAGCGTCGCCGTTCCGCGGGCGCCGATGCCTTTGAAGGTATCCATAATGCCCCAGACGGTCCCGAATAATCCGATGAACGGACTGGCCGAACCGGTGGTGGCCAGAAATCCGAGAGCGCTTTCGAGTTTGGTCATTTCCGTATTGCAGGCCCTGTTCATGGCGCGCTCCAGGTTGTCCAGCGAAGAGAGGCTGATTTCATCTACGCTCCCCGCGGATTCACCGGCCTGTTTGTTGATTTTGGTCAGTTCCGTATAGCCGATCCGGAACACTTCGGCCAGAGTGGAATTGTCATATTTTTTTGCCGCGGGCATTACATCGGAGAGCTTGGAGCTGCGTGTATAGTCGGAGGCGAAAGCGTCATTCTCCTTGTTGACTTTCCGGTAATACCGGTATTTCAGAAAAATAATCGCCCAGGAAATCACGGAAAAAACAAAGAGCAGCAATAAGACCAGCTGCACCATAAGCCCCGCGTCCATCACCATGCCCAGAAGACTGCCATGGAAACTGCCGCCCAAGTCCAAAGAACCAATCTCTTTCACTATTTATTCTCCAGTCAGGAATTATTGTTTTCGCGTAAGCTAAAGGAAAAAAGCAGCCTTGTCAATACTTTCTCGCATGCTTTCCAGTCTTGGACGTGATGAAGCTATTCCCTGATCTTCAAATGCTTCTGCAGATAATTTCTAAAGTCATCGTAATCGCCGGTGATGGCGATGGCGCTGCCTTTCCGCTGATCAATATTTTTCATGCTGTCCGGCAGAGACGGTGTCAGGCCCAGCAGGCGCTGAATCTCTTCGGGAAATTTTGCCGGATGCGCTGTTTCCAAGCTGATGGCCAGCTTCCGTTCCGGTGCGGTTTTCAAATATGCTTCCAGTCCCGCCCAGCCCACGGCGCCATGCTGTTCCAGGACAACCTTATATTGCTGATAGACGCTCCTGATGGTTTCTCTGGTTTGCTCATCGGTGATACTGACGGAGAAAATATATTTACGCATTTCTTCCAGGTCGGGGTATTGGTGCACCTGTCCCACGCGGTCAACGGTGCCGCCATACAGGTCGAAGAAGCGCGCCAGATTGCTGGGATGTCCCACATTCATCGCGTTGGAAATGCAGGCTCTCGATGGCGAAACCTTATGATATTTTCCCGTCGCCAGGTAGATGGGAAATTCATCATTTTCGTTAGTGGGCATCACAAGTTTGGCGACCGGCAGCCCCATTCTTCTGGCGTATTCACAGCCCAGGGCGTCGCCGAAATTGCCGGAAGGAACGGAAAAGATCGCCGTCTCGCCGTTTTCGGCCAGTTGGGCATACGCATAAATATGATAGATAATCTGAGGGAGAATCCGTCCGAAGTTAATGGAGTTGGCCGAGGACAGGTTGAATTTTTCAATCTGCGGATCGGAAAACGCCTGCTTGACCAGATTCTGGCAATCGTCGAATTTCCCGGAAACACTCAGCGCCTGCACGTTGCCGCCGATCGTGTCGAGCTGTTTTTTCTGAATGCCGCTGACTTCTTTCTCAGGATACAGGATGGTCACATCAATTCCCGCCACGCCCTTGAAGGCCTCGCCCACGGCGCTGCCCGTGTCGCCGGAGGTCGCGACAAGGATATTCAACCTTTCGCCTTTCGGACGGCAGTTGCTCATCAGCCTTGCCATCATGCGCGCGGCAAAATCTTTGAAAGACGCCGTCGGCCCCTGATCCAGGCGCATCACAAAATTTTTCGGCCTGACCTCTTCCAGAGGAACCGGATAGTTATAGGAATCCTTCACGACGGTCTGAAGCGTCTCCATCGGGAACTCGTCAGACAGAAAAGCCCTGGCAACTAGCAGGGCGGTATTGCTGTAGGGTTTGCCTTTCAAATCCTGAATATCTTTCAATGAAAGCTGCGGGATGGTATCCGGCATAAACAGGCCTTCGTCAGAAGCCTGACCTTTGAGCAGCGCCTCTTTAAAAGACACCTTGCCGGTAAAAGGCGTAATGCCCGCGACATTCTTTAAATTGCGATTGGTGCTGTAGTAACGGATGGACATCATGCTGATCCTTGACAAAATTTGACTTCTTTAAACTTATTTGAATCAAAAAATCAAATTAAATATTGCCGCTGAATGATAACGCCGCCGGCCGGTCAAATCATTTCCGTGATTGACATAAGACGCTGTTCCGCTTATATTTGTCGGCAACAGATTCTTCAAAAACGTATTCATTAAAGGAAAGGCTATGGACGAAAAGAAAGCTGTTCGTTTGACGCAGACGGTGCAGAGCGCCGGTTGAGCCTGCAAGATAGGTCCGGGGGATCTGTCTAAAATCATGCTCGATTTGCCGCTGGTTCAGGATCCGAATCTGCTGACCGGATTTGAGCACGCGGAAGACGCGGGCGTGTATAAAATTTCCGCCGACGTCGCTCTGGTCCAAACGGTTGACTTTTTCACACCCACGGTTGACGATCCCTTCACCTTCGGCCAGATTGCCGCCGTCAACTCGCTTAACGATATTTACGCGATGGGCGCCAGACCGCTCACCGCGATGAACATCGTCTGCTTTCCGATCAAGACCATGGATATATCCGTTTTGCAGCAAGTCTTGCAGGGCGGCCTGAACAAAATGCACGAAGCCGGAGTTTTGCTGATCGGCGGACACAGCGTGGAAGACAATGAAATCAAATACGGCCTCTCGGTAACAGGAATCGTTCACCCCGATAAAGTTTTATACAATCGCGGCGCCAGAGCGGACGATCAAATTATCCTGACCAAAGCGCTCGGCACCGGCGTCATCAGCACGGCCATTAAAGCGGGTGAAGCAACGCCGGAGCAAATGCAGCAGGCGATTCAGGCCATGACCTCCTTGAATAAAAAAGCGGCGGAGCTGATGATTGCCGTGGGCGACATTCATGCCTGTACCGACATCACCGGCTTTGGATTGCTGGGTCACGCCTGCGAAATGATGGAGGGCGGTGATGTTGGTCTGCGCATCAACTCTGCGGCGCTGCCCGTGTTTACAGGCGTGCGCGATTTAATGGAGACGGGTTTTATTCCCGGAGGCCTTTACCGCAACCGGGATTACCGCATCCGGCAGGTGGAAAAAGAAAAAACCTGTCCGGACTGGATTTTCGATTTGCTGTTTGATCCGCAGACAGCGGGAGGTTTATTTTTCAGCCTGCCCGGCAGTAAGGCCGATCCGCTTGTTCAACAAATGCGCGCCGCGGGAATTGCTGACGTCGCTGTGATCGGAGAAGTGGTTAAAGAGCACCCGGGCAAAATTACAGTTTATTGAGGAGACAGATCGGGCGACGCCACTGACGCTCAAACCATGAACGTTGACTCCATTCCGATAAAAAAAGAAACCGAGCTGAATTTTCCAAAGCTGATGGACATGGTTCAGCCTGATGATTCTTTGTTGCTGCTGATGCACGGCAGCCCCGACCCGGACGCCATCGCCTCGGCCATGGCGCTGCGCGAGATTCTCCAGAAAACCAAAGGCCTGGCCAGAAGCGCTTTTGCCTCCACGGAACCGGTCATCCGGCACCAGAACCTGGAATTTGCTGCCGCTCTGCACCTTCATATTCAGTTGGTCCATCAGGTGGATATCCAATCCTACCGACTCATCGCTCTGATGGATGCCCAGCCTTCTTTTTTCAGTCATTCTTTGAATTATATTAAACCGCAGATCGTTTTCGATCATCATCCTTACGAAGGACAGTGGAGCGCTGGACTCGCCGACGTTCGTCCCTATTACGGCTCTTTATCCAGCATGCTCACCGAATATCTGCTTTGCGCCCGCATCAAGATTCCCCGTATTTTACACACCGCTCTGCTTTATGGAATTAAAACGGATACAGATAATTTTGACCGCGCCACGATCATCGAAGACATTAGAGCTTATGCCTATCATACCCGATACGCCAATATGCAGTTGATCCGCCGCATTGAACTGAATCAAACCCCGGCCCGCTTCTTGAAATATTTCAATTACGCCTATCATCACATGAATAATTTTCGCGGTCGGCGCGTCTGCTTTCTGGGAGACATCGAGAGCGCGGATGTCTGCGTCCAGATCGCGGACTTTTATCTGCGTTTGATCGGAACGTATTATGTGGTTGTCGCTGGAATCGTCGAGGACCGGTTGACGATTATCTTTCGCGGCGACGGTTACCGTCAGAACTGCGGTCTCATCGCCAGGAGGGCATTCGGTGAAATCGGTCAGGGCGGCGGACATCGCAGTGCCGCACGCATGGAGATCCCCATGCAGGAATTGAAAGAAAGTATTGACGGTGATGTTTCCGCAAGAAATATTGAAATATTTATTCTGATGAGCTTAAGGCGAGAGCAGAAGGAAATACATCGTTAACATTGATCATCATAGAAAGGATTTTTATGAGAGAACTGGGGTTTAACAAAGAAATCACAACGGGTTATTATCTCGATCCATTTGATAGTTTTCAGGAAAAGAAAGTAACCATCGAGCTGCGACATGATGAAATCACCGGTGTGGCCTGCCGCATTTTACCTTACCGTGTGCGCATTCCGCAAAAGCCGGACCTGGAGCCTTATCTTGAAAAATCGCCGGAATCGTTGTGTCCGTTCTGCCCCGATCTTTTTGAGAAAACCACGCCCCGGTTTACGGCCAACATCACCGAAAGCGGAAATTTCAAACGGGGAGAAGCCTGTCTTTTCCCCAACGCTTTTCCCTACGACCAGAACAACAACGTGGCGATTTTTTCATCGCGTCATTTGGTCCCGATGAATGAGCTGACACCGGACTATATGCGCGATGGATTTCTCGTCTGCCGCGACTATTTTCATCGCGTGGCCGAAATGAATCTGGGGTATAAATATTGTTCGATCAACTGGAACTACATGCCGCCCGCCGGCGGCGGCCTCATTCATCCGCATCTGCAAACCATTGTGAGCTACCGGCCGACCAGTTTTATGCAGAAGCTTTTATCCAGCGCGCAAAATTACGCCGCCAATTCCAACGGCGACAACCTGTGGAACAATCTGAGCGCTCTGGAAAAGAAATCGAACAAGCGGTTTATTGCCGATACCGGCGTCGTCTGCTGGCTGACCAGTTTCGCGCCCAAAGGCATGGCCGGTGAAATCGATTTTATTTTCCGGGAAAAAACGTCGATCTTTGATTTGACGGAACTGAACTTCAAAGAATTTCTGACCGGCCTTTCCCGCGTTTTCACCTATCTTCACACCAACAACTTCATGAGTTTTAATCTCTCGCTCTACGCCACCATGAACAACAACAATTATTTTAATGTTCAGGGGAAGATCGTTCCGCGCTTTGTTATGAATCCGCTGGGCACCAGCGATTTGAATTACTTTGAAAAGCTGCACAATGAAATTATCTGTCCGACGGTGCCGGAGGAGTTGTGCCGGGAGCTGCAGCCTTATTTCAAGACTTGAATTTATGGACAATCCATAAAACAGATCGTCGCGCGACGCGCAAAAAAAGTTTATCCCGACAGGCGTGGCCTATCGGGATAAACGCATTCTATAGAAAATTCTTTATTCGTCTTTGGCGGCGGTTGCTGTTTCGGTTTTCGCGGTTTCCGTGGCGGATGAGCTTTCGCCGGCTTCTGTCGGTTTCTTTCTGGCTGGGGCGCCCGGCTTCTTTCCTTTATAATCCGTCGCGTACCAGCCGGACCCTTTCAGACTGAAGGATGAAAGAGACATCATCTTCTGCACCTTGCCTTTGCAGAACTTGCAGCTTTTCAATTCCGGATCCGTAATTCCCTGAAACGCTTCAAATTGTTTCCCGCATTTGTTACATTTATACTCGTAGATAGGCATAACCCAACCCTCCTAATTAAATATATCGAAATTCTTATAATTGCTGTTGAAGCAATCCAAAACGATATCCATATCGTAACCTTTTACCGGTTGCAGTGCCGCCCGTGTCAGATTGTGCACGATAACTTCCTCTTTTTCCTTATCTTCCGTATCGGCGTCGAAATCAATTTCCCCGTTGCTGAAGCGCAGCACATGAATCAATTCGTGCACTGCGATATAAAGCATCAACGGGCTGAGCTTGATAAAGGGATTTGACCTTTCCACCGCGTCCAGAATCGTGTTGTCCTGGAGGCATATCCGGTAAAAATCAAAGTTATTTTCGGCGTTTCCCGCCGCCTCGCCCGGTTTTTCGTAGGAGTACTTGCAAAGATGGGCAAACGTCCCGTCTTTGATCTCCTGTTCGTTCAGATAAGCGAGCGTTTTCACTTCATATCTGGTGTTTTTCAGCTCTTTGTCGCTTAACCTGAATTGCTGCGATATCAGCTTTTCGGCATCGTTGAAAGCTTTTTTTGTCGTCGGCACCTGCGCCGCGCTGAAATAAAGAGGCATAAATCACCAACAGGTTTCCTTCAATCCGGCGATAATATATTGATTTAAACAAATGTTGTCAAGGCACATTAAGTAGCTGAATTTAAAAGGTGATGGCCAACCCGGCATACGGTCCGTAAAAATCCATCTTCGTGTAAATGTCCTCGACATCATCGATTTTTAGAGACATGATCCGATAGCCGACGTAAAATTTCAAAAATGGAAAGGTATTCACAGAGATGTCCGCCGATGCGTCATAAGAATAGCTGCCGTCATACCCGATACCGGCAACCTTGGCCCGGGCTTCCAGAACATCAGCCAGTATACCGATTTTGGCGCCCAAACCCAGCATGGGAACCGGCACCTGGATGTCTTCACGGCTCTCAACGGCCGATGAACTCAGGTTGAATTCACCATCGAAAAACTAGACCTTGGCGATCAGGCCCAGAGAGAAGCCGGCCAGAATATTTTCCAGATTCAAAAACTTGTACTGGTATTCCAGGTCAATCATGCTGGTTGTTAATTCCGAATCGACATTGGTCCCCGCCGGATAGGTGTCGCCGTTGAAGGTAATATCTTTGCTGATTTTTTTTGAACCGGAAAGATCAATTTGCGAAAAAGAAACGGTTATTTCGTGATCGCCGATGCCGAAAAACGCTTCCGCGCCGGGGAAATATTCATCATCGATGCCCAGATCGTCTTGCAGATCCATTTCCGTTCCTGTAACGCTGCCGTCATCCACGCGCAGCTCACCTTCAAACGTGGGAATCCACACCCGGGCCTGAGCGCCGAAGCCCAGAGCATAAACCGATGGCGCACAAAAAATAATCATCACGGATAACGTTGCCAGAGCAGCGATAAAGTTCTTTTTCATGTAAAATCTCCTTATAGATTTTAGGATATTAAAGACGCTAACCGTATAAATATATTTTGAGATTTTGTAAAGGCATTTGCCGATTCAAGATAACTTGCTTTGCGGGAATGAACGCGTCAAAAAACCAAAATTAATTTGACAACTTCAGCGTCCAGGGCGTATAGGTCTTGAAAATGACAAGACAAATACACTCTGAAATCATTTAAAAGGATCCGTATGATGAAAAATTCTGTTTCCAAAAAACCATCAAAAATCAATATCGGCGTTTTGTACGGCGGGAGGTCGGGCGAGCATGATGTTTCGCTCTGCTCCGCCGCTTCAGCTTTTTCAGCGCTTGACCGCAACAAATACAACGTAACGGCCATCGGCATCGCCCGCGACGGCCGCTGGTATGTGCAGGAAAAACCGGAAATTGTTCCCGATAAGGATTTCGGCCGAAAGCTGGCTTTGAAGAAAAGCGGCGTGTGGCTGGTCAATCATTTCGAACAGAAAAACAAGCTGCATCTTTACAACATCAAAAACAAAAATAAAGAAGTGGTTGTGGATGTTGTTTTTCCAGTGATTCACGGAACGTTTTGTGAAGACGGCACGCTCCAGGGCCTTTTGGAACTGGCGATGGTGCCTTATGTGGGCGCGGATGTCATCGGCTCGGCGGTCGGTATGGATAAGGATGTTGCCAAGCGGCTGCTGAAAGACGCGGGTATTCCGGTCGTCCCCTCCGTGACAGTGAGCAAGCAGAACTGGAAAGAGAATTCCAGGATGATTATGAAAGAAGCCCTGGCCAAACTGGGGCTGCCGCTCTTTGTCAAACCGGTCTGCGCGGGTTCTTCGGTGGGCGTGAAAAAAGTGAAGCAGCAAGGAGAGCTTGCGAAAGCAATGAACTTTGCTTTCCAGTTTGACACGCGCGTGATGATTGAGAAGGCGATTGACTGCCGCGAAATCGAATGCGCTGTTCTGGGGAATGAAAAACCGGCCGGATCAGTGCTGGGCGAAATCATTCCCAATCATGAATTTTATTCCTATGAAGCCAAATATATTGATCCCAACGGCGCGGCGCTGAAAATTCCCGCTGAAATCAGTAAAGCCCAGTCCGAGAAAATCAGAAAGTTTGCCGTCGAAGGCTACATGGCGCTGGGCTGCACCTCTATGGCGCGGGTGGATTTCTTTCTGGATCGGAAAACCGGTAAATTCTATCTTAACGAAATCAACACGCTGCCCGGCTTCACCAGCATCAGCATGTATCCCAAACTCTGGGAAGCCACCGGCCTCAATTACAGCGACCTTCTGGACAAGCTGATTGCCTTGGCCTTGGATCGGCATGAGAAGAAGTTGGAAATAAAAACGGAAGGGATCTGATTAAGCAATGATTTTGGATATTCTCGAAAATGCCCACCGTTATTTAAACCTGCACAAGGGATTTGCCAAGGCCTTGGATTTTCTCTTGCGCCCGGATCTGAAGGAATTGCCTGTGGGTAAATATGAAATAGACGTTGAACGTGTTTACGCGATGCTATCCTTGGAGCCCGGTCGTAAGAAAGAGGATGCTTTGCTGGAAACGCATGAAAAATATATTGATATCCAACTGGTTCTATCGGGCACCGATACGATGGGATGGAAACCCAAGTCTTTGTGCAAAAATCCAACCGGCGCATACGATCCGGATGAAGATATTCAATATTTTGCCGACGAACCGGATGCCTGGGTAGCGACTCAACCCGGCGCCTTTGTGATTTTCTTTCCGGAAGACGCGCACATGCCCCTGATATCATCCGAGCAGCTTCATAAAGTTGTTGTCAAAATTGCAGTGTTGCCATCATAAAACACTCAACAGGGATGATAGGATCAGACGCCGTTCTCACATTGACAAAGTGCGCGGAAGTAAATAATTTAATTTTGCAGGAGGTGATGCTATGAAACGACCCGCTTCGTTAGTCGTCGGTATTTTCCTTCTTTTTCTGGCTTGCGCCCAGTTATGCCGCTTCTTATTGAAAGTCCAGGTGGTTGCCGCCGGATTAGAGGTTCCGGTCTGGCCCAGTGCCGTTGCCGCTGTGGTTCTGGCTACACTCGGAATCTGGCTGCTGAAAGAAAGAAACAAACCCTGAATCAATAGAGTGATTGGATTAAAGAAAGGAGCGGAGGAATGATGAGAAAAATAATATTTCTGGTAGTCATTGGACTTATAATTAGTGCCACATCGGTCATGGCTGACGGATCGGGTAAGGAAAAAGCAGCAATTGCATCGGCTGAAAAATGGCTCACCATTGTCGATCGGGGAAACTATCTTGAAAGCTGGAAGCAATCATCTGAATATTTTAAACAAGCTGTCACACCGGAGCAATGGGAACAGGCCCTCAAGGGCGTGCGGGGACCGCTTGGTAAATTGATTTCCAGAAAAGTAAAAAGTGCCGCCTATACAACGTCTCTGCCGGGTGCGCCGGATGGGCAGTACGTTGTGATTCAGTTCAACACGTCATTTGAGAATAAAAAATCGTCCGCTGAGACGGTTACACCGATGATCGACAAGGATGGCAGGTGGCGGGTTTCCGGTTACTACATCAAATAAAGACCGGACATACCTGCTTAGATATCCCAGATAAAGATCACGCCGCTGGTCGGGAAAATCCAGTCCTGATCGGATATCTTAACGCCGATAGACTTACCTTTCTTGATTGACACGGTCGGCTGGGGATGCCGTCCGGCAAAAAAGCTTTCTTCCCGAACATTCTTGATGCCCGCCTTTTCATAGTTGAAGTTAATCTCCAAACCTCTGACCGGATACACCAGGTAAACGGGAAAGATTTTATTTTCCCTGGCCTTCTTGGTGGAAATTTCGATTTCCAGCTTTACTTCGGTGTTGATCTTTTTCTTGAGTTCTTCAGAGCCGCACCAGATTTCATAGCCGCGCCGGGTGTTTTTTGTTTCGATAATGGGAACATTTTCGTTATCGATGCGCACCTGTTCGACGGTAAAATCCCTGTCTATACTCAGATCCTTGCCGCTGCTCATCACCCAGCGGTATTCGCAGCGCGGGTCTTCAAACAACGCGGCCAACTGGGTATTGTTGGAAGCACAGCCGATCATGAAGATATTATCACGCAATGTCTTTTTGTATTCCACGTGCGTGCTGACCTGAAGGTATTCCTGTGATGAAGCGGCTTTTTTTCTTTCCGGCAATTGCGCTATGCGAATGTTGTAGCGGAAGCCGGAGCGCAGTTCCAGCCGCCGGTCTTCCTTGCCGAAAAGCGTTTCAAACATTTCGTAGTAAATGGCATTGCCCAGTTCTTCGTTGCGTGCGCGCGTCCGGAGGCAATGACGGATGATATTATCGATGCGGGAGATGGATTTCTCCTCGTCGGGAATAAAGATTCTTCGCAGCCGGGGCTCGACAGCCTCTTTTTTCCCCTTGTGGAGAAAGACGCGCGGCGCTCTTTTTCCCAGAGCGCAGAGCACTTCGTAGCTGATGGTCTGGGCTTTGGCGGCAATTTCATTGGCGCTGATATATTCGTCGCCCTGTCTGCCCAGCAGTACGACTTCATCACTGACCTTGCAGCCGGGAATATCGGTTACATCCACCGTGCACATATCCATGGAAATCCGCCCGACAATCGGCGCCCGCCGGCCGCGGATTAAAGCCTCTCCTTTATTGGAAAGAATGAAAGCGTAGCCGTCCCCGTAGCCGACCGGAATGGTGGCGATGCGTGTCGGCCGGGCAGTCACAAAGGTGCTGTTGTAGCCGATGCCGTAGCCGGCCGGAAAGTCTTTCAGCAGAACAACACCGGTTTTGAAGGACATCACGGGAGCCAGGTCGGCTTTTGATTTGTTTTCCGGCGAAGGATAAATGCCGTAAGCCATGATGCCGGGGCGCACCATGTTCAGTTTAAAATCGGGGTAATTTAAAATCGCGCCGCTGTTGTCTATATGACGGACGGGAATATTGATCCCGCGATACTCTAGGTCGGCCAGTAAATCCGAGAAATGTTTCCATTGCGTTTCATTGGAAGGAATCATTTTTTCGCTGGACGCAAAATGGCTGAATATCCCTTCCAGTTGAAGGTTGGATAACTTCGACATATCGAGAATCAGCTTGACTGCTTCGGTATGCATGGTTCCGCCGCGCCCCATGCCGGTGTCCACTTCGATATGCACGGGCAGTTGATGGCCGGTTCCGGCCAGAGCCTTATGGAGTTTTCGGGCGAAAAATAGATCGGATACCGAAGGCGTCAAGTTATATTTGATGATTTGTTCGATTTCGGATTCGGTTGACGGTCCCAGAATAACCACGGGCGCTTCAATGCCGCTGATTCTCAGTTGAACGCCTTCATCGGCGTTGGCGACTCCCAGCACGCGCGCGCCGTTTTTGAGGGCCGCCCGGGATATTTCAATGGCGCCGTGTCCGTACGCGTCCGCTTTCACGGTCATCATAAAATCGGCTTTGGATCCGATGAGCCTTCTTATTTCCCGGAGATTGCCGGTAAAATGACCGAGATCAACTTCCACCCAGCTTCGATATTTCTGATCTTTTTTTAAAGGCATATGTTCGTTCCGTGATGGTCAGACGCGGGATGTCAGCGCACCGATAAAAATTTGTTACGCCTATCTTTTTAAAAAAACAAGCAATTTATACTTGAAAAAATAATATTTTTTATTAGAATGAACGGCAAGAAGAGGGAAGAGGTTCGACCCCTCACAACGAGGAGGTGGAAAATGCCGAGAGCAAAAGCTGGAGATGTTTTGAGTTGTGAAGTATGCGGTTTGGCCGTTATCGTCGATGAAGAATGCGGGTGCGCTTCAATTGATCTGATCTGCTGTGAAGAGCCCATGGTCAATCTGGGGCCCGCAAAACCCAAGAAAGTTCTGTCGGCGCCGACGCACAAGAAAAAGGAAACCGTAAAAAAAGCAGCAGCGGTTCCCAAGAAAAAACCGGCGGCAAAAAAGAACAAAGCACCGGAAAAGAAACCTGTCAAAAAGGCGGCTAAAAAACCTGTTAAGAAAGCGGGAAAAAAGAAATAGGAAAGTTTCCGCCGGCTGAATTGTAACTCCGATAATGCCCCGTTCTGTGGCGGCATTATCGGAGTTGTGCGTTTTTAGAGAGAGGTCTTGAACCCTATTTGGGACCCATGCGTCCGGGATGGCTGGTCTGAATGTTCTGGGCTTGAAAAAATACGCGGATTCTGATTTATCTGATTTGAAAGGTCTGCCCGTATGACGGATAAAAATAAAGCGACTAAAGAAATCAAAGAATTGGATTCTTCCGCCCTGAAAGTCAATCTGGAGAGAACGGCGGTCACCATAGAAATTCCGGAGCAGTATACTCCACTGCTCGCGGTTGTCGAAGGCCATTACGGTCTGCAAAAAAAAACCCGTGAACTGCTCACCGAGCTGAATCACCCCTTTGTCAACTGGGATTATGTTTTAAGGGAGCTGAAGTCCGTTTCCATCGGCGACTTCTATGTCTACAATAACCATCCGGATGGGCTTTCCGCTCTGGCGACGATGGTTTGTATTTATTTCGACGTCATCCAATCTTCCTCCGACAGAGAGGTCAAAGACAGCGCCATCCACTATTTGTTCGATTACATCGACGCGATCTTTAATCAGAGCGGCGAATTCCTTACGCGAAATCTGTCCCTGTTTCCGGAAATGATTAAGCTCATGCGGGGAGCGATTGACGAGGATGAAGCGATTTTCAAGAAGTGCTCGTCTTACGCCAAAAAAATCATCAAGAGCATGATCGAAAAAAAAGCGGACGTCGGGACACCGCTTTTTGAGAACCTGTTGCATAAAATTTTCAAAATTACGTACCAGTTCTGGCTGGCCCAGGCTGATCCCGCGGAATGGTTTGTCGCCGAAGACGTGGACGCTCAGCATTCCGCTGCCGCCTATCAGCAATTCATTGAACCCCTGAGCCACGGGCATCTGAGGACGCTCATTCAGAATCTGGAAACGCTGAATGCGGCGCCGCATCCGGTGGAGAGCGGCGGCATTCAGAGGTATCTGGATTGGCCGGATTATTATCAGATTGTGAACGGCTATCTGCATGTCGCCGACCAACTGGAGAAATCCAGCGCGTATCAGGGGCACCAGCAGGTGGTGAAGCTGCGCTTTCTGTTTAATGTCATCGATGTGCCCAGCTTGGTGGATATTCACGCCAGCGCGCTTCGGGAAATCAACCACGCGCTTAAAATCGTTTTTCAGGAAGAGAAGAAGGAGACCTTTCATGATTTTGTGCGTCGGATGTTCGGCTTCCTGAAAAAAAATAAGGCGCAGAGTGAATTCAGCGCCGCGATTTTTGACTGTATTACGACGACCGCCCGGGAAGTCTTCGCGCAAAATAGCCACGCGCTTGTGGATACCTTCATCGATGAGCTGATTCGTTACGGGTTCCAGTATCCGGAGATCAAAGGCTCCAACGAAGAGTGGCAGGTCAAGGTCAATCCGGCTCACATTATGAATATTCGCTGCTGGCTGGAAATCATCGGGATGAAACCGAGATGGACCAAGCGGCTGATTTCGGCGCTGATTGTGAATCTGAAAATGGGGGGCGTTTTCATCCGCGACACCGACCTGATTCAGAAAAACATTTCCGCCCTGCTCAACAGCGATATCACGCCGTCATATAATCTCATCAAACAGCTGCTCCGGATTTTTCCCGTCTATTTCAGCGAGATCGGCGCGGAAGGGGAACTCCGGGATATTACCACCCGGGTGGACGAGCTTTCCCTGCGCAACGACAAACTGGTTTATTTTTTGCGGAAACAGTCGCACGTGGAAAGCAACAGCCTGATTTTTAATTTTATCGAGGATATTTTCAAGTACTGGAGCACCGGGGACAAGAATTTCCTCCGCGTGCATCTGCCCGTTGATGTTTATGAACAGGTGACGAACTCCGGAGAATATTTCAACGGGATGCACAAAGCTTTTAAATATTTTTTCACCCGGATTAACCATCGCCCCATGAATTTTCTCGAGTGGGACGGGGAAAAGGTTATCCGTGAGCTGAGCAAGGTCAAGGGCGTCAATGAAAGGGATCAGGAACGCGTTCAATTGATGATCCGCATTTATCAGCTCATCTATAAAAAATATTATCCGCAATTTATCGATCTGCTCAAGGACCTTGAGGCCGCCAATGCTTTTCCGCAAGCCGATATTGCTGCGCTGAAAAAATCTTTAAACGCGAAAAACCATTATCGCAGCCTTACGATCATTCTGAAATTCCTGGCCATCCTGAAAGAAAGAATTCTCTCCCCGAAAAAAACGCAGTTCTACGAAAACATCTATTACAAGCGGCACATCGCGGCGGGCATTCCCTCCATGTATGGAACATATAGCGAGAAAAAATTTGACGCCGTCGGCCTTTCCCTGAGACTGGAAAGTCTGGCCACCATGCTTTTTGAGGAACTTGGGAAGTCCTTCAATCTGACATTCATCACGAAGCAGACCATTAAAAAAATCCACACCTACATCTGGCTGTATATCAACGCGCTGGAAATCGAAGGCATTGCCACGGAAGGGCTGATCGCCAAAGTCAAGTACGTGACCAACGCGCTGACGATCAAGCAATTTTCGCTGGAGCAATACGAGGATATTTTCCGTTTTATTTCAAAAAATATTCAGACGATTATCCGCAACAATTATATTGATGTCCACAGCGACAACCTGTCCGTCATCATCGGTCAGGTATACCGGCAGGACACGGAGGCGGTAACCAAATCCGGACACAAGAAACAGGAAAAATTGATTTATCAGCATTCGGAAAATTTTATCCGGGGCATCATCTCGTCCACTTTCGGTATTCAGGTTCTGGATAATTTTGTCAACACGGTCATCAAAACCCTCAACGAGGAAGCTGAAAAGTTTAAAGACAACAAACAGATTCTGAAAGTGGTCATGTCCTACAATCCCGAGTTGACGGTTTCTTCCTTTTATAAAAAGAATAGAAGACTGGATAATCAGATCCTGCTTGGCAACAAGGGATATTTTCTCAAAGAACTGGTGTCCTTCGGATTTAATGTGCCGCCGGGATTTATCATCACCACGGAAGTTTTCCGGGGATACGATGCGGTGTATGGCTATAAATACATTTTTTATGATCTCGCGGAACGGATCAACAAAGAGATCAAAAGACTGGAGAAGATCACCGGCTGTAAACTGGGTGACCGCCGCCATCCCCTGCTGCTTTCGATCCGCAGCGGTGCAACCGTTTCCCTGCCCGGGATGATGAAATCGTTCCTAAACGTGGGCATCAATGAAGCGATTGCGGAAAGTCTCAGCCAGAAGGAAGAATTTCAGTGGGCCGCCTGGGATTCCTATCGCCGGTTCCTTCAGATGTGGGGAATGTTCCAGGGATTGAACCGCAATTTTTTTGACGCGATCATCGATGAATACAAACAAAAGTACAGTGTGGAAAGAAAAATACAGTTTCAGCCCGAACAGATGAAACAAATCGCCCTCTCCTACAAGAAAGGATTGATCGACAGCGGCATAGAGTTCAAGGATAAGCCGCTGGATCAACTGGGGCAGGCCATCCTGCAAGTCTTCAATTCGTGGTATTCGGAGCAGGCGGAGATTTACCGCCGGCAAATGCATATTTCCGATAAATGGGGCACGGCCGTCATCGTTCAGAAAATGGTTTTCGGCAATCTCAATGACAATTCCGGCTCCGGCGTTATTTTTACCCGCGAGCCGAAAAGCACATCTTCCGATGTGACGCTTTACGGGGATTTTATTTTCGGCGTGCAGGGGGATGACATCGTTTCCGGCCTCGTGGAGACCTATCCCATTTCCGAAAAACAGCGCATCGCGGAATGCCGCGACTCCAAAATATCGCTGGAAGATAAGTTTCCGGAAATCTACGCCGAGCTTTTAAGAATTTCAGAGATTCTGATCTATGAGAAGGGGTTCAACCATCAGGAAATCGAATTTACCTTTGAAGGACCCACCAAGGATAAACTATACATTCTGCAAACACGCGACATGAATCAGATCACGACGCAAAAATGGGCGCGCTTCAAAGATATGCCGGAATTGCAGTCGTCCGCTCTGGGAACCGGCATCGGCGTTAATGGCGGCGCGCTGTGCGGTCGGGCGGTTTATTCAGAAACGGATATTAAACGATTCCGCGGTGAAGATCCGGACACGCCCCTTATTCTGGTCCGTCCCGATACCGTGCCCGATGATGTCGGCGTTCTGCTGCAGGTGGAAGGATTGCTTACCGCCAAAGGCGGCAGCACCTCCCATGCCGCCGTGACCATACCACAGCTCGACAAAGTCGGCGTGGTCGGCTTCAACAAACTGAAGGTTTATGAGTCTGACGAATACGCTACCATCGAAAGCCTCACCATCCGGGCCGGAGATTTTATCAGCATCGACGGCTGGAGCGGAGCCGTTTACGCGGGACAGCACCAGAGCGAAAAAGAATAGCTTTGACAAGCAATCCCCTTAACAGCGCCTGTGCGATGTTAAGGGGATTTTTTTGGATCATTTTTACAGAATATTCTTGTGGATATAAACCGTCAGGTCGCCCATCCGGTTGGTGTAGCTGCCGTATTCATTATCATACCAGCCGAAGATCTTGGCGTGTACAACGGGAACTTTCAGAATTTTTTCGGGAAGCGCCTGGACGACATCCGCCGGCAGATTCGGAATGTGTGACATATCCAGATTAATGAACGCCGTTCGCGTGTGATTGAACTGCCCTTCAATGATGATGGCCGCGTCCACGCCGAAAAGATCCGAGGACACATTTTGTTCCATGGTAAACCGGAGCAGTTTTTCGGGATTGCTCGAGGCCGCTTTGCTGTACAAGTCATTGATCATTTTGGTGTTGATGTTCATGGCCGTGCCCTGACTGCCGGCGCGGGCCTGGAACGTTGCGTTCAGGACAATCAGGGACATGGTGCTCGCCGGGATCCGGATCGAATCCGCCATGAAACCGATGTTCTGAACCTGCGGAATGACTTCGGCCAGGGCCTTGGCGGCGTTGGTCGAGGTCAGAATGATGCTGTCCAGAATGCTCCGGTTCTTTCTTAAATCTTTCTCGCCGGCCTTGGGAACGCTGTCCAGAACGCTCTGGGTATTGGTGACGGCGTGCACGGTGGACATGGACGCCGTGAGGATGTTGCTGGTTTCTTCATTTTCCAGCAGAGGCTTGACCATGTGGGCCAGTCCCGTGGTGGTGCAGGACGCCGCAGAAACAACCTTGTGTTTCTTCGGATCGAAAGCCGTGTGATTGATGCCGTAAATCATGGTGATTGCGTCATCCGGCGTCGAGAGGGCCTTGTTTTTGATTTTGAAGGGAGAAGAGTTGACGACCACTTTCGCGCCGCCGTGCAGATGGCCCCGGATGGAGCCGCTCTTGTTGTCCGACGCGACTGTGGGATCCTTGAACTTGCCCGTGCAGTCCACCACCACGTCGACGCCGTACTGCCGCCAGGGAATATCGGCCGGGTTTCTGGCTTCACGCAGAATGGTGACGGGAATGCCGTCAATCAGAAGCTTTCCCTGCTTTTCATCGACGATCTGAATGATTCTTTCCGCTTTGACGCCATACAGGAATTTGTGCATCAGGCCATAGGTCGAATCTTTTTCAATCGCCTGGGCGATGGAATCGAGCCCCGTGCCTACTTCCCTTCCCTGATTGATGAAAATCTCTTTAAAATATTTACGGTTAATGTGATGCCAGAGGGTTAATTTTCCTATTCTCCCCAGACTGTTGATGCCGAGGACCGGCTGTTTATTCTCGAATACCTGAGCCTGTGCCATGATGTAAATCCTCCTTTTTTCCTGCGGCCGCAGGAATTAATATGTTTTTTGATTTTTCTTTGCTGGATAAAAAAAATGCAGGGACACCCTGCTGAAAATTCATGAGAGGAACTCTATTTAAAAACGGTTTGGTGGTGACCGGGACCATAATGCAACTCCCTTAAAAGGTCACGACCTTTTTACCGGAAAGACGGACAAAAGTCAAGGAAAGAGGCGTAAGAAAATTTTTTATCTCAGAAGGATTTCAAAAAAAACCGGCTTTGAAAATCAGTCTTTACCTTGATTGTCAAAGCCGGTAGGATTTGCTGTGTCAAAATGACGTGTTAAACGGCGGGTGTGCCTTTTGCCGCGCGCCTTTCATTCCATCTAATAAACAATTCGTCCATCATGCTTTCCTCTGTCGGGCTTACCGGGTTTGCCTGGTTTGCCGTCGCCGTGACGCCCGGGTTTATGACCTCCATCCGGAGGATGTCCCGGTTTGTGACCACCATGATAACCGGGATGATGACCAGGTCCAGGACCGCCGCCATGATAACCGGGGTGATGCGCGGGTCCGGGACGGCCCCCATGATAACCGGGACGGTGATGACGCGGGGGAGGCGGCCGGTGCCAGTATCTTGTTCGCTCCCAGTCGCGCCAGTTGCGGTTTAGATCTCCGTGATGAATCCGGTGATATTCCCACGGCTGACCTTTCCAGCGATGATTCCGGTAATCGTCTCTCCAGCCATGATAAAAATGCCTGTGAAAAGTTGGGGTGCCCCTGTAATAACCCCAGCCGCTGTCATAGTATCGGGATCGATACCAGTGCCCCTGCCAGGGACGCCACCACCATCCG
>ERZ1645187.1898-NODE-1898-length-18867-cov-39.525675_pt1 | contig 18867 bp, 15 predicted proteins | sample MGYA00575352_ERZ1645187 | MGnify/ENA primary metagenome ERZ1645187 (study PRJEB40837, sample SAMN11349314) | freshwater sediment metagenome | isolation source: river sediment | host: Sediment | place: India: Wazaribad , New Delhi | collected 2017-02-21 ... | reverse complement strand
CGGCGGCCCGGTAGAGCCGATACATCGCGTGTACGCCGAGGTAGCGCAGCGGCTCGGGCTCCCACTGCCGCACCCGGTGGCCCACCCAGGGCAGCCGGGTCCGCGGGGAGTCGACGCCGGCGACCAGGTCGGCCAGGGTGCGCCCGGCCAGGTTGGTGGTGGTCAGGCCGCTGCCGACGTACCCGCCGGCGGTGCCGAAGCCCGCCGCCGGGTCGAAGTCGACCGTGACCGACCAGTCCCGCGGCACCCCGAGTACGCCGCACCAGGCGTGCGCGATCGGCGTACCGGCCACGGCCGGGAACATCTCGTAGAGCAGTGCGGTCAGCGACTCCACCGTCTGCTGCTGGGTGACGCCTCGGTCGTCGGTGCGAGAGCCGAAGCGGTACGGCACCCCGCGGCCACCGATCGCGATCCTCATGTCGGCGGTGCGCTGGGCGTACATGTAGGCGTGCGCCTCGTCGCCGAGCAACTCCGCGCCGCGCCAGCCGATCTGCTCGTGGACGTCGGGGGCCAGCGGCTCGGTGACGATCATCGACGAGTTCATCGGCAGCCAGCTGCGCCTGGCCCCCGGCAGCTCGGCGGTGAACCCCTCCAGGCAGCGCAGCACGATCGCGGCCCGGACGGTGCCGTGGTGGGTCTGGACCGCGCCGCGCTCGATCGAGCGAACCGGCGTCCGCTCGTAGATGGTGACCCCGCGTCGCTCGACCGCCTCGGCCAGGCCGCGCACCAGCTTGGCCGGCTGCACCCGGGCGCAGTGCGGGGTGTACGCCGCCCGCAGGACGCCCTGGACCCGGATCCGGTCCGCCGCCTCCGCAGGCTCGAGCAGGCGGATGTCCTCCTCGGCGGCCCCCCAGTCGGCGTGCTCGTGCGCGACCTCGTCCTCGAGCCGGCGCCGCTGCGCGGGGTTGCGGGCCACCCGGAGCATCCCGTCCTTGACCAGGTCCGCGTCGATGCCCTCGGCCACCAGGACGCCGGCGACCTCGTCGACCGCCCCCTGCATCTCACGCAGCAGCGCGACGACCTGATCGTGGCCGTGCTGTGCGGCGTACCGCTTGCGGGAGACGGCCAACTGGGCCGAGAGCCACCCGCCGTTGCGGCCCGAGGCGCCGTACCCGGCGAACTCCCGCTCCAGCACGACGATGGCCAGGTCCGGCCTGGCCTGGGCGAGGTAGTACGCGGTCCACAGCCCGGTCAGCCCACCCCCGACGATCGCGACATCGGCGTCCCGGTCGCCGGGCAACGAGTCCCGATAGCTGGGCATCCCGATCTCGGAGTACCAGTAGGAGACCCGGCCGTTCGTCGTCATGTCCGACAGTCTGCCCCCAACTCGGCGCCTGCGTCCGCTACGACTTGGCTGGGCGCCTGGCAGGGCGCAGCGCGTCGCTCAGCGACGTGAGGGTGGCGTCCACGACGCGGTAGAACGCCCACTTGCCGCGCTGCTCGCGGGTGACCAGGCCGGCGTCCACGAGCCGCTTCATGTGGTGGGAGACGGTGGGCTGGGTCAGGCCGACCGGCTCGATGAGGTCGCAGATGCACGCCTCCCCGCCTTCTCGGGAGGCGATGAGCGAGAGCAGCCGCACCCGGGTGGGGTCGCCGAGGGCGGCGAAGCGTCGGGCCAGCATCTCGGCCTCGTCCGCGGCGAGCACGGAGCCCGTGACCGGCGGGCAGCAGACGTCGTCCACGACGGGCAGGGAGCGGGCCATGGGCCGATAGTACGCATTGACATCCATCAATGCGAGGACCACGATGGATACATAGACCATCTTCGATCAATTGGAGTTGTGATGTCCCGGCCGCAGTCCCCGTCGATGTCAGAGTCACAGATCCGCGAAGAGGTACGGGCGCGGTACGCCGAGGCGGCGGTTGCCGCCTCGTCCGCCTCAGTAGACCTCGTCGACGACTGCTGCAGCGGTAGCTCGTGCTGCTCGGGGGAAGCACCGGAGCTCGAGGCCAGGTTCGGCGCCGGGCTGTACGCCGACGACGACCAGCAGGCGATCCCGCCCGAGGCGTTGGCCGCGAGCCTGGGTTGCGGCAACCCCACGGCGGTGGCATCGCTGAAGGCGGGCGAGCGGGTGCTCGACCTTGGCTCGGGCGGCGGCATCGACGTACTGCTCTCGGCTCGCCGGGTCGGGCCGACCGGGTTCGTGTACGGCGTGGACATGACCGAGGAGATGCTGCAGCTGGCCCGCGCCAACGCGGCGAAGGCGCAAGCCACCAACGTGGAGTTCCTCGCGGGCACGATCGAGGACATCCCGCTGCCGGACGCAGCCGTGGACGTAGTGATCTCCAACTGCGTCATCAACCTGTCCATCGACAAGCCGAAGGTGCTGGCCGAGATGCACCGGGTGCTGGTCCCCGGCGGGCGGATCGGGATCTCCGACGTGGTCGCCGAGGACCACCTCACCCCCGCCGACCGCGCCGCCCGCGGCTCCTACGTGGGCTGCATCGCCGGCGCCCTGTCCCGCCGGGAGTACCTCGACGGCCTGGCCGCCGCGGGCTTCACCGACGCCGAGGTCGAGTTCACCCACGAGTCGGACTCGGGGATGCACAACGCGATCATCCGGGCCGTCAAGCCGTCATGACCGCAACCACCTCGCCCGTCGAGGCGGGGCACGTCGCCAGACTCGGTCGACTGGATCGGCTCCTGCCGGTGTGGATCGGGCTGGCGATGGCCGCCGGACTGCTCCTCGGCCGATGGCTGCATGGGCTGGACGACGCGCTGAACGCGATCCAGGTGTCCTCGGTGTCGCTGCCGATCGCCCTCGGGCTGCTGCTGATGATGTACCCGGTCCTGGCCAAGGTCCGGTACGACGAGATCGGCGCCGTCGCCCGCGACACCCGCACCCTGGTGCTGTCGCTCGTGCTGAACTGGGTGGTCGGGCCGGCGCTGATGTTCACCCTGGCGTGGGTGTTCCTGCCCGACCTGCCCGAGTACCGCGTCGGCCTGATCATCGTGGGCCTGGCGCGGTGCATCGCGATGGTGATCATCTGGAACGACCTGGCCTGCGGGGACCGTGAGGCGGCGGCGGTCCTGGTGGCGCTCAACTCGCTCTTCCAGGTGTTCGCCTTCGGCCTGCTCGGCTGGTTCTACCTCGACCTGCTGCCCGGCTGGCTCGGCCTGGACACCAGCGGGCTGGAGGTCTCCGGGTGGCAGATCGCCGGGAGCGTGGTGGTCTTCCTGGGGATCCCGCTGGCCGCCGGCTACCTGACCCGCCGGATCGGCGAGGCGCGCCGCGGCCGGGACTGGTACGAGGCGAGGTTCCTGCCCCGGCTCGGGCCGTGGGCCCTGTACGGGCTGCTGTTCACCATCGTGATCCTGTTCGCCCTGCAGGGCGACACGATCACCCGGCAGCCCCTCGACGTGGCCCGGATCGCGGTGCCGCTGGTCTGCTACTTCGCGGTGATGTGGGCCGGCGCGATGCTGGCGTCGTACTGGCTGGGGTTGGGCTACCGCCGCGCCACTACCGTCTCCTTCACCGCCGCCGGCAACAACTTCGAGCTCGCCATCGCCGTGGCGATCGCGGTCTTCGGCGTCACCTCCGGCCAGGCGCTGGCCGGAGTCGTCGGCCCGCTGATCGAGGTCCCGGTCCTGGTCGGGCTGGTCTACGTCAGCCTCTGGGCCCGACGGATCTTCCCGACACCCGCCAACGAACAGGAGCAGACATCGTGAACTCAAGCACGCCCAAGGTCGTCTTCGCCTGCATCCGCAACGGCGGCCGCTCGGTGATCGCGCGGCTGCTGACCGAGCACTACGCGGGCGGTCGGGTGATCGCGCTCTCGGCGGGCACGCAGCCCGGGGAGCACATCCACCCCGAGGTCGCCGAGGCACTGGAGGGGCTGGGGCTGGAGACCGGCCGCGAGTACCCCCAGCTGTTGACCTACGAGATGGTCGCCGACGCGGACCTGGCGATCACCCTGGGCTGCGGCGAGCAGTGCCCCTACGTCCCGGGCGTGACCTATCGCGACTGGCCGGTCGAGGACCCCGGCGGCCAAGACCAGGCGACCGTGCTGCGGATCGTGGCCGACCTCGACCACCGGGTCCGCGAACTGCTGGGCGAGCTCGTCCCTTCCATGGAGCTGCCCGCGTCGGTCCTCAGCCGCTGAACCGGTCGCCCGGCGTCGAAGCCGAGAGGCGCCTGAGCGCCTTGCGGAAGCCGGCGTTCGGGCGGCCGTCTGGCAGCGCCGCGCACACCTCGTCGTACGCCTGCCGGGGGTCGATGCCGAGCAGCTGCGAGTAACGGATCGCGACGGCTGGGGTGCGGGAGTGTGCGGCCACGCAGTGCAGCAGTACGACGTGCCCCTCCTCGCGGAGCGCGGCGATCGTGCGCGCCGCGTCGTCCAGGACGAAGTCGAGGTTGGGGTTGTCGGCCCGGTCGGGCTCGTCGAGGAGCCGGTACGAGACGTGCTCAAGGCCCGCGGGGACCTGGGTTGCGCCCACCAGGCACAGGCTGACCACCGCGGTCACGTCGGGCGGCAGGACGTCGAGGGCGCCGACCCCGCCGATCCACACGCCCTCGTCGTGAGGGTGCGGGACGAGCGTGTCGCGGCCGTGGTGGCCGGCGTACTCGATGCGCGCGGCGCCGGGCCACCCGCGACGGTTGGGGCCTCCCGCGACGGCGATGAAGGCCAGCCGCGTGAGGTCATCCGCCCTCAGGCCGGGGTAGCCGTGCACGACCCGACGCCACCGGGCCGGGACCGCCGACTCGCCCCAGCGGGCGCCGAGCAGCGCACCGGCGATGGTGGCGACGGTGTCGGTGTCGTCCCCGATCGCAATGGCCGCCTCGAGACCCGCAACCAGGTGGTCGCTCGCGAAGCGGCCGGCGGCGGGCTGATGCGCCGGCACCGCCGTGTGCCAGATCGCGGACCAGGCCGCCTGCAGGGCGGTGACGACGAAGCCGTTGGGCCGGAACCTGGCGGGCTCGAGCCGCTCGGCCTCGTCGAGCTTCTCGCGCCAGAACTCTCGGCGGTCGGCGGGCAGCCGAGCCAGGCCGGCCCGGGGGTCGCCCAGCTCGCCGGTCAGGACGGCGTGCCGGATCGCCAGGCACCACAGGACGCACGCCTCCCCCGCGAGGGGATCGGCGTGGGTCAGGGCGCTGACCGCCATCGCGGCGTCGACCAGCGCCTGCTCGTCGGCCAGGTGCGCCAGCGCGACCGGGGAGGTCCGCATCAGTGACCCGTTGCCGGCGGTCCGGCCGGTACGCCGATGCAGGGCGGCGGCCGCCTCGGCCATGGCCCGCGCGGTCGGGTTGGCGCGGACCGCGCCGAGCACGTGGCTGGTCTGGATGCCGACGTCGGGCGGGCCGGCGGCGTACCAGGCGGCGAAGCCGGCAGCGATCCGGTCCAGAGCGGCCTCGGTGCGCAGGTCGGCCCCCCCGATCGCACAGCTGGCCGCCACGTGGGCGATCGCGTAGGTCTGGGCGGTGTCGTCGGTCCACTCACCGGGGGCGAAGTTGCCCAGGCCGCCGCCGATCATCTCGGGGCGCCCGACCAGCGGCGCGGCCCCGAACTCGTAGCCGGCACCCAGCGCGTCGCCGACCGCGGCCCCGAGGAGTACGCCGCACGCCCGGTCGACCTGCGCCGCGCTGAGCCGCATCACGCCACCCTAGTCAGCGACGTGGTCTCGCTGGCTCGATTGCCGAATCCGTGCTGGCGGGAAGTCAAAGCGCCACTTGAGGTGCCCCAAACCGAGCTTTGACTTCCCCTCACACCGAACCTCCCGTCAGGACTCGGGCCGGGATCCGACAACCGGAGCTGACCCGACGACGTCAGCCGCCCAGTGACTTCCTGGCATCGGCCAGCAGCAGGTAGAGGTGCAGCGGATCGGTAGGGGAACGCTCGAACCCGAGCCGTGCGTAGAAGGTCGCGGCCCGCTCGTGGAGAGCATGGACGAGCAGGACGCGTACGCCGATGCGGTCGGCGGCAGCGAGCGTCGAAAGGATGGCGTCCCGCACGAGGAGCCTGCCGAGGCCGGAGCCCTGAGCACTGGTGTCGACGGCGAGGCGTCCCAACAGCACGGCCGGTACCGGGTTGGGCGCGTTGCGGCGTACCTTGCCCGGTAGCTCAGCGTGCTGGACCGCGACGGCAGACAACGTGTAGTAGCCGAGCACCTTCTCGGTGTCCCCGTCGACGCAGACGTAGCAGCGCCCAAGGTCGGCGAGGTGGTTGGTCAGCGCTCGATCGGCGAGGTAGAGGTCGAGGGAGGCCTCGCCGGAGTGGAAGTCCGTGGTGTGGTCGGACGGCCTGATCGGGCGCGGCCGTTGTGGAGTCACTCGTCCCAAGGGGCGGGCTCGTTGAGCAGGTTCACCAGTTCAGGGATGCTCTTGGCCGGTCGGTCGAGGATCGCGTTGAACTCGGTCCATGCTGCGTCGTTGAGGCGGAAGACCCGGCGGTCGGCCAGGGTGTCTTCCGCGCGTGCGACGGCAGCGGTCATCACGAACTCGGTCAGCGACTGCCCGGTGACCGCGGCAGCGTCGCGGATTAGGGCGTCCTGATCTGGCGTGAGGCGCATGGCAAGGCGGGCTTCCTTGCGGCGGGCGGCCTCGGGCGTCACGGTCATGCGTCCACTGTACGCCTGTTGTACACACAGCGGGTTGGAGCCGCCTGTCGGAATCGAACCGACGACCTAGTCATTACGAGTGACTCGCTCTACCGACTGAGCTAAGGCGGCGTGGCACCCGACTGGAGCCTTGTGGGACAGCCGGATAACCGCGCCGAAGTATACGGAGCCGCCCGGAGCGCCGCGAATCGCACCGGACGAGCTCAGCAGGACAGGTCGCCCTCGGGCACCACGCCGTCGACCAGGTAGTCCTCGATCGCGGTGTCCACGCACTCGTTGCCCGAGTTGTACGCCGTGTGCCCGTCGCCGTCGCGCCGGATCAGGATGGCCGACTCCAGCTGCTCGGCCAGCGCCTCGGCCCACTCCATCGGGGTGGCCGGGTCCCGGGTGGTGCCGGTCACCAGGATCGGGTCCGCGCCGGCGCCGTCGATCTCCACCTGCTCGCTCGGCTCGTTCGTGAAGCCGCCGCAGCCGGTCAGACCCCACGCGAAGACCCGGCCGAAGGTGGGCGAGACCGCCTCGAAGTCGGCGTACTCGCCCTCGACCTCGGGGGCTTCGATCGCCCAAAAGTCGTCCAGGCAGTTGATCGCGTAGATCGCCTCGGCGCTGTTGTCGGTGAACCCGTCGGGGCCGCGCGAGGAGTACAGGTCCGACAGCTCCAGCAGCGCGTCCCCCTGGCCGGCCAGCGCCTGCTCGAGCGCCGCGGTCAGCAGGAACCAGTAGTCCCGGTTGTAGAGCGGCGCCACGATCCCGTAGAACGCGTTGCCCACCGCCAGGTCGCGGTCGCCGTTGGTCGGCAACGGCTCCGCGTCGATCCGGTCGATCAGGTCGGTGATGGCGCTCAGGCCCTCCTCGACCGAGTCGCCCAGCACGCAGCCTCCGCCCTCCACGCAGTCGGTGACGTACGAGCGCAGCGCCAGCTCGAACCCGCCGGCCTGCCCCAGGCTCAGCTCGCGGCTCGTCGCCGAGACGTCCACCGCCCCGTCAAGGACCAGGTGGCCGACCTGCTCGGGGAACAGCTCGGCGTACGTGGCCCCCAGCTTGGTGCCGTAGGAGGCGCCGAAGTAGTCCAGCTTCGCCTGGCCCAGGGCCGCACGCAGCACGTCCATGTCGCGGGCGGCCTCGACGGTGCTCACGTGGGCGGCCAGCGGCCCGCTCTTGGCGGTGCAGCCGGCCGGGATCCGCTTGACCCACCCCATGAACTCCTGCTGCTCGGCCGGGTCGTCCGGCGCCGGGTCGCTGGCCAGGTAGGAGTCCAGCTCGTCGTCGGCCAGGCAGTCCACCGGGTTGCTGCGGCCGGTGCCCCGCGGGTCGAACCCGACGATGTCGAAGTAGCGCAGCAGCGGCTCCCGGAAGACCAGTTCGGCCTGCGAGGCGTACGTCGTGCCCGGCGCGCCCGGCCCGCCCGGGTTGACCACCAGCGAGCCGACCCGCTGCTCGGGCCGCTTGGCCTCGACCTTGAGCACCGCCAGGTCCAGCACCTCACCCTCGGGGTCGGCGTAGTCCATCGGCACCTGCAGCCACCCGCACTCGAACCCCTGCCCGCACGAGGTCCACTCCAGCCCCTGGGTGTAGAACGCCTCCAGCCCCTCGGGCGCCTGGGTCACCGACGGGTCCGCGCCCTGGGTGTTAGTCGGACGCTGCGGCGGCGCGACCGCGTCGTCGTCGTCCTGGCTCAGGAACCACCACAGCCCACCCAGCAACGGCGTAACCACCAGGGCGAGCACCACCAGCAGGGCGATCAGTCGTTTCACGCGGTTCCCTCCAGTCGAAGTCCCACCATCATCGACTCCAGGGCGATGGCCGGTGGCACGTTGAAGTCCAGCATCTGCTCGCGGGCGGTGAAGATCGCCTCGATCCGCTGCAGGTGCCGCTCGGGGGTCGAGCGGCGGACCAGCAGGGCGATGTCGCCGCGGATCTCCTCGTTCACCAACGGGCCGGGCGCGCCCACCTCGACGGCGATCGCGTCCCGGTACACCGAGACCAGGTCCATCAGGCAGCGGTCCACCACGTCGAGCACCCGGCGCTTGGCGCGGGTCTTCTGCCCCTTCTCCAGGTCACGCAGCGCCGGCGCGTACTCCCGCGGCCGACGACCCCGCGCCTCCACCCCGAACGCCCGGTCCAGGTCGACCTTCTCCCGCACGTCCAGCTCGGAGGTGATCGCCTCCGCCTCGTCCTTGGCCAGCTCGTGCAGGTTGGACGCGGCGTTCATGCAGGAGCCCAGCGAGGTCAGCTTCGCCGGCCAGTGCACGACCTCGTTGCGCCGCGAGCGGGTGGCCTCGTCCCGGGCCAGGGCGCGGGCCCGACCGATGTGGCCCTGGCTGGCGCGGGCCGCGTGCGCCGCGATCGACTCGGGCACCCCGTCGGTGCGCACCAGGAACGCCGCCACGTCCGCCGCGGCCGGCGTGGTCAGCGTGACCAGCCGGCAGCGCGAGCGGATCGTGACCAGCACGTCCTCGGCGGTGGGCGCGCACAGCAGCCACACGGTGCGCGCGTTGGGCTCCTCGATCGCCTTCAACAGGGCGTTGCAGGCCTGGTCGGTGAGCCGGTCGGCGTCCTCCACGATCATGATCTGCCAGCGCAACCCGTTCGGGGTCAGCGCGGACCGGCGCACCAGGTCCCGCACCTCGTCCACGCCGATCGAGAGCTTCTCGGTGCGCACCAGGGTCACGTCCGCGTGGGTCAGCGCGAGCACGGTGTGGCAGGCGTGGCACTCACCGCACGCGCCCTGCTCGCACTGCAGAGCCGCGGCGAAGGCGAGCGCGGCGTTGGAGCGCCCCGAGCCCGGCGGGCCGGTGAACAGCCAGGCGTGGGTCATCCCCTCGCCGAACGCGGCGCGGGCGAGCGTGTCGATCACGTGGCGCTGGCCGACCAGGCCGTGCCACACGCTCACGACGAGCCTCCTCGGATCGCGTGGGCGAGCAGCGGCTCGACCCGGGCCTGGATCGCCGCGGCGATCTCCGCGACCGGGGCGCGGGCGTCCAGCACCAGGTAGTGCTCCGGATCGGCCGCGGCCATCGCCAGGAACGCCGCCCGCACCCGCTGGTGGAACTCCAGCGACTCGCCCTCGATCCGGTCCCGCTCCCCGAGCCGGCCGAGCCCGGCCTCCGGCTCCAGATCCAGTACGACGGTCACGTGCGGCCGCAGCCCGTGCGTGGCCCAGCGCATCACCGGCTCCACCTGGGCGACCGACAGCGGGCGTCCCGCACCCTGGTAGGCCAGCGCGGAGTCGACGTACCGGTCGGTGATCACCACCTCGCCGCGCGCCAGGGCGGGGCTGACCACGGTGTCGACGTGCTCGGCCTTGTCCGCGGCGTACAGCAGCGCCTCGGTGCGGTCGGAGATCTCCCCGGTGGCCGGGTCCAGCACGATCTGCCGCAGCCGCTGGCCGACCGCGGTATCGCCGGGCTCGAAGGTCAGCACCACGGCGTACCCCTGGGCCTGCAGCCACTCGCGCAGCAGCCCGGACTGGGTCGACTTGCCCGCCCCCTCGCCGCCCTCGAAGCACACGAAGACCCCCGTCTCGACGTAGGTCTCGTCAGGGGTCAGCGGGATCACGCAGCACACCCTACGGGCGATGGCGGACAACCGAGCCGCTGGTTGTGGACCGCCTCGCCAACCGCCTTCGCCGACTGGGCCCCCGCCTCGGGGGTGGGTACCCTGGAACGAGCAGTCCTCGCTGGACTGCCCGGACGATGGAGCCGTACCCGGAACGCGACGAGACGGCCATGAGGAGTCCGTCATGGCATGGATCGTTCTGGTGATCTCGGGAGTGCTCGAGTCGCTGTGGGCGGTGGCGCTCGGCAGGTCCGAGGGCTTCACCCGCTGGGTGCCGTCGGTCGTCTTCGGCGTCGCGCTGGTCGCCAGCATGGGCGGCCTGGCCTACGCGATGCGCACCCTGCCGACCGGCACGGCGTACGCCGTCTGGGTCGGCATCGGCGCCGCCCTGACCGTGGTGTTCGGCATGGTCACCGGCGAGGAGCCGGTCAACGCGATCCGGGTGCTGCTGCTGGTCGGCCTCATCGGCTGCGTCATCGGGCTCAAGCTCGCCCACTGACGCCACGTACGGCGCCGCGCGCCCGTGAGCATCCCCGAGGCGGACGCCATGCCCGGGCAGTGACCACCCAGCGACCTGCCCCTTGACCCGGCCCGGCCGCTCCGCAACAGTCACCGCACAGCAATCACGGGACCGCGTCACGCGGATGGCCTGCACACCGAATGGCCTGCACACAGGGGGACGAACATGGCTGCAGCGGACGACAAGAGCAAGACGCTGGCGGTGGAGGTCGAGAAGGACTCCGTCACCATGCAGAACGACACGATCGGCATTGCGCAGAGCTACGTGGCGCGCACCCTGCAGGCCGCCGCCGACGACATCACCGACCTGGTGATCAGCCACACCAACGGTCGCCGCGCCGAGCTGCTGGTGGCCGCCTCCGGGAGCATCCGGGCCGACGCGGACCGCGCCGTGGCGATCGGGCTGCAGGCCCACGAGCTGCTGGCCAGGATGTCCGAGGCCCTGTCCGCGCCCCCGGAGGACGCCGCGCCGCAACCGGAGACCGAGGCGCTCCTGAAGTCGCTCGGCCTGCCGACGCTGGGCATCACCGCGCTGGGCAAGTTGGCCGCCGGTGCGCTGCAGGTGCTGCCGTCCGCCGCCGGCACGCTCACCAAGCTCATCGCGCATCAGTACACCACCGCCGGCACCACGCTGACCGAGGTGCAGGGTGCGATCGACCTGCGCGTCGCGGGGTCGATTCTCAGCCGGCTGGCCACCGGGTCGTCGCTGACCGTCCGGATCGAGCGGCTGTGGACCCCCAGCCGAAGCACGCTGCTCGACCGCGTCACCGCGATGCTGGCGCGCCACTCCGAGCTGCTGGCGGCGCTCGGGGCGGCCCAGGGGGCCGAGCAGCGGGCCAAGTCCGCGCTCGAGGCGGCCAACTCGGCGCAGACGTCCGCACGCGAGCAGCTCGTCGAGCTCTCCAAGGGCCTCGTGGCCGACACCCCGACCGCTGACGGGAGCCCGTGGCAGATCGCCTGGGAGTACGCCGTGGACTGGGCGGGGGCAGACCTCACCACCCAGCGCGCGGAGCACGACCTGGCGGCCGCCAAGGCCGCCGAGCTGGAGGCGCTGCGCGCGGCGGTCGAGGCGTTCCTCCTCAGCGTGCTCACGCCCACCGAGGCCGGCCAGGTCCCGTTGGTCTCGGCCATGCGGGGCGAGTGGCTGCAGGGCTCCACCGCCGAGGCGGAGCGCCTCGTCCTCTACGTCCACGAGCTGCACGGCGGGGTCGACCAGGTGCTGGACGCCAAGGTGAACGCCGACCACCGGGTCGTGCTGGCCGGGTCGGCGGTGGAGTACGCGCTCGTGGCCGCCGACGGCACTGTGGTCACCGGCGGGGTGCGCGACAACCTCTGGGGCGGCGCCATGCGGCTGGACCGGATCGACTCCTTCTCCGGCAGCCGGATCGACTCGGTCTTCGAGCCACGCGTCTCCCGGATCGAACCGACCTGATCGGCGTCCGCACCACGGGCGTCGTGGTGGACGGCACAAGCGATCAGGCCTTCTTCGCGGCGGCCTTCTTCGCGGTCGTCTTCTTGGCGGCGGTCTTCTTGGCCGCGGCCTTCTTCGCGGTCGTCTTCTTGGCGGCCTTCTTCGCCGGCGCCTTCTTGGCGGCCTTCTTCGCCGGCCCCTTGGCCCGCCGCTCCTCCAGCAGCTCCGCGGCCCGCTCCAGGGTGATCGACTCGACGCTGTCGTCCTTGCGCAGCGTCGCGTTGTACTCCCCGTCGGTCACGTAGTCGCCGAACCGACCCGACTTCACCACCACCGGCTGCCCGGAGACCGGGTCGTTGCCCAGCTCCTTCAGCGGCGCGGTCGCCGCGCCCCGGCCCCGGGCCTTGGGCTGGGCGTAGATGGCCAGCGCCTGCTCCAGGGTGATGGTGAGCAGCTTCTCCTCCGAGTCCAGGGTCCGGGAGTCGGTGCCGCGCTTGAGGTACGGCCCGTAGCGCCCGTTCTGCGCGGTGATCTCCAGCCCGTCAGGGTCGACCCCGACCACCCGCGGCAGCGACAGCAGCCGTACCGCGTCCTCCAGGCTGACCGTGTCCAGGGACATCGACTTGAACAGCGACCCGGTGCGGGGCTTGGCGCCCTTCTTGCCCGCTACCTCCTCGGGCAGCACCTCGGTGACGTACGGCCCGTAGCGCCCGTTCTTCGCCACCACCCGCAGCCCGGTCTCGGGGTGGGTGCCCAGGTCGATCTCCTCCCCCGCGGGGTTGGCCAGCAGCTCCTTGGCCTTGGCCAGGGTCAACTCGTCGGGCGGCAGGTCGTCGGGCACGTTGGCCCGCTTGCCCGCGCCGGCCCCGTCGTCGTCCCCGGTCTCCTCGATGTAGGGCCCGTAGCGACCCACCCGCAGCTGGATCCCGGAGTCCGGCCCGCCGACGGGGAACGTCGCCAGCTCGCGGGCGTCGATCTCGCCGAGGCCGGTGACCAGCTGGTGCAGGCCCTGGATCGTGTCGGACCCGTAGTAGAACTCGTCCAGCTCGCTGACCCGGTCCTTGCGGCCGGCCGCAATGTCGTCGAGCACGTCCTCCATCCGGGCGGTGAACTCGTACGAGATCTGCCGCGGGAAGTGCTCCTCCAGCAGCCGGATCACCGAGAAGGCGATCCACGCTGGCACCAGGGCGCTGCCCTTCTTGTACACGTAGCCGCGGTTCAGGATGGTGCCGATGATCGAGGCGTACGTCGAGGGCCGGCCGATCTCGCGATCCTCCAGCTCCTTGATCAACGTCGCCTCGGTGTAGCGGGCCGGCGGCTTGGTCTCGTGCCCGCTGGCGGCCACCGTCGCCGCGGAGACCGAGGCACCCTCGACCAGCGCCGGCAGCCGGGCCTCCTGGTCGTCCCGGCGGCCCTCGGCGTCGTCCAGCCCCTCGACGTACGCCTTGAGGAAGCCGTGGAAGGTGATCACCCGGCCGGTGGCGCCGAAGACCACGTCGCGGCCGTCCGACGCCGCCCCGCCTAGCCGCACGGAGACCGACTGGCCGACCGCGTCCTTCATCTGCGAGGCCACGGTGCGCATCCAGATCAGCTCGTAGAGCCGGAACTGGTCGCCGGTCAGGCCGGTCTGCGCCGGCGTACGGAACGTCTCCCCCGCGGGGCGGATCGCCTCGTGCGCCTCCTGGGCGTTCTTCACCTTGGAGGCGTAGGTGCGCGGCGCGTCGGGCAGGTACTCCGCGCCGTACAGCTCGCGCACCTGCTCGCGGGCGGCGTTGATCGCCGAGCCCGAGAGCGTGATGGAGTCGGTACGCATGTAGGTGATGAAGCCGTTCTCGTACAGCCGCTGCGCCACCGACATCGCCACCGACGCGCTCATCCCGAGCTTGCGGCCGGCCTCCTGCTGCAGCGTGGTGGTGCGGAACGGCGCGTACGGCGAGCGCCGGTACGGCTTGGACTCCACCGAGCGCACCTCGTACGACGTGTCGTACAGCGCATCGACCAGCGCCTCGGCGCTCTTGCGGTCCAGGTGCACCACCTTGGCCGAGGCCTTGAGCTCGCCGTTGGGCCCGAAGTCGGTGCCCCGGGCCACCCGGGTGCCGTCGATGGAGTGCAGCTTGGCCGGGAACATCCGCGGCTCCAGCGCGGCGCCGGCGTCGAAGGTGCCCTCGAGGTCCCAGTAGGAGGCGATCCGGAACGCCATCCGCTGCCGTTCGCGGTCCACCACCAGCCGGGTCGCCACCGACTGGACGCGCCCCGCGGAGAGGCCGGACATGACCTTCTTCCACAGCACCGGGGAGACCTCGTAGCCGTAGAGGCGGTCCAGGATCCGGCGCGCCTCCTGAGCCTCGACCAGGTCCATGTCGATGTCGCGCGGGCTCGCGGCAGCGGCCAGGATCGCGGGCTTGGTGATCTCGTGGAAGACCATCCGCTTGACCGGGATGCCCTTGGGCTTCAGCTCATCCAGCAGGTGCCAGGCGATCGCCTCGCCCTCGCGGTCCTCATCGGTGGCCAGGTAGAGCTCGTCGGCACCCTTGAGCAGAGACTTGAGCTTGCTGATGTGGCTCTTCTTGTCCCGCGGCACCACGTAGTAGGGCTCGAAGCCGTTCTCCACGTCCACGCCGAACCGGCCCCACGGCTTGTCCTTGATCTTCGCGGGGATCTCGGCAGCGCTCTGCGGCAGGTCGCGGATGTGGCCGATCGAGGACTCCACGACGTAGCCCGAGCCGAGGTACCCACCGATGGTGCGTGCCTTGGCCGGGGACTCCACGATGACCAGCTTGTGTGCCACTTGCTTCCCTTGCTCGTTGTGCCGCCCCGGGCGGGGCCGGCGCCCCGGATCGCCGGGATGCCCGGCCGACACCGTAGCGCGTGGTGGTGGCGAAGGCGCGGTCTCGCCTGCCGGGAGGGGGTCCGGAGAGCGCTCAGGCGGGCTCGAGGAAGCCCTGGGCGATCAGCTCGGCGAGCACCGGCAGGTAGCGCTCACGCAGCGCGGCCGGGTCCTGTTCCAACAGCTCGGCCACCGCATCGAGGAGCTGGCCGACGCTCAGCTCTCCGTCGCAGGCGCCGACCACCGCGGCCTCGACCGTGTCGACCTGCCGCGCCCGACGGAAGCCGCGCTGCTGGCGCAGCACGATGGTCTCGGGGTCCGGCGCCCCGGGCGCGCCCCGGGTCTCCTGGAGCACGTCCGGGCGCAGGACCAGGCGGGCCGCCTCCAGTGCCGCCGGGTCCGCCGCGCCCGCCCGGGCTTGACCCCAGGCCGCGATCGCCGGCGCGATCGGCTGCTCGACCTCGTACGGCCAGTCCAGGAACTCCCGGGCCGTGCCGCCCTTGCGCAGGTTGAACCAGCCGAAGCCGACCGCCGCGATGCCCTGGTCGGCGAACCAGGACAGCCAGGTGTCGTAGCGCTCGCGGTAGTCCGGCGCGCCGTGCACGCCGGCGTCCTTGAGCCACAGCTCGACGTACGACGCGGGGTCGAGCACCTCGCGCTGCACCACCAGCGCCGAGCAGTCGTCCGGCACCCAGGTGGCCAGCCGGTCCTGCCACTCCACGCCGTCGGCGATCACCCAGTTGGCCAGCACCTGGCACCAGCCCCCGTCGGTGAGCAGCTCGGGGCCGCGGCGCACGATCTGCTCCACCACCCGGTCGCCGGGCAGCCCGGAGTCGCGGTAGACCAACCGTTCGCCGGTGGCCGGCGAGATCACGAACGGCGGGTTGGTCGCGATCAGGTCGAAGCGGTCGTGGGCCACCGGCTCGAAGAAGGAGCCCTCGCGGACGTCGATCCGGCTGATCTCCTCGAGCCCGTTGAGGTGGGCGTTGAACCTGGTCATCCACAGCGCCCGCCGGTTCACGTCGGTGGCGACCACCACCTCGCTGTGCCGGGCCAGGTGCAGCGCCTGTACGCCGCACCCGGTGCCCAGGTCCAGCGACCGTTCGACCGGCTCGCGCACCGTCAGCTGGGCCAACGAGGTGGACGCCGGGCTCACCCCCAGCACGTGGTCGGCGCCCACCCGCTGGGGGCCGCCGTCCAGACCGGGGGTGAGGTCGCTGAGCACCCACAGGTCGGGCGAGCTCGAGTCGTCGCTGGCGTAGGGCCGCACGTCCAGCCGGGCCGCGACCTCCCCCACCGACTGCTCGACCAGGCCGGCCACCGCCAGGGCGTCCAGCAGCCCGGGCAGGGCATGCTCCGCCTGCTGCACCGTCACCGGCACCTGCAGCAGGAAGAGCCGGGTCAGCGTCTCCAGCGGCGAACCGCCGGTCGTGGCCCGAAGCCCCGGCGTGGTCTCGTTGCGGCTGAGGGCGGCGTGCCCCTGCTCACCGAGCAACTGCGAGACCCCGTGGTAGGTGAAGCCGGCCCGCGCCAGAGCGCCACGCAAGCGCTCTGGCAGGGCGTCGGCCCCACCCTCTGTTGCTGCGTCCCCGTCGCCGGGGCCCGGGTGGGTCACTCGGTGGGCGTCTCCGTGCCGCCGACGCCCGCCATCATGCAGGTCATCAGCTCGGCCATCAGCGAGCCCTCCTCGGGCTCGGCGTTGATGACCTCTTCGCCCTCGACCATCACGGTCACGAAGAACTCACGCAGGTTCTCTTCGGTGATCGCGGTCTCGAAGCACTCCTTGGCGACCGGGTCCGACTCGTCGGCGCCCAGGCTCTCGATCATCGCCTCGCGCATGTCGACGCCGCACTCCTCGAACTGGTCGTAGATGTCGTTGCCCTCGTCGGTGGTGAGCTTCAGCTCGGTGAACTCCAGGTCGCCGGACTCCTCGCCCCACTCCTCGGCGGTGCCGGCCTTCTTGATCCGGTCCAGACCCACGACGTCGACGAAGCCCTCGCTGAAGCAGCGGGCCTGCGTCTCGTCCATCGGGGAGTCCTCCTCCTCGGTCATGGAGGCCACCATGGCGTCGACGTACGGCTTGGCCTCGTCGCTTTCGCCCTCGCTGCCACCAACGCCACCACCACCGCAGGCGGCGAACGTCAGGACCAGGGCGGGCAGCGCGATCAGGGTGCGAGAGCGACGGTTCATGGTGCTTGTCCTTGCCTGAGGGCGCCCGACGCGCCCGGATGCTCAGCACTATAGGGACACCCGGGGACCTCGGCAGCGGAAGGGTCCAACACAGGCAAGACCCGCCCGACCGCAGTGGTCGGGCGGGTCTTGCTGTCGTGTTCGGCCAGCCGGCTCAGGCCGACTGCTGCGGGGTCAACGACGAGGAGCCCGCGTCGTCCCCGTCGTCGGCGATCGCGATCTCGCGCTGCTTGGAGACCCACACCGGGATGGCGATGATGGCCACCGCCGTGAGCGAGATGGCGATCCGAACGACGTCGTTCTGGTCATCGCCCACGCCCAGGGAGACCACGGCGCTGGCGATCAGGAGCGAGACCAGGTTCATCACCTTGATCAGCGGGTTGATCGCCGGGCCGGCGGTGTCCTTGAACGGGTCGCCCACGGTGTCACCGATGACGGTGGCCGCGTGCGCGTCCGAGCCCTTGCCGCCGTGGTGGCCGTCCTCGACCAGCTTCTTGGCGTTGTCCCAGGCGCCACCGGCGTTGGCCAGGAAGACCGCCATCAGGGTGCCGGCACCGATCGCGCCGGCCAGGAACCCGGCCAGGGCGGTGACGCCGAGCCCGAAGCCGACCGCCACGGGGGCGAGCACGGCCAGGATGCCCGGGGTGACCAGCTCGCGCAGCGAGTCGCGGGTCACGATGTCCACGACCTTGCCGTACTCGGGACGGGCGGTGCCCTCCATGATCCCGGGGATCTCGCGGAACTGGCGACGTACCTCGAAGACCACCGCGCCGGCGGCCCGGCCGACGGCGTTGATGGCCAGGCCGGAGAAGAGGAAGACCACGGCCGCACCGAGCAGCACGCCCACCAGGACGGCGGGGTTGAAGACCTCGAAGCTGAGCAGGCTCGCCTCGTCGGCGGTCGGGTTGGCCGCCAGCAGAGCGTCGGCCACCGAGGTGGCGTAGGAGCCGAACAGCGCGGTCGCCGCGAGTACGGCGGTGGCGATCGCGATGCCCTTGGTGATCGCCTTGGTGGTGTTGCCCACAGCGTCGAGCTCGGTCAGGATCTGGGCGCCGTTCTCGCTGACGTCGCCCGACATCTCCGCGATGCCCTGGGCGTTGTCCGAGACCGGGCCGAAGGTGTCCATCGCGACGATCACGCCGACGGTGGTGAGCAGACCGCAGCCGGCCAGCGCCACCGCGAACAGCGAGATGGTCAGCGTCGCGCCACCGAGCAGGTACGCCCCGAAGACGGCCGCACCGATCACCAGCGTGGTGTAGACCGCGGACTCGAAGCCGACCGAGAGACCGCTGAGGATGACGGTGGCCGGACCGGTCAGCGAGGTCTTGCCGACGTCCTTGACCGGGCGGTGCTCGGTGCCGGTGAAGTAGCCGGTGAGCGCCAGGATCCCGGCCGCCATCACGATGCCGATGACCACGGCGATCGAGGCGATGAGCCGCGGGTCGCCCTGGGCGCCGGCCATGTCGGTGCCGACCACGTTCTCGAGCTCGGCGAAGGTGGCGGGCAGGTACAGGTAGGAGAGCGCCACCGAGGCCACCGCGCCGACGGCCGCGGAGATGTAGAAGGCCCGGTTGATGGTGGTCAGGCCGTTCTCGCCCGCGCGGGGACGGGTGATGAACACGCCCAGTACGGCGCTGACCGCGCCGATGGCGGGGATCAGGAGCGGGTAGACCAGGCCCTTGTCGCCGAAGGCCTGCGCACCCAGGATCAGCGCGGCGACCAGGGTCACGGCGTACGACTCGAAGAGGTCAGCGGCCATGCCGGCGCAGTCGCCCACGTTGTCGCCCACGTTGTCGGCGATGGTGG